>Ga0157374_10000389_pt1 | contig 40308 bp, 39 predicted proteins | sample M25metaG_FD_115308 | JGI IMG/M metagenome (GOLD analysis project Ga0157374, IMG submission 115308) | Miscanthus rhizosphere microbial communities from Kellogg Biological Station, Michigan, USA - M2-5 metaG | ecosystem: Host-associated > Plants > Roots > Rhizosphere > Soil | place: USA: Michigan...
ATTTTAGATTGCACGGAAATGGCGCCTATATCAGAGCGGTGGGCAATGGTGATCCCTGTTGACCCGCTAAAAGACCATCATTGGCCATTCGAAGTAGATATAATCGGCCCTCGTGCCACTGACCACAATAAGGCATGGGCTGAGGTTGATTACAAAAATAGCGCCCAGGGCGGTCAAACGACATATGGGTATGGCCAAGGCCCTTTGCCGCCAGCAAGGCCGACGCCAATTCTGCCCGCCCTCAACCACACGGTAGAATTTGGCGAAATGACAGTCAACGTATTTAGTTCTGTCGCCCCTCAGCAAGGGCCAGATGGAACAGTAGACTTCTCATGTCCGGGGGCAGGCCTTAACCCGCCCGCGAAGGCTCACAAGTATGAGGTGATTTTTCCGCGAATCAAGACCTGAGGTACAATTGCTCACTCGAGGTTGGAATAACCATTGGTCCGCCCCGCTTATAACGGATGCTTAGGCTTTTTAAGAATGGGGTATATAATCAATTTAAGTCTTTGAATAGCTGCAGAGGAGAGATTGAAATGCCTGTCGCGTCGTTTTTTGAACACACCCGTCAAAGACATGAAGTGCATACATGGATGAACAAGGGCATTCTGCCTGTAAAATACGCATATGTCGGGAGCGGCGCATATGCCCACCAGAAACTGACAGCAACCCGTGGCTACCAAAAAGTTACCGGGAGAGGAAAAGACGAGTTGCGGGCGCTGCTCCATAGTATGCCTTCGAGCGAAATACCAGAGCAAATAGCCGAGGTCGGGCTGGGAACAGGTGTTCATACCGCCTCGTTTTTGCAGGCCTTACGGCAAGCCGGACACCCCGCAAAACGTTTTTTAGGATTCGATTTTAGCGAGGCGCTACTAAACATTGGCTCAACCCACCTCCGCAGTAAGTTCCCCGAGGGGCTTGATATTAGATCGCAGTATTGGGATGCCGAAGCCTCGCCCACGAGCAAGATTGAAAATTGGCGGCAAGGCAAGGAGCCTGTTTTAGTTTGTACGCTTGGAGGCACGCCGGTAGCATTTGAGTCCTCGCAGCCAGCTTTGTCACATTTGTATCGCAGTACGCGGGAAAATGACCTGCTACTGTATTCACTTATTTTGCGGCCGGAAGGCGCGACGGATGAAGAACTACTTGAGCCATATCAGAACGATATCTTTCGGGCGGCCATTGCCGAGCCGCTCTACGCAGCCGGGCTGACTTCAGGCGATTTCGATATCGAACTTTCTGTTAAGAACGACTCGGTGGTAGGCGAAGCCGTCATGCAAAAAGACCAACAGCTCGATGACCTCAGATTACGACGCGGGCAGCGCATCCGCAACTTCACTTCACACCGGTTTAACCAGCATGAAATAGACGAGCTATTCGCGCATACTGGCTGGGATGTCATTACCAAAGCGCCGACTGGGGACATGGGCATTCTCGTGATTGCCCGAAGGCAAAAAGATGCCAACGTCGGCGCTAAAATCAGCACACTTCTGCCAGTAAGCGCCGACTGGATGGCCTCGGCCGCACCGCTTGTCTGCACCGGGAACCACATTGACGAATCCTCATGCAGCTGGTACCACGGCGTCTGGCAATACTTGCGTTTATTCGACCTCGCATCCTCGCCAACCTGGCACGACACTTTCTACCAGCAAAGCTTGCTCGCCACACTCAAAAAACAAGCCAATGTACTTATTTCTGGAACGGCGGACTACTCAATGCTTGCCTATGTTTTGGAGGCCAATACCCGCCTGGCGGCAAACGCCGAAATAAACGTGATCGACCGTTGCCCTACGCCCATGATAGCTTGTCAGTGGTATGCGAGTAAGCACGGTTCGCCGGTCGCGCTCCACGCTTTGGGCGTTGATGATGTACAATCGTTATCAACAAAATTCGATCTTATTGTGGCCGACGCCTTCCTGACGCGCTTTGAACAACATGAAGTGCAGAACGTATTGGCAACGTGGCATGACAACCTGCAAAAAGATGGCAATGTGGTTACGACTGTGCGAATCCACCAGAGTGAACCGCCCATAAGCGACGCCGAGATAGAGCGGTTTGTTGATAGGGCCCGCCAAGCGGCTATGCGCTGGGACAAAAAACTCATCACGCCTGTTGACGATATCGTTGCCCATGCCCGACAATGGGCACAGCAAATGCGTAGCAATAAACTGGGGTCGGCCAGGCAGGTTCTCGATCTTTTTGAGGCAAACGGGTTTACGGTGACCAGTCATGAACTTGCCCAGGTGCGCGGTGAGCTGCGCCCAAGTAGCTACCTTCGGATTGTCGCAAGAAAATACGGCCAATCGCCGGGCAGACCACGCCCTTTCGATGCACTGTTATTTGACGCCATCTCAGAAACACAAATAATACCACTCAAATTTGCCTACACCGGGCCGGCCGTACAAAAGCATCTCAACCTTGCCAAGCTTGATAGTTATAAAGAAGTAACCGATGCGGCTACTGTAGAAGCGGCGCTGGTAAAGATGCAAAAAGCGATGCCGGCAATTTGCGATATCGGCCCCGGCGACGGCCAGCACAGCCAGGCTTTTCTGCGTCAACTTATGAAACAGGGGCGTACTACACCAGATTACTTGGGCTTGGATTTCAGTGACGAACTCGCTACAGTGGCCGAGAGCCGTATTCGCCCCGCACTTACGCCTACCATTGCATTCAAGCATTGGGATGGCGAAGCTGCCCCGACAAATACTATCCGGACGTTCACCGGAGCGCCCCAAAAAACTATAGTTACATTCCTCGGCCAAACACTTGGGAATGTTGAAAATCCGCTGCAAACACTGCAAAACGTTCGCGATTCGGTCGCGCCGGGCGACCAACTACTGCTTTCCGTGGCTTTGCAGTCGCCTACTCGCACGTCAGCAGACTATCTGCGCCCCTATCAAAACCCCACCTTCATGGAGGCAATCGCCGAGCCCCTGCGCATGGTAGGTTTGCGCGTAGAGCACGGCGAACTGACCTTAGCCTACGAAGACAATGCGGTGGTCGGCAAGTTTACTCTTCTAAAAGACCAAATTAGACAACACCCTTCGCGGCCGGCTGCTTCTTTGCCAAAAGGTACGGTCATCCGCTGTTTTATGTCGCGCCGTTTCAAGCAAAAAGGCATCGAAGAAATGCTAAATAAAGCTGGCTGGCGAAAAACGAACTACGTGCACCAAAACAAGGGGTCGATTGGCGTATACCTTGCGACAGCTTGCGAACCGCACACACGTAAATCTGGTGCCAACCCTTAATAACTCTGCACAGCGCCCTAAAAACCTAAGGGGAATACGCGCATCAAAACCTGCGGCTCTGGCCTTCCTTAAGGCTAAATTCTTACAAAAATAAGCTCTCGCCCGATAAAAATACTCTATACTATTAATTATGAACCAACTAGGGCTACGGCATAAACACGAACGGACCCGCGAACATCGCTTTCATACGAAAACGCCCTACATTGCCTTTCTGGATAAGCTGACGTTCGTCGTAGGTGTGATTGGCCCGTTCACTGTGCTGCCCCAAATATACACTATTTTCACTACGCATTCGGCTAAGGGCGTCTCTGCGGCCACATGGGCCCTCATATTCATTGTAACTCTGCCCTGGGTTCTGTATGGAATAGCCCACAAAGATAAAAGCATTATTGTGAGTTTTACACTGTGGGAGATAGTCAACCTTGCTGTTGTAGTTGGCGTTCTTATGTACCGCTAGACTTGTTTTATGGGCATAGGCTGGAAGGCTAGGCCAGTTCAGCTGGTCGTGCAGATTAACATAACGGTACTATAGCCGCTTAGGTTGTTACACTTCCGCTTCGCCGATTGCGATTGCAGCTGCTTCTTCCCTGCTCGCGCGGCTCATGTCCTCAACGTCTTCTTCTACATTCTTAGAGAAGGCGATGCTTACAGTCACCACACCTACAGCAGCAATTGCAGCTATAACCGTAAACCCGGTATGAAATGCATGAAGCATCGCTGTTTGGCGCGCCACCGAACTGGCAATATGGGATATGCCGTGCATTTTCGCTACTAGAATAGCCGACACCGTAGCAATAGCGACTGCGCCGCCAATCTCTTGCATCATTGCTACAAGCCCCGATGCCAGGCCAAGTTCATCGCTTTTTGCACGTGCTAGGGCGGCCACCTGTAATGCAGGAGCCATGAAACCACCAGCCAATCCAGCGATTATGAAAGCCGGCATTAAATCAATGGCGTAACCAGCGCCCAGCGGTGCGCGCATTAGCCAAAGCATCGCCAAGCCAAACAAAGTCATACCTGTAAGTAATAGCCGCTTCACGCCGAACTGTGTAACAAGTTTTGTACCTGTCACCCCAGCCGAGATAAAGAACGTGAGTGTTGTTGCCAACCATGCCACGCCTGTCTTTGTCGGGCTGTAGCCGAATGTTTGCTGCATAAACAACGTTCCTAAAAAGATGAAGGAGAAAATGGCACCAAATACCAGGAATGAACCAACGTCCGCCGCAACCATATCACGGTTCTTCAGTACACTACCAGGCAATATTGGCGACTGGGAACGGGACTCTATCCATGCGAAAAGTGAAATGAGAAGAGCGCTGGCGCCGAAAAGTCCCAGCGTCTTTAGCGATCCCCAGCCGTAATCCGCACCTTTGTTAATGGCATATACAAATAGCAAAAGCGCAGCTGTCACAGTACTTGCGCCTAAAGCGTCAAAGCGCCGCGCCGTTTTTACCGGTTCGTCTTTTGGCAAAAAGATTGAAGCAAGGGCGATAAGCGCGATACCAATGGGGATATTGATAAAAAAGATCCAGCGCCATCCGGGGCCGTCCGTCAAAAGCCCGCTTGCTATAACACCAACAGATGCCGAAGTCCCGCCTATAGCCCCATAAATACCAAGCGCACCGTTTCTCTCTCGTGCTTCCGTAAAGGTATGGGCCACGATTGAAAGTGCCGCTGGAGCCACGAGGGCTGCCCCGAATCCTTGGACACCCCGAGCAGTTATGAGCAAGCTAATTGAATGGGTGAGCCCAGCAACTAAAGAAGCGGCTGAAAATATTACTAAACCTGTCGTAAGGACACGGCGCTTTCCCATCAGATCCCCAACCGGCCGCCAAGCAGCAAAAAGCCGCCAAGCAATAGGCTGTAGGCAATTACAATCCACTGAAGCGTACCTTGGCTCAGGTTAAAAGAGTGCTTAATCGTTGGCAAGGCAACATTAACGATAGCAACGTCCAGGACGACCATAAAGTTCGCCAGACAGGCTATCGCCAGAATAATCTTTTTTCTAAATGGGGTCATACTTGGATCCTTTTGTTATTCTGCGTCGCTGTTTGTTGCGCAATGCCAAAAAGGCCAAACCGCAAACAGACGCATGAGTATTTATCACTTAACATACTCGTTAAGTATATCTTTCTTTTTTCTTTGTTGCAAGAGCTTTCGTCAAAACCAAACAAGAACGTATGCACGCGAGTTTTTGCGGCACCGTCTTTTTCGCTTACGGCTTGCTTAAACAATGGAACTTAGGGGAGCCTCTTAGAATAGCCGGTCGCTGACTTGGCCTACTAACTTCTTACTCTTTTTATTTGTTTCCGCGCTGCACCCAAAGCTTAGTACGACCAAACTTTTAGGTGTACCTTTTAGCTTGCCCACATCGCTACTCTTAATGCCTACAATTCCTAGTATGCCTCGCTTAGTATCCGCAACCAGCAGTCCTGGCTCTATTTCCTCGTAATGCCCGTTCAGTTCCAAGGCATCCCCTTGTCTGGAAAAACGGACGGTTATTGAGCTGAAATCATCATCACAAAATATCGTTACCGGCAAACGTGTTGCGTAACTGGCACCAATTATGAGACTGGTTATAAGGTCTGGCTGTGGCAAATTATCTTTACCGCGCTGTAGTAACCTTTCGACTGCCAGCAAGACATTCCCAGAAATTTTTTCACGGAACAATTTGTAATCCGCAAACTCCGCATCTGTAAGAGCGGCGCTGCTAAAGGCCGTGCTGTCCATTTTCGGGGCTACCAATCCCCTTTGGATTACTCTAAAAAATATGTGTAATTCCGGGAACTTTGCTTTTACCGCTTCATCTATTGTAATTTTCATAGGTTTTTCCTTATGTACATTGGCCTGAACGCCGCTAAACGCTTGCCTTTATCGTCACCGAAAACAGCCGTCTCGTTAGCGAATGGAACAGCCCTTAGAATGACACTTGAAACATCCTTGGATTCCCGTTTGTTCTTTTCTAGCGCGTTATGCAGCTGCATGAAGCTATGGAATGAGTGCCGGAAAAGCGGAACGGGCATTTTTTTGCCAGGCACAAAGGCATACATAATATCTACGTCTTCTGAGATGCCGCCTAGACTAAGTACCTTGCTAAGCTCGGCGCTAAGCTTGCCGGCATTATTGCCATCGATTTTCTTTGGCCTTATGAGCGTTAAGAATTTTTCTAAATACCGGCCCTCTAAAATGGTGGTGCTGAGCGTTGTCGCCTCATGCTCAAACACTTTTAAAAGCGGGTCGGGATATGCCGGGATATTCTCGTGCACTATCCGTTCGGTAAAACTGGCAAACGCTTCTGATTCTATATCTGGGTTTAACACAAGGGCGCTTGAATCGTTGCGAATTTTTGCGCAGTCCGATATCCCGAGTACCTCGACCGCAAAGCCTGAGCTTTCTAGCATTTTCTTTAGTGCCCTTGCCTCGTTTACTTCAAGTAAGTCAGTCGAGGCGGCAACCGACTCATCTTTTACTACAAGGGTAACGTGTGTTGACTTTAAACTTTCATCAAGCGCAGCTACGACTTGTGATTGTAGTTTTTTTACTATTTCTACAACTTGCAGCAAAGGTTTATTGCCTGCATTTTCAATCTCGGTCAAAAAGAACCCGACATCTGGAAAGTTGATTTTTTCTACGGCCACATTGCCATTCGTATCAACAAAGCAATCCGGCTGGAAATACAGTAAGTCATCTGGGTCACTTTCGGGCGTTTGTGGGTTCTGCTTAGCAAGAGCAACCGCATCTTGAAAGGTCATGCCAGCCAGTATATTTTTACGGGCAGCATGTGCAAAGGCTCTCACTTTAGTTAACGCTTGCCCGACTGCCGGTTCGCTATCCGCAGATAGCTTTGCTTGATTGGTTTCCACCGGGTTGATTAAGAAAAACCCGCTTCTACTACCGACGGCCGCACTGGGCAAAACCACGCCGCTATCTTCGGCCATTTGGCTGAACTGTTTCATTAACCCGTAGGTCTTTCCCAGGTTACGCTTGGCGTAGGCTGCAGTTACAGATAACGCTAATGCGCCCAACCCGGGCAAATGTGCAATTTGACCCCTAACGCTTTCTTCAAGTAAGGCATGTGGAATAGGCTCGGCCAGGCTATATGTTTGCTGGTCGCCAAAGTCATTCACTGTAAAGGCTGTAAAGTTTCCGCCGGGGCCCTGGTCCATCCTTAAATAGCGGTACAGGCCGGCGCCCCTTAAACGCTGCTTAAGCTCAGGCCCGACACTTGGAAAATACGCCGCGCTTAATTCAGGCGGTGGGCTATCGCGAAGCTCCATGAAGTTATTATGCGCCTCCAAAGCCCCGTCACTTCCTTGTGCTAGCAGTGGCCCAGCAGCTTGGTAGTAAATGTCCATGCTACCGCCAGCCATCTTCACTCTTCCGCCTTCGCCAATTTCAAATTGGTTCATAAAATATTCCCTTTATCTTAAAATAAAAAAATCCCTTTCGGGAGTACGCCATTCTGTAATAAAATTTTACAAACTTAAGCCGGCTCCCTTATGTAACCAGAGCCTCGCCACGTAGCCTGCGAGCTAAAATCAGTCGGCGCCGCAGCTGCCTTCATGAGTGTTTCCTTAAAATTGCGAACCTGCCTTGCGATAACTCTTTAGAACCCCGCGTAACAGTGGCGATGCCGACGCCGAGTTCTTTGGCGATTTCCGCTTGCGGCGTACCTGCAATTAAACGCTTGATAATCTCAACCCGCCGCACTATGGCCGCGCGTTCCTGCACAGTTGTCACGCCGATAAGAAGATCCTCAAGCAATTGTTTGTCCCGGGTTGTATGAATTAGTTCGATAAAGTCGCTAAAATCTGACATGCCTATATACTAGCATACTAGTACGCGAGTATCAATACACCCGAGTTTCAAAGATGAAGAGCCTGCCTGCCGCCCCTAAAGCAGCACAAGAAAAAAAGAACTACTTTGGTAAACCCCTGAAAACGAAGCCATAAGCACAGTTTACAGTGGCAACCAAAATTCTACGTAAAACTATGAATATTTGTTAAATCAGCTATAATGTGGCGATGAATTCATACCCTACGACACATGATGCCGCTCCTGTGACACCTTTTTCGGAACGGATTGATATACCGCCGCCGCCAGCTAACCTTGTTAGAGATGTCGCATTCTTTAATACTGAGCCGCCACTGCCCTTTGATGGTTTTGTACCAACGCGCCATTTGCATCAAACCGGACAGTCCCTCGTGTATGAAGGCACAGACAGCGGTAAAAGCGTCGTGGCCAAGATAAACTACCGTGAGGTACAACTGACTTTCGGGCATATGGCTAAAATGGGCGTTTCCTTAAAAGAGGCACACGATGCTCTCAGAGCGAAGCGATCTGCCAGGATCAAAGATTTTCAAGAACGGCGACAGAGCTACCAAGAGCACTTCGGCAAGGAACGAGTCCCTGATGAGTCATCAGAGCTGAAAACAGTGACTGTACAAGGCGCAACGCTCGAACATATCCTTGGAGTAGGATGCGACAACGGCCAACTCATGCCAGCTAACTTGGATCTTAGCCATACATATGAGCTCGAAACTTTAGTGCGCAGGCAGGATTATGATCCGATTTTTGAAGACCCGGAACGTGTTACCACGGCGACCAGATACGCCGAACTCGTGTGGTATAACAAAGCACCAGAAAATACCAAGCCGTTAGATATAGAGGATTACATTACTGTTACGGAAGCACTGACGCAGCCTAGTGTTGCCGGCATGACTCTAAAAGAAGGCTATGGAATATTAAACACGCTTATTGACGTGCAAGATAGCGTATGGCTCGAACGTATAATTACTAAAATTATCCGCAACCCTCGACTGGCTACAGACGTGCGCGAATTCCTGTATGCGCTTGACGCGTATCACGTAAAAACAGGTGGCATGTCCGTTGACGCCATAGGCATAGATAACATTCTTTTTGACAGCCATGGCCGCTGCCATATGGGTGATGCCCTCGAAACGGAAAGCACTCGCATGTTGCCTATTGCTCAACTAGCAGTGAAGCATGAATCACAAGGCGAATTGCCCACAAGATGGGAAGCAAATATTCTGCTCAACATGTTGAATTACACCCGCGGTATAAACGCACTTGCTATCGCAAGCGAATCACCTGTGAGAGTTGTGTTGCCTATCCCGCAAGGAGCAGACCATAGGATTGTTTGGGGACGTACACTCGCACTTGTAGAGGCAGGTTATGATACCGACAAAGTACCTCACAGAATCCCAGAGGGTTATAACTTAATCAGCCTGTGGGGCGATGAGCTAGGCAACCTGCAAGATTAGTCCGGACAGCAAACGCCAAGGGGCGGCGCTATTACATTACCGTCCATGCCCGTCGGAACATTTCAATGAGTTCTGTGGCATGCCTGTTAGCATCTTGCTTTGGACGTGTCGAGGCTATAGTTTTTTGTGCGGCACCATTCAAACACATCCGCAATGTAAGCGCGCCCAACGCCGGGTCAAAGGTCCGAAACACCCCAAGCGATTGGCCGGCTGTTATGACTTTCTCAAGCTCGCTAAGTTCGTTGCCGCTAAACACTTCTGCAAGGCTTGCAGATTGCTTAGGTTTAAAATTGGCGCGAATCTCTTGCAATGCCTTTATGAGTTGGCCTTGTGCGGCATAATATTGGCAACTCAAACTGATAAAAGTCTGAATTTGAGTCCACGGGTTATCTGTTTGCCATACTTGCCGCTCCATGTAGCGCCTCGCCTCGGCATAAATATATGCGATTGTTTCTTGAAACAAAATTTCCTTACTCGAAAAATGATAGTGAATCAGCCCTTTGCTTACGCCGAGCAGCGAGCTTAGCTCACCGATGCTCGTTTTTGTATAACCCTTAGTAGCTAAGTGTTCAATAGCTCCTTTCAGTATCCGGATTTCACTGTTTGTGAGGGCTTTGCGTGGAATATACTGTTGCATACGTGGCATTATTATAGTACGATCGTACTATAATAACTAGGAGAATCTGTGCAGCCAAATCGCTTCAATGTACCAAAAAATATTATGGCTAAAGGCCTTCTATGCCTCATAGCGGCCGGCGTGATATTTTTTGCCGGGCAGTTTCTTGCCCAGTTCAGTGCCACACAACCTTATAGCATGAAAAATCAGGCTATAAGCGACCTTGGTATCACTTCTTGTGGGCCATATACAGAATATGCTACCCATAAGGCTGTATCTGTTTGCGTGCCGCTGCATTTAGTAATGAGCGGTACGTTTGTGGCATACGGCGCACTCATAATGCTTGGTGTTAGCCTGGCCTTGCGTTTTCTTTGGCCGCAGGGCCGGTTCCGAAACAGCGGCCTCGTGCTCATGTTTTTCGGGGGTATTGAAGCGGTCGTTTCCGGCTTCTCACCAATCAATTTAGCGCCTGTACTACACAGTATATCTGGTGGGTTGGCAATTTTTGCCCTCAATATAAGCCTTATCCTGCTAGGGGTCGCGGCCAAAAAAGAATGGAAGTGGTTAGGCAGATTGACTATTTTCGCAGGTGTAATCGGTGTGTTTGGCTCGCTTATGGATGGCCAGCCTCCATACGCCGCGCTTGGATATGGCGGCTGGGAGCGCGTGGCAGGCTATGTATTTGCGCTATGGGTTATAGTGGTCGGGTTGTATTTGCGCTCTAAGCTTAATAAAAACCAACCGCTGCCGCAGTAAGTTGTTATCAGTTTGTGCTTTTCTAGGTTTTAGTGTATTATTGCCCCCATGTTCACCGCAGAGATAGAAAAAGCGCAATGTGATACGGCAAAGTCAGCTTATAACATCCAATACAGCCCAAGGCTATGTTTACGGCAAAAAAGACGAGGATGGCACATACGATCACATCCCTGCGATTCCCGACGCCGATCTGCGGGACTATGAAGTTATGCACCATATCGCGAGGCTGGCGGCTAATTTCGGGCTCATCAGCAAGCTTGGCGATTTGCTAGAAGAGCGCAAGCAAACAGCTTTACAAGTATAGGCGTTGGCACGCTGCTATCTCTTACATTTATAATTCTACTTCGGCGAGTTCTTTTTGTTGCAAACTATTCCTCGATATCATGACCGTACACGCCATAATTATTACAGCACCGGCCAGCTCGCCGGTGTTGTGTTTCTCGCCGTATGCAATGTAGCCCACGATAAATGCAAAGACGCCCTCAAGCAACAGAATATTGCCGGCCACATAGCCTTTAAGGTTACTAAAAATAAAGTTTAAAACGTACACCCCGCTAATGTTGAGCAGCACCGAAAAAACAAATCCAATAAATGCTAAACGGGCCAGGTTTGCCGGCATAATTGATTGATGGCTGACGAGCATGAGGACAAACGCCGGGATCCAAGCAAAAGTCAGCATAAGCGTCGTGTTATGGACGTTCGACATTGTTTTGGGATGGTGCCGGACCATCAGGTACGAGATGTCGAACCCGAGCATGCTTAGCACGGCAGCCAACATGCCTATTCCAAGATGCAAGCTGGATGGGCTTAAGCCCGTCACGAGTATAAGGCCAACTACGGAAATCTGAATCCAGACCAATGCTTTAAGGTCTAGTTTTTCTTTAAACATTACCCAGGCTATAAGCCCGACTATTGGCAACGAAGATACGAAAGACACTTGCGCGAGGTTGGCATGCAGCACGGCCACAGTAAACAATAGCACGCCGACACCATAAGTTAAGAAAGACCTGCCGGCATACAGAAGCCAATCCTTACGAGTCAAGCTGCGGAAAGTGCTTTTTTTAAACTTTACGCCAAAGATTAACCAACAAATAAGAGCCGCCAAGGCCGATCGCCAAAATACCTGTTGGTACACTGTAAATGACGCGTTCATCATACGCACCCAAACGCCCATGAGCGCAAAAGAAATCGCCTGCCACACCGCAAGCGCGATGGCCAGGCTATGTTTATTTTTTAGCATAGTTAAATAATACCAGATTTTCTTTTTAGTTTTTACACTCTTAGGCAGGCGCCTTATTTTTTATCTTCTCTCACGCATCACTCGGGAGGAGCTCCGGCCACTCGAGTTTGAACCGCTTTTACGATATCGGCAGGTTCTAATCGAGTGAGGCGGTGTAACATTTCGACTTCCGGACTGTTGGCTTTTTCATCGTTAACAATATTCCAGACACCTTTAATACTTATATAACTGGCGAGTATGTTTGCGTATTTCACACAGGCGGCTGAACGTTTCTGACGGTCTTCATGCTGGTCAACTCTGTATGCCACCTCGCACAGGCCTTTAATAATTTCCGACGGGAACGCATACCACGGGATAGCCTCGGTTGCATCAGTAAGAAGTATCGTTTCCGCACCTAACTTCTTGACGAAGCTGCTTGGATCAACTATAAATGCCTCTTCAAAGGTAACGTCGAGACGTGCACGGGCCTCTTGGGCGCGCCGCATAAAAACATCAGTCGGCGGATAAAATACGGTATGCCGAGTTGACTTTCTGCCTGCTTCTTTTGGGCTTGTAGTGCGGCCACCAAATCCCAGATCTTTCAAAACATCCATCCCCGGCTCGTCGAGAAGTCTGGTAGTACCGCCAAGCGCCTTGAATCTCTCTTCTATTTCAGTATATTTTTCGTTCGTTGCGTCATACCTGCGATGAGCCGCATATTGGAAAAACAAACCAGGTGTTTTTACTATAGAGATCAGCCCGGACTGTGGCATTTCATATCCGCCGCTTGGCCGGATTTCTGTTAACCCATAGTTTGCGGCGTACTCAACATTAACTTTGCCAAACCATTCAGTGTAGAACCCAGTTGTCTCCGGTAATTGCAGTTGAGTTTTCTCGGCAAGCTCCTGTAAGGTCGGGAGCTTTTCTTGATCTGGCGATTCACTCATCGTGTTATATTTCTACGTCTTATGTAATGAAATGTCAACTACGCAACTTATATTATATAGTTTTTTAAATGGCGCGCGCTTTGACTTTGTTTTTTTGCGCCAAGCCGTTTATGCTTATAGTAGTAGTTAACGAAAAGATGCTTTATGGACAACAATATTTCTCAACCCTCACAACTAGATAATGCACAAGATACGCCTATTGGCGGCAATCCGCCGACAGACGGTTCAACCGGAGCGCCGGCTCAACCCGGCGTGTTCCCTTTGGCACAGCCCATACAACAAACTCCGCCAGCCCCTGATTTTAACACTTCGCCGAACCCGCAAAGCCATGTAAGCTTCCATGAGCCGCAGCAACCCAAGAAAACCCCATGGAAGCTTATTATTTTGGCGGCGATCATCGCAGTAGTCGCGGCTCTTTCGGTATGGGCGTACGTGCATTACCACCATAAACCGACACCGACAAAGCAAAATACAACTACAACAACTACAAGCAAAACCAAACCAGCCGTCGTTACACCGCACACGCCCACCGTTACCACAAACGGCACAGCGTCGCTGGGCTTAGGCACTTATCATGTGGGTGCCAACAAAGATATCGCTCCAGGCCTATATGCAATGTCGCCGGGGCCGCAAGAAACCGGCCAAATTGCTATCACGAATGCAGCCACTACCTACAATGCTACCCTCAATGCCCTTGAAGATACCCATCCCGAGCAAAAAGGTACCACTATAGCATGGGCGACGTTGTCAGACGGCGACACAGTACAAATTACTGGCGCTAATCTTAAAAACGTCACATTCAAGCCTGTTGTCACCTCGCCAGGCGATACAGCGCCGCTTACTAAGCTATACACAGATAATATCCCTGTCAGTACGACCATTCCCAACTCAATGAAGCCAGGAAAGTACTTTATGTATGACACGGACGACAAGGGCGCTTTCATTCTAGTTGTCGATTCAGATTACCATATAAAGTACAACGAACCGCTCAACAGCACCGGTTTTGTGGCCGACCTTGCCGACGGCGACCAAATGGCAACGATCAATGTGAGCAAGCTTCTTATACAACCGCGCTAAGTGAACAGTTGTATATAACTACTGCCTGCAAAAGTATACATCTAGTTGGTTAGAACTCCTGTCTCGGCTAAACAGGAGTTCTTATTAAAACTTTAGCGGTAAGTAGCAACGTACGAACCGGCACTCGCGGCTGGGAAAACAGCGTAGCTGATACCGTTGATAGTTTGCGTACCAAAGGCGACAGTTGTAGTACCGGTTTTTATGGTCGATATGGTTTTGGTGCCATACTTAACCGGCTGTAGCATAAGCAGGTTGGCGGCCGGGTTAGCGACCGAAAATGTAACGGTGCTTGTGTTGTATGTGGGGCTGGAAACGGCAGTGGCATTACGTGCAGCCCAGAACGTTTGAGCCTGGGCGCCAGAGATGACTGGCACGTCGTTTGCGGCGGCAACACTCAGAACCGATGCCTCGGCCTTGTTTGAAATATCTTGGTTGTCTAGGTGGGCTAAAACAGTGAAGTACCCGTAATAACCGTTTGAACCCGTGGCATTCGTTATTAAGGTATTGAGGGCGTTTTGGTCAACAGTGGTCGGATTTTCGTCAGTTGCCTGAGTGGCAAACTGATTTACACCTGTTAGTGTGCCGTCACTATCGGCAATATTCTGTGGCAGACCCGAACCAGTGTACAAACACTGCCCGACATTGAACAAGCTGTTTGGCCAGCAGGCGCTGTTCATGTCAGCAGTTAAACCGTGGGCAGCCTCTTCTTTGGCAACTGTAGCATAGTCGTTCCAAACGCCATAGCAATGAAAACGCTGGGTGATGGGCGGATGGGCGCTGCTGATAGTCGGGTATGACTTCTGCCATGCCGAGAAAGCGGCGTTAACGATACTATCTAACGCAGCTTGCGTCGCCCAATTCGAGGCGCAATTACCACCGTCGGCAACATGCGGGCTTACCTCAAAACCAGCGTCAGTATATGGTTTAACGTCACTGTCACTAAATGCCCCAGGGTATGCATAGCTGGTCGAGCGGATGCACGTCCAGGCGGCAACGGTACAGCCGGCAGGGCTGGCCGTTGTTTCATTCTTAAAGCGGGTAAGCGTTTGTGGACTGCCGGAGGCGTGGTCGTCGCCGGTTAACACAAATGCCGCTTTCAGTAAGCCGTTCGGGTGGTTGGCGTTAATCTTGTAACTGGGGAAGCTCCATTTCATTGGCACAGGATATTGGGTTGTTTCAATTTGGTTGGCCAGCAAACTCACTTGCAAGTCGGCTTGTGGAACTGCGACTTTTGTCAGGTCCAAGTACCCCAGCCCGAAGCGATCCGGCACCCGCGGATAGCCGCTATAACCGGGTGACGTTGTTGATTGCCCGGCGAGGCCGGGGTTGCCTTCACGGGTGTAGACCACCGAACGAGCTAAGTCGAACATCCACGCCGAAGCCGTACCGCTGCCTACGGGTTTAGTAGTAACGGCCGGGAAGCTTGTTGCCGTGCTTGCGTCTGAATATAGTGCAGCCACCGCGCGGGCGCCAGCCAAAGCGTGCTCATCGGCAATGCCGTGATATTGCAACGACTGGCCGTCAATTCCCTGCCCTGGGGCTTGGGTATTATCCACCTTAATGTAAGCATCAGGCAAAATATTGCTACGGCTACTAATGCCTAGCAGCGCATCGAGGTTATCAGCTGGCCGCATAGCAATAAAGTTGCCGCCACCGCTTACCCAAGTATTTATTAAGCCGACTTGCGTACTTGTAAGCGGCGCGCCATCGGCCAATAGCACAGTATGGTAAGGGCTAAGCACTGAAGCCGCCGTCAGGTTCCCCGTGTCGGTTGAAGCACAGGCGATACCTTTAGTCTGCAAAATTGCGCTGCAATAGTTATCCGAAAAGTGGTTATTCGGATCTGTTAACACTAACACAGAACCGCTGCCCTGAGTGCCACTGCGCGGTACCGGCTGCGTAATGGTGGGTGCCACGTAGTTGGTCGTAAAGTCCACGTCCACAGCATAATCTGCCCCCGTAGTGCTGTTGATGGGGACTTCAGGCCCCATGCCGTATGAGTACACACCGTTGCCGCCTGGTGTGCTGCTGCCCGGCAAGGCCACGAGCGGCGCGTTGGTTATGCCGTTCGCCAAACCGTTTGCCGTGTACGAATAGTGCCCTTGCGGTGCAAAATAGCTGGCAATGTATGTTGTGTTAGCTGCAACTGGTACCATGTCGCTAAAGGTGACGTCCTGCCAGCCGCTCGCCGATTCATTGCCAAACGTCGCCTGAGCAAGCAAAGTGTGCTTAGCCGTCCATAGGCTGCCGACGTGAGTGCCACCATTGCCGCTGCCCTTGTAAAAGCGGACGCCTGAAATATACCCGGCGGTCTGGCTTTGGAACTGCACGCCCAAAGACACAGCATTTGAATCACTTTCCGCGTCAACATCTGGCGTGTAGCCCGCAGCATAAATATTAGCAGAAGTTGGCGGTGGCGGTGGCGCCACTGTTCCACCAGGCGTAAATAACACGTCCACCCAATAATTACTGTTGGCATAAGTATTGGAAGGAAATGCACCGCTGGCCGATGACGTGTATTTATATACACCATTACCGCCAGATGCGCTTGATGCCAGCGCAGTTAAGTCGCCACTAGCGTTTGTAACAGCATTACTTAAGTTGCCCGCGTCAGAGGGCGAGCTGTCATAAGAATACTCGCCGACGGGTGCGTAGTAAGAAGCGACATAGGTCGTGCCCGCCGTTAGCTGCACAGGCGTGGCAAAATTGGCACTCTGCCAGCCGGTCGCCGTCTCATTAGTAAACGTAACCTGGGCCAATTGGGCGCCAGATGCCGACCAAAGGTGGCCAACGTGCGTACCAGTATTCGTGTTGCCCTTATAAAAACGGATGCCAGCAGCAGTACCGTTAACCGCAGGTTTGAATTTAACCCCAAGTTCTACCGCGTTGCTGTCCCCCGAGGTAGCATGTGCCGGCGTGGCTGTGACAGGCCAAATTGATTCAGCTGCAGCCGTATCATAAGGAGCCCGCGGAGCTGTCGCCTTGGCCAAAGGCATCTGCAAAAGTGGTGCTACCACGCTAAAAAGCAGGCCGGCAACTACCGAAAAATAAGCCAGGCGATTTTTCTGGTATCGCCAGCTAAGTTGATTTACAAACATACTCCCCCTCTCGGACTTCAAACGTTTCTAATGTGCATTATTAGCTAAAGTGCCCGCACTTGCAAGTGGTGTTTTTTAAATGTTCTGTACATGCAGTAATTCAACCCGCGCCAAAGTTCTTGCTGGCTAAACTATGCGCGTTAAAATGAAAATTGCCTGCCAAAACGCTATTAGCCAGAAAAAGCCGCGCCTATGTTACATGTTTCTAGAATTACCGAGGTACGGTTGCAAAAAGTAGATCGGCGCCCTGTAGTATTCTTCGTACGGATAATACTTTGCCCGGTCTAACCACCTTTTAGCCCGCCCCATAAGATCCCAGGCATCCTGTTTGGTCGGCAGGCCGAACAATTTTTGTAGAAACTCCGAATAGCTTATTGTATGCGGGAAACCACTCGATAAATTATGTTGCTCAAGCCTTACGATTAATGCAACCTGCTGGTCTTCTGTAAGCCTATCAATTTGAGAAAGGTCGGCAGCGCCGCGCTCCTCCGCCGCACGAGCCACAGGCGTGAGGTTTGGCCATATCGGAGGCTGATGGTAGTTATTCTGCGTAGGAGCATCAGGAAGCGTGCGCAAAAAATCAGTAATACACATCGTAACCAAAGATGACCACTCCTCACGGCTTTGAAAATGTCGCAGCTTGTCGTATGGACTATATACCGGCCGGGCAGTGTGCATAAGCCCCGCGCTGGCAATATCTTCCGCATTCAACTCTTTGCCGTTCAATTCATAGAACGCCCGACTAACGCGCATAAGCGACAAGTGCTTCTCCTTGTCTTCCGGTGTACCTATAAATTTAAAGAAAGTGTGTTTGGGCCAGTCGGGGCCACCGTCGCGGGGTGCCAAATAGTATACCCACTCTTCAGCGCTCTGGGTCGGCCGATACCCCAAGTTTGTGTACAAGGCGCGCGCCGGCTTGTTAGCAACACTAAAGTGCACCATGAGGTCGGTTATATGGGGTTCTTGGTACGCTTTTTGAATTTCGACCTCAGCCAAATCCGATATCATTCTTGCAAAGCCACGGCGCTGTGGATACGCCGCCATCGTCGTAAGTTCCACGACGTTAAGGCTGTGTACGATTGGCGTGTCACGGGTACCTGCCATCTTGTCATATAGGCGATGCCACCCAACATTCTCGACAGGGGCCGGCTTGAAACAAGCATATGCCACCAAGCCATAGTCAGGATGCTGCAAGGTGAACGTATGCGAGCCAGTAATACACTCTTCCCAGGCTTCCCTGTCCATGGGCTCAAACCAGTCTTGATGACCCGCTTGGTACACTCGCTCTTGCACTTGCTTGTCAAAACTAAAGATTGTATTAGCAACCGCGGGGTTGGTAATATCTACTTGCTCAAAAACAGTTTTAGAAGGTGCTTCGTGCATTCGGTACCATAGAAATGTTCCTCTATTGTAAGGTGTTGGGCACGTTTTGGCAATCGGTAGCTCGTTTGGGCAGCAGCGCTTAAAGCGGCAGGTTTTGTAAAGACCGCTCGGCGGCCGCTTCGGCATGGATGCGTGTAGTGTCGAATACTGGCAAGCTCGAATCCTTTTGCTTCACCAGCATGGTGATTTCCGTACAGCCAAGGATCACACCTTCCGCGCCCTCGGCCTGCCTGGGAATAGCCTTTTTTGAATAATCTTTTGTTATAATTAATGAGATGTCGCTTATTAACAGTGTCCGTCACTTTCCTTCTAAAGTAGCCCGCCCCAAAAAGATCATCCTTATGTGCGGCTTTGGCGGGGCAATATGGCAAAACCGCCGTTTGATATCCACCCTCAATCGCGCCGGTTACGATGTCACTGCGCTCGACTTCCCTAAAGCCATCCTTAGTAAAGGCGACCCCGCCTTATTGCCCGCTTTAGTGGACGAGGTTATAAAGTTTGTTGAAAACGAGGCAAAAAAGACAGACCAAAAAATTATTCTCGTGGGCATAAGCCTAGGCTCGCTGCTTTCGCTTAATATTTTCCGGCGCTCAAAACTGTTTGATACAGCGGTGATGATAACCGGCGGAAATATCGTAATAGTTGCACAAAATATTTTTGGCAAAAAAGTGTGGCCGCAAAGCCACGACGAGCTTTCAAAGCTATGGCAAGAAGTCAATATTGTGACAGACCCGGCGCTGCTCAAAGGTAAGCAAGCGCTTTTTGTGCTGCCGACCCGCGACAAGCTTATAGATACCAGCGAGGTACTGGCAGAAATTGCCAGACAAAATGCCGCCGGCAACAAGATTACCCTCATTACCAGAAAGCCGTTCGGTCACATTGGTACAATTGTCGAAGAAACAATATTATTCCCGAGACGTACACTAAAGTACCTCAAACAACTTTAGTGTCGCGCGCAGCTTTATGAACAGAACGGTTTGAAGCAGCGTCTCATACATACGATATCCATAGAAAATTTTTACATTTGACAAATCTCTATGAAAAATATATAAATGCTACAATGTCTGAGCACGCCATAGCTAATATTCCCGACGCACCTTCCGTAGATCAGCTACTGGCCGGCACACTACAGAATAGCCAAGCATTCGCCGCTGCAACTTTGCGCGCTGCTGAGCTTGGGGTTCAGCGTGCAAGCATCACGCCCACACACATTTATAATGATCATTGGAATATGGATTTCTGGGAAAACTCGGACGGATTTAAGGTTCCGCGTTGGGTTGACGAAAACCTAGTAGCTATTGACGACGGTTTGGGCAACGGGCCAATGAGATACCTGAGAACTTCCTTACTCTATTTGGCACAGTCGCCAGAAAACCCTGCACCGCTTCTTGACGGTTCCATGATGAAAGTAAATCACGTAACAGTCCAACTTTATGGGAGTCATGAGAATTATGCGAGGCAATCAAAGCCTCGCGCTTTTGGGTAGCGCGACCTTCTACAGTACCAATTACTGTTTATCGACATTCACGGCCAAGCGCCATTCGTCAGTCATTACGCCAGATCGAGTACCACAAGTAACGGACTAGAAAGAACCGAGTATACTGCCGATTGGCTAACTCCAAAGCCTCTCACCGAACCTGAGACCGCGATGCTTACTAAAACGCTGCGTGTTGTAAATCATTACCTCGGCCAGAGCGCACTATTGCTTGAGGGCATACTATCCAATTTATAGCAATGTCCACACCCATGACGGCGCGACAGAATATGTCAGTGTAATAGTTTTACCGGATGGCACAATAACGGTGCCGGCTGTGATTCCTGTGGTTACTCCGGCAACGGCAATTGCGGTCACATTACCGCCGGAAACAGTTACTGCGGCATCGTGCCAAAAAGGGTTCTGCAACGCGGTCGTGCTGGCGGGCGTGGATGGTGCTGTGACTGCGCCAGTTACTTGATCGGTGCAAATAACCCGCAGGCTGGTTGACTGAACGCCTGTGGTCCCATCGTTCATTGCGGCCAGCAGGCTCACGGCATCACCTCCGTTGGCACGTACATTAACCGTACCGCCAAGCTCGGGGCCGAGGCTACGGATAATGTGGCCCGATCCCCATTCAAGGTCCATGCAAACAATGTCTACTTTAGCAGCGCTCCCGGTCACGAGGCTATTCGTACAACCTTCTATTGAGATATAACTAATAACATTACCGTGGGGGCCACCGCCCGACGGCGACACTACTAGCCCATCAAAGCATCTAATAAGCCGTGCAGACGATATTTGGGTGTGCTCTTCAATCCAGAGGCCGTATGTAAACCCTTCGCACGAATAGTTGCCGATATTGCAGATGTCGTTGTTACCCGTTTGCGGCATCCATAAAGCGCACGCCCACAGCCCGGAACCGCCGTCTGGGACCGTTGGCGCTCCTGTAACTGTCGAGCGAGCAAGCACGGCTGCATTTATAACATTAGCTTCAGCAACTCCGCGGAAGTCAAAACCGGCAACCTCAGGGTTTTCTGGCGCTGAAATCATAATACCGTCAATAACAACAAGCATATTGGAATACAAGTCGGCTCCCCCGCCGTAGCCATTGTGGGGCGTAGGGCCGCCAACTACGCTCGGCTCATTGAATTGAGGCGGCGTTGTGCCGCCCGAGTAAGTAGTTTTAAATACAGCGCCGCTTAGTTGAGGCGTTGTTTGGTGCCAGTGGTATAGTGCAGTTGCGTCGCGGGTGCCACGTAAAACTAAGGTCACTTTTTGTACCGCCTCGGCGATAATCGGTAATGATATCTGGGCATTACCCGAATTGCTGGTTATGGGGTTTGCCCCAATTTGATATACACCCGGTGTGAATACAATTTCAGCATAATTGTCGCCGCGGGTCTGCGCCGCAGTGACAGCGTTGGCAATTGCCGTATTAATAGCGGCCGTATCGTCACTTCCTGAAGGCGTCATAAAGGTAGCAAAAGGGTTGTCGATAGAAGGCACGCTCCATGAAGCAGCACTGCCACTGGTCGCAGTCAGTACCTTGCCGCTTGCCGGGGTACCGCTAACCGCCACGCCGTTCACCTTAGCAACAGTAGGGTTCGGGTAGGTGCCGCCCAAATCGACACCAGCGCTGCCCGAAGGTGCCGCACTCGGTGTTTGCCACGTACCATCGCCGCGCAAAAAAGTGCTGCTTGTTGCCGAGCCGTCGCCTAAATTAACCGTTGGCACCAAACTGCTACTATTCAAAGGAGCATAGCCCGAAGCTTGGCCTTTGTTGGCAGCCATTTCTGTACCGGCACTCTGCACGGCGCTCGCAAGTAAAGTGCCGTCCGCCTTATGTGCGACCCCTAAATATGAGTTGAGGATATCACCCCAGTCCCCATTGTCTTGTCCTGGTACAGGTAATCTTTGTGTCATGCTACTCTTAATCCCCTATTTTCACTCCATTTACTATATAATAGTGTTTAAGCATGAGCGTTGTCAAAGTTTTCTATAAAAGTGGCTACACCTATAACACCGCTTAAACTCGGCCAGTAATAACGCTTCAAAGTGTTAGATGCTGGTGCCAATCAAGTGGCCGATAGCAAAAGTGATGGCCATTGCTGCGCCGCCGCCTACAAATACACGCGCAGCCGCTCGGATTTTGTGCCCGCCGCCAATGTATGCGCCAATCGCCCCTGAAATTGCCAGCATTATAAGCGATGCCACTACAATTGGCACGACGTTTTTACTGCCGCGCACTGCGAGTGTGGCTACAATCGGTACAATTGCACCAACTGAAAACGATAGTGCCGAGGCCAAGGCCGCCTGCACAGGTTTTGCCAAATCTTCGTGGTCAAAACCAAGTTCATCACGGGCATGAGCCGCCAAGGCATTATGTTCATGCAGTTTTATGGCAACTTGTTGGGCGAGATTTGAATCCAAGCCCCGCCCTTCGTAAATTGCTGCCAGTTCGGCAAGTTCGCCATCAGGGTTTGCCACTAAAGAACGCCGCTCAATGTCGAGGTCGGCACGTTCTGAGTCGCGCTGCGAACTTACCGAGACGTACTCGCCCATTGCCATGCTCATTGCGCCAGCCACAAGACCGGCAAACCCCGCGGTTAACACCGTACTTCGTGACGCAGAAGCAGCCAACACGCCAAGCATCAAGCTTGAAGTCGAGACAGTACCGTCGTTAACGCCGAGAACAGCTGCACGCAACCACGCTGCACGGTGCGACTTATGGGCTTCTTCGGGATGAGGTGTATTATTTTGTTGCATATTACCTATTATATGCGACACTCGCCCTTTTAAGCTACCATTTTAGCTGCCGGGCTGAATTGAACTTTCAGAAAAGCCAGGGCACCAGGCCACCTGTAGCGGCACACTCAAAGCGGTAGTAGCGCTCGGCGGATACAACATTAAGCTGACCGATTTATCGCTACAAACGCCCGGGTCAAAATTACCAGCTTGCGGATAGCCAAGCACAGTATTTGCGCTTTCACCATTAGCGAGGTCAACAGTGACCGGACTTGGCTGCGTGCGGGCAGCTGCACTGTTACCTAAAGCATACCCGTTACTGCCATACAAAAATGCTGTTGGGAAACCGCTTATCCGGCACTTGTGTTTACCTGTGTTGGTAAGTACCATGTGCTGGTAAATTGTACCGGCTGCGCCGCTTTGCTGGCCTGCTGTAAGCTTTAAGTTTTCGGTTTTGCACATAGCCATCGTTCGGCCGCCCATCCACATCCAGCAAGACATGCCAAGCACAATTACACTCACCACGACTCCAACCACCCACCACAGCGAAGCATTGCCGCTCGCAGCTTTGGTTGCCGTTTTAGCTTTAGAATTAGTCGCCATGTAACCCCTTTCTGTTTCCGTTGTATTTATGATAACCATAAAAAGTATGCGCGGTTTCCGCTTTCTTTTCAATGATATTTTGTGCAACATCGCACAAAAAGTTGTCTATTTTACTTCAAAATCTAGGTGATGTAAAAAATTAGCAGCCCATGCTGTAGCGTTGTACTCGCTAATATGTTTGCGCAGCGAGCTCATCGCCCGTTCTTTTTGGGCGCGTGTCATACCGGCTGCCTTTTGCAAGCTCGATACAATGCTATCAACGTCATGCGCTTCACACAAAAGTGCAGCATGCAGCTGTTCGGCTGCGCCGGCTTGCCTGCTCAGCACCAATACTCCGTCGTTTTCTGGCCGCGTTGCCACATATTCTTTCGCGATTAGGTTCATGCCATCTTTGAGCGGCGATACCAACATAATGTTGGCTCTTAAGTACCAAGCCGTAACTTCTTCAAAAGGGAAGTTACGATAGGCAAACTCCACCGGCCGCCAGCCATCTGTTTGCCAACGGGCATTTATTTGGGCGACACGCCTTTCAATTTGAGTATGCATCGAGCTGTATTCATCAAGGTTTTCGCGTGAGGGCGCCACCGTCAACTGGTACACAAATTGGCCGGGGTCATCAGAATCTTTTAATATTCGCTCGAAAGCATCGAGCTGCTGCAAAATACCTTTTGTATAATCAAGGCGCGAGATAGAAAACACCACAGTTTTGCCCCGGTACGCATTAAAAATGCGTTTGGCTTGTTTGCGCACCGCCGGCTGTTTGTGAGCCTCGGCATAGGTTTCGTAATCAATCCCGACCGGCAAGGCTTTAAGCACCGTATGGCCTTTCGGCACAGCCGCGAAATCAAGAGCTTTCTGGAAGTTAGTAACATCGTGTTTTGTCTGGAAACCCGTGACGTCAGCAGCGCATAAACTCTGTAAAATGTCGCGGTAATGCGGAATCATTTGCAACGTTTTTATATTCGGGAACGGTATATGCAAAAAGAATCCAATTTTATTTTGGATTCCCTTTTTTCGTAGTATCGATGGCAACATGCACAACTGGTAGTCATGCACCCAAATTATATCGCTGGAGTGCACCAACTGTACCAGTTTGTCGGCAAAACGTTCGGTAACCCGCAGGAATGCCTTCCATTGGGTCTGACTATATAATTTACGCGGCGCAAACCCATGAAAAACTGGCCACAAAGAACCATTGGCAACCTTGTAATAGAAATCATCGTAATCGTCGGCGGACAATTGCAACGGGATTGCATTTTTAGGCAAACCACTTGCTTGCAATTTTGCCTCGCTTAAGTGTAAATCGACACCGGCATAGCCGACCCACATCGCCTGGGCATTGCGGGTTACTCCACGTAACGCGGAGGCCAAGCCACCAGGGCTCGGCTGGCATTGTACCCCATGTGAAGTCTGATGCGCGCTCACTGGCAGCCTATTGGCTACAATAAAAACTCTCGATTGCATACACCGGTGGTCCGATCTGTTAATTGCATTTCTGCATAATACCCGTACAATAACGATAAGCCTATGCAGTATATCACACAGTCCTACGAGCAAGCCAAAAAGCGCTTAATGCTCCTTGATTACGACGGCACACTCGCCCCTTTTACAGGCGACCCGACCCAAGCCAAACCGTCGCCAAAAGTACTGCAAACACTGAAAAGTTTAAGTAGTAACCCGGCAAACACGGTTGTTATTATAAGTGGCCGCGACCATGCTACACTGCAGGCCTGGCTTGGCCACTTGCCTATTCTCATGTATGCCGAACACGGAGTTTTGCGCCGTAACAAAAACGGGGTCTGGAGTTCGCTCGCTGCCGCCGACATGCCATGGCGTAAGAAGGTGCAACAGCTTTTTGATACGGCCACCAAGATTGTAAACGGCAGCTTTATAGAAACAAAAACGGCCGGGTTAGCCTGGCACTACCGCGCTGCAACTTCGCTGGCGGCAGCACAAAAACAACGCGGCTTTTTGCTAAGCCAGCTTGACGAGGCTGCGAAAAACAGCGGGTTTGAGATTTTAGATGGTAACAAGGTTATAGAAGCCAAGCCGGTCGGCATTACCAAAGGCTCGGCTGTGACAGGGCTACTCGCAAGTTTTCCAAGCGATTTCGTTTTATGCGCCGGCGACGACGTAACTGATGAAGCCATGTTTAAGGTGCTGCCCGAAAGCGCATATAGCATCAAGATTGGCGCGGGCCAAACAACTGCACGGTTCACGCTGCCAGCTTGCGACGACTTTATTGCGCTATTAACCGGACTCGCTGCTAAGCCCTAGGCAAGCCTTTTAGCTTGCTCGACGCACTTCGAGCCTCAAAAACCACTTGCTTTCTATTGTGCTTCAAGTTGTTGCACATACGCCTGAATGCCCGAGAAGTCACTCACACCTGCCGCTGGAATAAGCGCCGACTGGCCATACGGCGTCGTGTAATTTTTAAGCAACGTGCGGTCGGTGCCATTATTGAGCGCAGCCGACGCTATGTCGTTGCTCGGGATTTTCTTCATAAGCGAGTATGCCCGGCGCACTTGCGATACGCTAAGGTCTGTTTTAACATTTCCGCCAAATGAGTCAAATAGTTCGCCTAACTTTATAGGGTTCGAGAGCGTGCCCAAGCCGCCCGCCTTATCTTTAAGCGCTACAATAATCTGCCGCTGGTGGTCGGTACGGTTAAAATCACCCCTTGGGAAGCCATATGCGCCATAAGAATCGCCGCGGGCCCGGGCCAGGTCGAGCGCCTGCTGGCCGTTCAAAGTATGCATGCCGTTAGTCAAATCAACCAGTGGCTGGCGGGTAGTTAAATCGGGGCTGGGGTCGTACAAGCCCCGCGGATCGGAACTTTGCACGTTGATTTGCACACCGCCCACCGCATTCACCGCATCGCGCAGCGCCGCGTAGTTCACCAGCGCATAATAATTGCTGGTTATGCCAAAGTTTTCGGCCACCACCTTTTCGAGCAAGCCCATACCGCCCTTAGCGTAGCCAGCTTCGGCAAAATTATCCGCCTCGCCATCTTGGTAGGTTTCGTTAATTTTGGCGTAGCCGTGGTTCGGGATATTTACATACAAGTCGCGCGGAATACTTAACAAAAATGCTTTGTTAGTTTTGGTGTTTATACTCACGAGCATTATTGAATCAGTCAGATTTGCGCCGCCATGCCCGGGGTCATCGGCCGAGTTACCCGCCAGTAAAATCGTTACCCGCCCTTGGTCTTCACCGTCAAGCTTGGTTGTGTGAAACCAGCCAAATAAATTATTCCAGCCAAAAATTTTGGCGCTATTGCTGACAAATTTCCAGCCGACCCAACCGCCGGCGATAATTGCCAGTGTTAGCAATGTCAAAAATGTGCGCTTAAAAATCTTTTTCCAGGAGTGCTTCTTTTTAACAACTTGCTCGGGCATGTTGCCGTCAAAGCCAAGCCCGCCGCTATGCGTTATATTCGGCAAATTGCGGTTAAGCATACTTTCGGGGTGGCGGGGCATCTCTTCGCTGGTCAGGTTCCGACTTTTTAATCGCATGGTTTCTTGTGCTCGCTTTTATCTTTTACAGGGTGCTACCGCAATTATATCATGCCATTAAAACCTGAACGTTCGCGCCAAAAAAAGGAGCATTCCCCATGCCGTTTTTAGCCGCGTACGCCTTAATGGTCGTCCTTAGAATAAAGTGCTGCTTTGGCGGCTAGGCACAGGGAACAGTTTTAGCATATCCAGTTTTTATGGCCACCGGCAGTAACACCCACCACTTTGTGCCTGTGACATAAATCGCTTGTTACTTCAAGCTAGCGCGTTATAGTGGGAAGTATCAGTTAGGTTACAACTGACTAATCTTTTTAAGTGTGGTTTTATGTTATTTGCGCTCAAAATACCTGTACAATTCTGCAAGCAGGTGTATACTATACGCATAATTAAAAGGAACCTCCTTAGTACAAATTACTTTGTGCATTTCCAAGGAGTTACGTGATCAACAGCGCAACAGCAACTATGAACGAGAAATTGCCTCAAGAAGGTGAGAAACCGCGCCCCAACTCACTCGATCCTGAAGACGAATTATTAAGCACTTTTGCCGATCTTTTCCCCGACCTAGATGATGATGGCCATTTAACTGGCGAACCACTAGACCTTTCCACACTTGATGAACTTGATAGTCAAGGTGTAGATATAACTCCCGACGTTGTGGTCGCAGAAGCACGGCGCCAACGAGGCGAATCACCGGAAAATGAAAGTGATACAAATCCTGACGGCATTAGCGAAAGTGCTATTCAACGCGAATTTTTAAGTGGGCTTAGCTCAACAAAATTATGGGAGAGTATCCCAGAAGCTGTGGCTCCTCCTATTGACAGAGTGCTTTATCAAGATAATATTTTGCCAGAGCGCGCTCCCGAAATTGAGAAAGACAGCCTTAGCGCTCTCAGACACAACATTGGTGCACTATTATTAGAAGCCGGCGTCGACGAGATACAAGCCTGGTACATAACTGTAGTTGCCAATGAACTAGTCACCGATATTAAACTCAAACACGGTAAAGTTGGCGGACATTTTGTATTGGCAATACTTACCACTAGCGATTTTCTCATCTATGCACGCGACAATGCCCTTACAGCACCACTCATCAATCTAACACCCGAAGGTAGCGAGGTTCCAGAATCACAAAGTGAGGTCGTACCAATTGATGCTTTCCGCAGAGATCCCGCAGAAACAGGCCGCGGAACAAAAGTTTGCAATGGTTTAGGCAGACGTTACAGGAATCCTGTTGCTTACGACTACAATCTCAAGCCTGTAGCCCACGAAAACTATTGCATCGTTTCTGCACAAGCAGCTTAAAGGTAGAAAACCTGGCTTTTTATTAGCTTCAACTCCCTACACTCTGTAGCAGATTTCTGCCTCCATACTGCAGTAAACTGCTATTTTTCGCTTCCCGGTGCGTATTTGGCACTCCAGCCAACCATTAGCTGTAAAATAGGTATCAAATCTTTACCTCTTTCAGTAAGGGAATATTCAATACGTGGTGGCACTTCGTTAAAGTGGGCTTTGGAAACTACGCCGCAGCGCTCAAGCTCATCAAGGCGCGCTGAAAGCGTCCGCGGGTTTAAACCTTCGACCTCTTTTTGCAGCTCACTAAATCTTTTAGGGGTGTGGCACATGGCATATAGAAGTTGAGGCGTCCATTTGGCGCCCAATATCTGCGCGGCTGCTTTTATGCATCCGCTTTCTATCGGCGTTGGTTGGTTCTGTTCGCTCATATTCTTTAAATAATACTTTACAACCTTTCTATTATACAATACTATACTAAGTATAGTATTAAGGGGGAAACAGATGGTAACCATTAAAGTAATCGTAGGGTCAACCCGGCCAAACCGCTTCGGCATTCAGCCCGCCAAGTGGCTTACTGAGTACGCCAAAAAAACTTACAGCGACAAAGTAAAATTCGAGCTTATCGACCTCGCCGACATTAACTTGCCTTTTTTGGATTAGCCGCAAGTACCCAGCGTTTCTATTGAAAAAGAGCATTCTTTGCGATGGTCAAAGATTATCGCCGGCGCCGACGGCTTCGTATTTGTAACGCACGAATATAACTATTCGTACTCGCCGGTGCTTAAAAATGCTATCGACTTTCTGGCTTCGGAATGGGCGCACAAGCCGGTCGCGTTCTTGTCATATGGCGCGACAGCCGGTGGCGCACGCAGCGTCGAACACTTACGCGGTGTTGTGGCTTGGCTTAAAATGTACGATTTGGCCGAGCAGATGCTTTTACCGAATTATTTTGCCAACCTCGACGAAAATGGTAACTTCAAGTTTAACGAACGGCACGAAAAGAATGCTCATGCGATGCTTGAGGCACTTATTTTTTGGGCAGAAATCTTTAAAGAGGCACGAGCAAAGCTGATCGCCAAGTAAACCCGACCCCACGCCCAGATTATTAAAAAGTATACAAAAAAGCCGCCAAAAACACTTGACGGTTTTTTGTATACCGTCTATATTATTTTAGTATCTAAAATATAGGACTGTATGGTAAACTGCCGGGACGAACTGTTTGAAGAAATGTTTGCGAATATGAGCCGTATGAAGCGGCTCATGGCTAGTTGCCTGCGCTCCGAAGGCAAAGAACAGTTGCCACCGTCGCAAACAGAGGTATTATTGCTCGTAGGCCAAGAGCAGCCGGTACCGCTCAAACAACTAGCCGAACGAATGCGTCTGACTCCCGGTGCCATCAGCCAGCTCGTCGAAGGTGTTGAACGCCTCGGGCTTATCAAGCGTGAACTGTCGCAACAAGACCGTCGAGTTGTCAACATTACATGCACAAACTCAGGCAAGCGAAAAGTTGCTGCAGTGCGGCACATGCACCGTGAACTAATGCTCGATATAGTTGAGGCGCTCGACAACACCGAACTCGAAGCAATGGTACGCATGCAACAAAAAATGGTTGCGCATATGCAAGCTAAATACCATCCAAAAAATTAAGAAAGGGGCACTGGCAATGGTGCAAAAAATACTCAATAAACTAAAGACTGCTCCGCCTACAGAATCACAAGGCGAACGCAGCCATAGCGAAATTATGTTCATTATGACTGCCTTAATGGCGGCGATGTTGCTCGCCGCGCTCGACCAATCTATTGTTTCAACTGCCTTGCCGACTATTGCAAACGACCTGAATGGCTTGAGCAAATTATCATGGGTGGCGACCGCCTACTTGCTTACCAGCGCTGTCGTTACACCCTTGTACGGTAAAATTAGCGACTTGTTCGGCCGCAAACAGATCTTTTTAGGGGCGATCGTCATCTTTTTAGTCGGCTCGATGTTGTGCGGTCTAAGTCAAAATATGGGCCAGCTTATTTTCTTCCGCGGCTTGCAAGGTTTAGGGGGTGGAGGCCTTATGGCGCTCGCCTTGGCGATTGTCGGCGACATTATTCCGCCCCGCCAACGCGGACGCTATCAAGGTTATTTTGGCGCTGTGTTTGCCATTTCGAGCGTTATTGGCCCGCTGCTGGGCGGCTTGTTTACCGATTACCTTAACTGGCGCTGGATTTTTTACATCAACCTGCCGATCGGCCTGGTTGCCATGTTTATGATCTGGGCACGTTTGCACTTACCCGTTAACAAAACCGAGCACCGCATTGACTTTTTAGGCGCTGGCCTGCTGGCGGCGGGCGCGATTTGTTTGTTGCTGGCGACAGTTTGGGGCGGCAACGAATACGCCTGGGGATCGCACACTATTATGGGCCTAATCGGGGGCGGCATTGCCTTGCTTGCAATTTTTATTGGCTGGGAACACAAGGCCGCCGAGCCGATCATTCCTATGCGCTTGTTCCGTAATGACATCTTTACCGTTGCCGCAATCATGTCGTTACTTTCCGGCTTGGTTATGTTTGCCTCGCTTATCTACCTGCCTGAATATCAACAGCTGGTACATGGTTACTCGGCCACCAAGTCAGGTCTTATGATGCTGCCACTGGTTGCCGGTTTACTGGTCGCCATGATTGCCTCGGGCCGCATTATTTCTAAAACAGGCCATTACCGAATGTTTCCTATCGCTGGCACACTTGTCTCGGCAGTCGGCTTATGGCTGTTCACCCACTTGTCGGTAAACACCAACCAACTAATACTTTCAGGTTGGATGCTAATACTTGGACTCGGCATCGGCTCGTTTATGCAAGTTATGACGCTGGCTGTACAAAACTCGGTAGAACGGCGCGACCTCGGCACCGCGACCAGCATTGCAACGTTCTTTCGGAGTATGGGCAGCTCGTTCGGCACGGCAGTTTTCGGTGCAATCTTAACCGCCCGGCTTTCGGTATACCTGGCACGGCTTTTACCCGCCCAGTATTCCGGCAAAATTACCGGCAACAACTTACAAGCCGGCGCTAGTCAGTTACACCACATGGACGCACATGTAGTGCACGCTATTTTAGAATCGTTCGTGCGTGCCTTTCACGACGTGTTCTTGTGGGCTATCCCGTGTGCGTTGCTCGCCTTTATCGCCGCACTGTTTTTGCGCGAGGCGCCCTTACGCGAAACGACCCGCGACATGGCAGAGGGCGAGGCCTTAGAGCCAGCCGCTCGTTAATTAAATCGGTTTAAACCGCACTCTTCAGGGTTGCAACCACGTCGTACGCTATCGCGCACGACGTGGCCACAACACCTTACCAATAATTTCATCAAAACCTATCCAACCAAAAGAGCGGCTGTCTGTACTGGCAGTTGCATTGTCGCCCAAAACGTACACACCTTTACAGCTATCTACTTGGGCAACTCTTTTTATTTTATCGAGGTTTTGGTGGCGGATTACAATAACCTCGCCAGGTTTTACGATGCGGGGGTGGCCGGTTACCACAATCTGGCCGGCCCGGAATGCGGGTGACATACTGCTGCCCACCACACGCCTTAGCTGTAAACTTCTAAGCCTTCTTTGTTTCCCAAAAAATCTTGGCAATTTCATCAATCTGCTCAAGTAATTTCTCGCCTTGGTTAGGGTCAAGATGATGTTTACATTCGCCCGCCCGCTTAGTAGCTTGCCAGAATAAATCGTGCAAATTTGGGTATTTCTGGAGATGTTCAGGTTTGAAATAATCAGTCCAAAGCACCCATAAGTGGCGTGTTACCAGCTCGGCACGTTCTTCTTTAATAAAAATGGCGCGCGTTTTACCAGCTTCATCCAAGCCATCGTACTTTTTCATAATCGCCAGTACGCTTTCGGCTTCAATACGGGCTTGCGCCGGATCGTACACCCCGCATGGCAAGTCGCAATGTGCATATACCGGCTTAATAAACGATAGTTTCATGAGATTCCCTTCTTACCGCCTTAGTATAGCAAATTAGGTTACGCTTTATGGGAATGTTCGGCGCGCCATTTGGCGATTTCAGCGTGGTGGCCGCTCAGCAACACATCGGGCACCCGCATACCGCGGAATTCTTTGGGGCGCGTGTACTGAGGTGGCTCAATGCTTTCGTCGTCAAAAAACGATTCCACCTCGGCGCTGGTTTCACCCCCCAAAACACCAGGAAGCAAGCGCACAACGCTGTCAATTAAAATCATGGCTGGCAGCTCGCCACCAGTAAGCACATAGTTACCAATACAAAATTGCCGGTCGACCAAACTCGTAACACGCTCGTCATAACCTTCGTAACGCGGACAAATAATAATGAGCCCTTGGCCTGAAGTTTGCGCCTGAAGTGCGAGTTCTTTGGCGTCAGAATGCTTATACGTTGCGCCTCGCGGCGTCGGCAAGCACACCAACGCGCCGTGGTCTTGGCTTTTGGCGAATTCAATTGCAGCCGTGAGTGGCTCCGGCTTTAACAGCATTCCATCACCGCCGCCATAAGGCGTGTCGTCCACCTGCTTACGCGAGCCGAGGCCATAATTACGCAAGTTTATAAACGAAAACTCGACTGCGCCAACTTTTTGTGCTTTCCACATCATGCTGTTGTTCAGCACACCTTCAAACATTTCTGGAAATAACGTGATAACTTGAATTTTCATTTTGAATGCCCCAAATAATTTTCTACCCCAAATTGCCGCAATTGCTCCACAAGAGCCTGGTGAATATACCCGTTTGATACAACAGCGCCGCGGATTTCACCATCGTAACGCTGCTCAACTCCATCAAGGCTTGTGACTTTGCCGCCCGCTTCCTCGATAATCAACTTCTCGGCAGCGATATCGTGCGCACCACGCCCCGGAAAAATGTACCCGTCCAGATGGCCGCGCGCCACTAGTGACCCATTGAGCACGTTGCCCGGCATGGTACTAAGGCGCGTTCCGGCAGCCAAAAGCGCCTTGCAAAACGCCTCGCGCTCCAAAAGCCGCCCCACTGACGACGTCATACCCACGTTCGCTCTGTAAAGCGAGGTGTGTTGTGACACGCATAACTTTTCGCCGTTTAAAAAAGCGCCATCACCCTTGACGGCAGTGTACAATTTATTAAGTTGCGGCTCATATATAGCTGCCACTTGTGGCTGGCCGTCAACTACGTAGGCCAATGAAAACATTGCGGTTGGCACTCCCCAAATAAAACCCACCGTGCCGTCAATGGGGTCGCATACCCACAATTCATTGCTTGACTGATTATAAGATTCTTCTTCGCCCCGTACGCCATGCCCCGAGAAAACCTGTTGCACGCGCTCAATGAGCAACCGATTGATCTTTCTATCGGCAATGCTCACCGGCGAATGGTCGGCCTTAATTTCTACGCCCTTATCAGAAAGTGTAAAATAATGGCGCATAATTTTACCAGCTTCTTCTGCCATTTCAACGGCAAAACTTAGCAAAGTTTTAGTATCACTCATCTGTTAAATTATACAACGGCTGCCTTAAAACACAAAAAGAACCCCTTTTCAGAGGTTCTTTTTGCCACATAAAGCTCCCAGATCGCCTTTTTATAGACAAAGTGGCTCGCATGAGCTTACCTGGTTTTTGTTTGAAAGATCGTCGTTTTTCTTCGACTCCCCTAACTATACATCGAGATCGTCAAGTTCTTCAAGTTCTTTTCGAGTTTTACTTACAACACTGTTGTGGGTATCTTCGCTTTCAGTGCTGGTGCGGCCTTCATGCTCGTCATGGTCGAGTGTCGCGTCTGACACGTCATTTGATGCGCTACTAGGCGCGCTGCTTGTTGCCGGAGCGCTGTTGTCGACGATCTTTAGGTTATAGCGGGCATCATTTTTAGTGCCCAAAGCACGCAGCAATGTGCGCAGGCTTTGTGCGGTAGCGCCGCGCTTGCCAATGACCCTGCCGAGGTCTTCCGGGTCAACGGTCAGCTCTAGCAGCACACCTTTTTCGTCGATACGTCTCTCGACATACACCTTATCTGGGTTACTCACCAAGGATTTGACGATGAATTCTACAAACTGCTGGTCGATGCTACTCATCAAGTGGACTCCTCCGTTTATCTGGTCAGTTATATATTATAGCAATCAGGTAAACGACCCGAAAGGCTTTTTTCGAGTTTGTTTGGCATTATGTGTGCAAAAGCTTACGCTTCGGCAGGAGTTTCAGCGGCTTCAGCTGTCGCTTCTACCTCTGTTTTTGGTTGATTTTTGCGCAATTTATCTGCGTTACGGATGGCACGCTTTTTGCCTTCAGAAATCGTAACCCAAGACGGTAATTTTACGCCTTCGGATTGGAGCAAACGCGCAGCGCGGTCTGATGGCTGTGCGCCGTTGCTTAAGTAAAAAGCTGCTTTTTCTTTGTCGATAGCGGCAACTTTTGCGTGCGGGTCGTAGCTACCCAAAGTAACAACAACTTTGCCGCTGGTAGGAGTAAGCCGTGATTCCTGGTCAACCAAACGGAACATGGCGTGACCCTTGCGACCAGTGCGTTGCATGCGAATAGCTAACATATCTTATAAAACCCTCTTTCGTTTCTCATTATAGATTATACGTGATCTTGCCTTATTTTACAGATAACCGCCTCTGATGTCAAGACGTTTCCAACATAAACAAGGACGAATCGCCGCACACGCCGTTACGACGAGGCAGGCTGCTTCTTTTCGTAGCTACGCAGAGCAGCTTCAGCGGCCTTTTGTTGGCCGGCCTGCTTACTTGGGCCGGCACCCTTGCCTTTCAATTGGCCGCTAACAAATACGCCAATAACAAACATCTTATCATGGTCGGGGCCGGTCTCCTCCAAGACTTTGTAGAGCGGCGTGGCGCCCTCTTGGCTTTGGGCAACCTCTTGCAAATGCGACTTGGGATCCATCCACGAACCACTCTCCAGAATTTCTTTGAAAGTGGCTAAAATACTTTTTGTAATAAATGCTTTGGCGGCTTCGTAACCTTTATCGAGGTAGATTGAACCCACTACCGCTTCAAAACTATTGGCTAAGATTTGCACGCGGGCGCGGGCAGTGCCATGTTTTTCGCCACGGCTCAAGCGCAGCATCGGCTCGAAGCCGAAACGAGCGGCAGCTGCACCAATACTTTCAGTGCGCACCAACGCGCTGCGCCAATTTGTCAAAATTCCCTCAGGGTCACTAAAATGGTTGTAAAGATATTCAGTCACTACCAATTCCAGTACAGCATCACCCAAAAATTCTAAACGTTCGTTGTGCTCTTTCACGGTCTTTTTATGTTCGTTAACGTACGAGCGGTGCGTAAAGGCAGTCACGAGCAATTCGATTCTGTCGTAGGTAATTCCGAGTTTTTCTTTAGCAAACGCTTGGTATGCGCTAGGGTCTTGCATATGTTCCTCTTTTATAGTTTTGCTTCACGGATCTTTCTCATACCAAGCAGGATGAGTTTACCGATGTCGTCGTAAGCAATTTTGTCCATCGCCTCTTGCGCGGGCAGCCATTTAATGTCGCTCAGCCAGTCCTCGCCCTTTAGTTTATCGGTGTCGCCCAAACCCTGCACCAAATAAATATGCATTGTCATTAGCACCAATGTGTGCCCACGGCGATACCTGAAGTTGACCTTGCCAAGCCAATTCATGACTTTCATTTCTTGCAAACCGGTTTCTTCTTGGATTTCCCGCTTGGCTGTGTCTTTTGGTTCTTCGCCTTCTTCAACGTGGCCTTTAGGAATAGTCCAACGGTTCTTGGCATCCTGGATAAGTAAAATTTCGAGTTGCTTTTTCAAGTTACGGCGGAAAATAATACCACCAGAAGTTGTCTCACGTACCACTTCCTCAATGGAAGGCCGGCGGTTGCCTACGAACCGCTTTATTCCCTGAAATGGCTTAGGCCTCTTCATGGGGTGTCCTTGCTTTCTTCGGAAGGCTGTTGGGAATCGGCGTTGGCGCCCTTTGGAGTACCGCCTGTTACGGTGTCGTGTACCTCGTCGTTGTCGTTGTCCGCATCTGCGGCATCGGTAATATCGGTAATTGGAACAGTCGTGTCGTCGGTAGCGTTCTGCGAGGCGTCCGAGCCAATCGTAACTGGCAGCACCGTTTCACCGTTTTGCTTGCGCAGCAGTGTGCCGAGTACGCCGTTGATGAACTTCGATGAGTTCTCGCTTCCAAATGCCTTGGCGAGCTCAACGGCCTCGTTAATAACAACTGTGGGCGGCACGCCGTGGTCGTTAGTAAGCTCGTACGCGCCGATACGCAAAATGACACGGTCCATACGCGCAATTTCGCCAATCGGCCATTCGGGCGCAAGTGGCTGTAAAATTGCATCAAGCTCTTTTTCGCTGTCTGCAACGCCTTCTACCAGTTGCTTAATGAAGTCGGTGTCATCGACAGTTGCCTCGTAGCGGGCAATGTTGCGCTTAAGCACCGCTTGTAAATCAAAGCCAATATCGTGCGAACTGCGGCGAAAATCTTGCTCGTACAGTGTTTGCAGGGCAATAATGCGACCAAGGTGACGATTCGATGCCATAAATGGAGCCTCCCGCTTTTAGTTTTAGTATAGCGCGAAATGCTGCAAGTTAGGCGGCTTTTTTAACAGCAGTTTTGGCAGTAGCTGTCTTTTTTGCAGCTGCCTTTGGTGCTTTTTGAGCAGGTTTGGCGGCCGTATCGGCGACTTTTTTAGCTGATTCACGGCGAGTTGTAAACGCCTTAACCGGCGAATGTGCGTTAACGGCACGAGCTAATACGACAACAAGACGGCTGCGGCGTGCGCGGGTGCGGCGTGGTGATGTGCGTTTTTTAGGCTTACCCATAACAGTAAACACTCCTTACGATAACTGAATATTTTGATAGTTACGGCCTATTATACTCTATCGCGCACCACATCTCAAGCAGCTTGGCCTATTTATTCTAACGTACTACGTTTTCGAGCGCTTCAAGATATTGCTTCAAAACGCCTCTTGTAAGATCTGAATAACAGTCAATATGCTGTCTTGCTTCTGGGGAAGTTTCAAAGTGGCCAATTTTATCCCTAAACGCATCCGGCAAAATTCCCCAAGGAGTCCCAGTGGAATGTCTGCCGGTATAAACCAGCCAATCATTAATTTTATGCGGTTCATGAAAGGCAGGACGCACCCCGGGTGCCATACGTCGTACCATACTGTGAAATAATCTAGAATATTTCGGGGCATTGTATGCTGTGTACCCCAGCGATAGGGCGTGCCGTTTAAGTGAATGGTCTGTAACAACCCGCTTTTCACCCTCACCGTAAAGATTTACTTTATCTAGAAGCAGATCTTTCGGGTCAAGCTCCCTCAATCTGGCGGATTCTGCCGCGGCCTTTGCCTCTTTATCACCTTTGGGTTTGGGGGGATGTGTGACCGGAAGAGCCCCTTCTGCTTCTAATTCAGGAAATATTTGGTTGCAGTAATCTGCTAAAAAGCTAATGACAGCAGACCCCAAATCCTTAATATCTGGTTTAGCGTCCAGCCACTTGCATGTGGTGTAAAGAATACCAAATTTGTCGAGAGCATACTTTGGCGTTTGTCTGGCACCATAGACTATGGTGCGGAGCTCGCCGAAATCTTTAGCAGCAGTATCGGCAGGTGGGTTATAGTCTGAAAGCTCTTTTACCCTAACCGTCCTACCTTGGCGAATTAAAATAGAGTATACGAGGGTTGCCGTACCTTTACCATACCCTCTTGACTCAGCGAAAGCATACAATTCGTCCTTATTGCACACTAGAAGGTCATCATGGCCAATAACTTGTTCGATAACGGTTAAACCTTGCTCTGCATAGGTGGCACGCGCAATTGCCGGCTCATCTACTTGTTCCTTGCCATTCCTGGGCAAACTATCTGGTGCCGGCGCCCCTGGGGATACAGAATGATACTCATACTCGGCTTGAGCATCGGCTAGTTCACGTTCAAGGGTGGTGAAGACTGAGTCTTCGATGGTGATCCCCCTGATAGCAAAGCACGCTACTTCGCGCACTCTTTGGAGCCTCATCTCGGCAAGCTTATATTGGTTGAAAGCATTATTGGCATGAATAGCCTCTTGCCAGGCACTCTCGATCATTTCTTTGGTAAAAGTTGAGGATTCAGTCATAGGTTTGTGCCAGATTAATAGTTTACAATGATTCTCACGAGATTCTCACGTTTTCGGATCGGAGACGAGTCAATTGGACTTATAACAATTACAGCCGTGCGCTGAAAGAATGGAGTTTATACCACCAAACTTACGAGCTTGCCAGGCACATAAATGATTTTTTTAACGTCACGGCCATCGAGCGCAGTAATTATTTTTTCGTTATTCTGCGCAGTTTCAATAATTTGGTCTTTGGCCGCATCGGCTGCAACATTTATCTGGGCACGTACTTTACCGTTATCTTGCACGACAATGGCCATGGTGCTTTCAGTTAAGAATGACTCGTCGTGTTCCGGCCAAGTACTGGTATGAATCGATTCACTATGGCCAAGTTGCTGCCATAATTCTTCGGCAATATGCGGTGCAAACGGCGCAAGCAGCTGGGCAAACGTTTCAGCCGTCCATTTCCAGGCAGCTGGCGCCTGGGCATATGGAATCTGTAATTTCAGCTTGTATAGCTCGTTTACTGTTTCCATTAAAGCGGCGATTGCGGTGTTAAAGTTCAGGTTTTCAAGGTCGGCGCTGACTTTTTTAATGGCGCGATGCATGGCGCGTTTCAGGCCAGTGCCATCGGCCTTATCGGTTTGTGCCGAAAGGTCGGCAGTTTCAACCACTTCTTGCGTTATCGCCCACACGCGCTGCAAAAACCTAAAGCTGCCGCCCATACCCTCGACGCTCCAGTTGGCGCTCTGGTTCCAGGGGCCGATAAACAATTCCATTATGCGGATCGAGTCGGCACCGTAGCCTTGGTCGATAAGTTCGTCAGGCTGGATGGTGTTGCCTTTGCTTTTGCTCATTTTTTGGCCGTCCGGCGCTAAAATCATACCCTGGTTGCGCAAAGTCGTGAACGGTTCTTGGAAAGTAATTAAGCCTTCGTCGAACATGACCTTTGTCCAAAAACGAGCATACAACAGATGCATTACGGCATGCTCGGCGCCGCCGATGTAATCGTCGACCGGCAGCCAGTACTTGGCCTTTTCAGGGTCAAATGGCGCCTGCGGGTTATGCGGGTCAGCGTAGCGCAAAAAGTACCAGCTAGAACAAGCAAAGCCGTCCATAGTGTCGGTTTCGCGCTCGGCCTTACCGCCACAATTCGGGCACGTAGTGTGTACAAAACTAGGGTCGCGCGCCAATGGGCTGCGGCCGTCGCTGCCTGGTTCAAAACTATCCATTTTGGGCAATTCTACCGGCAACTGGTTTTCGGGCACAGGCACTTCACCGCATTTTTCGCAGTACATAATCGGAATTGGCGCGCCCCAGTAGCGCTGGCGGCTGATGAGCCAGTCGCGCATTTTGTAGTTTACGCGTTCTTTACCTTGCCCGCTCGCAGCCAAGTCAGCTACAATTTGCTCGCGTGCTTCACTCGTTGATATGCCGCTGTACTTGCCAGAGTTCATCAACGTACCCTCAAGTGCGTAAACGCTATCTCCACTCTTTATCTGCTCGTTGCGCACGGCGACTTTTTCGGCAGTCCGCATCGCTTCTTGCTCGGTACTCTCACCAATTATATTTGGTACTTGAACACCACGTGGCTTAACGACTTGGGTAATTGGCAAATCAAACTTGCGGGCAAAATCGTTGTCGCGCTCGTCGTGCGCGGGCACGGCCATAATCGCGCCGGTACCGTAGCCGGATAGCACGTAATCGGCTATCCACACCGGCATTTTTTGGCCGTTCATCGGGTTTACAGCGTACGCGCCAGTAAACACACCGGTTTTTTCGCGGTTGGTTTCTTGACGTTCAATATCTGATTTGTTGCGGGTTTTTTGCTGGTAGTTTTCTACTTGCTGCCGCTGTTGGGGCGTAGCAATTTTCTGCACCATTGGGTGCTCGGGCGCCAGCACCAAAAAAGTTGCACCAAAAAGCGTATCAGGCCGGGTTGTAAATACGGCCACTTTTTTATCAGCGCCTTCAATAGGGAATTCAATTTCGG
>Ga0157374_10000390_pt1 | contig 40131 bp, 39 predicted proteins | sample M25metaG_FD_115308 | JGI IMG/M metagenome (GOLD analysis project Ga0157374, IMG submission 115308) | Miscanthus rhizosphere microbial communities from Kellogg Biological Station, Michigan, USA - M2-5 metaG | ecosystem: Host-associated > Plants > Roots > Rhizosphere > Soil | place: USA: Michigan...
CGTCAGGGAACAGCTTCGGCGCCTTCGGGTTCTTGCTCTTCTTGGTCACGGTTGCTTCGGTCATAGGACGTAATTTCCGTTATCGTCTCATGACCTCGGCACACTAAAATTCTGACAGGCTCCGCAGCCCGAGCGCGCGGCGATAGGTTCGGCCGACCTCTACCGGCACAACGCTGATGCCCAATCCCGCGGCGGCCACGCGAAACGTGGCATCCAGGTTCGAGACGATGACCCTGTACGTTATGGTCTTCCCAACGTTCGCTGCGGCTCGCCTTAGCATCGTATGCACCGAGGAGTTGGGCGGCAGCCCCACATGGTCATACTCGAGCGTCTGCTCGAAATCGATCGACCTTTTGCTCGCAAGCGGATGAGCGCGATGCGCCGCGATCGCAAGCCGGTCACGCCGATAGAGTTGCGCTTGCAGACCGCTGCGATCGACGTTGTCCCAGCAAACGCCGATTGCCGATGTTCCCTCGTGAACTTGTCGAACGAGATCGGTCGACATCCGCTCCTCTATATCGACACGGATATTCCTATTCTCGGGCTCCCGCATGAACGATGCGATATCGTCGAGCAGACTCTCGGCCATCGCCGAAGGCGAAGCGCAAATACTGACCCTGCCACGCAGCCCCGCACCCAACGCGGCAACATCGCTCTCCATCCGTTCCATCGTGAAAAGCACCGCTCGCGCATGCTCGAGAAGCGCGAGCCCGGCAGGCATCGGATCGACGCCGCGGCGAGAGCGCGAGAGTAACGGCACCCCAAGCTCGCTCTCGAGTTGTGCAATGCGCTTGCTGATCGCCGATGGCTCGATATGGGCCTCCTGCGCGGCGCGCGCGATGTTGCGGTGATCGCACACGGCGACGAATAGACGCAGCGTTTTGATATCGATGTCGTGCATCGGGCGAGGCTCCTCGATGCCGCGTGCGCGGCACATGGCATTCCGGATCGGAACGATAACGCTGCCAAAATACCGCTTTTGACGCCGATATGGAACCGATACAGTGCCGGAAGCTATGCGCATTGACGAGGCAATATGAGCAGTCAGACCCATTGCAACGGCCGCCTTCCGCTCGAAGGCGTACGCGTGATCGAATTTACGCATATGGTCATGGGGCCGACCTGTGGAATGATCCTCGCGGACCTGGGCGCCGAGGTCATCAAAATCGAGCCACCGGGAGGCGACAAAACGCGACAGTTGCCGGGGCTAGGCATCGGCTTTTTCCGATCGTTCAACCGGAACAAGAAGAGCGTCGTGCTCGATCTCGAGACGTCCGAGGGAAGGCGGACCGCCATCGAATTGATCGGGACCTGCGACGTCATGATCGAGAATTTCCGCCCTGGGCTGATGGCCAAGCTGGGACTCGACTACGCGTCGCTTTCGGCTCCATACCCGGGGCTCGTCTATGTTTCGCACAAAGGCTTTCTTCCCGGCCCCTACGAAAAGCGCCTGGCGCTCGACGAAGTGGTGCAGATGATGGGAGGCCTGGCGTATATGACAGGACCGGTCGGCCGCCCCCTGCGTGCCGGCACGTCGGTCAACGACATCATGGGCGGCATGTTCGGCGTGATCGGCGTGCTTGCCGCGCTGCGCGAGCGCGAACGCACCGGACGCGGGCAAGAAGTACAAAGCGCGCTCTTCGAGAATTGCGTGTTCCTCTGTTCGCAGCATATGCAGCAGTTTGCGATGACGGGCGAGGCACCTCCACCCATGCCCGCGCGCGTTTCAGCCTGGAGCGTGTACGACGTCTTTACGCTGGCCGAAGGCGAGCAGCTTTTCATTGGAGCGGTGAGCGACAAGCAATTCGTTACGCTGTGCCGACTGCTCGAACGCCCCGATCTCGCAGCCGAGCCGCGCTTCGCCACGAATGCCCAGCGCGTGGCCGTTCGTCCGGAACTGCTCGAACGCCTCGGCGCGATACTCGTGCAGCATCGCATCGAAGACCTGACACCCAAGCTCGAGGCGGCAGGTATTCCGTACGCACCGATCGTTCGCCCACATCAACTGTTCGACGATCCGCATCTGAAAGCGAGCGGCGGCCTCGCACCGATGCGCACGGACGACGGCGGCACGAGCGAAATAGCGTTGCTGCCGCTGACGATGGGCGGGCGCCGCCTCGGCGTGCGCCGGGCACTCGCCCGCATCGGCGAGCACACGCAGGAGGTACTGTCCCGTCTGAAGGCCATCGTCTGATCCGCTGACCGGGCACTGTTTGCTCGGTCGTGCTGTTACTTGTTCTTCCCCACGGGTCTCTCTTTTGCCTCGTTGATCTCCCGTTCGACCTCGGACCGGACTTCCCCTTGCGATCCCGCGTTTTTCGCGAGTGCCAGATAAGCATTCGCAATGCGCCGCAAGTCCTCTTCGCACACGTCCTCGATTCCAATCAGCTCGCTGTTCGCTCTGCGGTTTGCCGCTACGAGCTCATTGAGCTTCAGATGAATCGCGACGCTGTCCTTGTTCTGGCTCTGCTGAATCAGGAACACCATTAGAAACGTGACGATGGTCGTGCCGGTATTGATGACGAGCTGCCAGGCATCGGAAAACTTGAACACCGGGCCGAGCACGCCCCACGCCGCAATGATGATCACAGCGATACTGAAAGCGATGGGCGAACCGGTCCATCGCGTCACGGCGCTCGCAAACGAATCGAACGCGCGCGTGATCGGGTGTCGGTTCGAATAGGGCGGCAGCGAAGAATCGGGCACGTTGTCGTAGGGATCGTGCCGCGACGAATCGTTCGTCGGCGTGGACATGGGCGCTCCTCTCCGGGCTTATTGCCCGATATGCTGAAATGCTGAATACCGAAACAGATCGGGGGGCAACGCCAAGTCAGCAAGCGGCGTGCCGGCCGGGAAAGACGACGCATCGATACGGCGGTGCTAGGATGCATGCACGCCAAAAACAGCGAGGGCATTCATATGAAAGGAGTCCGTCGCATATCTCGCCGAGGGCCGTTGCCGTGACGACGCATCGCACGCTCGGCGCTGCGGTGCACGTGTTGGTGGTTGGCGAATCGGATGTCGCGTGGACGCGGCAAGTCGTTCGCGAACTCGGTGCGCAGCAGCGGCTCCCCGAAGCCCGCGTGGCCGCTTTGGCCACCGCGGTGACTGAAATCGCACGCAATATCGTCGTTCACGCGGGCAGCGGGGAACTGACGTTTCACTCGATCGCGGATGGGCAGCGTCGCGGCGTTTTCGTGGTTGCACGCGATGACGGCCTCGGGATTCCCGACATCGCACGCGCAATGCAAGACGGCTATTCGACCAAAGGCGGAGGGCTGGGTGCCGGACTGGCAGGCGCAAAACGCCTCGTCGACGAATTCGACATTAGTTCGGCACCGGGTCAAGGCGTCACGGTGACGATGACGCAGTGGCACGACGGCGGCGAGCGGGACCTGCTTTAGCGTTACTTAGCGCAGTTCACGCCTGACCTCCACCGCCTCGAGCGGCAACGTGGCCGTCAGCGCAAAGCCGGCGCCCGGTGCGGTCTGGATGCTGACCTCGCCGCCCAGTAGGGCCGCGCGCTCGCGTATGCCGAGCAGCCCGAACGAATGTCTGCCCCGCCGGTCGTTCTGGGCCGCCCCACGGCCGTTGTCGACAACCCGTACGACGCAGTGAGGCTCCTCGCGAACGATATCGAGGACGACCTCCGTTGCGCCCGAGTGGCGCGCGATGTTCGTCAGCGCTTCTTGCACCATCCTGAAGAGATCGATTCTGCATTCGCGGTTGAACGCGATCGCGTCGGCGTCGATATGGCGGGTCACCTTGATTCGATAACGCGCCGTGAATTCGTCGATCAGCGTATCGATCGCGGGGATCAGGCCCAGGTCGTCGAGCATGACAGGGTGTAGATCGGCCGCGATTCGCCGCACCGAGTCGACAAGCTGATCGATCATCCGGTACATCGCCTTGAACGCCTCTTTCGGCGCGGGCAGGTATCCGCCGCCGCCCGGATGTTCGAGCATCGATGCGGCCATCTTCAAGGCGGTCAACTGCTGGCCCAAATCGTCGTGCAGCTCGCGTGCGATGCGAGCCTTCTCTTCCTCGCGGATGTGCTGGATATGCCCTGACAGACGGCGCAGCTCTTCTCCCGATGCGCGCAGCGCTTCCTCGTCGCGCTTGCGATCGGTGATGTCCATGATCCAGCCGACCATGCGATAAGGCTCGCCCTTGTCGTTCCACAACGCCTGCCCGCGGGATTGGACCCAGCGGAACTCACCTGAGCTCATGCGCACCCGGTATTCGACGTCATAGAGGCGACGCTCGTCGAGGTGCTTTTTCAGGGCCTGTTCGACGCGGTGCGCATCGTCGCGGTGAATCGCGCCGAAATGCGCCTGGCGTTCATTGGGCAGTTCGTGATTTTCATAGCCCATGATCCGCTTGAAGTGCGGGGAGAAATAGATCGCGTCGGTCTGCGGATTCCAGTCCCACAAGCCCGCGGTCGTGCCGCTCACCGCCAGTTGAAACCGTTCCTCGCTCGCCGCCAGCGCCGCGCGATAGCCTTCGATGGACAATTCGAAAGGCGCGAGCAGTTCGTTGAAGAACGCTGCCGCGGCTTGCGCAAGCCGGGCCCGATCTTGCGATGGGGCAGGGAGCACGAGTTCATCGAGCGAAGCGTAATGCAGCGCAGCCATGTCGAGCAGTCCCACGCCCTGGCTCAGGGCGCGCCGGCCGATCTCGTAAGCATGCGTGAGCCCTGCTTCGCCTTCGTGCTCGAGATAGGCTCGAAGCCCGCTCAGGTATTCGGCTTCGAGCGCGGCGAGCTGCGTCGTCATGCGTGCGCTCCGAGATAGCGGGCAACGACGACATGCGCGTCGTCCGTAGCCTTGCCGTATCGTACGAGGATGGTTTCCGCAAGCTCCTGTGGGGTGAAGGCAATCGGCATGCGTGCGGTGAATGTGCTTTGTATGCCGTCGGTGACCATCACGAGCGTATCGCCGCGCGATAGCGACAGGCGTTCCGCTCGCAGCGGGGGCAGGCGGTAGCCGACGACGCCTCCACGCGTCGAAATCGCGCGATCGCGTGCGTGCGCGTCCAGTTGGGCCCGAACGAGAACGCCGTCGACGTTACCGACGCCCGCCCAGGTCATCGAGCTTTCGCGAGCGTCGAACGACGCGATGCTCATTGCGGCGCCACGCGTCTTTTGCAGCCCTTCGTGGCAATGCTGCAGCACTTGCAAGATGGGCTCGCGCGCGTGCGCCTCGATGATCGGCGCCGCCGCGCATGCCGCTTGCGCCGCCTCGTGGCCATGCCCGAGACCATCGAGCAGCGCTACCACGGCGCCATCGTCGAATTGAACGACGACGTGCAAGTCGCCCGAGACGCCTTCGAGCGCACGCCCCGCCCAAGCCCATTCGATGATGGGTTCAGTAGGCGGGGACGCGGCGTTCATCTCAGCCATCTCCTCATCGTGACCTTCGTGCCTTTGCCCACGACGGAGATCAACTCGAACTCGTCCATGATCCGCTTCGTCCCGGGCAGGCCCACGCCGAGGCTCTTCGCGGTCGAATAGCCGTCGCGCATCGCGAGTTCGATGTCGGCAATACCTGGGCCCTCGTCTTCCGCGACGATCAGGATGCCGACACGCGCGCCGTCGTCGAGCTTTCGCAGCATGACCTCTCCGCGGCGTGCATAGCTCACGATGTTGCGCGCCATCTCGGAAATGGCGAGTGCGATGATGGTCCGGTCCGTCATCGAGAATCCGGCAGCCGCAGCGAGTTCGCGCCCCTTCTGACGGGCAATGACGACATCCTCTTCGCGCTCGATCGGCACGTGAAATTCATCCGCCATCGCCAGCGCTCCCGTTCGCGGTATCGCCGAGATGGGCGAGGCCCTCCTCGAGATCGAGCGCCGTCGCAATGCCATCGAGCGACAGGCCGAGCTGAACCATCGCAAACGCGACCTCGGGCTGAATCCCGACTACGACGGTCTGCGCACCGCGCAGCTTCGCGATATAGGCGATGCCGCGCAGTGTGCGGGTAGCGAACGAATCGAGCACGTCGAGCGCGGTGACGTCGATGACGACGCCTCGCGTGCGCAATCGACCGATCTTCTCGGCGAAATCATCCCGCAGTTGAACGAGATCCTGGTCCGACAGCGCCGATTGAATCGATGCGATGAGTACATCGCCTTGCTTGAGAATGGGAACGGACACGGTATCAGCTCGTTGCGTTGGCGCGCGACTCGCTGGCGTTGCCTTGCGACACGCGATAGCCCAGAATCTGCTCGGCCAACTCGATACCGCCTTGCAGATCGCCGACCGTATCGAGGAGCCGATCGAGCTCGATACCCAGCGCGACCAGCGATTGCGCAACGGCCGCCGTGATACCGGTTACGATGACTCGCGCACCCATGAGTCGTGCCGCGGTTACCGTTTGCAGGATGTGGTTCGCGACGCGCGAATCGATCGTCGCCACGCCGGTGACGTCCATGACGACCACCTTCGCGCGCCGTGCGCGCACCGCTTCGAGCAGGTTTTCGGTGATGAGCCGGGCCCGGTAGGTATCGATGACGCCAATGATCGGCAACAGCAACAGGCGATCGCGCAATTGCAGGACCGGTGTCGACAGTTCCCGAATGGCTTCCTGTTGCTGTCGAATGATGCGCTCGCGTTCGAACACCAGCACATCGACGATCAGCCCAAGATCGAAGAACGCCACCTTTTTCAGCGACATGAAGGCATCGAACGCTTCGAGCGGCGCGTGCTCCGAATGCGTCATGACCTCGTTGCCGATGAACCTCAGCAGTTGATGGAATGCGCCGAGAAAAAACCGCATCTCGAGCCCTGCCACGGCGTAAAGCCGGCCCAGCTCGATGCGCTGCGCCACGTAGTGTCTGCTGTAGTCGCCCGATACAAGACCTTGCAAGTGTTCCGCCTTGAGCCGCTTGGCCTTCTCGAGCAAGGCTCGATTGTCGAACAGCGGACGAGCCTCGTCGAACTTGGCGAGATGCTCGAAGAACGCAGCCGTGAACTCGTCGACGCGAGGCAGCACGAGATCCCTGATGCGCGCAATGCGGGCGAGGTCGGAGTGCTCCAGGGCAACGACTTGCTTGCGGCGTTCGATGGCGCCATCGTTGAGCCCCATCTGATGCATCAATGCGAACGATTCGCGTTGTTCGAGCTGCTCCCCCATGCGCCTCTCCTCGGATTTTGTCGGATACGTGGGTTACGGACGGACCGATCGTTTGTTCAGATTTTTTCCAAGTATAGCGATGCGTGCCGAACTGGCAAGGCTGATGCAGGCACCCATGCGCGCGGAGCAAACGGAGTGCATGACATGCAATGCCATGCGCGTCACGCGTTCGCATCGCTATGTGGTCATGTTCCTCTTGACCGCGCGGCGCCTCGCGGGCGGCGGGGCCGTGGATGCGCGTACGACGAGCCGCGGTGCCGAGGTCTCGCAGATCTCCGGTTCCCCATCGGGCACACGCGAACCTTTGACGACCAGTTTGCGCAGCAACGTGACGGCGAGTTCTGCTGCCTCGGCCGTCGGTATCGCGACGGTTGTCAATGCGGGCCGCGATTCGCGGGCGAGATGAATGTCGGTGATGCCTATGACCGACAAATCGCGCGGCACGTGAAGGCCGACATCGGCCGCCGCATGCATGGCTCCGAGCGCCGGCAGGTCATTGGTCGCGAAGATCGCCGTGAGCGCGCGGTGCTGCTCGAGCAGCGAGCGAGCAGCCGTGTAGCCGCCCTCTATCGTGTCGGGCGCGTGAATGACGGTGCTGGCATCGATTTCGAGTCCGGCTTCCCGCATCGCGGCAACGAAACCCTCGTGACGCGGCGTATGGATACCGGACGCTTTGCTGCCGACGATGGCGCCGATTTTTCGATGTCCGAGCGCGATCAGATGCGATGCCGCGAGCTGCCCGGCCAATGCGAAATCGACTGCCACGCAAGGCAGGCGCGGTGGGGCTTCGGGACGCTCCCACATGCACAGGACGACCGGTGCGCCGCGTGCTTCGGTCGCCGCGAGATCGGCGAAATCGAGATTCGCGTTCATGACGAGCACGCCTTCCGACAACGTACCGGCGATTTGCTCCAGATAGGCGCGACCCATGGCCGGATCGTCGTTGGTATTGCAAATGATGACGAAGTGCCCCGATTCCCGGGCCGCACGCTCGACCGCGAGCGCGAACTCGGGATAAAACGGGTTGGCGATGCTCGAGACCATCAACGCGAGCGTGGGACCGCGTCCCTCCGCCAGCGCGCGTGCCGCAAGGTGCGGACGATAGCCCAGGGTGTCGATGGCATCGAGTACGCGCTGACGCGTTTGCTCGCCGACACGGCCACGCTTGCGCAATACGTTGGAGACGGTGGCGGGCGTTACGCCGGCCAAACGTGCCACTTCGTTGATCGTCGTCATGCGTGCTCAATATTTGGGATGAGTGTTCAGAGTTTGCAAGCCGCTTCGAGTAACGGCACTATGGCGCCCAATAGATCAATGAATTCGGAGACAAGGCAAAGGCGCGCGGCCTCGATGGCCGTTTTCCTATGCCGGCTTGATTAAGCGCTTAATCTCCGACTTCGACCGATTACACCACGGAGCGGAAGCGATGGCGAGCATTTCCTTGAAGGGTCTTTACAAGGCGTATGGCGATGCAGCGCCGGTCATTCGCGATGTGAACCTCGAGATAGGTTCGAACGAGTTTTGCGTTTTTCTCGGACCGTCAGGGTGCGGGAAATCGACGCTGCTGCGAATGATCGCCGGCCTCGAAGACGTCACAGGAGGCGAGGTGCGCATCGGCGAGCGACTCGTCAACGACGTGCCTTCGGCCGAGCGCGGTGTCGCAATGGTGTTTCAGAGCTACGCGCTCTTTCCTCACATGACGGTATTCGAGAACATGGCCTTCGGCCTGAAGCTCGCCAAGACGCCGAAGCAGGAAATCGTGCGTAAGGTGCACGAAGCCGCGCGCATTCTTCAACTGGACGCATTGCTCGATCGTCGGCCCAAGGCGCTTTCCGGTGGACAGCGCCAACGCGTGGCGATCGGACGAGCGATCGTGCGCGAGCCCGGAGTGTTCCTTTTCGATGAGCCGCTTTCGAATCTCGATGCGACGCTGCGCGGACAAACGCGGATCGAGATTGCGCGCTTACATCGTCAGTTCGCCAAGGCCAGCGTCGTCTATGTCACGCACGATCAAATCGAGGCGATGACGCTCGCCGACAAAATCGTTCTGCTGCATGCCGGTAAGGATTCCGAGCGATACGGCAGCATCGCTCAGATCGGCGCGCCGCTCGAACTCTATTACCGGCCCGCGAGCCGTTTCGTTGCGGGCTTCATCGGCTCGCCGCGCATGAACTTCCTGCCGGCATCGATTGCCTCGATCGATGCGGATGGCGTGAGCGCCGTGATCGATGGGACCGGAGAAACGGTGCGACTCGCGGTGGACGGCTCGTCGTTGGTCCCGTCGCAGCCCGTCACGGTGGGTGTGCGGCCCGAGCATCTGACGTTGCGCGGTCGCGGCGACGAGAACGCCGCCAGCTCGCTTGCGCTCACGCGTGAAGTCGTGCTCACCGAACGCCTCGGCGAGCAGACCTATGTACACCTCGATGCGCCGGACGGCCGCACGCTGATCGCCAAGGTTGCCGGCGACGCACGCGTCGAGCGGGGTGCACGCATGTCATTTGGCGCACCGGCTTCGGCATGCCATCTATTCGGGGACGACGGCTTCGCCATCGCACCGCTGCAATCGATCGAACACTACGCCTGAGGAGGGAAGGGATGCACCTTGGAGTCTGCTATTACCCGGAGCATTGGCCGGAATCGATGTGGGAAGACGACGCGCAACGGATGAAGGCGCTCGGCATCGAGCGCGTGCGCATCGCCGAATTTGCGTGGAGCCGTATCGAGCTTACGCCGGGCGAATACGACTGGGACTGGCTCGACCGTGCGGTCGACGTATTGCATCGTTCAGGACTCCAAATCGTCATGTGCACGCCGACGGCGACGCCGCCCAAGTGGCTGATCGACCGGCACCCCGATATTCTGCCCGTCGGTGCCGATGGGCAGGCACGCCGGTTCGGCTCCCGCCGTCATTACGACTTTTCGTCGCCGTCGTATTTCGAGGCGGCGCGCCGCATCAGTACCGCAGTGGCGCAACGGTACGGCGCGCATCCTGGCGTTGCGTTCTGGCAGATCGATAACGAGTTCGGTTGTCATCAAACCGTGGTCAGCTATTCCGAGGCCGCGCTGCTGCGCTTTCGAGAATGGCTGCGCGCGCGCTACCGCACGATAGACGCGCTCAACCGTGCGTGGGGCAACGTGTTCTGGAGCATGGAGTACCGCAGCTTCGACGAGGTCGATACACCGGCTGCGACGGTGACCGAGGCGAACCCCTCGCACCGATTCGATTATCGGCGCTTCGCATCCGACGAGCTTGCGCGCTTTAACCGCATGCAGGCCGAGATCATCCGCGCGCATTCGCCTGGGCGGCCCGTCGCGCACAATTTCATGCAGCTCTTTACCGAGTTCGATCATTACAAGGTCGCGGCCGATCTCGATATCGCGGCATGGGACAGCTACCCGCTGGGCGCCCTTGAAGAGCTGTGGTTCGATCCGGAAACGAAAGCGCGCTGGCTGCGCACGGGGCATCCCGATTTCGCCTCCTTCAATCACGATATCTACCGCGGCATGTCGAGACTGCCGTTCTGGGTCATGGAGCAGCAGCCGGGGCCCGTCAATTGGGCACACTGGAATCCGGCGCCGCTGCCGGGCATGGTGCGCCTTTGGAGCTGGGAGGCATTTGCGCATGGCGCCGGTTGCGTGTCGTATTTCCGCTGGAGACAGGCACCGTTTGCACAGGAGCAGATGCACGCCGGGCTCAATACGCCCGACAACCGGCTCGATATCGGCGGCAGCGAAGCGTCGCGCGTTGCAGCGGAAATCCGCTCGATGCTCGAAGCCCACCCCGATGCGGGTGAGGATGCGAAGCGTTCTGTCGCGCTCGTCTATGACTACCCGGCGAAGTGGCTCTTCGAGGTTCATCCGCAAGGCGCGGATTTCCACTATCCGCGTTTCGCGTTCGAGTACTACAGCGCGTTGCGTTCGCTCGGGCTCGATGTCGATGTCGTGCCTGTCGATGCGCCGCTCGATGGTTATCGAATGATCGTCGTGCCGCCGTTGCCGATCGTTCCCGACGATTTTGTCGAGCGATTGACCCGGAGCGGGGCGCAAGTCGTCATTGGCCCGCGTACGGGTTCCAAGACCGTCGATTTGCAAATTCCCGGCAATTTGCCGCCGGGACCGCTTGCTGAGGCATTGCAGCTGCGCGTATGGCGAGTGGAGTCGCTGCGGCCGAATATCTGCCCGGCCGTACGCATGGCAAGCTCATCGGCGGGCCGTCCCGGTAGCGATGCGGGGCAGGGCCGCCATTGGCGCGATTTGATCGATCTCGACACCCATGCGCCGCACGAGGTCGTTGCCGAGTTTGACGATGGCCATCCTGCTTGCGTACGCCACGGTACCTTCCATTATTGCGCGGGCCTCTTCGATGAAGCGTTGACGCGGGAACTCTTTGCCGACGTTGCCGAGCGCGCCGGATTGCGTGCCGTGCCGCTACCGGAAGGGGTGCGAGTGAGCCGCCGCGCGGGCGTGACCTACGTCTTCAATTATGGCGAGCGCGTGTACGAGGTCGAAGGCGTCGAAGCCGACGCCTTCGTCATAGGCGCCGCGCGAGTCGAACCGCAGGGCGTTTGCGCGTATCGTTCCAGCTGAAATGGGCCGGAGCGCGTTGTTTGCCGCTCAGGCGGCTACCGTTGATGACGATATAAACCTTAGATAACACGAAGGAGACACGCATGAAGCAACCCGCGAACCGTTTTCGCATCGGTGTCGCCACCGCGTTTTTCGCGGTGGCGACGGCCGCGTCCTGGTGGGCCAATGCGGCGCAGGCAGGCACGCTCGACATCAACATTGCCTTCAAGGGCGCCAGCCAGCGCGCGGTATGGCAATCGACGCTCGACGACTTCAAGAAGGCGCATCCGGATATCGACGTGAAAGCGGCGTTCATCGACGAGGAAGCCTACAAGGTGCAACTGCCGGGGTGGCTCACGACCGTTGCGCCCGACATCGTGAACTGGCATGACGGCGAGCGGATGGCCTACTACGCGAAGCGCGGGTTGCTCGAGGATCTGAGCGGGGATTGGGCGAAAAACGGCTGGGATCAGATGTACGCTTCGACGAAAGAAGCATCGTCGTACCAGAGCAAGCAATATGCGGCGCCGACCGTGTATTACTCGTGGGGGATGTTTTATCGCAAGGATCTCTTTCAAAAGGCCGGTATTGCGGGCGAGCCGAAGACCTGGCCTGAATTCCTCGATGCCTGCAAGAAGCTGAAGGCTGCCGGCATTACGCCGATCGCCGTGGCTGGCCGCGACGCCTGGACGCTGGCCGGCTGGTTCGACTACCTCGATTTGCGTTTGAACGGGAATGCGTTCCATCAGAAGCTGATGGCGGGCGAAGTGCCTTATACCGACGCGCGCGTGAAGAAGGTCTATACGACGTGGAAGCAGCTCATCGACGATCATGACTTCATCGACAACTCGCTCTCGTACGATCTCGACGCGGCACAACCGTTCCTGTTCCAGGGCAAGGCCGCAATGATGCTGATGGGCACGTTCATCAGCGCGGGTTTCCCGCCGTCGATCAAGCCGCAAATGAGCTACTTCCAGTTCCCGATCATCGATTCGAACGTGCCGACTGCCGAAGACGGTCCCGTCGAATCGCTGCACATTCCCGCACATGCGAAGCACAAGGCCGAAGCGCGAGCGTTCCTCGCGTTCGTCGAGACACCCGAGAACGGCGCGCGGCTCGCGAAGGGACTTGGTTCGCTGTCGGCCAACAGCAAATCGCCCGAGCCGGAGGATCCGATTTCGAAGATCGGTTTTCAGATTCTGTCCAATACGAAGGGCGGTATTGCACAGTTCTACGATCGTGATATGACGAAGGAGATGGCCGACGAAGGCATGAAGGGCATGCAGCGATTCGTGTCCGATCCGACGCAGATCGATGCTGTGCTCACGCAGCTGGAGCAGACGCGCAAGCGTATCTACAAGCAGTAAGGGCAGGCGGCGGCCGTAGTTGGCCGCCGAAATGCCGAGACGCCGAAACGCCGAAACGCATTGGAGGCCTTGTCGTGCCGCAGTCAGCCACCCACGAGCATTTGCGCGCCGCGCCAGACGGCGCGGACTTTTCCATGCCGGCCGGCAAACCGCCGGCAAGCCGGCGCGGCGCAGGCCGGCAGGCGGGACGCAAGCTGTCGCCCACGGCGCGCCGACAGCGACGTGCCGCGCTGTTGTTCCTCGCGCCGGCTTGCATCATGTTCGGCGTTTATGTGATATGGCCGATCGCGTCGACGATCTGGTTGAGCTTCTTCAACTGGGATGGCATGTCGGACAAGGTATTCGTCGGGCTTGCCAATTACATCGAGCTGTTCCATGCGCCGACTTTCTATACCGCGCTGAAGAACAACGTGATCTGGCTCGCGATGTTTCTGCTCGCGCCGCCAGCGGGCCTTGCCGTAGCGTTGTATCTGAATCAGAGCGTGGCGGGAATGCGCGTTGTCAAGTCGCTATTCTTCGCGCCGTTCGTATTGTCCGGTGTGGTCGTCGGCCTCATGTTCTCGTGGTTCTACGATCCGACGTTCGGCTTGCTCGCGCTGATCATCGGGCACGGCGTGCCCGTGCTTGGCGATGCGCGGTATGCCACGTTCGGTATCGTGATCGCCGCGTTGTGGGCGCAGACTTCGTACTGCATGATTCTCTATCTCACCGGGCTGACGACGCTGAACGGCGAGCAACTCGAAGCGGCGCGAATGGAGGGCGCGCGCCGCTGGGCATTGCTCTGGCATGTCGTGCTCCCGCAACTGCGGCCGACGACGTTCATGGCGGTCGTGGTTACCGTGATCGGTGCACTGCGCAGTTTCGATCTCATCGCCGTCATGACGGGCGGCGGGCCGTTCGAGAGTTCGACCGTACTTGCTTATTACATGTTCGACCAGGCGATCAAGTATTACCGCCTGGGTTATTCGGCATCGATCGCCGTGGTGCTTTTCGCCATCATGCTGGTCTACATCGTCTACCAGTTGCGGCGCACGCTGCGTAACGAGCAGTAGAAGGAGAAGTTCATGTATCCGCTGCCTGTCGATAAATGGAAGCCGCTGCCGCGACGGTTCTACAAGATTTCGGTGCCGATTGCGCTCGTGGTCTGGATGCTGCCGATGCTTGCAGTGCTGATGACGTCGGTGCGCTCGTCCGAAGAGCTCAGCGAGGGCAATTACTGGGGATGGCCGAAGCATATTTCGCTGATCGGCAACTACACCGAGGCGCTGACGACCTCGCCCATGCTGCATTACTTCTGGAACAGCGTGCTGATCACGGTGCCGGCGGTGGTGGGCTCGATTGCACTGGCCTCGATGGCCGGTTTCGCGCTTGCGACCTATCGCTTTCGCGGCAATACGCTATTGTTCGCGGCATTCGTGGCGGGGAATTTCGTTCCCGTGCAGGTGTTGATGATCCCGGTGCGCGACCTGACGCTGAAGTTCGGGCTTTTCAATACCGTCGAAGGATTGATGCTCTTTCATATCGCGTTTCAGACCGGGTTTTGCACGCTGTTTCTGCGCAATTTCATCAAGCAGTTGCCGTATGAACTGATCGAGGCTGCGCGTGTTGAAGGCGCCGGGGAATGGACGGTGTTTTTTCGCATCGTATTGCCGCTGATACGGCCGGCGCTGGCTGCGTTGGCCATTCTCGTCTTCACGTTCGTCTGGAACGACTACTTCTGGGCGTTGTGTCTGACGCAAGGCGACGAGGCTGCGCCCATTACCGTGGGCGTCGCGGCGCTCAAGGGGCAGTGGACGACGGCGTGGAACCTCGTCTCGGCCGGTTCGATCATGGCGGCGCTGCCTTCGGTGTTGATGTTCTTTGCCATGCAGCGGCACTTTGTCGTCGGATTGACGTTTGGCGCCAGCAAGGGATAGACGAGCGTCAAATCAACGGCGCCGCGCCTTCCCGTGGCGGACAACGCCAAATTTCGGCGCCGATGTTTTTCGATACCAGTACCACCTGTACGAAGCTGTTCGCGGGCGCATACGGCGCAAAAAACCGGTCCATCACGCCCGCAAAAACACGCAGGCTGCTCGATGCGAACGCATGCTCGTCGACGGTCGCGGCGATCTCGATGCCCCGAACGAATGCGGGCGACGGTTCCATCGCGATCCACTGCATCGTCGGGCGGTAGTCCAGCGACACGATGCCGTCGATGTGTGGCGCCGGTGACTGCGATAGCGCCGCGAATTGCCGAAAGAACTGCTTGAACGCTTCGAGCCCCGCTTGACTCAACTGCAGCGTATGAGGTGCCATCTGACCGATGAGCCGCCACAATGCGCCATCGCCGCGCGGCAAGCGCACCGGCTGCGTCGGCCGCGACAACATCGCCACGTTGCGTCCCAATTCGCTGCCTCCGCTTTGCAGATCGCCCCCGGGCATGCCGATCGGCAGTGAGGCGGGCAGATCCCCGTTCGTGCAGGTCATATCGACACCGAACTCGCGGAACTCGGGCGTTACCGGTTCGCCATCGAGTCCCACGAACACGAGTTCGGTTCGGCCGCGGTTCTCGGCATCGGCTCGCCATCGGTCGCGGCGCACCGTCCAATAGGGCCCGGCGAGCTTCTCCGCGCTGCCGTGCATCAGGGAGTTGACCGGATGGAGCACTGTCTTGCGAGCGGGGGAGGGCCCCGCGGTGCTGACGCCATCGATCGAAAAAATCTCGGCCTCCGGTTTGCCCGGTAACGACGGGAGCAGCGAATAAGCGGTCACGTCCGGATTGATCTTGATCGACGCGGCATCGCGTTTGAAGACATTGACCACGGGTGTACAAAACGGCTGGAAGGTATTCGCCCCGATCCTCGCGAGACGCTGCGATGCCCAGGAGTCCTTATGAATTTCGGCCAGCGCGAAGTGGACCGTCACACTACCGCAGGGACCGGTGGTACTCAGCAACGCGGCCAGATCGAGATCGATGAAGTCGAACTTCTCCGGAAACGCAAAATACTCCATGAGCAAACGCAGCGCAGCGGGAGTATCGTCGGACCCCGCGACGAGCGTCTCGCCGTCGTCGAACCCCACCGCGGAAACAGGCGAGGACTCGAGGCGCTTCCAACGGCCCAAACCGTCTGCCTCGACATACACGGCGACCGTCTTCAGATGCAGGGCATCGTTCAACGCCGCGATCACTTCACGCGCGCCGGCCAAGTGCAAACGCAAGCGAGGCGGTGCCGTGGCGTTGAGCAGGGCGCCTGCGCGCGTGGCCGAAATGCCGAGCGAAACGAGTCCCGTCGTTTCGGCCGGCAAGATCGTGCCGGTAGGCGCATGCGGGGACGCGGTGTAGGACCCCTGCGTGACGCGCAGCGGCGCGAGCGTTACGTCGTACGTGCTGCGAAAGCCGCATTCGGTGGCTTTGGCGACGAATTGCGTACCGCGCGCGATCGTCAGCGGGGCGGTCAATTTCTCAAAGACTGCATCGGTGCGGACCTGCGCGATGCAGCATGAAGGAATCGAACGCAGGTACTGCGGAAACAGTACCTCGATCAACGCTTCCGTGAAATCGGGGTAGTCGTCGTCGAGCTTGACGTCGATGCGCGCGGCCAGCAAGGCGAACGACTGAAGCATGCGTTCCACATGTGGATCTTCCGAGTGCTCGCCCGCAATCGCAAGGCGCGCGGCGATTTTCGGATAGCGCGCGGCGAATTGCTGCAGCGATTGCCGGAGCAGCGCAAGCTCACGCTCGTAATGCGGAAGCAATTCTTCCATCTGTTCGAACCGTCGATATTGAAAAGGACCATGCCAGCGAGCGTTTTTCGCATCCCGCGTTGAAAAGGAGACGCTCATGCGTTCGCGCGGGCCTATTATCGGCGATTTGAACCGTAAACTCCAAGACGACGCCGTTTTCGGAAAATGGCGCCGATTCCGATTTTCAGGTTCGATCGCCGGTTATCGCGGCGATATACCCGGTTCAAACAGTCGCCGTGCCGACCGTTCATTCCGCCAACGTCTTCGGTGACATTCCGGCGTCGCTGAGCACGCGTGGTTTGGCTGCGTCATCGCCCAGCAATTTCATCAGTTGCTCGAACGGCATGGGCCGCCCGGTAAGGAAACCCTGCACGATATCGCAGCCCGATTCGGCGAGCCAGGCAAGTTGTGCGGCGTGCTCGACACCTTCCGCCACCACGGCGATACCGAAACTGTGCGCCATCGAAATAATCGCGGTCACGATGGGTTGCCCCGCATCGGGAAGCGGATGAACGAAGCTGCGGTCGATTTTGAGGCTGTTGACGGGAAACGATTGAAGATACGAAAGCGACGAGTAGCCGGTTCCAAAGTCGTCGAGAGATAGTCTTACGCCCGATGCTCGAAGGCGGTTCATCGAATCGATGCCCGCGTCCATATTCGCCATCAATTGACTTTCCGTCAGCTCGAGCTCGAGCAGTTGAGAATCCAGCCCGCTTTCGGACAGCACCGCCTTCACCTGATGATCGAATTCCGATTGCCGCAGCTGACGGGCCGAGACGTTGACCGCCACGTGAATTCGCGTGGCGGACACTTCATTCCAATGCGCGGCGTCGCGGCAAGCCCTCCGCAGCACCCACTGTCCAAGCGCGACGATGAGATCGCTGTCTTCGGCAATAGGAATGAATTCGGCCGGCGAGACGGTACCGTCGGCGGGGTGCTCCCACCGCACGAGGGCCTCCGCGCCGACGAGCGCGCCGGTCTTGCAATCGAATTGGGGCTGATAGACGAGATCGAGCGCATCCATCTCGATCGCTTTGCGCAATTCGCTTTCGAGTCTGGCGCGCCGCCGCGCCTCCACAGTCATGTTGGGGTGAAATTCGACCGCCGTGTTCTTGCCGCGGCCCTTTGCGGCGTAAAGCGCCATGTCCGCGCTGCTGACGAGCGCGGCGACTTCCCGGGCGTCGTCGGGAAACACGCTCACGCCAACGCTCGCGGATGCCACGATACTCGATCGCTGCAGGTTGAACGGGCGAGCGAGCGCACGGGCGATGCGCATCGCCGCCAGATGCCCCTCGCTCTTGTCCTCATTGATCTCGACGAGTACCGCGAATTCGTCGCCGCCGATCCGGCTCACCACATCGGTGCTGCGTACTGCTTGACGCAACGCAGTCGCGACCCGCGTGAGCAACTCGTCGCCCGCACCGTGTCCCAGCGTGTCATTCACAGTCTTGAAATCGTCGAGATCGACAAGCACCAGTGCGAGACGCGTGCCGACGTAGCTCGGCCGATGCAGCCGCCGGTCGAGCTCGTCGTAGAACGCGCGACGGTTCGGCAGCCCGGTCAACGGGTCGGTGGACGCCAGGTATTCGAGCTCTTTCTCCGCTTGTGCGACGCGCGCCCCCATTCGCGACGTGACAGCGAACGCGACCCAGATCGCCACCAACGAAGCCGCCGAGAGAAACGCCCCGTAGTGGAGCAGTTGAGCGACGACCGCATCTGTCGTGGCGACGAGCACGACTTCGCCGATTGCCTTGCCCTTGACCTGGACCTCGGATTCGACGATGACATCGGTGAGCGACCAGGGCCCCGCGTGCATGCGTGCATGCTCGAGCGTGGCTTCGCCGCGCTCGCGTTCTGTGAGTCCCGGCTTCGCGTAGCGGGCGAACACTGCTCCATTGCTCTTGAAGACTGCCACCGTTTCGACGTAAGGCACCTTGCTCAGCGAATGCAGGACTTCGCCCGCAGCCGGCTTGTCGTCGAACATCAGCGGCGCCGCGGTGTTGTCCGCCACCATCTCGGCAATCATGTTGGCGTCTTCGGTCAGGGATGTCCGCAGCGTCACGGCTTGATAGACAAGGAGTACCAGGCTCGATATGAGCAAGGCTACTCCCACGCGCAACGTCTTGATCCGTGCCATTTCGCGCGCCGGACTTGGCGTTTCGAGCTTGACGTGCTTCATGTGACATTCCTCGCAAGCCGAAGCAATTTGGAGCTCAGGCCCAGATGGCGTCGGGCTGCCTCGCTATTGTCGATATCGAAGCGCAGTTGATCGCCTTGGCGAACCAGCAGGACCACGCACGGACCCTCGGGGGCATCGGGCGTGCGCACGATGAGCAATGGCGAGTCCGTACCCAGTGCGGATTTGATCGCGGTCGATGTCGCCGGGCTGCCATCTACGATCAGTACGTCGCATCCCGCGGCAGTCGAACCTTCGGAAAGCATGCGCAGATGCCACGTACGCGCCGCCACCTGGCGCCCTTCGAGTTTGGCGAGCGCGGCACCGAGCTCCCCCTTGTTGCTCGAGCAGACCATGAGACTCGTCGAAGCGGCACGCGTCGGAGGCCATTCGGTGAAGGCGGTGAAGTTGAAGATATAGGCTGCTTCGAGTGAAAAGAGATCGACCTGAGCATGTGCCGTCACACGCAGACAGGCTGCGATAGCAAGGATGAACACGGCGGCGGCAAGCTTTCTTCTCATGTGCGGTCCATCAGAACCCATACACGAGTTTGGCGAGGAACGTGCGGCTTTGCTGCACGATGACGCTTTGCGTGAACCCGGGACCGGCGGGATCGGTAAAGCGCCGGTCGGTGATGTTGTAAATCGAAAACGACAGGTCGGCATGCGGAATCAGCCGCGCTGTGCCGATGCTCAGATTGCCGAGACAGTAGCCGCTTGCATCGCCGGCTTGCGCCAGCCGCGACGATACGCAGCGTAGCTCGGCGCCGACTCGCGCCGAATGATGGAAGATCGGGACGAACACATTGAGCTTGGCGAGCCGTCGCGGCGAATCCTGCAAGGCCGCGCCGGTATCGCTGTTGCGGGCTCTTTGCCATGAATAGCTCGCCCGGATCGTTGCACCGCCGGCCAGCTGCTGCTCGTAGGCGAGCTCGGCGCCGTTGGCCTGGACGCGATCGACGTTCTGAAACTGGAACAGCCCGGAATCGGTGAGTACTTCGGTGATCAGGTTGCGCACGTCGTAATGAAAGACCGACAGCGTGGCATGTCCGGAGTCGCTGATCTTTCGATCGTAGATGAACTCATACGTCGTGATGTGCTCGGGTTTGAGCGCAACATTGCCAGTTTGGCCGTCCGTTCCCGGAATGGTGTAATAGAGCTCGTAAGCGTTGGGTGCGCGATAGGCACGCCCGTACACGAGCTTGAGCGTGTCGGCGGCTGTCGCTTTGAAAATCAGTGCAAGACGAGGACTCGCATTCGCACCGGATACGCTCTCCTCATCGAATCGCGCACCGGCGTTCAATGTCAATCGATCCGTAAGCTGGATCTCATCCTCCGCATAGACACCGAAAATGTTCGAACTGCGATGATCGTCGAGTATCGATTGATAGGGGTCGACGTTGTAGTTGTATTGATCGCGTCTCGCATTGCGCGTCACGCTCATGCCGACGACAATCTTATTGCGCGGCAGGCCCGTGAAAGTCGCATGGACGTCGGCGCCGTACCAGATCGCCTTGTCTCCATCGACGTTGACTACAGCGGGGGCCGTGCCGTACAGCGACGGCATGCGATAGTCATAGCGTTCCCAATAAATCTCGGACGCGACCTCGAGACTGCCCGAGAACGCATGGCGGTAGGTTGCGTTGGCGAAGGTGTGCGTATCGCTCGTACTGTCCGGCGCGTTGAAGTTGGCGCCATAGGCCGCGGTCGGCACACCTTTCGTTCGGTTGCCGTAGCCGGCACTGAATACGAAATCACGGTAGGCGAATTTGGCAAACAGATACTGCGCGCGATCGTAATCGAGTCCGTTGGCCACGCCATTGTTCTGGTCGGGCGTGTCGAACTCGCCGTAATAGAGGTCTTGCCCGCTGCGGACGTACGAAGTGGCCGACAGCAGCAGATCGGCCCCGTTGCTTCCATGCCAGCCATAGCTCGCGCGTGCGCGCTTTTCGCCGAAGCTGCCGACCGAGACAGCGGTTTGGGCGCCGCCCAATGCCGCGCCCTTTTTCGTCACTACGTTGATGACACCGAAGAGCGCGTTCGAGCCGTACACCGCCGATCCGGGGCCCGGCACATATTCGATTCGCTCGACCAGATCCATATCGAGCGGAAAGTCCGTTCCGATCGAAGCTTGATCGTAGACGGAATCGTTGAGGCGCATTCCGTCGATCAACAGCAGAAAGCGGCTGTTGTAATCGCCCGGGCGGCGAAAACCGCGCGCGCCGAGATAGTCATAAGTCCGGTCGTACGAGACATAGAGCCCGGGCAGGGAGGCGAGTGCATCGGAGAGCTTGCGCCAACCGAAGTTGCGGATATCGTCGGCGGTCAGTATGACGGCGGCCGCGGGTGCTTCCGAAACAGGTTGCTCGAAGAGGGACGCCGTACTGACCACCTTGACGTTCATGAGCGCTTCGAGCGGCATCGATGCAAGCGCGTCGGCGGTCAGCGGCGCGTCGTCGGGACTAGATTGCGGCGGCGCAGCAACGCTCTCGTTCGACCCGACGAAAATCGGTACAACGGCTAGGGCGATGCGAACGATGAACGTGATACCGCGTTTGTGTTGTCTGGGGACCATTAGAGCGAAGTCGTAAAGCCGGTGGCGCGAGTACGTGCCTCCTTCACTTAACGGCAGAGTGGAAGCGGTTCTTGAGCTTGGCAGGCGCGTTCGAAGGCGCGGCTTGGCGCCAGGAAGAGCTCGCGCGTGTCAATAGGCGGAGTCCTCAATCGACCTGGGCACGGGAAGCCGCCATCCTGGACCGGAGCCCGACGCGTGGTGGCCCGACGCACGGCCAGGCGGCGTGCGAGACTCGACGTAACGGTTGGGAGTCCTAACGAGGTCGGCCGCGGCCGGTATGGACCGGCGTGGGGAAGCGCGCGTACGAACGCCGCTTCTTGCCGTGACGGCTCAAATCAACTCGAGCTTGGAGGTGAGGTAGGTGAGTTCGATGCGATTCGCTACGCCGAAACGTTTGCGTAGCTTGCGCAGGTGGTAATCGACATTGTGTGCGCTCGTGTCCAGGCGGCGGCCGATTTCCTTGTCGGACGCGCCTTCGGCAATACCCATTAGCAATTCGCGCTCGAATGGCGTCAAACTATTCGTCGCACAGCTGCGCGAGGCCGCGGTCAATTGCGGCAAGGCAAACGCGTGGACCGACAGCGCAATCGACAACGATTGCTCGACCGTTGCGGACGTGATCCAGTCCCGCGAGCGGCGCGGTGCGGTGAAGCTCATGAAGGCGCTCAAGCGCGTGCCGGGGATGGGCATGGCGAACATCAGGCCGCTGCACATACCGTCATCGCGCATGGTGCTCAGAAAGCCGTCGACTGCTCGATCTTCCGGGGTGCCGATGCTCGATCCGATGCTTTGCTCGCGCAGATGATACAAGTCCCACACCATCGGCGCATTGGCGCGCCGCGCAGCGAGCGTGCGCGGATCGATCTCGTGATAGCCTTGCTTCACGTAGTCTCCGCGATAGGTGGGAGGCACGAACGCCTCATGCAGAAAGAGCCGCTCGGCTTGCTTGACGTTGTTCTCCAATGCGAAATAGGCAAACGTCGAAAAACCGACCAGATGCAAGAGGCCGTTGATCATGCGATTGCGCTCGGCAGCGGTGCGCGCGCTGGCCAGCGCGCCGGCGATACCGAGGGACGGGCAAGGTTGATCGTCCGCACTCGTTTGTCGCGGGTCGTTGCACCAGATCACATCGATCGGATGTTGCTGCGAAGTTGGCGTTTCGGACTGCTGAGCGTCCAATGAACGACGTGAGGGCGGGAACGACGACGCGTCCTCGCGCAATGCGGCGTGATGCATCGATGAGCCTCCGGTCGAGAGTCGCGTTGCGCGCCACGTAACGCGGCACGGTGGTGCCGGTCAGTGCGCGTAACTTATGGTAATGATAATCAGAAAATCGCATATCGGCACGCGAGGCGTACCCTGATGACAGATGTCGACGAATTCCCGACGCTCGTATGGTTTTCGCAGGCCGACGCGCTCGCTCATCTGCACGAGATCGACGCAAGCGCCGATGTCGACCGTGCCGCATCGGATCTGCTCGGTTGTCACGAACGCCTATTGCACATGGGGTTTCACATGCTCAATTACGGCGCGTTCGAAATGATAGGCCGACGCGTGCTGCGCATCTATTCGATGAGCGATTTAGCCGATATCTCGTTCTCTCGCCTTTATTGGAAACACCGGTTGTACGAAAGCGATCCGCGTTTTGCCGCGCTTTGGCAAAGCGGATTGCCGGCTACATGGCAGGCGGGGCAGGTCACAGCGTATGCAGAGCGGACCGGAGACTCGCGGGCGCGCATGCTTTCAAACAGCCTGCGGTCGCATGAAATGAACGCGGGATTGACGCTCGGCTTGCCGGCACCGCAGCCCGATTTGCGCGTAGCGGTCAATCTGACCTCGCGAGCGCACGAGATCGGGTGGATCAACGACCGCACCGTGGGGGGCGCCTTGACGATCGCCCTGACCGTGCACCGCATCGTGCAGCCTTATATCGACGCTTGCGTCCGGCGCGCGCGGGAGCTCATGTTGAGCGCAGATCAGGCCGCGGTTCTCGAGCGGCTCGTCAAAGGGCTGTCGGATCAGGAGATCGCCACTGCAACGACGAGTTCGCTGCACAAAGTGGCGTCCCACGTGCGGGCGTTGCAAAAGATGTTCGGGGTCGAGAACCGCGCGCAACTCGTGTACCGCGCTGCGCGCTGGGGTTGGGAAGGTTAAGCGGCGTTTAGCGCGCCCGCGCGAGTCAAGCCGCCTGAAGCCGTCCGGCGAGATAGGCGAGCTGGCTGCGATTACGCGCGCCCAGCTTCTCGCGCAGTTGCCGCAAGTGATAGTCGACGTTGTGCACGGTCGTATCGAAGCGCGCTGCGATGGCCTTATCGGACAGCCCCGCCACGACCGCGGACAAGATCCGTTGCTGCAGCTCGGACAGCCCGTTTGTGGCTTCGCGCCTGCACATGGCCTGGATGTAGGCCGAGCAGCGTTGGTGCAACGACAGACCGAGTCCGATGGCCTGCGCGATGACGCTGTCCGTGATCCATTCGCAGTGCTCCGGCGCCCCTGCAAAAACGATGATTGCGCGCATCGGCGTTTGCGAGATCGGTAACCCGAATGCGAGGCCGCTGGCGAGGCCGTGCGCACGAAGCTCGTCGAAGTGGCGACGGACCTGCGGATCGAGGGCGTCGTTACGCGACGCGTCCAGGATCGAACGGATGTCCCAGACATGAAGCCGGCTCGAGTCGAGCGCACGCCGCATTTGCGGATCCCGGAGGAAGTAGCCGCCCTCGAGCGCCTTCGGCAACAAATCGCTCGCCAGGTAATCGCGCAGCAAATAAGCGCGCTCGGCCTGGGCCTGGGCATTGAGTTTCAATGCTGCGTAGCCAAGGCCCCTGAAGCCCACGATGTGAAGTACGCCGCGGATCATCCGGATCCGTTCCTCGGCCGTTCGCGCCGCACTGAGTTCGGCCGCGAGAAACGTCGAATCCGCCGCGCCGTCGGCGCGGGCTAACGGAGACAGCGCCGCTTCGTCGAAATACCGCGTATCGCAACGCGGCGCGATCTCCCGGAGCATCGCGGAGCCCGTCCGACGCGCCGGCGCGGGTGGGAGCGGTTCGAGATCTTCGCCTTCTTCCACTACCTCGAGGTAAGACATGCGCAATTCCTATATGGGCCGAGGCACGTCGCTTGTGGCGCCGAGCCGCAGCGCGCGAACAGCACGCGGTTGAGGCAGCTCGTCGAAGCGACTCGCCCTCATGAAAAGGATTGTATTGAGCGCGCTGGCGATGTGTAGCCCGGTATTTCGTAGTGTTTGGCACCCGGCCCCTACCAAGTCGCCATGCAATTACGGAAGTACGCGAGCAAAAATGCCGGGCGGTGCGTTCGTCGGCGCGTGTGTCAATGATACTGTGTTTTTATACAGTATCAAGTCGACGCATGGGAGTGCAGGGCTAGATATCGTTCCAGCACCCATTTGAGCGCGTCATCGAATGGCGTGCGGCGCCCGATCCCGAGCGCTTGGAGCCGACTTGCGTCGAGATGGCAGTCGCGCGGCCGCGGCGTGGAATCGACGCTCGATGCCACCGGCTCGAGGCGCGCATCGAGCCTCAGGGTGCGGGCGATTCGCACCGCGATATCGAATTTGGTCATCGGCTCGTCACCGGACCAATGGGCGCGGCCGCATACCGCGGCCCCGCTTGCCGCCCGCTCCAGCAGGTCGCGAATCACGTAAGCCACATCGCCGGTGAACGTGGGGTAGCGTGTCGCCCAGGCATCCATGCGAGCGGCGGGCGCGCCTGCCTTGGCGGATGCGACGACAGCCGGCACGAGGCTCGTCACCGCCGATTCGGTCAAGTCGGTTGTGTGGCCGAAAAGCAACGGTAGCCGGAGCACACAGCCGAAATCCGTGGCCTGCGCCAACGCACGTTCTCCCTCGAGCTTGCTGCGGCCGTAGGCGTTGAGCGGGCAGGGCGGATCGTCGACGCCATACGGTGGCCTCGTGCCGTCAAACACGTAATCGGTCGAGATCGACAAGACCCACGCATCGTGGCGCCGGCCGGCCGATGCGATCGCCCGGACCGCATCGACGTTGAGCGCGCGAGCGAGTGCCGGATCGCTTTCGCAAACATCGGGGCGCCGCTCAGCTGCCGCAATGACGACGGCGTCCGGCGATGTTCGCGCCATGAACGCGTCGATGGCCGCTGCGTCCCGGATGTCGAGGGGCATCAGTGCGCCTCCCGCTCGACGATGAGCGGTGCCGATCACGCGCCAGTCCGCCCGCTCGGCCAGCGTTTCCATGACGGCCCGTCCGACCAGCCCCGAGCCACCGATAACCGCGACTGTAAACATGCGGTGCCTCAGCCCGGATCGGCGACGGTCTTTGCTTCCTGGACCGCATAGCCGGCTTCATCGATCGCGGCAGTCAGCGTCCCGATATCTGCGCTCGACGTGACCCGCACACGTCCCCCCGCAAGGTCGACGTCGACCTTTGCGGCGGCATCGATGGCCTGCACCGCTTGGGTGACAGCTGAAACGCAATGCTGGCAGCTCATGCCTTCTACATGGAATTCGATCATTCGGTGTTCCTTCGATGTAAGTGAGTTCGAAGCGCGAACGCCGTTCGTTGCCGGTCATCGTCACGCTTGCATCGAGCGTATACCTTGCCATAGTGGGAAGGTATACGCTGTCTTCACGAATCGGGAGGTATCGATGAATATCGGCGAAGCTGCGCGCGCGTCGGGCGTGAGCGCAAAAATGATCCGCTATTACGAGCAGGTCGGGTTGCTTGCCCCCCGGGGCCGCACCGAATCCGGTTATCGGCTTTACGGTCCGGCAGAGGTGCATACGTTGCGGTTCATTCGTCAGGCGCGGCGTTTGGGTTTTCTCGTCGAAGATATCCGGAAGCTGGTGGCCCTCTGGCACGATCGATCCCGTGCAAGCTCCGAGGTCAAGGCGATCGCACTGGAACACGTCGGCGAACTGGACAGGCGCATTGCCGAGCTCAAAGAAATGCGAGACGTTTTGGCGCACCTCGCGCGCCATTGTCACGGCGACGCGCGCCCCGACTGCCCGATCCTCGAGGAACTCGCGAGCGAGGATCCCGTCGCATCTCAAGAAAGCCATTCGACATTTGCCGCAAAAGTCGTGTGAGGCTTGGAAAATGACGCTCGTACGCTCTTTACACCATCCTGGTGCATTCTCGCTCAATGGGGCGACTGCCGGCACCATTCCATAGCGGAATGCACGTCATTCGTGCATTTCACTGGCGACTTTCCGTGGCCGCTATATAATCCGGGTTAACCCTTTTGCGGGAAATCCCTAGCTTCGGCAGCGGTTTCCCGGCCCCGGAGAAACGTCATGCTCGCCTATATCATCGAAAAGCTCAGCAACTGGTTCGAATCGGCCGAACGCACCCGCCGCGAAGCGTATCTCGCCTCGTCGTCCGATATCGTCGATCTCGAAAAGCGCCTGCGCGCCCTCGAAAGCAACGGCTATACGCTGTAATTGTGTAATCGCAGCAAGCAGGCCAGCGTTGAGTGCCCCCAGCTCGCCGAGCACGGTCATCACAATCGGCGTCGGCTCGAACCGGTGTTTCGCGCGTTTCCGGTAGCCGGAATGTCCGGGCCGCGCTAAGGTGTGAGCGTCGCGTACGCGTTTTGCGTCGCGCGCCTTGTGGATAGTTCTCCATGCACCTCATTTCTTTTTTCTCCGCGCCTGCGCGTTCACTCGCGGCGGCGGCCGGACTCTCGATTGCCGTTGCAGCGAGCCCCGTTCTGGCGGACTCGGACCGCGCGCCCGTCGTGCTCGATACTCAAACCGGCATCCACGACGGCAGAAGCGGCCTTGTATTGCAAAACGCTCCGCTTGCGCGCCGGGCGATGGTGCCCACGCAGCCCACGGCCACGCTGCCGGAGATGGCGCCTGAAGCCCAGCAGCCTATCGTGGTTGCACCTTACATTGAATTGCCCGGTGCGTCGGACCGGCGCGCGGTGTACCGGCCGCGCCCGGCCGCAGGGCAGTGACGCGCGCTACGACACGCGCGCTTCGATCTCGAAGCGCGCTTCGCCGTCCTCGTTCAGCACATCCTTCAGAAACGGCAACATCTCCCGCACTGACGCCGCGAGCGTATAGGGCGGATTGAGCACGAACATTCCGCTGCCGTACAGCCCGAAGCCGTCCGATGGCGGCCGGCTTACAGTCAAGCTCACATGTAGCCAGTCCGTGCTTTGCAGGCGCTTCAACTGCTCCGGGAACCGCTGCGACTCCGGGCGTACCACCTGCGGATACCAGACCGCGTACACGCCCGTGGCGAATCGGGCGAGGCTTTCCTCGAGGCACGTTATTGCGCGCGCATAGTCGCGCTTGTCTTCATAGGACGGATCGATCAGCACGAGCGCGCGCCGCGGTGCGGGCGGCAGCAGGGCCTTGATGCCTTCGAATCCGTCCCCGGCGTAGAGCATCGCGCGACGGCCCGCGTCGCGGAAGTTATGGCGCAGCACCTCGATCTCCGTGCTATGCAGTTCGAATAGGCGCATGCGGTCCTGAGGGCGCATCAAGCGCCAGGCCAGATAGGGCGAGCCGGGGTAAAGGCGCAGTTTGCCGTCGGCATTGATGGCGCTCACTTGCTCGACGTAATCGGCAAGCGCGGCTGGCAAGTCGTTGCGATTCCACAGTCGGGCTATGCCCGTTTCGAATTCGGCGGTCTTGGCCGCGTAGCCTTCGGTCAACGCATAGACGCCCGCACCGGCATGCGTATCGATGTACCAGTAGGGCTTTTCTTTTTGGCCAAGATAGCGCAGCAACTGTACGACGACAGCGTGCTTGAGGACATCGGCGTGATTGCCGGCGTGAAACGCATGGCGATAGCTGAGCATGGCAAATCGAACGAGAGTTGAACCGCGACACGAGACTCGCGCCGACAGCGTATGGGTGCGTCGCATTGCGTCCTGCAAACGGGCGCGTCATTGTACGCGAGCGATTCCCGTGCAGGTTCGAGTGCGGCGCTCGGAGTTCGAGCGGCGATCCGGCGCCGTCGAGCAAATCGCCACGCGCCGGCCGTCCCTTCATGCACAATAGCGAAGTCGATCCTGGCGCGCGAGTCGACCGGACGGCATATGCCATTCGGCCAGGTTGTCCCGCATCGTGCGTCATGGTGTCATTGTGCTCGAGTCGATGGAGATCTGAATGTCCTCGTTGAATAGCAATTTGAGCGGTAAGGCCGCGGTCGTGACAGGCGCGGCAAGCGGCATTGGCAAAAGCATCGCGCTGACGTTCGCTGCGAATGGAGCAGCCGTCGGCATTGCCGATTTGAACATCGCCGGGGCGCAGGCCGTGGTGGAGGAGATCGAAAAAGCCGGCGGCAAAGCGCTTGCGCTTGCGATGGACGTGACCGACGAAGCCGCTGTCACCCAGGGCATCGATGCAGTGGCCGAGCGGTTCGGTTCGGTCGATATTCTGGTGTCGAACGCCGGCATCCAGATCGTCAACCCAATCGAAAGCTACTCGTTCGCCGATTGGAAGAAAATGCAGGCGATCCACGTGGACGGCGCATTCCTGACAACGAAAGCGGCCCTCAAGCATATGTATCGCGACAATCGCGGCGGTGTTGTCATCTACATGGGCTCGGTCCATTCGCACGAGGCTTCGCCGCTGAAATCGGCTTACGTCGCCGCCAAGCATGCCTTGCTCGGACTGGCGCGCGTGCTGGCGAAAGAAGGCGCCCCGCACAACGTGCGCTCGCATGTGATTTGTCCTGGCTTCGTGCGTACGCCGCTCGTCGACAAGCAGATTCCCGAGCAAGCGAAGGAGCTTGGGATCAGCGAGGAGGAGGTCGTCAAGCGGGTCATGCTGGGGCAGACCGTGGACGGCGTTTTCACGACGGTCGAGGACGTCGCGCAAACCGCATTGTTCCTTGCAGCGTTCCCCAATGCGGTCCTGACGGGGCAATCGATCGTTCTCAGCCACGGTTGGCACATGCACTGAAAAAAAAGGAGCCACGATGGCGGAGCACAACGCTCAGCCGTTGCACGCGCAGACGCAATCTCCGTCCCGAGAGGGACATGTGCGCGCACGGGAGCAGGAAACAGCCGAACGGCCACGCATTGCGTTGCCGCCCTACGAGACGATCGCGCTGGTTTTGCAAGGTGGCGGTGCGCTCGGCGCTTATCAGGCTGGCGTCTACGAGGCGCTGCACGAAGCCGGGGTCGTCCCGAATTGGATAGCCGGCATTTCGATCGGGGCGATCAACACCGCGATCCTTGCCGGCAACGCACCCGAGCGACGGGTCGCGCGCTTGCGAGAATTCTGGGAAACCATTTGCCAACCGGCTTACGGGTTGCCGCTGCCGCCCGCGGTCGAACAGGCATTCTTCGATTCGACCGAGGTGGTGCGGACCGCATTCACCGCCATGCAGGCGGCCAGCGCGCTCGTTGACGGGCAAAAGGGGTTTTTCGTTCCGCGTGTGCCGCCGCCGTTGCCGTTTTCGGTCGGCACGCCCGATACGGCGAGCTGGTACGACACCGCTCCGCTGAAAGCAACGCTGGAACGTTTGTGCGATTTCGACAGGATCAATTCTGGCGAGACGCGCATCTCGGTGGCGGCTGTCAACGTCCAGACCGGTAACTTCGCCTATTTCGACAATCAGCATACGAAGCTGCGGGCCGAGCACTTCATGGCATCGGCATCGCTGCCGCCCGGTTTTGCCGCCACTGAGATAGACGGAGACTTTTACTGGGATGGGGGTTTGATGTCGAATACGCCGCTTTCGGAGGTCGTCCAGACAACGCCGCGCCGCGACACGCTCGCATTCCAGGTTGATCTATGGAGCGCGCGCGGCCCTGCGCCGAATACGCTCACCGATGTTCAAAGCCGCATCAAGGATATTCAGTATTCGAGCCGCACGAGGCTCGTCACGGATATGCTGCAGCACTCGCAGCGGTTCAGGCATGTGCTGCGCGAAGTACTCGCGCGCGTATCGCCCGAGCATCGGGACGATCCTTGGTGCAAGCTTGCTGGGGAGCTTGCAACTTCGCGTCGCTATAACGTATTTCAACTCGTCTATCGCGACAAGGAATTCGAGGGCAACTACAAGGACTATCAGTTCGGGCTCTCGACGATGCGGCTCCACTGGGAAAGCGGCTTGCAGGATATGCGCGCGAGCCTGGCGCAGCCCGGATGGCTGGATATGCCCGAGAACGACGCCGGCTTCGTTACACACGACATCCACCGCGACTCGCGGTGAGCCGTGCCTCCGAAGCCGTCCCGGAGAGCGGGTAGCCGGTTCGGCGCTTTCGTTCAATAAAAAACGGCACGCAGCGAGCGTGCCGTTCAGCGAAGCGGGCGTTGGGCCGCCCGTGGAGGGCGCGGCCGGCAGCGCTTGGATTACTTCAACACATGAGCGATGGCATTTGCCACCGTATCGATGTTGCGCATATTGAGGGCGGCGACGCAGATGCGGCCCGTGCCGACCGCATAGATGCCGAACTCTTCGCGTAGACGATCCACCTGAGCCGCATTGAGTCCCGAATACGAGAACATGCCGCGTTGCGCATTGACGAAGCCGAAGTCTCGCGCGACGCCGGCAGCCTTCAGGCGTTCGACCAGCCCGGTGCGCATGGCGCGGATGCGATCGCGCATCTCGCCCAGTTCCGTTTCCCACGTAGCGCGCAACGCTGGCGTGGCCAGCACGCTCGCGACGATGGAGCCGCCATGCGTCGGCGGGTTCGAGTAGTTCGTGCGGATCACACGCTTCAATTGCGACAATACGCGCGCAGCCTCGTCCTTGCCCGTGGTGATGACCGACAGCGCACCGACGCGCTCGCCGTAAAGCGAAAACGACTTCGAGAAAGACGACGAAACGAATGCGTTGAGCTCAGCCTCGGCGAACAGGCGCACGGCGAATGCGTCTTCCTGGATGCCGTCACCGAAGCCTTGATAGGCGATGTCGAGAAACGGTACGAGCCCGCGTGCTTTCACGACTTCGACGACCTGCTTCCACTGTGCTTCGCTGAGATCGACGCCGGTCGGATTGTGGCAGCAGGCATGCAGCACGACGATCGTGCCTGCCGGGTAGCTGTTGAGCGCATCGAGCATCGCCGGAAAATTCACGCCGTGTGTTGCGGCGTCGTAGTACGGATACGCGACGACCTCGAAGCCAGCGCTTTCGAAGAGGGCACGGTGATTTTCCCAGCTCGGATCGCTGATGGCGACCTTCGCGTTCGGTTCCACGCGCTTCAGGAAATCCGCACCGATCTTCAATGCGCCCGTACCGCCGAGTGCCTGCACCGTCACGACGCGCCCGGCCGCGATGAGCGGCGAGCTTTCGCCGAGAAGCAGCTTTTGCACGGCAGCGTCATAGACGGCGATGCCGTCGATCGGCAGGTAGCCGCGCGGCAGCGCGGCTTCGACGCGCGCTTTTTCAGCCTCGCGCACCGCGCGCAAAAGCGGAATTTTGCCTTCTTCGTTGGTATAGACACCGACGCCCAGGTTGACCTTCGTCGGGTGGGGATCGGCGTTGAAGGCTTCGTTGAGGCCGAGGATCGGATCACGGGGGGCCAGTTCGACAGCGGAAAAGAGTGACATGGTCTGTATCGGCTGAGTAGAAAAGCGGCGGCTTCGTGCATGCCGGCAGCAGTTGGCCCGGGAGTACGGGCCAGGAGCTTGAACCGACGGCGAGCGCTGAAGATCGTAATTGTAACGAATCCGGGGCCGGCGTCGGAGCCTTTTGTGCCCGGGCATGCGGCGTTTCGCCGGACGGGCGTTCGTTTTTCGCGTATATCGCGCTCGTCGGGTCGCTCCGCTGCTTGCCTATCCGTAAAACGCTAAAATAGCTTTTTTCTTCGGCGAACGATGCCCCTTTTTCCCTCATGTCCGAACATCAGCCTCATGCCGCCGATGCACTCGACGAATCGAAATTCATCGAGTTCGAGGGCTCCCCGTTCCACCTGTATCAACCGTATCCGCCGGCCGGCGACCAGCCGGAGGCGATCCGCTTGCTCGTCGAGGGCATCCACGACGGGCTGTCGTATCAGACGTTGCTGGGCGTGACGGGCTCGGGCAAGACCTTTACGATGGCCAACACGATTGCGCGGCTCGGCCGGCCCGCCATCGTCTTCGCGCCCAACAAGACGCTTGCCGCGCAGCTGTATTCGGAGTTTCGTGAGTTCTTTCCGCGCAACGCGGTGGAGTACTTCGTCTCTTACTACGACTACTACCAGCCGGAAGCGTATGTGCCGCAGCGAGACCTTTTCATCGAAAAGGATTCGTCGATCAACGAACACATCGAGCAGATGCGGCTGTCGGCCACCAAGAGCCTGATGGAACGTCGCGATGTCGTGATCGTCGCGACTGTCTCGGCCATCTACGGTATCGGCAATCCGAGCGAATACCACCAGATGATCCTGACACTGCGCACGGGCGACAAGATCGGCCAGCGCGACGTGATCGCGCGGCTGATCGCGATGCAGTACAGCCGTAACGAGGCGGACTTCCAGCGGGGCGCGTTTCGCGTACGGGGCGACACCATCGACGTCTTTCCGGCCGAGCACGCCGAGATGGCAGTACGCATCGAGCTTTTCGACGACGAGGTCGAATCGCTGCATCTGTTCGATCCGCTCACGGGACGCGTGCGCCAGAAGATCCCGCGCTTTACCGTCTATCCGTCCTCGCATTACGTGACGCCGCGCGAGACCGTCATGCGCGCAGTGGAGACGATCAAGGCGGAACTGCGCGAGCGGCTCGAATTCTTCCATCGCGAAGGCAAGCTCGTCGAAGCGCAGCGGCTCGAGCAGCGCACGCGTTTCGACCTGGAAATGCTGCACGAGCTCGGTTTTTGCAAGGGCATCGAAAACTATACGCGGCATTTCTCGGGCGCGGCGCCGGGCGAGCCGCCTCCGACGCTCGTCGACTATCTCCCGTCGGACGCGCTGATGTTTCTCGACGAATCGCACGTGTTGATCGGTCAGTTGAACGGGATGTACAACGGCGACCGCGCTCGAAAGGAAAACCTCGTCGATTACGGTTTTCGCCTGCCGTCGGCGCTCGACAATCGTCCGCTCAAGTTCCACGAATTCGAGCGCCAGATGCGCCAGGCGATGTTCGTGACCGCAACGCCCGCGGAATACGAGAGGAAAACGTCCGGGCAGGTCGTCGAACAGGTCGTGCGGCCCACGGGGCTCGTCGACCCGGCAGTGCAGGTGCGCCCCGCACGCACGCAGGTCGATGACGTGCTCTCGGAGATCAATGTCCGGGTCGCGGTGAACGAACGCGTGCTCGTCACCGTGCTGACCAAACGGATGGCCGAGCAGTTGACCGAGTTTCTGGCCGACCATGGCGTGAAAGTCCGCTACCTGCACAGCGATATCGATACGGTCGAGCGCGTCGAAATCATCCGCGACCTGCGACTTGGGACGTTCGACGTCCTCGTCGGCATCAATTTGCTGCGCGAGGGGCTCGACATTCCCGAAGTGTCGCTCGTCGCCATTCTCGATGCGGACAAGGAAGGCTTCCTGCGTGCCGAGCGCTCGCTGATCCAGACGATCGGGCGGGCGGCACGCAATGTCAACGGCTGTGCGATTCTCTACGCGGACCGCATCACGGATTCCATGCGCCGCGCGATCGACGAAACCGAGCGTCGGCGCGCGAAGCAACTGGCGCACAACGAACGCATGGGGATCACGCCGCGCGGAGTGGTCAAGCGGATCAAGGACATCATCGATGGCGTCTACAACGCCGACGACGCGCGTGCCGAGCTCAAGGAAATGCAGCAGCGCGCGAAGTTCGAGGACATGTCGGAAAAGCAGTTGGCCAAGGAAATCAAACGGCTCGAGAAGCAGATGATGGAGCACGCCAAGAATCTCGAATTCGAAAAGGCGGCGCAGGCGCGCGATCAACTCGCCGTACTCCGCGCCCGCGTATTCGGCGCGAACGTCGGGGACTCCATCGTCGGCGGCGACTGAGACGTTTCGCCGTCGTTCTTTTGTTTGTTTGTCCGACGGAACGATGCTAGACTTATGCGCAATTGATAATCGTTCGCATTCGCGTTACTTTTCGCAATGCGAACGGCGATCGGATTACGTCGAGTCACAGTTCAGCGCGGGCGGCATGGCCCGCGTCTTTCGAAGGAGTGTAAATGCAGCGTTCTTCCTGGATGCGCGGGGGCCTGATCGTGGCTGCCGCGATGGCCGCCACGGTGGCGTCGGCCGCCGAATACCCGATTGGCAAACAAAAGATCGAGGGGGGAATGGAGATCGGCGCCGTCTATTTGCAGCCGATCACGATGGATCCGGAAGGGATGATGCGCAAGGCGTCCGATTCTGACGTCCATCTCGAGGCGGACATCCACGCGGTGAAGAACAACCCTACGGGCTTTGCCGAAGGGGATTGGATGCCCTACCTGCAGGTCAAGTACGAGCTCACGAAAGCAGGTGCGAGCTACAAGCAGACGGGCGACCTCATGCCGATGGTGGCCGATGACGGTCCGCACTATGGCGATAACGTCAAGCTCGCCGGCCCGGGCAAGTATCACCTGAAGCTCGTGGTCAATCCACCGATGCAAACGGGCCATATGGCATTCGGCCGGCATGTGGACAAGGAAACCGGCGTCGGCCCGTGGTTCAAGCCGATCACGATCGAATACGACTTCCCGTTCGCCGGTATCGGCAAGAAGGGCGGATATTGATCCGTTGACGAAGGATTGCACGTATGAAATTTCATCGTCTCAGCCTATGGCTCGCCGGCGTCGTTCTCGGGCTGGCCGGCGCCTCGGTCCATGCGGAAGACTTGCCGACATTCAAGCTCGACATGGCGGACGGCAAAGTCGAGCCGGCGCGCATCGAGGTGCCGGCGGGCAAACGCATCAAGATCGAAATCCGGAACACGGGCAAAGGCGCCGTCGAGTTCGAGAGCGTGCAGTTGCGCAAGGAAAAGGTGCTCGCACCGGGCGCGGATTCGTTCGTCGTGATCGCGCCGCTGACGCCCGGGGAGTACAAGTTCTTCGACGATTTCCATCAGAGCGCGCAGGGTGTGATCGTCGCAAAGTAGTGGGATGAGTCGAGCATTGCGCGCGGTGGACGCAACCCGCGTTTGCCGCGTGCCGGAGAAGTTTGGATGGGGCAGGTATTGTTCGTCGTATGGCGGGAAAGCGTCGAGGCGTTGCTCGTCGTCGGTATCCTCTATGCGTGGCTGAAAAACGGCGATATGTCCGCGCGTCGGTCTTTGCCGTTTCTCTGGGCCGGCGTCGGCGTGGGTGTGCTGGCGGCTGTCGCGCTGGGTGCTGCACTCGTCGGATTCAGCGAATTCCTCTCGGGCGACGCGGCTGATTACTTCCAGACGGGCATGGTGCTCGTCGCCTGCGTGCTGATCGTGCAGATGGTGCTTTGGATGAAGCGGCACGGGCGCACGTTGAAGCGCGACATGGAGCGCTCGCTGCAGACCCATACGCGCGACGGCAACGGCTGGGGCATCGCGATCCTCGTCGCGCTCGCCATTGCCCGCGAAGGCAGCGAAACGGTCATCTTTCTTTACGGCCTGGGATTCGGGCAGTCCGGACATGTCGGCGGCGCCGATGTGCTCGCGATCGTGCTCGGTCTCGCACTGGCGTTTCTCACGTTCTACTGCCTGCAATTGGGCGGCCGGTTCTTCTCGTGGCGGCATTTTTTCCGCGTTACCGAGATCATGTTGCTGCTGCTCGGTGCGGGCTTGCTGCAGACCGGTGTCGATAAGTTGATCGACAAGGAGATATTGCCGCTCGGGATCGCGCAACTGTGGAACACGTCGGCTTTGATCGACGATTCAAGCACGGTCGGCTCGCTCGTCGCCGCATTGACGGGCTACCGGGCTCATCCTTCGTTGACCAATCTCGTCGCCTACGTTTTGTATTGGGCGGTCGTCGGTTGGCTTGCGCGCCGCGCGAGCCGCATGCCGGCAACTACAGCGGGCCGCCCGGTATGAGCAGCCCCGCCGTCACGATGTCGGGTTCGAGTCGGCTCGCGCAAGTTGGCGCATGGATGCAGCGTCACGGTGCGGTCATTCGTGCGGTGCAATGGGTTGTCGTATCGATCTATGCATTCCTCATTGTCGTGCCAGCCTGCATGCCGCTGCCCGACAACACTGCTCATCTCTGGACCAATTTGACGCTTGCCGCCCAGTTCGTCTTCTGGGGGATCTGGTGGCCGTTCGTTTTGCTTTCGATGGTGATGCTCGGCCGCTTCTGGTGCGGCGTGCTCTGCCCCGAAGGCGCACTGTCGGAATTCGCGAGCAAACATGGGCGAGGACGCGCCATTCCACATTGGATGCGTTGGGGTGGCTGGCCGTTTGTCGCGTTTGGGCTCACCACGATCTACGGACAGATGGTGAGCGTCTATCAGTACCCGCGAGCGGTTTTGCTCGTACTGGGCGGCTCGACGGTGGCGGCAATCGCGATCGGTTTGCTGTATGGCCGGGAAAAGCGTGTCTGGTGCCGGTACCTGTGCCCGGTCAACGGTGTATTTGCCTTGCTTGCGCGCCTCGCTCCGTTTCATTACAAGGTCAATGAAGACGCGTGGCGGCGTTCATATAAAGCCGGCGAGCACGGTCACCGCGTGATTCCGATCAATTGCGCGCCGCTCGTTCCCTTGCGCAATATGAAAGGCGGTGCCGCATGCCATATGTGCGGTCGGTGCAGCGGGCATCGCGACGCGATTGCGCTGTCATGGCGTTCGCCGTCGCAGGAGGTCGTGGAGTTGGGGCGTGATGCCGCGAACGGCTGGGATACCGCGCTGATTCTCTATGGCCTGCTCGGGATCGCCATCGGCGCGTTTCACTGGACGGTCAGCCCGTGGTTCGTGCAGATCAAGCAGTCGCTTGCCATGTGGCTGATCGATCGGGATATCACCTGGCCGCTCGACACCAGTGCACCGTGGTTCCTGCTGACTCACTACCCTGAACAAAACGATGTTTTCTCGTGGCTCGATGGCGCGCTCGTCGTCGGCTACATTCTGGCGACTGCCGCCGTCTATGGCACCGTGCTGCTCGTCTGTTTGTCGCTTGCTACGCGCGCGCTGGGTCGGTTCGATTTCAAGCGGCTGCATCATCTGACGCAGGCGCTGATCCCCGTTGCAGGTGCCGGCGTTTTTCTGGGATTGTCCGCTACGACGCTTTCGCTGCTGCGCGCGGAGCACATTCCGCTCGAGTGGGCGCCAGGCGTCAGAATCGCCGTGCTTGCCATCGCGAATCTATGGAGTCTATGGCTCGGCTGGCGCGTGATCAGCCGTTATGCGACCACCTTCCTTGCGCGTGGAGCGGCAATGCTGCCGTATATTGCGGCGCTTGCCGTCGCCGATAGCGCCTGGTGGTTGATGTTCTGGGGTTTCGCTCGCTAGTCGAGCTGGAGCAGCGTAACGCCGCATAAAAAAAAGGCATGGCTGGCTGCGGCGGTTGCAAAAAGTGGTTGCACGAAGGGGTCTAGACTCGCGTGCAATTCCGTCGCGGCTGGCTACTGCCCAACACCTCTTGGGAGGTGGTCCCCACAATACCCGGTCGTTACTTCGTCAGGATCAGCTTGCCCAGGCGCGTTGCGCGCAACTGGTACGTTTCGCCGTTATGCGCGATCAGCACATGAGTTCCTCCCTGCAGCAGCGTATCGCTGCGCACCACGCGCTGCTCGCGACGTTCGCTGCCGCTCCCATCGCTTGCTGAAGCCGTGCGCGGACCAGAAGCCGGATCGGTCCGTTCGTTTCGGCTGTGACGTGAGGCGGTTAGCATAGCGCGTCGCAAAGTCAGGGTTGTCGGGCGATTGAATTCACTCATCTGCGCATCAATGTCTCGATTCGATAAAGCAAAGTATAAATGAGAATCATTATTAATTGCAAAAAAGATTTTCATCGAGATACGGCACCGATAGCGACGTATCGATGCCGTTTGCTTACCCCACGCGTGGCTTGCCGTTAATGCAGGGCGCGCGGTTCTTTCGGGTTGCTGGCGTACTGGCGAATGAGGCGCACGGTGTCGATATCGGATTCCCGATATGCCGACTTCACGATTTCCGTCGTTTGCCTTGCGTCTTCGGTGTCAGCGGTAGGGAGGGTCGTCTCGTACTGAAAACGCAGAAAAAGCTGGGATGCGTTCGGTTGCTCGATCGTCATCGTAAGCGAGCCGCCCACGTGTGCCTGCGTCGGGAGAATGTCGTACCGCACACTTTCGTTCGGCGTCAGCGTGACGCGGTCTCGAACCGTAGCGGAGCCGTAGTGGAGTTCGCGTTCGAGCGTCAGGTCCGTTCGTGAGAGGATCGTGCAGCTATCCAATCCGATCACGAAGAGTTGCGGTTGCTCAGCACGCAACACGAGCCCCTCCCAAAGCTGCTCGCGCGTCAGCTTCTCGACGAGCGGATTGAGTGGGTCGTTGATCTGGATGAGGTGTTCGAAATTCAAGACGGGTCCTTCGCTTCAGGCGTTCATGCTCCGGTGGCATCCACGGTCGACGGGGGCACCGCGGCAAGGCCGGTATTGATGTTGATCGGACGCGTGAGGATTTTATGAACGGGGCAGGCGTTGGCGATTTGCAGAAGCCGTTCGCGTTGCTCGTCGGACAGCGGCCCCGTGAGAACGATCGTGCGATTGATCGTCGTACCTTCTTCGGTGGGCTCGAGCGAGAGCGTGACATGCACATCTTCCAGCGGCCACTGTTTGCGCTGGGCATACATCTTCAGCGTGATCGAAGTGCATGCGCCTAGACCGGACAGCAGCAGCGAGACTGGGGTGGGTGCTCGATCGCCGCCGCCGAGCGCGGCGGGTTCGTCGGCATGCCAGAGATGGACACCGTCATCGAACAAGACTTGATAGGGGGTAGGACCGATCTTTGCGTGGACGACGCGTTCGCTCATGCCTGGGCTCCGGGTTCAAGGGCGGGCTCGACGTTGCCGCGCCGATAGCCGTCGTCCGGCTGGCGCGCAGACGGTCAGCCGCACGAACGACTATTGTGACGCAATTCATCGCCGCCTGCGCGAGAGACAGCGCGCGCATGGCAATGCCCGGAGCCGGGAATCAGTGGGCGATCTGGCCCATGCGGCCCGTCTGATAGTCGACGACAGCCTGCCTGATTTCCTCCTCTGTATTCATCACGAACGGACCGTGCCGAACGATCGGCTCGTTGAGCGGTGCGCCGCCGATGAGCAGCACCTCCAGCGGCTCGTCGCCCGCGCTCAGCGTCACGCTGTCGCCGTCGTCGCCGAATACGACCATATGCTGCGCGCGCACGGCTTGCCCCGTCGGACCGAACTGCCCCACACCGGAGAGCCCATAAGCAAATACGCGGAACCCTTCCGGCACCGGATGGACGACCGAGGCGCCAGGCTGCAGCGAAAAGTGCTGATACAGGATCGGGGTGCGCGTTTCGATGGTTGCCCGCACGCCTAGCGCTTCGCCCGCGATCACTTTGACTCGTACCTTACCGTCTTGCGAAGTCGCTATCGGAATCTGCTCCGAAGGGACTTCCTGGTAGCGCGGCGCGATCATCTTGTCCTTGCGCGGCAGATTGACCCAGAGTTGGAGCCCGTGTACGCGGCCGCCGCCGGCGGCGAAGGCCGCATCGGGCATCTCGCTGTGAACGACCCCCGCGCCGGCCGTCATCCACTGAACGTCGCCCGGCTTCAGTACACCGGCATGCCCGGCCGAATCCTTGTGGCTGA
>Ga0157374_10000393_pt1 | contig 39683 bp, 32 predicted proteins | sample M25metaG_FD_115308 | JGI IMG/M metagenome (GOLD analysis project Ga0157374, IMG submission 115308) | Miscanthus rhizosphere microbial communities from Kellogg Biological Station, Michigan, USA - M2-5 metaG | ecosystem: Host-associated > Plants > Roots > Rhizosphere > Soil | place: USA: Michigan...
ATCGCTTATTTTTATAGACCTGAAACACAGGTCAGTTAAAATTAACCTAAATAAATTTTATGACCTGGAGAAAATTTAGCGGCGAGATCATCCATTCGCCAATCCTCGAAGAAGTAGAACAAGCTATTGAAAGAGAAAGTCTGCTGGGCAACAAACTGAAGGTTTGCATTGGTACCGACTCGCAGGTAAAAGGTAACATTACCGATTTTGCGACCGTGATCGTGTTCCTTCGCGAAGGCCGCGGCGGCTTTATGTTCATCCACCAGGAACGCACCAGCCAAAAGATGAGCATCAAAGAGCGCATGCTTACTGAGGTTCAAAAATCCATTGACATTGCTTACAAACTGTGCGACCTGCTCGATTTGTACGATGTTGACCTGGAAGTTCATGCCGATATCAATACCAACCCGATGTTCAAATCAAACCAGGCTTTGCACGAAGCGATGGGCTATATTCTGAGCATGGGCTTTGTATTTAAGGCAAAACCTGAAGCCTTTGCCAGCTCGTACTGTGCCAACAAAATAGTGCAGTAAAGCCGGTAAAACATTTGCATTTGGCGGCGCATTTATATCTTTGAGGATATAAATACAGATAGCATGTCGCCATTAATTGAGATTGAAGAACTAAGGTCTGAAAAAGGCCCTATCATACTTATCGACGCTCGTGCCGGGGCTGATGCCCGCCAGCGCTACGACGCAGGCCACCTGGAAGGCGCCCAATTTGCCGACCTCGATAAGGATCTTGCCCTCCTGCCACAAGACGCTGCCAATGGCGGACGTCATCCTTTGCCCTCTATTGAAAGCTTTGCAAAAAAATTAGGCAAGTGGGGAATTACGCCCGATACCCATGTTATTGTGTATGACGATAAAGCTGCAGCTTTTGGTGGTGCAAGATTATGGTGGATGCTGCGTGCCATCGGTCATAAAAAAGTGCAGGTGTTAAATGGCGGCTTAAAAGCAGCTATCGACGCGGGGGTGCCGTTGAAGACTGAATCTTATACTGCGCAGGCTGTTGCTCCCTACCCTGTGCCGGCCAACTTTGCAGGAACAGTGGATATTGATGAAACCGGCAAAGCGGCAAAAGACGGCCATAAAATGGTAATCGATGTTCGCGAAACACCACGATATTTAGGACAGACGGAGCCTATCGACCTGATTGCAGGGCATATCCCCGGGGCGAAGAATATGCCATATACCCTCAATTTGGATGAGAAGGGAAAATACAAGTCGCCGGAAGAATTAAAAGCGGCTTATGAAAAATTATTGGGCGATGTTAAACCTGATGACGTAATTGTTCATTGCGGATCGGGTGTTACGGCTTGCCATACTTTGTTGGGCATGGATTATGCTGGCATCACCGGACCAAAATTATATGTAGGATCGTGGAGCGAATGGTCGAGAAGAGACTTGCCAATTGCGACAGATCAGAAATAAATTAAATCTCTGTGAACGCTGTTACCCTCTTTTTTGCTTGCAAAAGAGAGGGTGGTCGATCCGCTGGCTAGCGGAATATGACCGGGTGAGTCAACTAGACGAGCTGTATTAACGCTAATGCATGGTTGCTAGTTTACTCACCCTCGACTTCGCTACGCTGGTCGACCCTATCTTCCGTAAACGGTAAAGAGGGAGAAGAAATCTATTTTTCTTAACTTAATAAACATCAGATACTTAGATACGGATTTCAAAAAACTAATGGAGCACATCATCACCCGAACAGCAACGCTTGCCGACCTGGACAATTTACTGGAATTTGAGCAGGGAATAATTCAGACTGAACGCCCGTTTGATCCGACCTTAAAGGACGGCCATATCAATTACTATGATATTGCCGCCATGATCCAGGCTCCGCATGTAGAAGTGATGGTAGCGGAAGTTAGCTCAGAGATCATCGGCAGTGGGTATGCACGTATTGAGGATTCAAAGGTTTATCTAAAACATCCGAAGCACGCTTACCTGGGCTTTATGTACGTAAAGCCTGAATATCGCGGCAAAGGTGTTAACAAGCAAGTGATAGCTGCATTACAACAATGGGCGATTGGGAGGGGAATAACTGAATTCAGGCTGGATGTTTATAGTGACAATTTGCCAGCGGTAAAAGCTTATGAAAAAATAGGTTTCAGTAAACATTTAATCGAAATGCGGATGGGCCTAGCTGTCAATCCTAAATAACTATGTCATTGCGAATGAAGTGTGGCAATCGCGAACCGTGCAGAGCTACCATGCATCTTCGCCCTGTATAGCATTCCGCTGGCTAGCCGATTCTTCACCCCTCAGGCCGTTCATCGCAATGACATGAAGATAATTAATGGCAATACTTCTTCAACGCCTCAACTGCAGCTTTTGAGCCAAGTTGCGAAGCTTTATTCATATCAGCACATGCGCCGGTATTATCTCTGCCAACTTTTGCCAGACCGCGATTAAGGTATGGCGATGGGTCCTGCGGGTCTAATGCGATGGCTGAATCGTAATCCCTTATTGCTCCGACAATATCTTTCAGATTGAACTTTGCCTGTCCGCGTAGGTTGAAAAAGTCTTCATTTTTGGGGTCGACGCGCATGGCTTCGCCGAAATCGGCATTGGTGCGCTCGGTATCGTTCAGGTAGCTTTCGGCAAGACCACGATAGGCAAAAGCTTTGGTATTGGTGATATCGATATATAATGCGCTGTTGTAGTCGTCGATAGCGCCTTCGTAGTTTTTGAGTGCTAAGCGTACATTTCCCCGCACAAAATAAGCCTCGCCATCCTCCTCTTTACTGATCTTTATGGCACGGTTAATATCTTTTAGCGCGCCATTATAATCTTCCATGGCCAATTTGGCGTTTCCACGGTTGTAATAAGCCGCGCCCGACGCAGTATCCAAACGCATTGCCACATCGTAGTCGGCAATTGCCTCATTGATATTACCCATGTTCTGTTTGGCAATCCCTCGCCCTACATAAAAGTCGGCGTTCTCCAGGTGAGTTTTGATCAACTTATCGTAAAGGTTCAATGCCTCTTTATAAAACTTAGCGTCGATCAGTACCTTACCCAGTTCAACATACAAACGCTGGAATCTTGAGTTCAGTCCGATCATTTCCCCGGCATCTGCCAAAGCACCTTTCCGGTCGCCAAGTTTTATTCTGCCTTTAATTCTTCTCAAATAATTTTCAGCATTTGACGCGTCAAAATCGATCATCTTATTATAATCGGCCACGGCGGCAGTATACTCTTTAAGCGAATATTTCAGATCGCCGCGTATGGCGTAGGCGTAATCATTTTTTGGCGCCACTTCAACCGCTTTATCCAAATCAGCCATGGCACCCGAAGTATCGTGCTGCACAGCTTTTGCCCGTGCCCGGGTGATGTAGGCATAACTGTTTTTGGCGTCTAACGCTACGGCTTTATTTGCATCCTCCGTGGCGCCTGTATATTCTCTCAAACCCAACCTGGCATCCGCACGGCTCTGATAGGCGTCAGAACTTTTTGGATCAAGCTCGATGGCTTTATTAAATTCAGCGATGGCCTCCCTTTTTCGGTCCATGTTGCTTTTTACCAGGCCGTCGTAAATGTGCAGTTCCGGATTATCAGGGTCTTTCTTTATCTGGTTAGCAAAATAATCAAGAGTCGCTTGTTCATCGTCGTCATTAGCCAGTGCATGAGCCAAATATTTATATGCATTTGGCATTTTTGGATCCATTTCGATGGTCTTTTTATAGTCAGCGATGGCCGCTTTATAATTACCCAGGTTGCCTTCTGCATTGCCACGATAAAATACCGCATGCACATTGTTTGGATCGATGCTGAGCGTTGTGGTATAATCTTCAATCGCGCCTTTGAAATCGCCTATATTACCTTTCGAGTTAGCGCGGTAATAGATCAGGTCTGCATTTTTCGGATCGAACTTTACCGCCTTATCGAAATCAATGATAGCTTCCTTATCTAGGTGCAAATTACTTTTGGCAACCCCGCGGTATTCATACAATTGGGGATCATTCGGTGATATCCTGATCGCCCTGGTGAAGTCTTCTACAGCACCTGTATAATCACCTAATTTAGCTTTTGCATTGGCACGGTAATGATACATGTCCGCATTGTGCGAATTCATGGAGATCGCCTTATCAAAATCCTCAATAGCGCCTTTGTAATCTTTTACATCATTTTTTGCATTAGCGCGATAGAACCAGGCGTTGGTGTTATTTGGATCAAGCTCGATGGTTTTGGTATAATCCGCAATGGCCGCGTTATGATCATCGATATGCCCTTCGGCATTGGCGCGGTAAAAATATGCCTTTGATGCTCTATCATTCAGCTGAACGGCTTTGGTAAATTCGGCAATAGCACCCCTATAATCTTTATGATTAGCTTTCTCATTTCCTGCCTGTATATGCTTGTCGGCCGTTTGTGCCAAACAGTAAAAAGGTAAAAGGAATAATATGACAAGTGCTCTGGTCATTTTTATTTTTTATGTCTCAAAACGGTCTTAGCACCAGTGAAACTGCGCCACTTGCACCATCGCCGGTATTGCGTCCGCTTATAAATTTACTTCCTGTTATAAATATGGAGAATTCCCTGCTAAATGAATGCCCGTAACTGAGAGAAACCTGGTTGAATGAAAAGTTTTTGTTGGCGTAATATTGAGCCGGCAAAAATTGCTTGTTTGAACTTGTGGAATAAAACCCACCATCAGACACCGAAATCTGGTTCTTAAACTGCTTATCCAGATTCAAACCAAAAGTAGCGTTGTATCTATCCTGAAAAGGACCAGTGCTGCTTATGTATTGTCTGAAGCCATTCTCAACAGAAAAGTAACCATTCGTTCCCAACATCTTCATACTTCCGGAAAACATAAGCTTTAACTCCCCTCCAGTCAGACCGTAGCCCAAACTTGGACTATTGGCATACAAAGGCGTAATAACAGTACCCTGAACCATAAAGTAAAAACGGTAATCAATATTGGCTACATACCAGCGGATGCCGGTCTCCAGGTCGGTGAGCCCCGCAGCTGTGTGCTTAAAGTCACTTTGTTCATAGGTGTTAGTTATATATGGAAGCTGTGCTACCAATGTAAAACGTCTGCTCAAACCATATTCGGCATATAACTGGCAGGTTATAGATGAAAAATGACCATTATTAGGAAAAGCGCCTAAATGCCCAACCGAATCCCATGCCTTATTTGCATAAAAATAACTTACCGACGGCGATAGCAGTAAGCTATGCGGCCTTACCGGAAAGCCACCGGCGTAAGTGTTGCTGCGCATTGCTCCTATCAGCAAAACGATTATCAACAGCGGCCTTAATTGTATCTGTGTAAATTTCCTGGTCATGTTTTAAAATAGTGCAAAAGCGTCGCGCATCCATCTGCCTTCCAGCTCTTTATATTTCTGACTGATCTCGTGTGACAAATCTTTAAAAATCATTATGCGTTTTCTGCCAGGGACCAGGTTATACGTTGCAAACTCATTATTTGGCGGTGCAAACGGGTCGACCAAACCGATACCCATCAAAAAAGGACATTTCACATTTACTGCGAAGTTTCTGCCGTCGTAATAATCAAGTGTGTTTAATACTTTTTCAAGCGTCAGCCCTGGCTGGGTAGCCACATACTTTTTAAAGCTGCTCACCGGCCAATCTACCTCTCCTACCAAACCGCGTATATCGCACAAAATCGGGTTTTGCGCCGACGACAAATTTACACGGCTGTCAAGGCCTGCCAGCGCTATAGCCAGGTACCCACCCATGCTACCACCGGAAGCCAGGATGTTATCGTGCCTCAAATTCGGCTGACTGTAGATAAAGTCGACACAACGCACGCAATCCATAATTACACCACGCATTACATATTTGTCCTTATTCTCAATATGGTAAGTAAGAAATTCATCACGACGAGTGTCAATCTCCCCGCGACTAGTGCCCTGCCCGCGAGTGTTAAGGGTAATAATGGCCAGGTCTTCATCCCAACCAACTATGGGCGACAGGTCCACCTGGTAACCCGGCAAACCCAACAGTACTGAGAATTTACGGTTCTTATTTTTGGTCTTAGGCAGGGTCATATAGCCTTTGATCAGGTAGTTGTCCAGCGACCGCATTTGGATCTCATATACGTCGCGGTTTTCAGAATTCATTTTTGGCAGTGGAGTAATTTTGAATTCGGGCTTTACCTTAGCAAGCTGATCTTTTGTTCTTTGCCAGAACTCGTCAAAATCTGCCGGGCGTGAGTACGTGGACTGTATCTCTTTGGGCCTGATGCCAAAGGCGCGACGCGTGGTATCGTCATAATCACTTACATTGATCATGAAATTGATCTTATAAAAACCGCTTTGCAGATCAGGGACACTAAAATCATAGCTTTCAGAACTGTTCCCGCTGATCTTTACATTGATTTTTTTTGAGGTTACCTTCTCGCCTTTTTCGGTGGTCACCAGGTATGAAACGGTACCTGATTGTTCGTTGTTCAAACCATTCTTTACCGAAAACGTGAAAGATGCCGCCCCGCTGAAAATACCGTCACCATGAATTTTCAATTCAGTGCTTACCTCTCCGCCCGCTAGGGACTTCAACCCGCCGGCTTCGGCATTATTCAAGATCAGCAGGGAAAGCAACCCCCAAATGATAACTAAAAACCTACCTTTTTTCACTGTCAATATTTTTATTCCTAAGAAAGTATTTAAAAATAGAGTATATATTATTTATGCCGTTGATTTATTGATAAGAAAGTTTGATTTGCGAATATAATGGTTCAAAGGTTCTTCAATAAACTTAAATAATAGTATTGAAATACAGTTTAATACGATAAAAGCGTATAACAAGTTCAAACTATCGTATTCAAACGGCGAATGCCACTCTATTCCCCACTGATCATATAATGCAAATGCCTGATCGTTAAGCCAGTTGAATGTATGATGTATCATATTATTCATATAGCCCAGGTGCACCAGGTAAAATATGTAGGAGCTTTTGCCTAACAGTTCCACAAATGGATTTGCGAGTACCTTTTTCAGGTTGCTGCCTTCGGTAATCAACCCGTAGAAAAACATAGCGATAAATATGGGCAGTACATAATTGTTGGTGATGATGCCAAGCGGGTTGTGCAAGCCCGCCGACCAACCCATTGGAATAGCGAATCTCGACATGGCGGCGATGCAGCCAAAAATCCCCGCAAAACCTAAATAGGTAAATGTGATTTTATTCTTACGCTCCAGTCCATGCTGACGAACATACAGTGCCAGTTTAATCCCCACAAAAAACTCAAAGCAACGACCGAAATAGGTATACAGCGTCATAAAGGTGAAATTGCCGAAAAAGCCATACCAATCTACATTTCGAAATATCAGAACCATCAAAAAGCCGAAGCCGGTGATAGCGAGTATTTGCAGGTAAAACTTATTGTACTTTTTGATGATAAAAAATACGATTGGCGCCGAAAAATAAAAACACTCCTCCACCGTAAGCGACCATCCTGGCCCTATGCCTGTAAATTTCAAGTCTTGAAAAAAACCACGCACAAATGTGATGTTCATAAAAAACAATCCTATTGCGCTAGGAAATTTTCCTACAATGGCGGACTCGTGCGTAAAATAGTAATAGATGAATGCACCGGCCGTCAGCAGAAAATACATGGGATAAATACGTGCCACGCGGTTTTTGAGGTATTGCTTAAACCAGTCGCCGGTAAGTTGAAAATTGTCAAAATACCTGAAGGCGATAAGGAAGCCCGAAAGCACGAAGAAGATGGTTACGCCGATGTGAAATTCGTTAAAAAAGCGTTGAAAAGCATGCGGCATGGCGCCGTCAAAAATATAGGCGTAATGCGAAATAAAAACAAGATAGGCAGCAAGTGCACGTACGCCTGTTAAGGCCGGAATATAATTTTTCAGGTCGATGCGTGGCAAAGCTTTATTTGTTGTTTTTTTAGAGACCCGCGCCCCTAAGTTCTGATAACACCCTAAAATAAAGCAATATTATTGAATTATATAAAGGCCGAACCTTGTATAATTCCGCGATCGGAAATTGTTTTATCGATATAGTGCTGAATCTCAGACTTCTTCAATCCCCAATTGGGTGCAATTAATAATTCCATGTCCGAAAGGCCAAACAACCTCTGTATCACTACATCCGGGCGGACGAGCGGTAAAAGTTCACACAGAAAATCTGTATACTCCGGCAAACTAAATAGCTTGAAAGGTTCTCTTTTATATTTCACGCCCATTACCGAACCTTCGACAATGTGCAGGTGGTGGAACTTAACAAACTTGATCTGTGGGTGGCGGTTGACCTCGTCAGCGTACTTCAGCATCATCTCCTTAGTTTCCCAGGGGAAGCCGAATATGGTATGCACGCAAATATCCAATGAGCTATTTTTAACCAGTTTCAACGCATTTAGCAAATCTTCATGCATACAACCGCGGTTGATCTGAGAGAGCGTATCATTGTAAATAGACTCCATACCCATTTCCAGGTCCACATCAAAGCGGTCGGTGTAGCTTTCCAGCAGAGCAATTTTCTCCGCATCGATACAGTCCGGACGTGTACCAACTGAAAGTCCTACTATATCTTCAGTATGATAGCTTAATGCTTCATCATACAACATTTTCAAGTAATGCGCCGGAGCATAGGTGTTGGTGTTGGGCTGAAAGTAGATGATAAATTTGTCCGCCCTATTGCCTTTGCGGGCACGCTCCATACCTTGTATTACTTGCTCACGAACGGAAGGATTGTTGCGGGAAACAGACGGCGTAAACGAATCGACATTGCAATAAGTACAGCCGCCATAGCCTTTAGAGCCATCGCGGTTGGGGCAGGTGAAACCACCATCAACGATCACCTTGAATACACGCTGCCCTTTGTATTTTTCGCGCAGCCATGCTCCGTAATTGTTATATCCCTTTATTCCCTGCTGTAATGCTGATTCCACTGACGCTATTTTGATTACACCGATTAATCCAGGATTTCATCGATTGGGCAAAGATACGATTTTGGGAGGATACAGATGATGGAGAAGCAACTAAGGCAATGCAATGAGCGCGAATGTCGCTCGCATATCTTACTCACCCGGTCATTGCTTCGCTCGACTGCCCTCTCTCCGCTTTGCGCAAAGAGGGCTATTTTTTTTATTTTTTGTTTTTCTTCTCCCTTTTTACCGCTTGCGGGGATCTTGCCAGACTCACTGCCCCTCCCTTTTGCAGCAAATGGAGGAGCAGTGTCGCTCAAGTAGTTTTACTTGCGGCCGATACGCAAAAATTACCGTTAAAAAACGAATTGCGGCGTATCGTTATTTGATCCAACTTTGATCTATTTAAAACCCTAAATATTAAAACAATGGCAAGTTATACTACGAGAATTGAGTTAGTCAACCCCGACTCAGGCGATTATGAATTGTTGCACCAGGAAATGCGCGACAGGGAATTTTACAGGTCTATAGATTATTGCGGCGTTTGGCATGATCTGCCCACTGCTGAGTATGACCGTACATCGGCTGCCCTGTTATCGCAAATTTATAGCGACGCCGGAGCTGCTGCACAGGCGGTAATTAATAATAAACCGATCAATGATAAGCAGGAGAAAAAAGACTATTACCTGATAGTTTCTGAAGCGGTAGAAAGAGCCTATATTTTGCCCCACACTACCGACATTGCAAAACTGCCTCCGGGCGCAAGCCTGTAGGATTTGGGATATCGGATTTGAGATATCGGATTTGTATGAATTGGAGGTTTTCGATTGGAATAACTGAGCAAAGTGTTCCCATCACAATACAGTCCCTTTTTAATAAAAACCACGCCACAATCGGTTTCAAAATTTAATTATTTACTAATTAACTATCGGTCAATTAATTAAATTAAAATTATATTATTAGCCCAAAATAGTGCCATTGGGCATGGTTTTGAGATAACTATAGGCAATTAACCAAAATGTTAAACCTTTTAAATTTTTTAGTTATGCCGACCACAAAAAATCCCGGAAGCACTAGGGAAAATGAAAACCCAAAAAGGATGGGAGGATCATCTTCAAGTTCATCAGGTAACAGCAGTCGCCAAAAAGGTACTGAAAGAAGCGACCAAAACAGGCAACAGGGCAATCAAAGTTCAAAGAGCCACCGGTGAAATGGTTAAGAAACAGCAGTGATGCTGCATAACAGCAGGGATCATTTGATCCCAGGCGGGACCTGTAGGGAACAGATCCCGCTTTTTTGTTGCTGATTGCCAGCTTTTAGTCTTCAAAGTAAAACCAACAGCCAAACATTTTATTTATGTTTTGGTTAAACAGATATTACAAAACATTAACAATCAACACTATGAAAAATCACATTAAAGTATCGTTTCTTGCGGCGGCGGTATGTTTTTCTTTAGCGGCTTGCAAGGGGAACAGTTCGAGCTCGAGTTCAGACTCGACCAAAATGGTGGATTCGTCTACAACTAAAGTAGACACAACAGTAAAAACTGATGCTACCAAGACAGACACCGGAATGAAAATGGGCCCTGACACTTCGAAAAAAGTAGATACCGTAAAGAAGAGTACAGTTACAACTGAAAAGAAAAAGACTAAAAAGACTGAATAAGATCACTCAAAATAATCTGAGAAAGCCCGGCATTGGTCGGGCTTTTTAATCAGTGATCGTAATAATCCAAGTCGATCGACTACTTAACCAGCCTCTCGTACCCTTTCCTCAACAGCTTCAGTGCATAATCCTTTTCCTTTATATCGCAGATATAAAAACTTATCCATCCGGTATTTTTAAAAGTATGATGACCACTGATACGGCCATCCTGCATCAATTGTGCTTTTACCGAGCGGCTCAGCAACATGTCCAACAAACCATTGCTGTGGATATGTCCAATCTCTTTTCCTTGGTAATTAAATTGCATACCGCCGTATTTATGGATGCCGGAGGTGGTGTATTGCCACTGCAGAACTTCGGCTTCGATCTCATCCATCCAATCCAGTAGGACGGGTTTAGCGAAGTAAGCCCATAGTTTCAGTAAGCCATCAAACAGCCAGCTCATTGTTGGGACTAATTTCAAGAAGCTGAGATACTGGGTTACAAACGTGAACATTTACTTTACTTCGCTGAGTTCCTTAATATGTTCCATTACCCTCAAGTGTACATTGCGTGTAATGCTTTGCGCCCACGTGTCGTAGTACCAGGTCGGGAAAACATACAGTTTATACCGGCTATTGCCTACCAGCGTAGTAGTGCCGTCGCCATTATCTTTTAGCAGGAACTGACCTTGCTCTATATCGATATGGCCCATGATCTCCGGGTCGCGGGGTTGGTTGGTGATGGCGAAGGTGAGATTCTTGTTTTCGTCGTAAGTAACGATCTTCTCATCAAAAGTGTAGCCGTTACTGAAAATACATTTGCGTTTGGCACCGAGGTAGTAACCCTCCACGGTCGATTCCACCGGGCTGGGCATACCGATCTTAAACAGCCAGAATTTGTTTTTCTCCTTTATCCGCTTAAATGCAACCACATTTTTCCAAACCTGCTGAGGCGGTGCATTAACGATGATAGTATCTGAAACCATGTTTTCGTAATGATGCTCAGACAAGGAATCGGCAGCAAACACAACCAGCGTTAAACCGACAATACTTATGTTGAGTGTATTGTTATTCCTGCGGAACATAGCCCTTCCGATGAATGCACCAACAATAATTGACCCAAACAACAAAGGCGAAACGATGATAAGGCAAATAAACCCTTCGCCCAAAAAGCCAGAGGCTAACACGATGGTAATACAACCATTCAGAAATGATTTTCCGGTGAGGCCGCGGCTTGACAAATCCGAATAGCGCCAGAACCAGGCACTGATAATCCCCATCAGCATAGGGGTAATGATAAACTCTGAAAAGACGAAGATGTCGTCTGCATTGGCGTGGGTGTCTACTATAAAATATTTGTTGATGCCAATGATGCCTACTGCAAACAAATTTGAGATGCCGTAGGCTTTAAGATCGGTAAGGAAATTTTTCCGGCTCATGATAAGTGTTAGTTAAGGGTTAAGATAGGATTTGTTTTGATAGGTTGTTTGCATGACCATTAAACTCTTAGGCTTAAAATATCATCAATGGCATAATCAGCTTTGGTAAATAGGAATTGGTAACCTGAATCGAGCAAGCGTTTAGGAGCAACCCAGCGACTTTTTAAAATCAGTTCGGTTTCTGTGCCAATGATCTGGGCGCCGACGTTCAGCAGCCATGCAGGCGCGGGCAATCCGACAGGGATACCATAGCTTTTACGCAAACAACGCATCAAATCGGTATTCTTAATGGCTTCGGGAGCGGTGCAGTTGATCACGCCGTCCATTTCCGGATGGTCCAGTATCCATTCGGTACAGCGGGCCGCATCCTGCTCATGCACCCATGATACATATTGCTGACCATTTCCTTGTCTTCCGCCCAAGCCGATTTTCACCAGGTTAAGCAACCGGGGGAACACACTGTCGCTGCGTCCCAATACAATTCCCATACGCAGGGCAACTTTACGAACGGGCACTTTGCATTCATTAAAGAAAGCTTCTTCCCACTGGCGGCATACATCTATAGAAAACCCATAACCGATTTGACCCGTAGCTTCATCCTGGGCAAAGTCTTCGGCATGGCGGTAAATAGTTGCAGAAGTAATGTTGATCCAAAGAGCGGGCGGGTTGCTTAATTCGCCCACAACTTCGTTCAGCAAGGTAGTTGGATTTACCCTTGAGCGGATAATCTCTTTGCGGTTTTTGGCAGTATAACGGCAGTTGACATTTTTACCGCAAAGGTTGATTAGCATATCGGCGCCTTCCATCTCTTTTGCCCAGTCTCCTTTGGTTATTCCATCCCATAAAACAGTTTTGACATTGTCTTTTACGGCTTTAGGCTTACGGCTAAGAATAATGACTTCATCAGCAATATGCCGATAGTACCCGGCTAAAACGCTACCTAGGTAACCGTTGCCGCCTGCGAGTATGATCTTTTGGTATTTCATGGTTTAGTTGATTAAAAGGATGGCAGCCAATAAAGCCGCCCTGTACAAAGCCCAGGTAATAGTGAGTGTCCAACCCAATTTCAATAGTTTGGTTCTGCGAATGTGCTCCAAAAACATCAGCCCGGCAACCAGTATAAAGTAAAGGCTGTAAAATAATGGATGATAACCGATCAAACCAGAAAGCGTCAACATTGCACCCAATAGCAAAGAACCCGCAAAAGAGATAGTCATCATGTTCCCAAGATAATCCCATCTTTCTTTTTTATTGACCAGGCTAATGACGAGTCCCTGGAAGAATATCTGACCACCGCATATCAACGCTTCCCGGTAAATATTTCCGGCCGGGACAATACCGATAAGTAAGCAGGCATAGCGGGTGAGGAGGTAAGAAGTCACCGCCCAGGTGAAGATAAGGTAAGCAATACGATAAGTGAGCCGGAATGTAGGTTGAAGCTGAAACCCATCGCCTGTAGCGGGAATGATCATCCTGCGATTGAAGGAAAAGAAAGCATAGATCTTGCTCATTAGCCACACAAAAGGGGTAAAGTTGAGCAAGGGGTTGAAGAACGGCACTATTGAACCGAAAATCTTAAAAAGGCTTCTGATGCCATAAACAACCTCGCCGGTTCGCTGGTTTACCAACGCGATCTCATTCACAGCACGTTGCCTGTCGACCACCGGGCAGGCGTTCGATATCAGGTTCTGGTAAGCAACCCGGCTATCGGTTTCAAGCAGACCGGCTTTTACAAGTGTTTTGGCATACAGGGTACAAACCGGGCATTCGGCGTCGTAAAGGATCAGATAATCTTTTAATATTTTCATTATTGTATTATTTGAATTTTCAGAAAAAAATGAAATATATAGATAAAAAATTTTATTTAAACACTTTCAAGATAGAACCCCAGAACCAGCTTTCTTCAGCCTTTAGCATAGTCTCTAAAGTTTTGTCTACGTTCTTCGCCAATTTGTTTATATCGGTAATGGATTTATTAAAGGTTTTAAACTCAGGATCATTCTTTTCACCATTCACTTTAGAAAGCTCATCCAAAATTTTTATAATCGGGTCGAGCTCCCGTTTGCGGCGTTCCTTAGCAACCTGGCGGGCAATGTTCCAGGTGTCTTTATCAGCATAAAAATACTCTTTACGTTCACCTGGTTTATGGCGCTTCTCTACAAGCCCCCACCCGATCAGGTCGCGAAGGGTCATGTTCGCATTACCGCGTGATATTTGCAGGGTTTCCATAATCTCTTCGGTAGTGAGGTCTTCAGGAGTGATCAGCAGCAAGGCATGTACCTGGGCCATGGTGCGGTTTATGCCCCACTCAGACCCCAGCTTTCCCCAGGCTTCTATAAACTTTTGTTTTGCCTCTGCCAATTCCATGGACAAAGATAAATAAGTTTTTAAACTTTCAAAATATTTTGAAAGTTTATTTTTGCACTCTTGCCGATAATCTCTGCATCCGCTAATCCCCCATTTGCACATACACGCATCTGCACATTTGCTCATTATTATGCACGCATAGCTTTTTAACTATTTTGTTTAGATTTGTGGTATAAATGCCGCAAATGGAAACCATTGCACCCTACCATTCTAAAAATAAGATACGTTTTGTAACTGCTGCCTCGCTGTTTGACGGGCATGATGCGACCATCAATATTATGCGCCGCATTTTGCAGTCCTCGGGTGCTGAGGTGATCCACCTGGGGCATAATCGCTCGGTGGATGAGGTGGTGAATTGTGCTATTCAGGAAGATGTGCAGGGCATTGCCCTTACCTCGTACCAGGGCGGGCACATGGAGTACTTCAAATATATGTACGACCTGCTGAAGGAACGCGGTGCAGGCCATATCAAGATATTTGGTGGTGGCGGTGGTGTTATATTACCTCAGGAAATAAAAGAGTTGCAGGATTACGGCATAGCGCGCATTTATTCGCCAGACGACGGTCGCAGAATGGGCCTGCAGGGCATGATCAACGATATGCTGCAGCAGTGCGATTTCCAGACAATAGCTAAACTCAATGGCGAGTTAAAACATTTGCCTGAAAAAGATCCGAAAGCAATTGCATCCTTAATCACGTTAGCCGAAAATCAACCGGAACAATTTGCGAAGGCGGATGATGTTAAACACAAAAAAACGGCTCATACTCCGGTATTAGGAATAACCGGAACCGGCGGGGCGGGTAAGTCATCGCTAGTAGATGAGTTTGTTCGTCGCTTTCTGATGGAGACAGACAAAACGTTGGCTATTATTTCTGTCGACCCATCCAAACGTAAAACAGGCGGGGCTTTGCTGGGCGACCGTATCCGGATGAACTCCATCAATAATCCGCGGGTGTATATGCGTTCGTTGGCTACACGGCAGGCGAATTTGGCATTATCCAAATATGTTCAGGAATCCATCGACATCTGCAAAACAGCAGGCTTTGATCTGATCATTATTGAAACTTCGGGTATTGGACAATCGGATACTATGATCACCGATTATTGCGACCTGTCTTTATATGTCATGACGCCGGAGTTTGGAGCTGCAACACAGTTGGAAAAAATTGATATGCTCGATTTTGCTGATATCGTGGCGCTGAACAAATTCGACAAACGTGGCGCTTTGGATGCTCTGCGCGATGTTCGCAAACAATACAAACGCAACCACCAGTTATTTGAGGCGAAAGATGAAGACTTGCCGGTTTTCGGTACAATGGCATCCCAGTTTAACGATCCGGGCATGAACAACTTGTTCGAAGCGTTAATGCGGACTATTAAAGCCAAAACAGGTATCGATTTCATTGGCAAAAAATATGACGTAGCTGCACTTCACTGGGGCGAATCGGAAAAGATATTTATTATCCCACCTGACCGTATACGATACCTGGCTGAAATTGCTGAAAGCAGTCACGCCTATGATACCTGGGTAAATGAGCAATGCAGGATTGCGCAACAGATGTTTCAGGTGAAGGGTGCGATGGAATTGTTAAATGAATCTTCGTTAGAGACGCAAAGCATTGCGTCTCTACAAGACATCCAAAAGCACCTTGAAAACCATTTACATCCTGAATGCAAACGGTTGTTAAATGAATGGCCGGAAACGGTAAAAAAATACAAGGCTGATGATCTGATATACAAAATCCGGGACAAGGAGATACGTCATCCGCTTTATTACACTTCGCTTTCGCAACTGAAGATACCGAAGGTCGCCCTGCCGCGTTATGAGGCCTGGGGCGACATCCTGAGGTGGTTGCTAACCGAGAATGTGCCAGGAGAATTCCCTTATGCTGCCGGCGTGTTCCCGGTCAAGCGTGAAGGCGAGGATCCAACCCGCATGTTTGCCGGCGAAGGTGGTCCGGAGCGTACCAATAAACGCTTCCATTATGTATCACTTGGGCAGCCTGCGCACCGGTTATCTACCGCCTTTGATTCGGTGACGCTTTATGGCGAAGACCCGCACACGCGGCCCGATATTTATGGAAAAATCGGCAACTCTGGTGTAAGTATTGCTACTTTGGACGATGCCAAGAAACTGTACAGCGGGTTCGATCTGTGCCATGCATCTACTTCAGTATCGATGACTATTAATGGGCCTGCACCCATGCTGCTGGGTTATTTTATGAATGCCGTGATAGACCAGCAATGTGAAAAGTATATCCATGAACATCAACTGGGGCATTTGGTGGAAGCGAAATTTAAGGAGTTGTATGATGACAGGGATGTCCCTCGTCCGCATTACTCTGGCCAACTTCCAAAGGGCAATAACGGCCTTGGCCTGACGCTGCTCGGGCTTACCGGCGACCAGGTTTTACCTGCTGATATTTACGAAAAGATAAAAGCCAAAGCCATTGCCGCCGTTCGCGGCACTGTTCAGGCGGATATATTAAAGGAAGACCAGGCGCAGAATACCTGCATATTTTCCACTGAATTCGCCTTGCGTATGATGGGCGATATACAGCAGTATTTTATTGATAATAAGGTCCGCAACTTTTATTCGGTATCGATATCAGGGTATCATATTGCAGAAGCCGGCGCCAATCCGATCACCCAGTTAGCATTTACCCTTTCCAACGGATTTACCTATGTGGAGTATTACCTGAGCCGCGGAATGCATATTGATGATTTCGCGCCGAACTTATCTTTCTTCTTTTCAAACGGCATCGACCCGGAATATTCGGTGATCGGTCGGGTTGCGCGGAGGCTGTGGGCAAAGGCAATCAAAAATAAATACAAAGGAAACGACCGTTCGCAAAAGCTGAAATATCATATCCAAACCTCCGGCCGCTCGCTGCATGCGCAGGAGATCGATTTTAACGACATCCGTACCACTTTACAAGCGTTGTACGCCATTTACGACAACTGCAATTCATTGCATACCAATGCGTATGATGAAGCAATCACGACACCTACGGAAGAGTCCGTCCGCAGGGCAATGGCGATACAATTGATCATCAACCGCGAGTTGGGATTAGCCAAAAATGAAAATCCGCTGCAAGGCTCATTCATTATTGAAGAACTGACTGACCTTGTTGAAGAGGCTGTGCTGACTGAGTTTAAACGGATAAATGACCGCGGCGGGGTATTGGGCGCCATGGAAACCATGTATCAGCGTGGCAAAATTCAGGAAGAGTCGTTGTATTATGAGACCCTTAAACATACCGGCGAATATCCGATTGTGGGTGTAAATACCTTCCTGAATAAGAACGGTTCGCCAACCATTACGCCTTCCGAAGTGATACGTGCTACCGAAGAAGAAAAGCAATTCCAGATAATGGCATTGGAAGCGTTCCAAGATCGGAATTCGGATAAAGCCCATGCACTATTAAAAGACCTGCAAGCAAAAGCCATAGCCGGCGAAAACATTTTTGAAAGCCTGATGGAGGTTTGCAAGTACTGTTCTCTGGGGCAGATATCGCATGCTTTGTATGAGGTGGGTGGACAGTATAGGAGAAATATGTGAGGCTAGTTGATTAGAGATTAGTTAACTAGTTTGCACTCGCAGGCAAAAATTGCAAAGTAACTTCCGGGACTAACACTTGCTCCGCCAAAAAAAATCAAAGCCCCTTACGACCATTTTATTATCGTTTAATTACAAAAATTTCAGTTCAGTAAATTTGATTATCTAACACTTATCTCTCTCATAATTAGCTTATTAAATTAGTCTATATCAATATTATTTCCCTATATTGTTATAAGTAATCCAAATCTCTTCACCCTCTAATTTTTAAGCAAATGAAAAAAATTCTGATCGTAGCATTGATACTGCTTTCATGCGGTGTTTTTGCTCAAGAACAAAAGAATGGAACTATTTACAAGGAGCATCCTTACATTACTGTGGTCAACAATTCCATGGATCTTTTCCTGAAACAGGATTGGGCGGGTATGGGGGCATTGTATGCAGATACCGCTAAATTTTATGACCCCTCAAGTCCGAAAGCGATCAGCCTGGCAGATGAAAAAAAAGGCTGGTCGGGGATATACAACGACTGGGAGCAAATTACTGTTACCAAACAAGGCTACCCTGACGGATTACAATATGATAAAGATCCATTTACAGTACAATCCTGGTGGGCGGTAACAGCAGTAAACAAAAAAACAAAGAAAACTGCCAAGGTTTACATGGTGCAGTTTGATGAATTTAATAAAGACGGGAAAATAGCCCGGGAGCTTTCATATTATGACCAGGCTCCTTTTATAGAAGCATCCAAAGAAGCAGCACCAACCAAATAAATTCCCCTGAAAAGCATAAAGGCCCTCTCTGTACCAACTGAGAGGGCCTTTATTTATGTATAAGTTCATTTGATGTTCTGTCCGCTCAGTTGCCGCGGAGGCTTTGTTACTTTGTCTTGATACAAAGTAACCAAAAATCAAGTCAACAGACACTTGCTTCTTTGCGCACAGGCCTTTGCCCCGCAATCAGTCAAAACCACGGGCTGCAATACTTTGCCCCGCTAGCGTTCACACATGCCCCGCGCTTCAGCAAAGTTTGCTAATGCCCCTCCCTGCACTCAAGGCCATTATTGTTTTGTCTGATTTCGCCCGAAGCTGGTCTGTTGACCGGGTTCATCTAGTGTTATTTGCGCTATTAATTGAACCCAAAATAAAAAAAGCGCGGGGTTGACAGGAAAGCAGGCCGGGTGTATGGCGTGAATGACGGTTTAGCTTTCGCAATGTGCGCAGCACGAAGAAAGCGTTAAGAACCGGCAGAGCGGGCTGAAGCTTTTTTCTGTCTTGACGTTTTTGGTTACTTTTGGATCAAGCCAAAAGTAACTGGGCCCCGCGGCCATGAGCGGCGTGATATAAATTGAAACACTAAATATCTTATCCCCTCTTTTCTACCCTATCATAAAACCCGCCAAACGTATTCATCTTCACACCGTCTTCTCTGAAAAACTCTCCCGGGAAGCCGAGTTCAATGGCGCTGGCATCATTTAGTCGTTTGATGTGTTCATCGCTCAGGGTAACCTCAACGGTTTTCAGATTCTCTTCTAATTGGGATAATTTGGTAGCGCCTACGATAGGAATGCATTGAAATCCTTGTTGCATGGTCCATTTCAAGGCGACGTTGCCTGGAGATACGCCTAATTCTTCTGCAACTGAAACTACTGTTTTGGTAATTTCGATAGCACTATCATTCCTACGCTTACTTTCGGGTTTAACACGACCTTGTTCACCACGGATATATTTACCGGTCAACACCCCTCCACCCAACGGGGCCCAGGGAGTAACCGTCATCCCGTAATGTTTGGCCATCGGGATCAACTCGCGCTCCGGTGTACGGGCTATCAGGCTGTACTCAACCTGTAAAGCGACGAATTGGCTCCAACCCATCAATTCAGCTAAGGTATTTCCTTTAGCTACGATCCATGCGGGGGTGTCGCTTATGGCGATATAGTTTACTTTGCCTTGCCGTACCAGGTCATCCATACCGCGAAGCACCTCATCAATTGATGTCAGATCATCCCATATATGCAGGTAAAGCAGGTCGATAAAATCAGTTTGCAAACGTTTCAGGCTTTCCTCAACACTACGCATCATGTTCTTACGATTATTGCCGGATGCGTTGGGATTAGTCGAATTATCCTTCAGTGAATACTTGGTTGCGACTACAAAAAAATCACGGTCGTGGTTAGAAAGATACTCGCCGATGATCTTTTCGCTGGTGCCAAGCTTATATATATTGGCCGTATCCAGGAAATTGCCCCCCGCATCGGCATAAGCATCCATAATAGCGAAGCTGTCTGCCTTATCGGCACCCCAACCGTTTTCGGTACCGAAACCCATAGTGCCCAAACATAACTCCGAAACTTTGAGGCCCGAGCGGCCCAGTAATTTGTAATTCATAGTATTAATCTGTAAGGATCCGAATGTGCGGATATTGTTCGATATAAAGGCAACCTTAGTGCAAGCTTTTTCTTTTTACCAGTCCGCCGGTAGTATGATCCACGCTGTGCTGAACAATAAAAGCAGCAGGATCAACCTCCAGTATCCATTGCTTAATGGCGGGTATCTCCAATCGCGTCGCCACGGTAAAAATAATATCCCGTGTATCATTCACATGGCCGTCCTTTCCATAGCCGCTTTTACCTTCATACACCGTTACGCCGCGGCCCATATCGGTGATGGCTTTTCGTATTGCCTCGCCCTTAATGGATACTACAGTAATGCCGGTGTATTGTTCAATACCGTTCAACATAAAATCGATCATTTTAGAAGCGGATAAATAAGTCAATATTGAATATAAAGCCGATTCGACGCCCAGAAAGAACAACGCAGTGGTGAAAATGATCACATTTAACAGCAATACGCCGTCGCTTACTTTTAGGAGTTGTGTGCGCTTGCTGAGCAATACGGCAGCAATCTCTGTCCCATCGAGCACCGCACCGCCACGCATGGCAAATCCAGCGCCTACACCTATAAAAAATCCGCCGAATACTGCAGTAAGTAATTTATCATGAGTTACATCGGGGTAATTGATAAAAGCAAGGCAAACCGCCAGGCCTCCTATCGCTGCCGCACTTTTAACCGCAAACCAAAAACCTAATCTTCTATAACCTAAAATGACAAAAGGCACATTGATAGCAAAGATCAGAAACGATAAAGGTAAACCTGTTATATCAGCAACCAACATCGAAATACCGGTAACTCCTCCGTCAATAAAATGACTGGAAAGCAGGAAACCTTTTACTCCCATTCCGGCAGATAAAATGCCTACCAGGATCATGATAAACTGCCCAATTGCCGTCTTTAGTTTCATGCCTAAAGATAACGGAATAATTCTCAAAAGGCCCAAAGCAGGTCAAAAAGGGAAACAAAGCGGGGTATCAATTGTAGATATTTTATATAAAATCCATTGCTATGAAAGTCATCACCCTGCATAAAAGAATTAAGACTGATGAGCTGTTCGACCTTATCCAGAGACAACTCAATTCGCTTTTTCACGAACAAAGAAAGACCGATTTGAATTTTACCACTACCTGCTCTGGAAATATAATTGAAATTACTCAACCAGAGCTCTACCCGGGAGACATTTTATATCACATCGAAGTACAACAGGATGAATTGCATATTACGCGCAACGAGCATTATGTCGATGATGTGAACTCCTTAACCGTTGAATCGATCCTGAATGATCTGTTTAAGATACTTGCGGGGAAACCAGGAACGGATCTGATTTTAGAGGGGTAGTTTTTTTTGAAGTCGGAAGTCTGACGTCACGTCATTGCGAGGAGTGGGCGACGAAGCAATCCCCAATTTGCAGGTCCGCCATGTAAGTTCTACATCGTCCTCTTCGCTCTGTACTGTTTGGGATTGCTTCTCCGCTGGCCAGCGGATCGCAATGACGGGAGGTAATTCTTAGAACTTAACTACCCGTTTATCCAGCTGAATTTATATTCCAGCATTGGGTTTTTCATTCTGTCGGCTACGCGGAGCAAACGTGCAGGGAGATTAACGATATAATCGCGGGCCTTTTCGCCGCCTTCATTCAGGTCCCTAACGCTTTCAATGTGCCAGTCTTCTATCAGTTCTTTCAGGATGTCTACATAGTCTATGGCCGTATAAATGCCTAAGCGTTGTGCAGCATCGGTAAAGTGACCGAAGGTTTGACCTACTTTTAAACCTACCTCACGCAAGAAGTGAGCCGGCATCACGATTTTTTTGCGCATCATATCCTCAAAAGCAATCATGGCCTCGCTCGGATCAACCTCAAACACCTTTTCGATAAAATATTTGTAAGCTTTAGCATGACGGGCTTCATCACCCGCTATCACACCGCACATTTTTGAAAGCAGCGTATCACCATCTTTTTTTGCCTGTGAAGCCACACGACGGTGTGAAACATTGGTTGCCAGTTCCTGGAACGAGGTATAAATGAAATTACGGTACGGGTCAGCGCCGGTGCCAATGTCAAAACCATCCGAAATAAGGTATTGGGTAGATACCTCCATCATGCGCATATTCACGCGTCCGGACAGATAAAGATATTTATTCAGCAGATCGCCATGGCGGTTTTCTTCTGATGTCCAATGACGGGTCCATTTCATCCAGCCACCTTCTTCATCTTTTGATACCCCTTCAACCATGGTCAGCCATGATTCGTAGGTTGGTAAAGCTTCTTCGGTAATGGTATCGCCTATTAGAACAGCAATCAGGTCGTAGGACAAACCAGCTGCGCTTTCCTGCAACTCTTTGATTTCTGAAAAGAAGGTTTCGCGGGTTGAGTCGGGCAAAAAATCAGATGGCTGCCAAATAGTTTCTACAGGCTTCAGATACTCGTTGATTTTCTGGAGCATATATATTTCAATATGCTTCATTACTTCTCTGCGCTTCTCTTCAAAAAATCTCATGTTTATATAATAGTTTGCAAAGGTAACTATTTATAATAAGTAAATACTAATGTAATTATTTTAGTTTTTACCTGCATAACTTATTGCATCTTTCATACAATCAGGCAGATTTGCCCGCGACGGCCTACCTTCAAAAATGGAAAAATTGCCGTTATAATCCCACAAAATTCCGGGTATGTGTATTGCCTTTAAAGTTTGCCTTACTGCTTTAATGTACCGGCAGCGACTGTCCGGGTCGGCATATTTATTATATACACCATACTCGCCGCATAATAAAGGAACATTATATTTAATACCCCAGTTTTTAACGATTTGTAATTTGTCTTTCACTGATTGCTCATTCCCGTCCGTCCGGTACTGATAATAGTTGGTTTCGCCCCAGGTGTTTTTTGCTTTGGGGTTCAATGCAGGAAAAGTTACAGCATTATATGGAAAGGGTACACCAGTAGTAGCTGTCTGGTCGCCTACCCATTCGGCACCCTGGTGAGTAAAAAAGAAAGGCTCGTAAAAATGGAACGTGTAAATAATATTTTCATCATTTAGAGGTGTTGTCCGGCTCAGCTCATAAATGCTATTGTAGTTTGATGCGCCAATAATAAACGTTCGTTTTTTGTCAACCGCCCTGACTGCTTTAATAATCTCAATCGATGCATTTTGCCATATATCAGGGTTCATATGCGGCGGTTCATTATACAGTTCAAAAAAGAGATCATCTGCACTTTGTTGATAATATTTTTTTGCGAGCTTTTGCCACAAACTTATAACGAATTGGCTTTCAGAAGTGTAGTTATTGTCATCTAAATTCCCCGAATGGTAACAAATGATTAACTTGAACCCGTATAAATGACATAACCTAAGAATTTGATCGATACGTTCAAACAGCTTTGGGTCAAAGGAATTACCGGTTTGAAAATGCCTGAAAGCCACAGGGACCCTGATGCATTGGAAGCCAAGTTTTTTTAACAAACGGAAGTCAGACGTCGAGATAACGTTGCTATCTAAGATGTTCTTATTCCACGTTTGCTCGAGCCAAGAGATGCTCACTCCATTATCAAGGGTTTGGGCTCTTTTAAATGCAGTAGACGACTGACTATTAAACGACTGTGCATCGCAACCAATTGAAACAAATAACGTTAAAAGTGAAATCATTCCTAACAGCCTGTTAATAAACATTGTTGAAAACGGCAATATTTTCACTTAATTTTATTTTATTAGCGATTAAATTGACAAAAGTCTAATCTTATTATAAATCAAGAACCTAACTCTAATGTTTGTTCAGATCAACAAAGACGAATTATTGAAAGAGGTTACCAAAAAGGCCTGGTACCAAACTAACATTGTTATCTGGTCTATTATATTCCTTTTTCCTCTTTTTAGTATAATTGATTTCATTTACACACCCGGCCTTTGGCTCCAGTTCTTTATCGTTCGCCTTATCATTGTTCTGGTAATTTACATGTTATTTAATATTTACCAAAACAAGGGGCAAAAGTACCGCATACTGCTCCACGTTGCGTTTTTTCTGCTTTCGGCCAATTCAGCGCTTATGTGCGCATTGGTTACCCCGCAGTATCTGAACATTTATTTCCTGTTATACTCTGTAGTGATCCTATTTTTCAATCTGCAGGTATTTTGGGAACCAATCAATTCGTTTTTCCAGACATTGGTTGCCATCCTTCTGCTTACCTTATTTTTCAACCTTTTTGCCGATTACAGCGCGGACCTATTCATCAATAATGGGGGTCAATACTTTTTTATCGTAGCCGTCATTTCGTGTTTAATTCCGAGCTCCCGGTATAAAGTTATGCTTCGCGATGTGCGATCCTCCATACTGATCGAAAAATCTAACGAGCAGCTAAAAGAACAAAACAGGGATATCTCTGAAAAGAATAACATTATTGATATGCAGTATGAAAAACTGCGCAAGCTGGATGAGCAAAAGAACAGCTTTATCAATATTGCAGGTCACGACCTTAAAAACCTGATCGGCTCAATCATTATGAGTAATAACATGGTGAAAGAAGAAGAAGACAAGTTGAGCAACGACCAAAAGGAATTTGTAGGCTACATCGGCGAATCGGCAGAGAAAATGCAATATATGCTGAACAAGCTGATGGATGTTCGCGAAATCGAATCTCCTGAAATGAAGTTCAATTTCGAAATTTTCGACATCAACACAGAGGTACAACATGTGTTCAGGGGCTTAACAGAAACTGCCCAAATGAAAAATATTCACCTGATCGATGATATTTTAAAACTCCCCCTGAATGTAAAACTCGATCGTGTATTTACAGGTCAGATATTCCAGAACTTATTATCCAACGTCATAAAATTCTCCCAAACAAACAACAGTATTAAGGTAATTACGAGCCTGCAGCGTCAAAAATTCATCTTTGAAATTGTGGATGAAGGTATCGCCATAGGCCAGGAGGAGTTGGATATGATGTTTAACAAGCTAAAAACATTAAATGATGCATCCGCAAATGTAGAAAGCCGCTTGGGCCTTGGTTTATCAATAGCCAAACTGATGACCCAGGAAATGGGTGGCGAACTGATTTACAGAAGCGACGAAAGCGGAAATTATTTTAGAGTAGAATTCAACGTGATCAATTAATATTAGAACAAAATGAATAAATTTTTACGCCTTTTAGCTCTTGCACTACTTTTAAGTACGGCATCAATGGCACAAAGCATTGTGTCGTTCAAGGCAATGGGACATGACGATGAGTCAATATATGGAATGATCGGTGCAAGCTCATTCTATTTAAAAGTAAGTCCGCTTGTCGAGATGAGGGGAAGCAAACTGGTGTTATATATCGAGCCTTCACAGGCTTTGATAAAAGATCATTCTTTTGTGAATATTGTTATCAATGATCGTCCTGCGTATAGCGCCCGTCTTAATAAAGACACGATCGAAAAAATAACGATCAACTTAACCCCCGAAGATCTCTCTGCTGACAAATTCCTGAAGATACAGGTAAAAACCTTGCTTACTGTATCAGATGACAAGTGTAAGGACCTGGACAACCCCGCTATGTGGGTAAAGGTCAAGAACTACTCTTACCTGTCGCTGATCAAAACCAACCAAAACTTCTTTAAGAACGTAAATTTGAGCAATTGCTTCGACTCTAAAAAAGCAATCGTTTATCCGGCCAACCCTACTTTGCATGACCTGAAAGCCGTGGCATGGGCTTATTCGAGACTTAAAAGATCAATGAACAGGGATATAAAGGTCTATACCGCTGATCAGGTTCCCGACAGTGTTAAAAACTATGTGCTGGTAGGAAACTGGAACAGCCTGCCTGCTGACAAAAAAGCATTGATTACTGTTGCACCAAAAGCTAACCAGGGCCTGCTGTTCCTGAGCAAAGCTTTAGTAACTTACAGGGATACTGCAAGGTCTGATGCCAAGTTGATCGAACCGGGCGAGATATTATTCGTCACCGGAGGCGATGATGCCGGCTACGAAAAAACCATTACCACCCTTGGCAACATAAATATTTTGAATTCATCCTTCGGCCAGTATATTCTGATCGAAAATGCGCAGAACAATTACTTTAAAACTGTTGATGAAAACCGCTCTAAGCTGACCCTAAGACAAGTAGGCGGTGCGCCGAACTTCATGTCAGGTATCGGTTCGTTAACTAACGTATACAGCTTCAAGAACAGCGATTTCAGCTTTACACCAAAAGAAGTTGAAATACACTTTGTGGCAAACTACAGCAGCCTATCGCCCGGCGACCGCGGTTACTTTAATATCTACCTGAATGGCGCTTTGATAAGCAGCGAACGTTTGGATGCCTCAGGTAAATTAAATACGTCGGTTTCCATCAACCGTTACCAGCATCATAAATACAATACCATTGAAGCTGAGTTCCGCATTTACCCAAGCAGTGGTAACTGTATCAACTCATTTACCAACTTCTTTGCAGAAATTGATGTGGATAAATCATACCTGGAATCGAAAAATCCGTTCATCACCAATGATTTGAGCTTCTATCAGTACCCTGAAGCATTTAATACCGGTACAACCCGCATTGTAGTGACTAAGGAGTATGCCAAATATGCTGCTACCGCAATGGGCGAGATCATCTATGAGCTGAACAACAACATCAATTCAAACAATTTCCCTGAGTTTGTTTATTCGGATGATCTGAAAGATGCTGATCTTAAGAGATTCAATATCATTGCCCTTTTATCTCAGCACGACCAGATATTAGACAAGTTCCCCGATGCACCGATAAGCTTCAACAAAGAGTTCCGTTTATACAATAACGAAAACAACAAGCCGGTTTACTCATTGTCCGACTCAGTATCGAACGGATTAGCACAGATATTCTATGGTCGCAGCAATAATGCCGTACTGGTACTCACAGCTACCGGAAAAGACCAGGCCGAGGCGTTTACAGCAGCTTCAAAATCCATTACTGAACAGTTATCAACCCTGTCGAGCAACGTGTGCGTGGCTGATGTAAACGGCAATAAATATTTATTCAATATCAACAAATCAAGCGAGAACCTGGAGTATATAGATACCAAAAACGCCTTAACCCGTTTCTGGGAAAACTATAATCTGTACATATTGCTCGGCATACTTGTATTGATATTAATGTCATTCCTCTATGTACGCTCAAAAGTTCAGAGATCGCAGGAGTTGTTTAACGAATAATTGCGAAAAATTTAAAAGGCCCAGGAGCGCCTGGATCTAATTCGGGTAGCCTCAGAAAATCTGAGGCTGCCCTTTAAAACAAACACCTGATTCATAACATGAAAATCTCAATTCCTGAACTTTTGGTTAATGACGGTTTTATTAAGCCGGCTGATCGGGAAAAGATTGAAGGTTTTTCTGCCAGGACTGATCTCTCCTTTATCAAAATAGCGCTCAATTACGGTTACGTCTCCCGCAAAAACTACCAACGCTCCATGACCAATGCGGGGCTGGATTTTAAACCCGTAAGAGAACAGGAATTTGATAAGGAAGTGCTCGATAAGATCGAACTTAAATTTGCCGCTGCACATCTTGCGTTGCCATTGCGCATAGAGAAAAAGAAGGTAGTCACGCTGATGGCCGATCCAAGTGACCAATTGTTTCTCGATTTCATCCGGATGACCTATCATATGGAACCCCAGGTGATTGTTGCAGATGACCTGGAGATTACCCGGATGATCCACAAGCTGCTGGGCGAAGACTATATTAAATCATCTGTATTCGAGCTATTAAACCACGACCCGGAGAGCTCGGCACTTACCACCTTCACTACCGGTCAATTGGTTTTCATCTTTATTATTATAGGTGCACTGGCAGTCGGTTTGGTGCGAGACTTCAAGACCGTTACCATCACCGTTAACGTGGCGATGAGCTTGTTTTTCCTCATTGCCATCATCTTTAAGCTTTTTCTCTCGCTGGTAGGCTCAAGGTTCGAGCTATTCCAGGCTGTTGGGCGGGAAGAGGTGCGCAATGCAAAGGACGCAGATTTGCCTGTTTATACGATACTATTGCCGGTTTACAAAGAAGATCAACTGATCAAAAAGCTGATCTGGAATATGCAAAGCCTCGACTATCCGCGTGAGCAGCTGGATATTAAACTGGTGATAGAAGAGGATGACGACCTGACATTGAATGCGGTTCGCGGTTTAGATTTCCCTGCCATATTCGAGGTAATTGTAGTACCGTTCCACATGCCTAAAACCAAGCCTAAGGCTTGTAACTATGGCTTGCACTTTGCCCGCGGTAAATACCTGACCATATATGACGCCGAAGATATCCCTGACACCGACCAGCTCAAAAAAGCGGTTATACTGTTCAACAAATTGCCGGATAACTATATCTGTATACAAAGCGCACTCAACTACTTTAACCGCAACGAGAACTTCCTTACCAGGATGTTCACGCTTGAGTATTCGTACTGGTTCGACTATATGCTGCCGGGGTTAGATACGCTGGATATTCCTATCCCATTAGGCGGAACCAGCAATCACTTTAAAATGGATATGCTGATCGAGCTGGGGGCCTGGGATCCGTTCAACGTCACAGAAGATGCCGACTTGGGGGTGCGTGCCTATGCAAAAGGCTATAAAGTAGCTATTGTAAACTCCACCACTTACGAGGAAGCCAACAATGAGCCATTCAACTGGATACGTCAACGTTCACGCTGGATAAAGGGCTATATGCAGACCTATTTGGTGCATATGCGCAACCCGGTGAAACTGATCAAAAAAATAGGGCTCCGGGGTTTTATAGGTTTCAACTTCTTCGTTGGCGCAACGCCGATCACCTTTTTGGTTTACCCGATATTGCTGATTATATTCCTTGCCTACGTGGTGTTCAATCTTGCGGCTATTAAAACATTGTTCCCGGATTGGGTGCTGTTCATGTCGATATTTAACCTGATGGTTGGAAATATATTGATGATCTACGTAAACATGATGGCGGTATTTAAACGCCGTTTTTACGAGTTGATCCTGTTCTCTATTGCCAACCCGGTTTACTGGCTCATGCACTCCGCTGCCGCTTATATGGGGCTGTACCAATTGATCGTGAAGCCATTCTACTGGGAAAAAACCACGCATGGCTTGAGTAAACTTAATAGCGCCACCAATGTGATCAACTAAATGAGGAATACCAGAAAGCTATATCTTATTCTGATCACAGTATTTATCGCGGTGTACTACCTGTTTTTGGGCATTTACCTAAACAGGCTGGGTTATTACAACCACGAGTCGCTCTTTTTTATCGAGAAAAGTAAAATACTGTTTGAAGGATTTGGTAATCGTTTAAAGGTAATGGGCCTCACATCGCCTATCCTTCCTTTCTACGCAACGGTCTTTTTCTCGTGGATCGATCAGCAGCTTGCGCCGGTTATTGCGTCGGCATTGGGTACGGCATTGCTGTTTTACGTAATGTGTACCACGCTGATTAAGCGCACCAATGATGATTTTTATCTGTTATTGCTCATCGTGCTGTTCCTGTTCCATCCGGGACTATTGTACAGCGCCAGCTCGGGTAAATCCATTTATATGGTGCTGCTGTTCTTCTATTTGTTCTTTTTCCATATTATCCGGTTCTACTCGTCTAATACCACTTTTCATATTTCTATTGCCAGTATTTGTTTGGTGGTGCTGGTATTTTGCGATTACAAATTTATCTGGCTCAACCTGTTCTTCATCCCGCTGGTGTTGTTTATTGCCACGCAGAGTTTGAACCTGGGCGAAAAGGAAACGATCTTCCGCCTGTATCAGAGTTTCAACAGCCCGGCACTGCGCCGTAAGCTGGTGAACAAAACCTTTGCCATCTATATCATCCTGTTTATACTGCCGCTGGCGTCGATCCTAATCTACAAGATGCTGAACCTGACGCACGCCAATGACCTGAACTACTTCATTGACAGTCCGTATGCGACGTGGACGGTATTGGCTGACAAGATCAACTTTGAGCAGGCAACCGGTTTTGCACATTATCATTCGCTGCAAATATCACCGATAGTAACCGCCAGCATCGCGCTGTTTTGCCCGATGATTCTGCTGGCGATCTACCTGTTCAGGAAAAGCACTTACCAGATCCTAACCATCGCTGCACCGTTCGCCTTTGTGGAGTTTTTGCAGATCAAATACGACAAGATATTTCTTTCGCAGGAGTATTTCCTCATCTTCCTGGTGCTGGGAATGCTTTGCGTAACGCTGAAAATACATGAATCGAGACACCATCTGACCATGAAGATCGTACTGAGCTTTTTGGTGCTGTTCCAGTTGGTGACTGGCTATTTCTTCCTGAAAAAATCCTTTCTGACCGATGAACAGGATTTTGTGAAGGTACTGTTCCACCCATCGCCCGTCGACCAGCAGAGCGACAATATGGATATGGCGGATTATATCAATGGACTGCCTACAAATGCGCAGATCATGGTGGATGACGCCATCGCCTACCAGGTGGTTGCCTTTACCCATCGCATACATCGTCTTACCATGCCTTACCAGGAATCATACCTCAGCTCGAGCGAAGCTCCCGAGCATTATGTAAACTACATCCTGGTAGCAACCGACCAAAATATGCTTACCGGCTACACCCAGCTCAACACCCGCTACCTGCCCGCCATCAAAAAAGCCGACAGTCGCCTGAGCCTGCAAAAGGTTTATGAAACGGGGGATTGGGTGTTGTATAAGGTGTTGTAGTTGATTGGTTGATTAAGTTGATAATGACAAGTTAAATTTGCCACCACGTCATTGCGAGGAACGAAGCAATCCCCGATTGGCAGGTCCGCTATGCAAGTTCTACACCGTCCTATGCGCTCTGTACTGTTCGGGATTGCTTCGTCGCTCACTCCTCGCAATGACGGTTAACTTTAATTACTGCCAACTGCCAACTAAAAACTGCCAACCTTCTACTGCCCCACCGCCTTATTCAGCGCGATGATGGCTGTTTTAAAATGTTCGCGGGCTATCAGGAACTGGATGTTCACTTTGCGCAGGGCCATGCCGGCGCTGATGATGTTGATGTCTTCTTTTGCCAGTGCTTCGGTGCTGCGGGCCAGTAGTCCGGGCTGATCCATGTTGGTGCCGAGTAAGCATACCAAGGCTGCTTTCTCTACCGTGATCTTTTCGAACTTCGCTTCCAGGTCGTCGATCAGCTTTTGCGAGAAATCGTTTTCCCAGATCACAATCGAAATACTGTTGGCGCTGGTGGCTTTGAAGGTGTAGCTGGTGCGGTTATCGTAAAACACCTGCATTATCTGCAAGTCGCTGCCCACGTTGCCTACCATCAGGGGGTCGTACACGTCGATGATCAGCATCTTGTCGTAGCCGGTTATCACCTCCACGCGTTTCAGTCCCGACACATAATCCTTGGTGATCAGCGTGCCCGGGTGCGCCGGCTCGAACGTATTTTTTATGCGCAGATTAATGCCGTTTATCTCCAGCGGTTTCGACGCCTTGGGGTGAATAGCCTCCATGCCCACGTCCGCCAGCTGATCGGCGATGTCGTAATTGGTAAAGCCTACAGGTTTGCAATTGTCCACCCCAACCAGGCCCGGATCGGCGGTGGAGAGGTGGTACTCCTTATGAATAATAGCCTCGGTTGGCTTTAATATCTGGGCGATCTTACTGAAGGTAACTTCCGAATAACCGCGGTCGAACTCGCGCATAATGCCCTCGGTACCTTTAGCATAACCTGTGACGATGCAGATGCAAGATGCCAGGTCGATGCTGGAAAACACGTCGCGGATACGCTGGTCGATGGTGAAAGGACGCATATCGTCGAAACCGCTCAGGTCGATAAACTTAGCGTTAACGCCCTTGTTTTGCAAGATATTCGACAGGTTAAAGGCCGAGTGCGTTTCGCCTATCGACGCCAGGATCTCGCGCGCGGCCTGCAAAATGCCCTCGCGGCTCACATAGCCCGAGGCCAGCACATCCACCAGGTTCTCCAGGTACGTCTCCGCCTTTTTCACATGCTTCCCGATAAAAGCATCGGCAACCTTCACATCCAAACCAAGCGGCTGATATTTTTTGTTGATCTCTTTCAGCTGTTCAACCAGTTGGTTCAGCAGGTCGTGGAAATCTTCGTTATTGGCAATGCGGTGGTATACGCCCGGCTCTTTGGTCTTCTTGTTTTCCAATAGCAGGTTGGTAACGCCCGAGAACGCCGACACCACAAACACGCGGTTATACAGGCTCTCGCCCTCGCGTCCGTAATAAATAATGTTATCCAATACTTCGGCAAGCGCACTCATCGAGGTGCCACCGATCTTCTCAACAGTAAGCATGGGGCGAAACTATTAATTTTTTGGGAAATTAGAGGTTAGAGATTGGAGATTAGAGGTTAGTTAATCAGTTATCAGGGGAGTAATTAATCGATCAGGTACTGTGTTATACGTCACCAATCAAAAAAGTATAACGCCAAGCTCTCCCACCAACAAAAAGAAAGCCCGCCCAGTATTAGTGAACGGACCCCAGAGAAGGCGTCGGCAGTGGGTATCGTGGCTGATGGGCATTATTTACTCCCGGGGGGCGTTAACGTGTAACCCAATTTCTGGAATATGTATAGCTGATCGTAATATATCCGGCTGATGTCTATTTTCCCGTCGGCTATGTGGTAGGCGCAGTGGTAGGGGAACTTTACCGTAATACCGTTAGAGGTGAAGGTATAATCGCCCCAGGTTGCTACCCAGTGGCCGGCCAGACCGCCCGTTTTTACGTTGAAGGTTTCGGCTACGAAGCTTACTTTACGGTCCGATTCCATTTTATAGTTTCCCTTCCAGTGTTCGGCAAATTCGGCTACACCGGCCGAGTCGGCGGGACCGGGGCCGTAAGTCATGCACTTGTCGGCCAGGTAGGATTTGGCTTTGTCAAGGTCGCCGGCAACCAGTGTGTTGGTAAACTCGGTAACCGTTTTAATATCGGCTTCGGCGGTGGGGTTATTGCCTATCGCATCCTTATAATGCATAGGCTTCTTGTCGGTTTGCGCCCGGACTATTGTCCCGGTAAATAACAGGAGTGCTGCCAATAAAAGGCATTGTTGAAGACTTCTTTTCATGGCTGTTAAATTAAAAGGGTGAAAAATGACTTGGACGGTTATTCAGAACCAGTACAGGCCGCCATATCACCCTTTTGACCGCGCAGGCATATGCAGTCACAAATTCTTCACTATCAGGCAATAATAGCAGCTGATTAAAGCTACAGGAAAGAATCGGTTAAAGCAAGGTTTATTTTACGCTGGACGTTTTACTTTTGACGTGGTACGTTTTTGTGAATAGTCAATAGTGAATGGTGAGTTCACGAAATACTACGTATAACCCTTGCCAAGTGTTTATTCTTATCTCAGCGCCGCTTCTACCAGCGGGGAAACGCCCTTAGTCAGTTGGCGGTTTTGAGTTGGCAGTTTGCAGTGAAGGCATGAAGAAGACTAGATTTTAGATTTTTTGAGGAATGTAATTGCTTGCATGGTGAAGCCCCCCCTGCCCCTCTAGAGAGGGGGATTTTTTCGTACAATGATTTTATTCCCCTATTTGTCGCTGTAATGTCCCAGGGCAGAAACCACTGTTACGGTAACGATTTCATTTTGTATGAAATAGATCAGTCTGTCTTTTTTATTGATTCTTCTTGACCAATATCCGGCTAAATCGAATTTTAATCGTTCAGGTTTTCCAGTTCCTGTATATATAATTCTGAAATAATTTGCTCAACCTTTTTTATAGAAGCTTTGTCGCCGGATCTTTGTATTTCAAGCAAATCTCTTTTTGCTTTATCCGATACGATTACTTTAAATTTTCCCATATGGATTTATCGGGATCGAGCGTAGTGAATTTTCCTTCTCTGACTTGCATTGTGCTTTCTTTTATTTGAGCAACAAAATCTGGATTGTATGGGCTTGTTTCAACATTTATTTTCCATGCTTTGGCAATAGCCTTCAAGGCCGTAAGCTGTTCTTCGTTTTTGGGGTGCATGATCAATGTTTCCATAAAACAAATTTAGTTAAAATATCCACAGCAAGAAAGGCATACTGGCGAAGGGTTCATCCTTTTGAAATAGTCCGGGACATTTGACTTGTATAGTCGGGAGTTTGCTTCGTTCCGCAATGACGTAAAGATAAGGCCATCTGCGCATCTACCCCACTTTCCGCAATAATTTATTCACCTTCCCAAGACTGACACCAAGCTGTTGGCTGATCTGGCGCTGAGTGAGGCCGGTAGCGGAGAGTTCGGTTATTTTTTGGCTGATATCATCGCGGTTGAGCGTGTTGCGGGTGCGCAAGTGCAGGGTGCGCAGGTGCCGGGCTTCTTCACTGTTGCCCGTAAAATGGAACCGCAGAAAATTGCCGGGCTTTTGGATGCGGCAAAGGCATACGTTGTCTTCGCCATATAGCTGTGCGGTGTTGCGCTGTTTGATCTGTTTGAGGTAACAGAGGCCCTGATCGGTGCTGCTTTTGCCGATGGAGAAGGCGCTGTCGGCAAAGTTGATGAGCAGCTTGCTGCCATGCAGGTCGTCGGCAGAGATGGGCGCGCCGGGGTTGCGCTTTTTTGGTGTATGGGCCAGCACCAGGATGGACAGGTTGAGCTCGGTTTTGAGCGCCTTGAGGTTCTGCATGAGGTTGAGCGCAATGGTAGCGTTTTCGGTGCCGCCGCGCAGGCAGGTGATGTTGTCAATAATGAGCACGCTGGCTTTTACCTGCCTGATCTTGTATTCGATGCCGGCTATAATGTACTCGTCGAAGCTGCTGTAACCGTCGGGCACTTTGATGCCGGGATTGTACTGGGCACGAAAGAATTTGTCGGTAAAATTGTAACTGCCCCTGGGGTGAGCATAGCGTTTATAGAATTGCTTTTCGGTAAGCTCGAAATCGATATAGAGCACCGTAGAGCGCTTTGTGCCCAGGGCAAATGGTGCTATTGGCCTGCCCAGCGCTATGCTGTTGCCAATCTGCACTGCCAGCACGGATTTACCCACGTTGGTATCGGCAAAGAGGATACAGAGTTCGCCCTTGTGCCAAAGCTCGCCGAAAAGCATTTTCGCTGCGGGCGCACGTTGGCCAAGCTCCATCCAGCGGTTGCCGGTACCTACGGTGAACGCGTAGCGACATTCGTTGTGGGGGTCGACAATGTCTGCTGCCCGCTTTGACCGCTTAGCCGGCCAGACCGTGTAACCGCGGATTTCGGCACGAAGCTTTTCTATATACTCGGGGCATTCGGAGGGCATTTTTTAATTAGTGAATGATTGAATTAGTGAATTAGTGAATTAGTGAATGGGTTGTACGTTTTACGTGGTACGTTTTACGTTTTTTGTGAATGGTGAGTGGTGAATAGTGAGTGATGGAATGTTTGGGTTTGACTAGTTAACGGTATCACGTAAAACGTATTACGTATAATCTTATTCCCAAATATACCTCATAAGGAGGGAAGAGGTGGTGACAGTGTTTTGTCAGGTGGGTCGGAACTGTTCATGACAAATCTCATTTTTACAAGTGGACAAAATATAAACTACTGTTAATGAGCGTGTTCATTTTATTCACGAGCGTTCATTGTGTTGTGAACGTGAACAGTGAACGAAGTAGGAAGGTTGTAAAGTTGTCTTCCGGACTTATTCGGACTTTCCGACTTACACAGACTACACCATAACATTCTTGGTCTTAAGTCGTTTAAAAGCAAACGCTGCTTGCTAAGCGGGTATTAAAATGATGTAAAATATTTGTGCGAAATAATACTTTTTAACAAGAAGAACATTTTAATTATATATTTACTTTAACCCCTGTTGAAGCGCATCTGCATGAAATACGCCTTTTTGTTAGTCTTTTTGTTTTTCTCTGTTACGTCGAAAGGGCAAAATACTATGGTTAGCGGTGTTATCACTGATGCGCAAACCAATCAGCCGCTGCCGCTGGTGTCGGTTTCGTTCCCCGGTACTTCTATTGGCGTTAACAGCAGCGTAGATGGTAAATATTCCATCACAACGGGCAAAACCTATACGCAGTTAAAATTCTCGTCCGTGGGTTACAAGCCGGTGATCCGCACGATTGTTGCCGGGAAGGAACAGGTGATCAACGTTAAGCTGCAGCCCAATATGCAGTCGCTGGCGACGGTGAACATACATGCGGGCAAAAAAACGCGCTACAGAAATAAAGGCAACCCCGCGGTGGAACTGATAAGACAGGTGATAGCCCATAAGGACTCGAACCGGATGGAGAGCTACAACTATACGGAGTATGAGCAGTATGAAAAGCTGGAGTTTTCGTTTATCAATGTGAACCCTAAATTGTCGGAGAAGAAGGGGTTCCGCCAATATAAATTCATGCTGGACAACCGCGACACGACCAACTTTCCGGGCAAGTCGCTGCTGCCTGTATACCTGGAAGAGAAATTAACGCAGACCTATTACCGCAAGAACCCGGAAAAGACGAAGAAGATAATAGAGGGCGAAAAGAAGGTGAACATCGTGAATTTTGTGGATGAGGAGGGCGTAAACAACTACCTGAACCGGATGTATGCCGAGGTGGATATTTACTCGAACAACATCTTTTTGATGACCAACCAGTTTTTGAGCCCGATATCGGATAATGCGCCGTCGTTTTACAAATTCTTTATTACCGATACCATTGAGGTTGATCATAAAAAGATGGTGGAGCTAAGCTTTACGCCGCGTAACGGCAACGATATGCTGTTTGAAGGTTTGATCATTATTACGCTCGACGGTCGGTACGCCGTGGAAAAGGCGAGGCTATCCATCAACAAAAATATCAACCTGAACTGGGTTAAAAGCATGTCGGTAGATCTGGGTTATGAAAAGAGCACTGACGGGCGGTATCACCTGAGCAAGAGTGATATGAAAGCCAGTTTTGGCGCGAACAAAAAGCGGGACAAAGGGATTTTTGGGGAGCGAACCATCTCGTACCAGCATTACCAGATCAACGTGCCGAGGCTCGATAGCGTTTACACCGGAGAAAATACGGTCAGGGTTAAAAATGCCTTGCACCAGGGCGATCAGTTCTGGACGGACAGTCGCGGGCGGGATACGCTTACGGGTATAGAGGCTAATGTTTACAAGAATATCGACAGTCTGCAAACCATGCCGTCGTATAAGCGCACCATGGAGATCATTAATCTTTTGGCGGTGGGCTTTAAATCGTTCGGGCCTGTGGAAGTGGGTCCGCTGGGAACCTTCTATAGTTTTAATACGGTGGAGGGCAGCAGGGTTCGGCTTGGCGGTCGCACCACACTTGATTTTAGTTCGAGATATTACTTGGAAACTTACGGCGCGTATGGTTCTAAAGATAGGCAGTTCAAATACCTGCTCAGTGCTGCCTATGCGTTCAATAATAAGTCGATCTATACTTCCCCCGAGAACTATATTAAAGCAACCGTCCAGCATGAAGTGAAGATCCCCGGCGAAGAGCTGGCCTTCACCCAGTCGGATGCGCTTTTTCTTTCGTTCAAAAGAGGGGCGGACGATAAATACCTGTACAATAACTATTACAAGCTGAATTATGTAAATGAATTTGAGAACCATTTCTCGTACAACTTTGAGTTTAAAAATTGGAAGCAGACGCCTGCGGGTTCTTTGTATTTTACGGATGAGTTTCAGAATAGCGTTCATTCGATCACAACAACCGAACTATCGGTCAATCTGCGTTACGCCCCGCATGAGCAGTTGGTGCAGGGCAAGCTTTATCGCATAACCATTCCGAATAAATATCCCATCATCAACCTCGATTACAGGGAAGGTATAAAAGGCTTTTTTGGCGGAAGCTATAATTACCAGAACCTGCGTTTAAGGATTGATAAGCGCTTCTATCTATCACAATTGGGCTACGCTGATGTGAGTGCGCAGGGCGGGTATCTTTGGGGTCAGGTTCCTTTCCCGCTTTTGACCATACACCCGGCCAATCAAACTTATACTTATGATTATCACTCCTACAATTTGATGAACTTTTTAGAGTTTGTAAGCGATCATTATGCCGGGATGAACATTGATTATTGTATGAACGGCTTTATCCTAAACAAGTTTCCATTGCTCAAGAAATTAAAGCTGAGGGAGTATGTGTCGTTCAAAGTGCTTTATGGCGGTGTTCGGGATGAGAATAACCCGGCGCTTAACCCATCGTTATTACAATACCCCATTGCTCAGAATGGCATACCTATAACTTACACACTAGGCAGAACACCATACACCGAAGGCAGCATAGGGATCGGAAATATCTTCAAGATCTTCAGAGTCGACCTGGTGGAGCGTTTTAACTATCTGAATAACCCCAACACTACCCGGTTCGGGATAAGAGCGCTGGCAACGTTCGACTTTTGATCCGGGATATGGGTAATTGGGCGCCCGGGCGGGCTATCCATTCATACGCCTGCAGGCCTTAGGCGCTTAATGCTTCTATTAATCTTTATGTAAACACTTCAAACTGTCAACTCCAAACTGCAAACTTGGAATAGGCCGGTATCCATTACTATCCCTGGCGCGAATGTAGTGCCTGTAACAACAAGGGGTAGTGTAACGGACGGACGCTTTTGGTCATTGGAGGAATTAGTCATTGGTCATTAGTCATTAGTCATTGGTGGATTGGTTACTAATGACTAATGACCAGTGACTAATGACAAGTATATAAAACAAGAAACCCCTGTTCTTTAGGAACAAGGGTTCTTAGTAAAAAAGGGCACCGAACCGCTGGTAAGCGGTCGCAGCCTATTTCTCCCATCCGCTGATTAGCGGACAGTACCATCGGCTCTGGCGGGCTTATCCGCTAGCTAGCGGATCGGAATGGGAAGAGGTGGACACCGCCGATATAGGCACCTGAATTTCTTTTGGTTGATTAGTCATTAGTCATTGGTGGATTGAGTACTAATGACTAATGACCAGTGACCAATGACAAGTATATAAAACAAGAAACCCCTGTTCTTTTGGAACAAGGGTTCTTAGTAAAAAAGGGCACCGACCTACTCTCCCACGTATTACCGCAGTACCATCGGCTCTGGCGGGCTTAACTTCTCTGTTCGGAATGGGAAGAGGTGGACACCGCCGATATAGGCACCTGAATTTCTTTTAGTCATTGGGCATTGGTCATTAGTCATTAGTGACTTGCTGACGATTTGCCCGCTGGCTTATTTTTTATCTTGGTTATTATTCACTTGCCTGGTACCAATGACCAGTGACAAATGACTAATGACCTTAAACATAATTGAAAGAAGTAACCAGATTGAGAAAACAACAGCATTAATAGTTTATCTGTTTGTTCGGGGAAGTACACATTGCTGTGTACTTCCTTATCCGTTCACGAAGAAAGCTTCGGGCAATTAGTATTACTCGGCTGTGATGTCACCACCTTTAGACCTGTAACCTATCAACGTAGTAGTCTACTACGACCCTCAATGGAAGTCTCATCTCGTGGCTAGTTTCGCACTTAGATGCTTTCAGCGCTTATCTATTCCGAACG
>Ga0157374_10000394_pt1 | contig 39643 bp, 62 predicted proteins | sample M25metaG_FD_115308 | JGI IMG/M metagenome (GOLD analysis project Ga0157374, IMG submission 115308) | Miscanthus rhizosphere microbial communities from Kellogg Biological Station, Michigan, USA - M2-5 metaG | ecosystem: Host-associated > Plants > Roots > Rhizosphere > Soil | place: USA: Michigan...
ACATGCAAGTGTGAGCAGCGGCCAACGGGCTGGAAGCTGTTGACAAGGCGGCTCGGTTCCTTCCAGACGTTCCTTCCAGACATTGTGCTTCTCGACATCGGAATGCCGCTTCTGAACGGAATCGAAGCTTGCCCGACAAATTCGGAGGGCGTCTCCCGAGTCAGAAATCATTTTCCTGACCGAAAATTCGTCGAGCGATGTAAGGGACGAGTGCTTTCGAGCAGGCGCCGTCGGCTACGTTCTTAAATCGAAGGCTGTTCATGATCTGATCCCGGCCATCAACGCTGCACTCAAAGAGAAGGTTTGAAAAGCGCCGCTGCATCTAGTATTCGGGCGTGCCGCCGAGCCAAACTGTTGCCCCTTCAACAGGCGATCCAGTCTGAAGAACCTCTAATTCCTTGTCGGGGATCATGAACTGCGCCATACCGCAATCCAAACAAACGGAGATCCTCGGATAAATCCAGACAATCGGCTTATTCAGGCCTTCGATCCCAGGAAAGTGGACAGCCATCTCAGAGGTGAACGTTTTCTGGTTTTCTGATTGACACGATGCACAGCACGAGTTCTCGACGGCACATCGTCCGCGAGCCTGAATTCTCTTTTCCATTGCCGCCTCCTAGAACGGTGGTGTCCCGACTCTCAAGAGTCTGGCGACTGCCTCAGCCCAACCCACCGCGCGGGTCGTTCAGTTAGCCTCGTACTTTGGTAAGCAGGCAATAGTACACACCCAACTCTTCATAAGCTGTTCAATCGGAGACACCAGGTCAAATCGGACGGGAAAGACCAGGCAGTTTCGTCGCCACGAGCACTTCCAACAGCATCGCAGTGCTACTGATGTGCCGCAGATGGTCACAAGAGCGTCCGCCAGTGGGGGATGCCGCTCCGCCACCAACTCGAGCCTTTGGCAAACGTTCTTCAGTTCTTTTGCCTCCTGCAAGATCTCCTGCGAAGCCATAGTTGCGGCCTTTCGCCGAGCTAAGAAGGGAAAACTTCAGATGGCCTGCCTTAGCGCAGAAGACCTGAAAGAGGAGAGTAGGAGAAAACCTCAAGACGACTATATTACTTGGGTGTCCCTCACTCGTGGAGAACGACGCTTAGGAGGGAACTGCGAATCTCAAGACCGCCGTCGTAGTCGATGAAACCTAACCTTCTGAACTTGTTCATGAATGCGTTGATCCTCGGTCGCGTCGTGCCAACCATTTCGGCAAGCGTTTCCTGAGTGACTTTGGGAATTTCCGTTCTTTCGGATATGCCGTCTTTGCCGAAACCAGCGAACAACAACAGAATGCGGGCTAGCCGCTTCTCACTGGAATTAAAAAGCTGATCGATCAAGTCCTCTCTGTAGCGAAGGTTCTTTGCCAACAGATGTTCTATGAACATTTCTGAGAATTTATGTTCCGATTGGAGCACCTCCAACATAGCACTCTTCTCAATACGCATGAGCGAACAATTGGTTAATGCGGTCGCCGTACACATTCGAAGATGCTGGATGATGAGACTGTCTTCGCCAAAGAAATCACTCGTATTCAGGATCCCGATTGTTGCTTCCTTTCCGGTTTTTGACACTACGGTCAGCTTGACCCTCCCTGCCTGAATGTAAAAGACGGCATCACAGGTGTCGCCTTGGGAAAATATTTTGCCGCCTCTTGGGAAGGTCACGATTTTTCTTCCTCGCCCGATGCAAGCGAGGAATCCCTTGGGATCGAAGATTGGTTTCGTTGTTCGCCGAGGCACTCTTCTCAGACCTTTCCAGGATATTTTAGTTCAACGTCCCCCAATCGCAAGGGGCTTCCACGAGGCGTGGCAAACCCAGCTTCATCATCCCCTTGTGAGAATGAGCGACCATCCCTGAATAGTCAGTACGATGGAAGACAAATCCCCTTAGGCTCATTGGCCTTCGAACAGCGGTGCTGTGCAGCGGCTTAGTTGGTGCGACCTGGTGTTTCGGCAGATTCTTCTTCCGGCCAGTGACCATGCTCAAGATGGAAGCGCTCGTCGTCCGACCTGTCGCGTAGCTGCTGCTTGATGTCCGCCACCTCAATCTGCTGGCGCGCGCGGCCTTCTAGGCGGTCAACAATTAGGTTCAAAGCAGCCACGGCAGTGGGACTACAACATGCACCGATCTCGACGAGTTTTGCGCGAGAATCTCCGCATACGTACGCCCCTGGGGATCATCGGGCTTAACCTCGGCTAGGTTTACACGAAGCGCTTCCGAGATGAGCCTGATTTTAGGACGCCCGCTCGGATTGGGGCTGCTCATCCCTTTTTGCCATTGCGTTGCGCGTCCGATTTCTGGACCGAAGTTCTTTGTCATGATGAGTTCGTTATGCGCCGAGTGCGAGCGAACGTCAAGCGAAATCAGGCACGTTTACAGGCGAAGAACCGTTGTGTGTGAGACCAGGGATTCAATCGTTCCATGAGCCGAGCAGTTTCCGGGTTTTGTCCGTGAACCCCATCCGGAAACAGCCAATAGAAGCCTACGACCGCGCAGCCGCAGTGATGATTTTCTTGGACTTAGTTGTTGGGTTTGGTATGGCTTAGTGACCTACATTTCCTGCTATTGGCGTCTCGCTTCGAGTCCATCAATGCATTTCCGTACACGTTCATGGTGGTTGAGATTTGAGCGTGCCGCGTGAGTTTCTGCTGAACTCCAAGCGGCGCTCCCGCCGAATCCAACCACGAACGATACGTGTGGCGGAACGTATGCCATCCGACTCGGGAAAACGGACCTGCCGATGCCCATCTCTCCTGGTGGACTTCAACACGCTTCCCGGGCCGGTCTTGGCACCACGCTCCTACTTGTGCAGAACACTTCGGACAGACCACGGGACAGAGCAACCCGTCGGCCGAATGTAGTCCTGCTGGATCGGGCTACGCGTGAAAATGGCGGCCTGTGATGTGGCTAGGAAAAACCAACTTAGATTTCGGCGCTCGTGCTCTCCAATCGAGCAGCACTGACGCAAAGTCGGGATCGAGCGGTAGTTCATCCTCCGAGTAGTCGGTCTTGACCGCCTTGATCCTGCCATGCACCACGGCTCTGGATACTCGAACGATTAGACGTTCGAGATCGATATCCGCCCAGTGCAATGCCAAAACCTCCTCTGCCCGCAACCCTAGACATTGGCTGATAACTACCATTGTTCGATACGGTTGAGGCAGCAGTTCGAGAACGATGTAATACTGCTCGACCGTAAGAATCAGCGGCTTCAACAAATACCCGAACAAACCACATCTGAAGTCGCCGGACGGGCAGGAGCGGAGAACTTGCCTGTCGTTCTGAGTGGCTGGAAGGAGATTGCCGGATATCTTCACTGCGGTGTAACTGTCCAACGCTGGGAGAACTCTGGACTGCCGATACACAGGCCCGTTTCAGGCAAGCGCGCTCACGTAATCGCATATGCCGGGGACCTGGCCGCACTGTTCAATAGTTGGCGGAGTGAAACTCCGTAGTGTGGCGACAGTGACTTGGTCTGGCGATGACGTTTTTGTGCAATCTTGATACACGTTTACGGCCAGAATGGATGCGTTCCCCAGGAAAACCGCAGCGTCGGAATTTGTGGCTGGTCTTTTTTTCTGCAAGGAGTACTATGGAGACAGGCAGAAAAGGAGCGCAACTGCGGGACGCAGAAACGACAGCAAATGGTAATTCCCGCGGGTACTTCGAATCTTGATTTGCCGACCATCCTGTATTCCGATTCCTACCGCGACTAGGAAGCGCTCCAAGACCTAAAGCAGTGCGAGTTCTTTAGGCGTATACCTCAACTCTTGACCTCGAAGATATTTCAGTTTCGCCTTCGCGATTAAGAAATTAGCTGAACGGCCTTTCCGACGTGGCTCGGCTAGTGTCGGAGCCTACTCGGGTGTCGCAAAGGCGCACGGGCCACGATTCATTCGTAGCATCCAGGCGGCCTTTGCCAAGTTGCTCCGATGATAAGGCACAAACGGGAAAGAAGGCATGTATGACAGACGACCGAGCGGATGTTATGGCTGCAGCAGCGAACGATGTGAACGAACTCGAGAATAGGGCAAGTGCGGCGGCACACGCCAAATTCGCAGAGTGGCGCAAACAGGAACGGGATCAGCAGCCTCGACGCATACTCATGTTCACCCTTGCTGGGCTCGTAATCACGGTCACTACGGCTCTGCTGGTGTTTCTTGGTCACAGTTAGGAGTGGCCTCCAGCAGCGCCAGAGGTGGAACGATATGAGCGATGCGGGAGTTTCGCATCTTCACAGTGACGCTGGGGGGTTCTTACAGAGACTGAAAAGGGCGACACAATGAATGACCGTCTTAGGGCGAAACTCAACGAAGCACGAGAACGGATGAAGTGCCAGCAGGCCGGGATCAACATGAATCGCAAGCATGATGATCCGGCAATGCGTGAGTGGGCCAGAGGAAAACAGCGGCCGGCGAACGCGGAGCGAGAGCTGTTCAGGGCCTCCCTTACGAATGAGGACCTGGAACAGATCGAAGAACGTATTGAACAACTTGTCCGCGAAAACCCCGCACTATCTTCGGTGACTACTGGCGCAGTTGATTCAAAGGCTGACCCGTCAGTTCCGCTCGCAACACTTGAGGAATACCACTTCCTTAGGGACATGGTCTCCTGATGGAATATTCCACACTCTGTACAGGATTTTGAGCGAGGCGCGGGTTGGGCAACTAGAAGCACATTCCAGACCACGAAAGAGAGGGGATATGACAGGCACGAAGTTTATTGTGAAACTCAATCGCACGGGCGCGCGCGGACCACAATACGTAAGTGAAATGGGCAAGTTGGTAAAGACCACTTCGGAGCGCAAGTTAGCGCTTGCTATGGGGAAGTACACCGCTCAGGATGCGATCGACTCCATCCAGAGTGCCCATTGCACCGGGGAATTAATTCCAATCAGGATCCCGGCTTAGGGCTGAAGCCGGAGCCAGTTCGTATTCGGTGAAAATACCAGAACAGGTGACCATGGAAACGTCGGACCAATACATCGCCGCAGTAACAGGAGCACTGTTTATTGCGGGTATTGTAGTGGCTGTTTATAGGTTGCGGCAAGGCTTGAAGCTGCGTGCCCGGTGGATGAAATGAGCGGTGTTGCGGATCACAAGCGAAAGCTCGCGCACGAGTTGCGCAAGCGAGTCTCAACGAAGACACTGCAGCGACGGAGTTTCGCTCGCCTGTTGAAGTCTGCTGTCATCATGAGTTGGACAGACTTGTTCTGTGATGGTCAGTCCGGTACCGTTCATGTGGACTGTCGTTTTGGCAATGAAAACGCAGTCGAGCACTTGACGATCTGGGCTGCAACGGAGCGTGGAGAATGGCGGCTCGCCGGCGAATACTCCCGGTCACGCGCAAAGAAGTCAATTGGGATGATATTTGAAAACAGTGATCGCTCCGAGAAACTCGCGTGCACTGTTGACACGATTCTTGAACATCAGCACTCCTTTACCCCACTTCCTAACCCAGGACGCGACGGGTTGATCGAGATTGAGCAGCCAACGCCTCGCCAGAGACGAATGGCTGAGAGCGCAATTGCCTCGATGTTGCGGTCGCTCCAACCCGCCTAACGCTGGCGGTTTGCGAGAGCTTCCAAGTTCGCCAAGAGCCATGCGATCGTCGTCCTGGTAAGGGGCGACACAATTCTGAGAAGGGACTACTCCCCAATATGAGAAAACGACTTGTTACATCGTCATCAGGCAATCTTCCGGCGCTGGCTGAAAATTGGTTAGATCTCGAGCACTGCGTCACGGTTGAGGTGACATCAGAGGACAAGGATTTCCCGGTCGAGTCGTCACTATCGATGCAACCTGGGCGGGGCTGGCGTGCAGCCGAACCGGGAATGCAAACAATTCGGCTAATTTTTGATGCCCCTCAGCCGATCAGACGCATTGCGCTGGTTTTTGAAGAAAACGAGATGCCGCGCACGCAGGAGTTTGTCCTGCGATCGTCCTCGGACCCCGGCGAGCCATTTCGGGAGATTGTGCGGCAGCAATGGACTTTCAGCCTACCCACCGCGGTCCAGGAGAACGAGGAATACCATGTCGAACTTCCCAAGGTCGTTGTTCTTGAACTAACGATTGTGCCCGAGATCAGTGGTGGTCAGGCTCGGGCATCGCTCAAGAGCATGCGCTTATCTTGACCGTAAGGACTTCCCGGGGAATCCTTGGTAGGTCCTATTTGCTGCGCGGAGCTGTTGCTAATCAGCGGGCGTTGGGGATCGCGGCGGCCTCAGCCGGGGTCAACCGAGAGAGATCACAATAGTCATACCCATGAACGCAAGCGGCATAGTTGCGTTTATGCTCGGCATCCGAAAGTGCGTTCGTTTCCAAGGGTGTAAGCTTCGCGTAGTCGCATACTTCGTCACCCTCTCTGCAGGCGGTGAAGTTACGCTGGTGCTCTGCGGCACCGACTTTCTGAGTTTGTTGCGGAGTCAGTTTGTTGTGGTCGCAATCGCTCCAACCGCTGGTGCAATTCGACAAGTTACGTTCCAGTTCCGCGGCGGCGACTTCTCTGGCCTGAGCGGGCGTAAGCGCCGAATGATCGCACGAAGTCGCACCTTCCCGGCAATCTGAAAGGTTGCGTTCGCGTCGGGCTAGCCTCACTTCATTCACCTCCGCCGGAGTAAGCTTGAGGTCGTCACACGATCCGATTCCACTCTCGCACCCAGAAAGGTTGCGTTGATGTTCCAGGACGGCGATGTTTCGCGATTCCGCGGCAGTCAGCCGCGAGTGATCACATGACGTAAAGCCACTCTCGCAGTTCGAGACATTGCGCCGATGCTCGGCGACCGCCAGGGCCGTGGCTTCCGTATCACTCAGTTGCGAGCGGTCGCAAGTTCCCCAACCATTTCTACAATCAGAGATATTTCGCTGGTGCTCGGAGGTGTTGCCCTGCGCACCGAAAAAGATGACCGGGCAAAATATCAGCCAAACCAGTTGTGCGTAGATAAGATTCCTGGACAAGATTTTCATAGCCTGCCTTTTTTCCCCTTAAACAGAGCCCGCTATATATTCAGACGCGTGGCGCACCCTAGTTAACAATAGTGCCGTATTGACGAGACAATAGCTGATCTGAACTGCTCACTTTCGCGACACCAGAGATGTTCGCAATCCCGGCCCTGGCGGCAGAGTGGCAGGAGAAGCGCGCGGCGCCCCTACAGTTCGGGACGATATAGAGCAATGTTGCACAGAAACTCCGCTCCTCATCTGTCATTGTTGGAGCGCTAAAGAGCAAAGGTAATGTCTTCTCTTGGAGCTTAGATCGATGCTCTGCACACCGGAAGAGCATCTCAACAGCAGCAACAAGGGGCCCTGCATGCCGCCCCATGTTTCATCGGCTACTAGTCCGTGTTCGCAGATCGCGGGCTTTCGTGAACGCTGAGATGAGGAAATTGTTAGGACTGGAAAGGCACGACGGCGACTTCGCTTCCCAGCGGGTGTGCCCATTTGCGGACTGATAACGTCTAGATACGAGTCCTGCTGCCTCGAATGTGGCAAAGTGCTGAAGCGAGCGTGATGCCAGACGGACGCAGGGCGGTGTTGGGTGCAGAGAAAATCGAGCCACGCCAATGCGTGTTCTTGCGAACGCTGCGAGTGTCGAATCGGTTGAGGCTGCGCGGCGTGTTGAGATGCACCACCCCCCCGCGCGACTGAGGAGACGAGTGACTCCTGATCAGCTGCGGCTTAGCAGGCTGGTGCGCACTGGAAAACGATCCGGGAAGGTGATCGTAATCGTCTTCTTGTCCCGGCTGATCTTCGGTGGAAGGCCGCGTACAAGATGAATCACGCGGACTCCGAGAACTTCATGTTCAAGCGATTCGGAGCCATTTCCGGCGACAACATGTGAAGCTCCTTGAAGTATCACGGGGCTCTTCCACGGGTGTTGCCCTCCCTCGAGAACATACCCGCGAAGCGGCCCCGCAAGAACATTTGACGACATCAACTCTTGAGCACTCCTCGGTTGCGTTCTGATCAAGTTTGACGAGACTTCCGTCTGTGCTGACGCAAGCAAAGCAGCTCCACGCGGATTTCAAGAGTTACAGGAGATTGGAGAGCCCAGTTGGTGAGCTATTTATTCGACTCGGCAGGAAGATCTGTAGAACCTAAGGCGTTGGTCACATCTTCAGAGATTGAAGCTCCATAAACCTGATGAATGGTATGCAACAGAGCAATCAAATTGCTGCGCGACGATTTGGTTGCTTGGCTATCAGGATCCTTGGCAAACTCGGATCTGTACCTCTTCAGCAACCAACCACTCTGTTCTCCCAAGCGCTCGATCGTGGCTGCGTTGAACTGTTTATCCGTGTGCATACCCTAGTGTACGTGTTTTCACGGTCGAAAGTTCTTCAAACGCAGGGCTCATCGAAGTACCGAGGCTTATTGATCGTATCGTCATGTCTGCTCTACCCTGGCGGAATTCTGAAGCTTGCCGGAGCGAAGCTGTTCGGCGGCGAATTCATGCCCGCAGTTGCCGCATCGCCAGGTTTTGGCTGGCTTCGGTTGAGCCCCATCCCCAGGACTATGCCATGCTTTCTCCGCCGGCTGAAATGCCAAGACCAATTCACCACCGCACTCAAGACAATACCCTATGCACCATATTGGTAGTTACCACAACGACGTTCGTGTCCGATGATCACAATTGAACATATCAGTCAGCCTGAAGCGTAGTCAGCCCCATGCCGACATCTTCACTCCGGCGTTTGGGAACTTGGAGGAGTGGCATTGGGGTTCCGGCAAAGAGCCGCTGACAGGGTCTCGCTAACCATCGTGCCCACTGTGCGGACCTTGAGACGCGTGCGCTGTCGGTGGCGATCCCGGTGTCTGCGTACATTTGTCTATAGATCTTCGAGATCAAAACAAAAGCGAGACGGGCCCGCAAAGACTTTATAAAACGGGACCGTATCCATATCGACTTCAAGCCATAAAAGTTGTCCCAAACGGACTGGGTACGTTGGCGAATCTCCTCGGCCGACATCGTAGGATGAGGCCAATAGAGTTTGGGCCGTAACCCCAGCGGGATAAGCCAGCGACGGGTGATCGGAATGCCGGCGACCTTCACCTGTGCCGCTTCCATCTCTTTTTCCCACTTGATGAAATCGACGGTGCCCGGATAAGGCGTCAGCATGACAAACTGGGCAAAGTCAATCTCCGCGCGGGATGCGACCGCGGCCGTCGCGTCGAAGGTCTGTTCGCGGTCGCTGGGCAGGCCAAATATGAAAGAGCCAAGCACATAGATCCCGTGTCGGCGAAACTTCTTCAGGCGCGTTACCAGATCCTCCCCCGCACAATTAAATTCCTTGTAAACATCCTTCAAGCCTTCCGGTGTCACGGACTCAATGCCCACCAGCGCGCCCTTGATGTGCGCGGCTTGCATGGCATCAAGGAACTCACCGTCCTCTGCGGCTTCCATGGTGATCTGCGTAAAGAAAATGGTGTCAGACGGAAGCTGGGCGAGTCGCTCCATCAAGGCAAACCGCTCAGCGCGGATGCTTTTCAATTCATTGACTCGCGCCACATTGTTCTGCTGTTCCGCCAAGCGGATATCGGTAAGCGTAACCGGATAGAAGTTATCGTCGGCCAACGCGATGAAGCGAAAACCAAGTCGTCGCAGTTGGACGATTTCTTCAACCACCACGTCCGACGAGCGCTGGCGCGGACGCTGACCATCGGTCCGCCATACCGAACAGAACGAGCAGTGCTTGGGACAGCCACGTACGGTTTGAACCGACGCCCACATGTAGCTCCTCCGCGGCACCAGGTCCCAGCGCGCGGGTAAGAAGTGTGAGGCGTCAATGCGGCCGCCTTCATAGACGAGCAGCGGAGTTCCGCGAGAGCAGTCGGCTAACACCTTCGACCACACGACGTCCCCGTCTCCCTTGACGACGGCGTGTGCACCACCCAGATCGTGAGCTTCATTTGGGTAGAGCGTCGCGTGAATCCCTCCGAATACCACATACGCACCCCGGGCGCGTGCCATTTTCCCGATCGTGTAGCCACGGAGAGCGTTCGCAGTGTGAATGCCAATTCCGACCACGTCACCCGCGTCAACCCGGTCTAGGTCGATCTGCTCCAGGGTTTCGTCGGTGAGCACAGGATCCCCGAGCCTTGCAGGCGTTGCGGCGGCAAGAACATACAACCATCGCGGCGTGATGACGGCGGTGCCAAAAGAGACGTCACTGGGGTTGATCAGATGAACGCGCACGCGTTGCTGCCTCCTTGTACCCGGGATGGGTCGACGGGCACTGCACTTGCGCTCAAACGATGAATCTGGGACTTGCTAACGTTCGGAAACAGCTCAGCAGTTCATGAATCCGGGAAAACAGAAGCAGTGGAGAATGTCGCGTGCTGTTAGTGTGAAAATCTGGTCAAAATAGAACACTTGCCGGAAGGCAAACGTCAGGGCTGGACTTGTCAGTACTCAATCGTGCAGAACCACGTTCAAGAGCGAACTGTGTACCTGCAGGCCTCCTTCGATGCCGCCAGCGTAGTGAATGAAGCCCAATCTGCGGAACCGGTTCATGAAGAAGCTCACGCGCGAACGGGTGGTGCCGATCATCTCGGCGAGGGTCTCCTGGCTGATCTTGGGAACAACCGTCTCGGGTACTCCCTCTTTGCCAAAGTGGGCCAGCATCAGCAGGACTCGGGCCAGCCGCTTCTCGCTGGAATTAAATAGTTGGTCAACGAGATCCTCTTCATAACGGATGTTGCGGGCCAATAGATAAGCAACAAATACGTCAGAAAAGGCATGTTCACGGTGAAGCGCTTCCATCATCGCCTTCTTCTCAATTCGCAGGAGCTCACAATCGGTCATGGCAACCGCTGAGCCCATGCGCAATGGCTGCCCGGCCAATGCACCTTCGCCGAAGAAATTGGCTTCACTCATGATCGCGATCGTTGCTTCTTTACCCGTTTTTGATACTACGGTCAGCCGGACCTTTCCCTTTTTTATGTAGAACACTGCGTCAGCTACATCGCCTTGAGAAAAAACCACACGTTTCCTGGCAACGCTCACATTCTTTCTGCCTTCGCCGATGGTCGCGAGAAAAGTCTTCGGGTCGAATCGCCGCGTCTTTCCCTGTCTTTCTGAATGGTTCATCATTACCAGTTTAGTCCCAAGAAGGAGGCATCGGCAGCCTGGGCCGGCCTGGATTTAACGGCTGTTTTCAGGCGTTCGTTGTGCGAGATCTCGGAGAAGCCTTGCTCGGGGATGCCATCCAACACTTGATTTGTGCGTACACGTCGGCTGACTCAGCAATTTCCAACGATCTGTGTGATCTGCGACCACTGAAATGAATAGCGACGCCTGGATAGGGAGGGACCATCCTGCCTCAAGAACGCCGTGTAAGGGCCTTCAGCCCGCTTCTTTCTCGGTCAGCCTGCCTCGGTCAGCCTGCGCCTCTCGTGATATTCGGAGTACCTCGCGGGAGCAGCGAAGGGTCTCTTGAGTGCAAACGATCTTTCGTCGGGCATTCTCGAGTCGTAGCTTTGAACAAATACTTGAACTCGGCATTTGGCCTCGTTTCTCTGCGCAAGAGACCGTAATGCCAAACTTGCCGGAAAAGTGCGTAGGTTGTTTATTGTACGCTCTCAAATGCTTGCCTTGTGGCAAGCTGTAAGATACTCCTGTGATTCTGACCAGCTGGAAAGAGCTTGCCAGCCATCTCACGGTATGGTGTGCGCACCGTCCAACGTTGGGAAGGGACGGGTTGCCGGTCAAGCGCGTAAACCACTCTCGGCGCAGTCCGGTGGTGGCTGACTCGGAGGAGCTGGATGCATGGATTTTGCATCGCATACAGCTTCCACCGGGAGCATCCCGAGAGCGAACCGCCCTTAGTGTATCAATTCGCCAGTCGGCAAACGCCATAAAGACAGGTATTTCTGCGTCGTGGTCGGTGGGTGATTAATCCCAATCATGTCATTTGACCTGGGGTCAGTTTCGGCTAGCACTGTATCCGTGTACTGGAATCTCGCCGAAAGCTTTGCCCCATTGTCGGGCGTTGAACCCACTCTCGATCCAGCGTAGGGTCAAGGGAGTACTCGGCAAGAAGCGCGAGCGAGCATCGCCTTGGGTCCCCACCGATACCACCAAGAAGGAGCGGAAATCATGCAACTTCAATTGAGTCCTGCCCACCACGATTTCGGGAAGGTAGGGTTCGCTGAACTGGAGGACAGAGTCCGCAACCGAGCTTATCAACTGTACGAAGAAAGAGGGCACGCAGACGGGCACGCTCTCGACGACTGGCTCGAAGCCAAGGCTGAGGTGATGGGTGTGACCAAGGGTGACACTTACCTCGAAAACCTATCTGCCACCAGGTAAGTTGCAGAGATGGAGGTGCAAGTTTGCCAGATGCTCCTGCACGAAGTGGTTCACTATTTCGGGCTGGAGGGGAACAACTGAAGGATGTTCAGTCCAAATGGCGTAAGCTTGATGTGCAGTACGAGTTTGGAGGCCATGATTTGGCAGAAGTTCGATTGCAGGATGGCGAGTCTATCGAGAGTGCCCTGCGGCGGTTCAAGCGCAAAGTCCAGACGGAGGACATTATCAAGGAAGTGAAGCGCCACTCCTATTACCTCAAGCCCGGTGCGAAGCGTCGCCTGAAGGAAGCCCTGGCGCGAAAGCGTGCCCGTAAAAAGGTCCGTAGGGATCAGGACTGAGTTGCTTCGCTCCGGAATGCAAACGAGCGCTACGACGCTCGTTTGTTGACCAGATGGAGTCGAGTGCGGTGCTTTTCTCTCATTTGTTCTGTGGAGACAACTTTGCGACCAAGGTCGGCGAGTTGAACAAGCTCCTGCTGGATTGCTTGCAACCGTTCCATTCTTTTTCCGTGAGCGACTTGAGCCTCTGTTCCATTCACGCCGTCACGCCGAAACTGCTCATTTAGGTTCTGAATAGCAGCGATCTCTTCCCGGAGACGCCCGATCTTGTCCCGAAGCACCAATAGATGATCCATCTTGTCAGAATATCCTATCCAGGCAACTCCCGTTGTTAATCAATGCAAGGCGAGCACGAGTTCACCTTGAGGGAGGAAGGGTCATGGGCCTTGTCGCCGAAAGGTCGTCGCCGTCGTCGTTGTGGAAATTCCAAAGCCAACTGCGGTGCAGGATGGCCTCATGTCTTCTTGGTCGACTTCGCTTCTACTGCATCGGCTGCGGCAAACTTCCGGTCCCGGTGCGGCTCGCTGCGCAACGCACCATTATGCAATTCGCAAGGTTCACCGATCGCGGCACCACATGTAGGACACGGTACGGCGATGAGCTGCTTTGGAGTGAGTCCTTTGTTCTTCATAAACTCCAGGTTCAGTAAGCTTTGCGGCCATTAAGGGCGCTCAACCGTTGGCCCATTCGGCATCCCGCTGGGCGGTCCGCCGGATGCTGACTTCGTCGAGAGAGCAACTCTGCTGAATGTGTCGCGAATGCGCGGAGACAGTCCCGTAACGCATTCCCAGAAACCGCCTCGCCACGATTCCGGTTACTTCAAGGCAGTTGAAGCCTTGCGGCCTTGCCTTCCCGAGAATTCGTCGCATTGCGTTCCGGATCCTGGCGGTTCCGAGGGATCCAAAGAACGTCACTTTGCGTTCCGCCGCCATACAAAAGAAATTTCAGCCCGCATGTATCTTGCGATCGAGCGCGGCACCGTTGATTCCGCGCAGGACGCCCCACCCATCATCGTAAGGCTCAATTTCGAGCGCGAGGAGTTGTGTGATCCGGGGTCGGTCTCCGATCAGAATTGTTCCGACTTCTACGGTTGGCGTCATAGTTTGTCCCTGCGGACCTGATGGCGCTAATAGTTCAAGCAGCCAATCAGTATCTTGGTGATCAGCCGTCAGCGATTGATGCGTAAGTCAGCTTCCGCATGCCTGCCGCGGAAGAAGTACAAGACGAATGAAACGATCGCGCCACAAAGAAGAATGTGAATCAGCCCGCTATTCACACGAAAGACAATCCAGCCAAGAAACCACACGAGCATTAGAACCAAGGACGCCACCATGTAGATACTCATAAACCTCCAGACCGTTCCCGGGGAGCGCATGAACTGTGAACTTTTCAGGATCAACGCCTACTTGGTGTATAAAGTCCGACCACCCCGCTATGGCGATCAATTCCAGTATCGAGACTGGGGCTCTCAAATTACTGAGCAATATTGACCGCCGCGACCGGCTTCGTGGCAAGAAGGGGACACCACTGGCGGCTGTTGAGCGATTTTGACCAGATTTGGCGCCTGGAATTTCTTACACTTCCGTCAGCACCGGTTGTTTGAAAGGATGAGGTGTATGGCTCGTCACAAGAAAGATCCATCTACCCCGGGGAACCGACCCTTTGTTTGGAAAAGCTGTTGATCAGCCCATTACTAACAATTCCAGCGATTATGCCAATTCCTCGCAAATTGGAGACGAAGCCTGCCCCAAAGAATGCCTAAGCGCCGATGAGGCTACCGGGTACTTAAGAGAAGAAGAGGAAGTTGAGTCGATGCGCGAGGAAGCCTCATGAATGCACGACTGGAGAGCACGAAGCGTTCGAAGATGGAACCGATAACTCCGAGTTGGAAACTGACGGTCGCCGACCGTCGGCTGATGTGGCTGCAGAAACGCCACCCCGATGCGGAAGGCCGCAAGCTCCAACTCTGGGCTTCAGATCCTCACAGATAGCTTTTTGCTTTTGGGTTAGGAGACAACCTCCAAATGAACCACCCACTGCGAACCCTGTTGTACGAATTCTTTGTTGAGCCTGTTTTGCGAGTTCTTCAGCGGGTGCTGGATTTCGTTTGGTAGGAATAGCCGGCTACCGGTCCAGTAGCACTCCCATCTCATCGTCGCCCCACACCCTAACGTACTGCGCCTTCCCGATGGTTCCCGGTACATTCGGACCCATCTCGTAATAGACCTTTGCTTTCAGGTAAAGCGTTTCAGAGCTTCCATCAAGCCTTTAACAGTCCATTGTTTTTCTGTCATCGTTCCTCCAGCGTACGCGCCGACGGTACTGGCAAGCACAGATTTACGAGTCAAAACATCGAAATCCTCGCATGTTTCGCAAGCTTTAAACGTGCGCCAACGTTGTCACCAATGCTGGCACCGAGTGAAGCGTCCGGCAATCTGAATTCGTGCCTGCAATCCAGGCAAACCTTATACGTCCGCTTGTCGATTGTGAATACGCGGCTCATGTGACGATGATGACAGCCAAAGGCAAACTGAATCATCCAATGCAGTGGGTTCATCGGTCCTGATCGCGCCTTCGTTCACAACTTCCATTGGCGTCGAGCCAAGTCAAAAGGGCGCTTACGCTAGCGCGGGCCAGGGCAATCGAACTGTCAGCCGCGCCGTAGTAGATATTGAGAGTGTCTTGATCGGCATTCATGGTGTACCCGCAGGGAAACACTACGTCGTTGACATCACCATTGCGCTCGTATTCCGCCTCAGGACCGAAGATCCACGAATCGCCGCGCAGCAGGCACTTTTCCGGATTCTCGAGATCGAACAGCGCCAGGCCCAGACGGTAAAGGCAACCGGAGGGCGTGTGCCTGACACCGTGGTAAAGCACGAGCCAGCCTTTGGAAGTCTCGATCGGCGGAGGCGACAACCCAATCTTGTTTGCGTCCCACCAGGCACCACGCCGCGCCTCCAGCATGAGTCTATGCCGGCCCCAATGTCGGAGGTCGGGGGAGTAGGAAATCCACATGTGCGAGCCAAGCGGCGTCATTGGCCGATGGATGAGCGCCCAGTAACCGCCGATCTTTCGTGGCAGCAGCGCCGAATCTTTGTCATCGGGAGGCATAATGACGCCGTATCGCTCAAAAGTCCGGAAGTCTCGAGTCAGAGCCAGCGACACTCCCGGCCCACCGCGGGAATAGGACGTGTATGTCACCGCGTATTGCTGCAGCTCGGGAACAAATGTGAGCCGAGGATCCTCGATGCCCCAAATCTCCTCGGGATATTCCCGCGGATTGGGCATCAATGTCGGCTGAGGGTCGATTTGCCAGTGATCCACGCCGTTGCGAGATCGAGCCGCACACAAATGCGACAGCCCGCGGCGGTCTTCCACGCGACAGAGCAGCAATGTTGAGCCATCCGGCATCAACGTTGCTCCCGCATTGAAGACACTGTTAACGGAATAGGGCCAATCCTTGCCGCTCAAGATTGGGTTGGCAGGATGCCGGAGAAGCAGCGCTTCGGGGCGGACGGTGACAGCAACGCTCATAGGTTTTTACTCATGAATAGCAATCAGGCCTTCATCGGCGCGAACGGCAAATACGTCGTCGCCGTTTTTCGGTTGCAGCGAACGCATTTCGACCAGCGCCATCAGGAACGCTAAGGTCGACTCGGCTCCCTGGTTTTGATTTACGCGTTCCGGGTGTAGGCCGTCTCGGCAGCCGCCAGTCGCTGGGTCATACAAGGCAATTTCCAGATCGTTCTTGCCCAGGAACCAGTTGAACGCAGACCATGCCTCGCTAAGCCAACGATCTTCTCCTGTCGCGCGGTAGGCTTCAAGGCACGCGGATACAGCACCTCCAGCTTCCAGAGGCTGTTGATCGAAGCGGGCCTTCTCTTGTCCTCGGCGAAAGAAACCTTGCGAGCCGATAGGCACAAAATGATCATCATTCGGAGAACGCTGGGCTTCGCACAGCCAACTGAGTGTTCCCAATCCCGCCGAGATCATACTGGCATCCGAACTCCGCCGACCGGCAAGCAGCACCGCTTGTGACAGTCTGGCGTTTGAATACGCAAGCACATCTTCAAACCAGTTCCACTCCGGAGATTGATTCGAACCATAAAGTTCGAGGAGCCGGTTTGCCAGTGCCGAACGCGTGTGTTGTGCGTTGCGGTCCCCTGGAAAACGGTCGAGGTACTCCTGAATGCCAAGTAGCGCGAATGCCCACGCGCGGGGACTGCTGAAAGTAATAGCACATGGGACCGCATTCTCGAAAAGGCGTCCGGCGGCGCCGCGAAGCGCGTCATTGCGCGAGCGGCCAAGAACCGTACCCAGCGCCCACAGCGCTCGCCCATGCGAATCTTCGGAACCTGCGGCCTCCGTCCATTGCCGGGCGTAAGTCAGAAAATTTCTAAATCTGTTGTTCTCCGGATTGAAAGCATGGCCGAGAAAGGCCATGTATCGGGACATGAGTTTGTCGATTCCGTTTGAGTTGCTCTCCCCTAACTGCTCGATCAGGACGGTCAAAACCAGAGCACGGGCGTTATCGTCGGTGGTGTATCCCTCGCTGCAATTGGGCACGGCGAACGTTGCATGCTGGAGCATGCCGGTATCGTCGGTCAACCGGTGCAGGTGGTCCAGGTTAAGTGCTGGCAGAAGGTCGAAAAGTTTCTCCGTTGATTCATCCGCAAACATTGCTCGCGGCCGGAGGGCGCGGTCGCTGCGTGCTTGCGCGAAACTCGTCATGTAACCTTGCGCTACACGCTTCCAGACCATGTCTCGCCCATAAATGTAGGCGCGTTTCCGCATGCCATGCCGAATCGCGGGAGTGTCCAACAACTCGACGGCTCTCCGCGCAATTGCTTCTGAATCTTGAAAGGGCACCAGCGCTCCCCGGCGATCGTCCAGCAACTCGATCGCATGCCAGTAGGGAGTCGAGATGATTGCCTTGCCGGCTCCCACTGCGTAGGCTAGCGTCCCCGAAACAACTTGTGCCTCAAAACGGTAGGGAGTGATGTAGATGTCCGAAGCGCCGATAAATTCCGCCATCTCGGTTGGGCTGACAAAGCGGTTGTGAAATTGCACCTGCGATTCCACCCCCATCTCTTTCGCAAGCTGCTGCAAGTAGGTTCTATAGGCGTCGCCTTCACGACGCAGAATGTGCGGATGGGTCGCGCCAGCCACGATGTAAATAACGTTCTTGTGTTTCGACAGGATCTCCGGCAGCGCCTTAATCACGTTCTCGATTCCCTTGTTCGGCGAGAGCAACCCGAACGTCAGCAGGACTGCTTTTCCTTCCACGCCGAAACGGTCTTTGTAGAAATTGGGATCGAGGAATGGCAAGTCAGGAACCCCATGCGGAACCATGTCAATCTTGCCGCCCGGGACTTTGAAGATCTCCTGCAGAATCTGGGATGAGAGCTCGCTCATCACGATGAGACGGTCCGATAATCCGGCGATCTCTTCCATCGCGCACCGCTGATCAGGATTCGGCTCTCGCAAAACCGTGTGGAGTGTGGTTATAACCGGCATCTTCAGGCGGCGAAGTAGGGCCAAAATGTGACTGCCTGCCGGTCCACCGAAGATTCCGTATTCGTGCTGCAGGCATACCAGATCGAAATTCGTGAAGTTCAAAAAGTCAGCGGCCTGCTCGTACGACGACAAGTCATCCTGCTGTAGTGCGAGTCTCACTCGCTCAGGGTACGCGTACCCAGATTCTGTGTCGTTGACCGGTACAGCGAACATACGCGCCGATCCGTACTCCGCAGAAATTGCCTCGCACAAATCGGTTGTAAAAGTGGCGATCCCGCACTGCCGGGGAAGATAGTTGCCAATCACGGCGATGCGGCTGGGGAGGCCCGCGCTCGACTGAGAGCGAACCGGTGGCCCAGGACTTTTTCTGGATGCCACTGGGCGCCGCTTCACGAACTCCAGGATTGCCATCGAAGCTGCCGTCTGTTTTGTTGACACATCAATCGTCCTGGGTCGCTAAGGGCCGACGCGCTGAAGGTGAGAATCCAGAACTAGGGGCCCCGCTCGGCAGAGTTGGAAATACGGCGGTCAAAAGACGGTTTTACCAGCGTCGATATCGAAGCTCTTACAGGAATCTCTCCAGCTCCAGTATCCTCATATGGGACGGCGGACACTGATCAAAATTGACCAGACGCCAGAAGCGCGCCGTATTTCTAAAATGGCATCGGTCCCGACCCAACTTCTCGACTAGCCGTGTACTTTGTGTTCAAGGGCTATCCGACCCTCCGCGGGATGTTTTGTTCCTAAGTAGCGACTCTTCTTCTCCTGCTGATCTACAGCGTTGTGGGGTATGGCCGCAAAGCTGGCTTCTACTTATGCTGGGACCTGCACCCCGTTAAAAACTCTTTCTCCTGTGTTGGTGAGTCCTTGCAAGAAAGCAACAGAATCGTTGCAGTCGGAGGAGATCACGAACTGCTCTGGCTCAGAAATGCGGTGCTCCAAAGCGCTGGATTCAACGGGCTGACCACCGAAGATGCGAATGCCGCGTTATAACAGATCAGGCAAATGGATTGCGGTGTTCTGTTGGTCTGTTACTCCCTTCCGCAGTCCGGTCAGGAATCGGCTTGCGAAAGCTTTCCGCCAAAAATGCCCCGAGGGGCGAATCATTGCGATCTCGAATATGAAAATTGAAAAGCGAGAATTCGCCGACGCGCTTGTCTATGGATTGGAGGGGCCAGAGACCCTTATCAACGCCCTCCTGCAACAGTAAGGCCGCGTAAACTCTCTTTAGCCACTTTGAACAGGGAAAGGCGTCTCATTCGCAGTCGGCGGCCTACAAAAGAATACTAACGCATGTACATCCCAGCTGGCTTCAGGTCAGGCCAGAGCCGATTCTGGGGTGGCGGAGTTGATGCGGTCAAACGCATCGTTCACCGTGGCTGCCGCTGCAGTGCACTCCTTCTTCGTAGGCGTTGCGATCTGCAGTAATCCCGCTCGGTCCAGCCTCTGAGGAGGAATGAACGCCTTCGGATGTGCGATCACCGGTTCTAGAATGCGTGCTAGATCCTCCGACTGGTATCCATTGTGAAAGCGCAGGCCGCGGTGGGACTCCAAAGCTGCTCTTTGGTACTCGCAAACCAGAAGCCAGTGGCCTCTGGTTAGGCATGCCCAGATTTGCAGAAAGTCCAAAGCACCGCTCGGTGTGACGTCGTATTCGATATGGATGGACCCGCTCTCGGTGCCGCGCATCAGGCTTGCCCAACTCGCAACAACCGCGGACTCGAGGATCTGATCGAAATTGTGATCATGGTCAGTCGATAGGTTTGTCATTTTCCACTCTCCAGAACGCAGCCCCGGCTGGGCGCCGCCAAATCCGTCTTCGCTATTCCCACCGCCTGCGCTCGCGAGACCGTCGATATCGATTCATGACCGCAATGACACAGCCTGCCAGGAACATCACTGTAACTACGACGCCGAGATAAAAATCATGCTGCGGTGTCAATGCGCCTCCTGCATGTTCATGCGCAGCACTTGGCGGCCATTACCGGCGCTCAACCATTGGCCCATTCGGAATCCAATTGGGCGGCCCGCCGTACGCGGGCTGCCTCGAGATAGCAACTCGGCTGGATGTGACGGGCATGCGCGGAAACGGTCGCATAACGCAGTCCCCAGAAACGCTTCTTCTTGATTCCAGTTACTTCAAGGCAGTTGAAGCTCTGCGGCTTCAGCTTCGCGAGAATTCGTCGCACCGCATTCCGTATCTTGGTGGTTCCCGGACGTCCAAAGAACATCACTTTTACTTCCGCCGCCATGAAAAAGAAGTTCCAGCCGGCTACATGGATCTTGCGATCCAGGGCGTAGCCATCGAAGCCTTGGACAACGCTCCAATTTCCGGAGTAGGCCTCGCTCTTCAGCTTGAGGAATTGCGCGATTCCAAGGCGTTCTTCCATCAGAATTGATCCGACTTGTACGGTAGGAGTCATCGGTTAACCAAGTCGCTTCGTGGAGCATGTCAAGAACGCGCGATCGCAGCCACTACAACCAGCGCGACCGATGAAAGTACGATGGTGCCGAAGGTTAGTAGCACGATCTCACTCAGCAAGTCAGGTTTCATCAACTCTTTTGGATGCATGTTGATCCTCCTTATCACTGGAGCGGCTCAACTCCAAGATTCGGACAATCAAACGCCGAGCTTGCGAGTCACTCTGCGGTAACGGCTGGCCCAAGAGCTTGGTGTCCCGTCTGGTTTGGCGGAAACCTCAATCCTGAGGCATCTTTGATCTTCGCTCACTTCTGCAAGAAATACTGAGCCGTATCGCTCACTATTGGCGCACCGAGGTGAATTGGGTTTCGGAAGACTGCTGGCTCTAAGGGTCAGTCAGAACACCTGAGCGGAGATGGTAGGAACGCTGCGTTGGCGGGGCAGTTTCTTCATGAACCGCTCGCCGAAAAACGGGATTGGGTGAACACTCTGCGGGTGAAGGCAGCTTCGGAATCCACAGCACGATCCTTAGTCTTGGGCCTCGAGTCTTGGGCCTCGCGATTGAGCATCTCAAGATAAGCGCTCGCCGCATGACCCGTGAGGGGCTCTTTCGGAGGATCCCACAAGACGGGTGGAAAGTCGCGCGTTCTGCCCGGGGCAGTGGCTTCGCTCTGACGGTGGCCGCATGACAGGCAAATAGCTCCTACTTGTGTGATCTCAGTTTCTCTCTGGATGTCACTCTCCCGCACTGCTGTCGAGCCAGTTACAACCGGCCCTTGACATATGTCACAGGAAAACGCCCGTAGGTGCAGGTAGTGGCTCTTCATGATCCCTTCCTCATCCCTTCCTCACAACAATTCTGCAATCCGTTCCCATGCTAGCTTTTTCTGGCGGAGAAAGCTGGTTCCAATTGCTCGTAGCGGCGAGTTTTCTCTGCCATTGCTATCCGACGCTTCGCTCGGTACTGAGCGATGCTGGCGAGTTGCAGGATGCGAGAGTTGTCCTCGGGTTCGCTGCCCGCCGGGGTGAGTCCCTTTGGGTCGGCAGCGTAATCTTCGGGCGACGCCGAAGGTTGGGTTTCCATCGGAATCTGCGTCGTGTCGGTTGTCTGTGGCGAGCGCAGGATCTCTTCGGGTTCACCTGACATATCCATATTCCTTCTAGAACATTTTCGCGGAGCGTATTCAAACCAAAACTTGCTCTCGGCCATTCCCATTGTGCGGCGCATAAGGAACAGCCGTTGGAAAGTGCGCAGCGCTGACAATATCGTTCTGAATCGCATATAGCACCAATTCAACAGTGGAATGAAGATTGAGCTTCATCAGGATGTTGCTGCGATGCGTTTCGGCCGTCTTCCGGGACATGCCAAGGATGGACGCGACTTCCTTCGAGGTCTTGCCCTCACCCACGAGCTGCACGACTTCCCGCTCCCGCAGCGACAAGCGCGGCGCTATGAGGGTGACGGGACCGAACCGTTGGCCTAGAAGGTAACCGTCCAGAATGAGGTCGCAGACGCGCGAGCTGAAGGTGGACCGCTGCCTTTGCAGCGACTCCACCGCCGCTGTCAGTTCAGCCGTGTTGTCAGACTTGTAAACCCAACCCCGAACTCCTGCTTGCAAACAATCCCGGATCGTTTGTTCGGAAGCCACCTCACTCAGGACCAGGATTGTTTGCCGAGGGTTGTCTCTCAAGATGCGCCGCGCCGCATCCACACCGTTGAGCTCCGGCATGGCAATGTCCAAAATTAGAAGGTCAGGTTTCAGCTGGCTGCACTTCTCTATGGCTTCACGTCCATTCGACGCCTGTCCGCAGATTTCCCACCCGGCGTGAGATCCAAGCAGGGAACACAGGCCAAGGCGAAATACTGGATGATCGTCAGCTAGCAATATGCGAAAGGTCCTCATACCGAGCCTCCACAAGGAATTCGTTGAACAATTTGCCTCCGAGTTTCTGAATTTTGCCATCGAAAACCTTCCTGGGGCTGCTCACAATTGCTCAACCAGACCGAGTCGTCACAAACGCTGTAGTCGGTAGGAGCAACACTCGCACCCGCAGGGTGCGCAATGCGAACTCGCAGGTTTAGTTCCACGAAGCGTGATCTGTTCCGTTGAACGTTAGGGAAACTTAACCCGGGAAGAGCGTTTTAAGCCGACTTACTTTGCGACTTGAGAAATGCCGCTTTCCACGCCGCCCGCTTCTCGGGTGAGTTCACGGATCGCGAAAAATCGATGATGTAGGTCACTTCGTGAGGGCAATAGATGCACGGAGTTTTTAGAACTTCTCCGGTGGGCTCATGGTCGACGGCAAATGGAAATGACCTCAGGCATTGGGTACAAGTGAGGACAACAAACGGTTTGCCCTCCTGGTCGGTGCCGTTGCGCGGAATCCAAACGGGCGCTTTTTCTCCCTTGTGCCCTGAGGGACCGCGTCGGATCAAGCCGCCAATAATTTCCAGGAGCTGAGATGCGTTTTCGTCGCCTTTCGCATAGAAGGCATCCGCTATTACTCCATTCGGGACGCCACCGGCAACATAAGCGCCGCTGGAAGCCACAACCAGAATCTCCGGGAACCTGCGCCGTACCACCGACAGCAACTCGAATCCCGACATTTGGGGCATGTTCAGATCGGAGAGGATAAGGTCCGGAACCTTTTGCTCCAGCTGCAAAAGGGCGTCGAAGCCGTCAATCGCAATGGAGACGTCATAGCCTTGCTCGCGAAGCAGGGCTGAAATGGTCAGACGCACAGTAGCGTCATCTTCGACTACCAGAATTCGCGTCTTATGTTTCGGCACCATCGAATAGGGAGGGGTCAACAGCACGATTCCGTCCGTTCAGAAGTGCGGCGACTCCGTTCGCCTGCCCCCGGAATGCGGGACTTGGTTCCCCAGAGCATCGGCTGCCGAAAGCTTCCGGTCCCTGTGCGCCTCGGTCCGCAGGGCTCCCGAATGCAGTTCGCAGCGTTCGTGAATGGCAGCTCCACAAGTGGGACACGGGACCGACATGACCTGTTTCGGGGTGAGTTCTCGGCTCTTCACTCGGTCATAATGAAGAATCGGTACCGGAACGGATGCTCAATATTGCTCAAAGTCTCGAGCTTCGAGAAACGATAGGAGGAGCCATGCGGGTGTTCGATCGCAAAATGATCAAAAGTGACCATCTTTCGAGGATGGAATTGTGAGAATGTTCTATGGAGTGTAGCCCCAGCCTGTACAGGAGAAGTCCGCAATGTCAGCCGTTGTAGCCGCAAACAAATCGTATGACTTCGATCCAAAGAAGTTCCTGGCTACGATCGGGGAGGGCAGAAGAGTTGTTCTGTTTTCCAAGAAGCAGGCGATCTTTGCGCAAGGAGATCCCGCGGACGCAGTATTCTATCTTCAGCGAGGCAAAGTACAACTTAGCGTGGTCTCGAAGATAGGCAAAGAGGCAACCATCGGCATCTTGAACGAGGGAGACTTTTTTGGCGAAGGCTCGCTTGCAGGTCAGACCTTGCGCATGGGCAGTGCAACAGCAATGACGGATTGCACGGTAATGAGGATTGAACGGGAGGCCATGATGGCGGCGCTCCACCGCGAGCACACGCTCTCCGACCTGTTCGTTGCGTATCTGCTGGCCCGGAACATCCGCTACGAAGAAGATCTGGTGGACCAACTGTTCAATTCCAGCGAGAAGCGGCTCGCGCGGATTCTGCTCTTACTGGCGCACTTCGGCAAGGAAGGCGTGCCGGACGCGGTGATACCGAAGATCGGCCAGGAGACTCTCGCCGAGATGATCGGAACAACGCGTTCGCGAGTCAGCTTCTTTATGAACCGGTTCAGAAAGCTGGGTTTCGTGAACTATGACACGACCGGCCTGCAAGTCCACAGTTCACTTCTCAATGTCGTTCTCCACGACTAACTAACCGAAACTCTATCGCCAAGTTATAGCGAAAGTTCAGGCGATGGTTGGATTCAGCCCCGCGAGTGGGGGCATTTTCGTGGCAACCAGAACCTCTAATAATGTCGCGGTGTTGCGAACGCTACCCGAGATGCCGAGGAGCCCTTCTGACAGAACTGGGTGTTTCTCTGCAAGTAAATCAAGACGGTCACTGATGTTGTAGAGTTGCTGAACTTCCTGCAGGATCGCATTCGACTCCATCTGGGTACACAGCTTTCTCGAGAGACCTAAGGAGAGCGAACTTCAGATGGGCTGACTTAGTTCAGGAGACCTGAAAGAGGAGAAGGTGATAACCACCTCAATTGCATGCTATCACGGCTCTGGGACAACGGTGTCACCGTGCTGGAATATAAAAAGGCGCCCAGCTGGAGAAGAGAGCGCCTTCTTGAAAAGAGGTGTAAGAACCTCAGTCTGCAATTAAAGCCACGGTACAGCACGCCGACGTTCAGCGCTGGTCAATATCGCACAGTCCGTCAAAAGAGACACGATTGGATTTGGCCGCTAAAACAAATCCAGACACCCCGTCTGATCAAAAGAACACAGCTAATCTCCTCCCCGGCGTCTAGTCTGAAGTAGAGGCAATACTCAATGAAACGCATTGCAGTTCTCAGCTCGGCGGCTTTGTTCGTGCTTTTTGGGGCCGCTGCTCTCGCTTACCCACAGCAGGATCAGCCGGACGAAAATCAGAACAAGTCTGACAAAGACAAACCTGCGAAGCAGCAGGACCAGAAGCCATCCAGGCCTGAGCCGCAGCACGCGCAGAGGCCGCAGGAGGCGAACAGACCACAGCCCGCGACTGAACCCCGGGCAAATCAGGACAAGGAACAGCAAGTCCAGCAGCAGCAAGATCGAAACAAACAACAGCAAGAGCAACAGCAACAAGAGCAGAACCAACAGCAAGAGCGTGCCACCGAACAAAAGCAACAGGATCAGAGCCGGCAAGCGCAGCAACAGCATGATCGGAACAAACAACAACAGGTCCAGCAGCAACAGCAGCAAGAGCGGAACCAGCAGCAACAGCGCGCGAATGATCAGAATCAGCGGGAGCAGAATCGGCAACAGCAGCAAGAAGTTCCGCAGCAGAATCAGGATCGGCGGCAGGATCAGAACCGTCAGCAGGCGCAGCAGGAACAGGAACACAATCGCCAGCAAGGCGAGCGTCTCTCCCAACAACGCCAGCAGCACATGGTCGCAGAGCAACAGCGACGCACGGCTCAGTTCCGCCAGGAACAAGACCAGCAGCGCCAGCGTGGCCTGGAACAGCAGAGAACGGAACAGTTGCAGCAGCAGCGACGCACGGCACAGTATCGTTTTCAGGAAGATTACTTACGACGCGAACGCGAAGAGCAAGCCCGGTTCGAGAACAATCGCAATCGCGACTACGATCGTGACCCCTACTATTACACTGCCCCTATCTATCGGTACCAGCGCGGCGGCAACTACTACGAGATCAATCAATACGGCGCCGACGTGCTGCGGCGGGCTGTTAATTATGGCTACGGAGAAGGCTTCCGGACCGGACAGGCAGACCGCGAGGACCGCTGGCATTCCGACTACCAGGACGCGTACGCCTATCAGGACGCCAACTTCGGCTACGACGGCTTTTATGTAGACCAGGACGATTACAGCTACTACTTCCGCGAGGGGTTCCGTCGCGGCTATGAGGACGGCTATAACAGCCGGAATGAATACGGCCGACGCGAGGGAGACTCGTACGTCGTGCTCGGCGTTCAATTGTCGGGAATCCTTGGCTTTGTGTCTCTAAGGTAAGTAGTTAGAACCTAACCAGACCTGGTGCCCGTTCCGTCGCAGGAAATCCTCCGCTGCAGCGGGCAGATCGTCCTCGCCCTTTGGCACCTCCGAAACAGTGTGCAATTGTGAACAGAATCCGGCGGCCAGCGGTAGTAATACCTGAGGCCGATATGGCCGCAAACCCTGTCCTGCTCTGCATTCATCGCGACCCGGATCGGATGCGGGTGCTGCAGGGAAATGGATACGAATTGCTGAGTGCCGCAACCGGTCAGGACGCTTTGGGACTCTTAGGCACACGGCCTGTGGACGCGATCGTGCTTGAGTACTACAACCAAGGCCTCTTCGATGCCTCGGCAGTCGCCTCCGAGATCAAGCAAGTTCGTCCCAACATACCTATTGTCATGCTGGCTGAACCCGAGGAATTACCTGTGAGTTCCCAGCACCTGGTGGATATACTCGTTTCCAAATCCGATCCTCCTCACTTCGTGTGGGCCGCGGTGCATTTCGCATTGAGTATGAGGCAAGGCGTGAATTTCGGACCTGCATCAAGAGCGATTCAAGTTTTGGAATGCGCAAGCAAGTCCAGAGCATCAGGTCGGCGTCGCGAAATGTCTAACGGCCAAACTTCTCGTTGCGACATGAAAATCGCGTGACGAAGGGCCCTGGTCAATTTTGACCAGACTTCGACAGGCGCCTCTGCCATAGTGATGGTTGTTACTATGGCGTTCCTCTCACAAGTTCTTGTTGTGGATGACGATCCAGCGATACGTGCCGGCATGTCCCTGCTGCTGGAGTCCGCCGGCTACGATGTTGCCGAAGCTGAGGTTGGCCTCGAAGCTCTTCTGTTGATTAGTAAAAGCACACCCAATGTAGTTGTCTCGGATCTGAACATGCCGCAAAGGTCCGGTTTCGATCTTCCGGAGGTACAACAGCGCCGATTTCCGCAGATTGTGACCATTGCTATGAGCGGCGCGCATTGAGATGGTGACGAAGTTACCACCCGACGCGAGGGCGCACGGCTTCTATGCAAAGGGCGCTCCGGCCAGCAACCTCGTGGCAACCCTGGCCCAACTCCTTGAGGGGAATCGAGCGCCGAGCGTCTGAGGTCTATAGTACGGCCGGAATACTACGAATCGCTGGCGGCAGAAGCCAGGGAACAAACTACTCCGAGCATGGCTATTCTAGGGCAGTGCGGCGAGGATGTTTCTATTCTTCTCTTGAAGCTCTTCACGCCTGTTTTCGTCTGTTAAATCAGGAGGTTCGTGATTCCCCCCGAAGTTGTTGCTCCGAGAGTCCGATCACCCGCGAGCACAGGCAAACCTGCCGTTTCATGTTCGCCCACTGGAAACTCTGCCAGGATCAAAGAACTGGGCTACACGGTAGGCTCGCACATTAACCTGTATGGGGAGCACTTCGAGCTCGTATCGGAACCTTTTGAAGAAGGTGATTGCACAGTCGTTCAAGTAGTCAGTGGAAACACTCCGGCCGTGCGAACCCTGCGGCTTCCGGTGTCGCTTCTCTTAGGGACAGCGAGCCACTCCGGACGCAAAACCAGGTTTGGCAAGAAGCTGCGCTAGCGCGTTCACGCAAACACATCTGAGCAATTCAGACCATCTATCGCGTTGCACAATGCCACTATGAAGGTGGAGACGAGCACATCCACTCTCTTTCAGGTCCTCTGAACTGATTCAGCTGTGCGTTGTGAGGTCGAAATTCCTGCCCTATGCGCGGGCCAACAACTTGGCATAAGCTCCGTCATCCAGGGAGTATTTATTCGCTTTGGTCGCTTGGCCACTATCGAGATCGAAGTTAGGCAAGACCAATTTGTCTGCGCGCACTTGTTCGAGTAGGTAACTGTATGGTCGACCGGCGTATTGATCCTCCTGATGTACAGGTCCCACCAAGCAGAAGCACTGACGCGCGGAAAGAAAACCGGAAGCCGACGCTTCGCTGCGGCCCACTTGGCATGTTGATGCGCACAATTCAGATTCTGCCGAGAAGCAGCAGAATCACAACAATGACAAGGATCAGGCCTACGGTGCCGCTCGGGGCATAGCCCCAGCTTCGACTGTGCGACCACCGGGGCAGCGCACCAAAGAGCGTTAAAAGCAGAATCACGATCAGTATGGTTCCAAGCATATGTCACTCCTTTTCTCGATCTCGCAAACAGGTTCGGGGTCTCTGAGTTGAACTCCCCCGTGGACTTTCGGTTCCGCTCCGAAAACCAGGAACGACGAAGGCCGCGAGGAAAACCATCACCACTGCGTGGGACATCGAGATTCGGGTCGCTATCCCGAGTCGGCGCTGGCTACATGTTCAAATCGCTTTTTAGCGCAAGCTCCCCGTTGTAGCATCGACGGGGTGGCCGATGGCCTCGCCGGAAACCACGAGTTCAACCCTTCGGTTCTGCTGGCGCCCAGCGGCGTTATTGTTTGTGGCAACCGGTGAACTGTTGCCATAACCCTGAGCGGTCACCGAGTTCGCCGAGACCCCTTCTTGCATCAGGTAATCACGTACCGAGCCCGCGCGATTTTCAGAGAGTTTCTGATTCATTGCATCGCCGCCCACATTGTCCGTGTAGCCGCCGACTGCAATGTTCAGGTCCGGATACGCGAGTAGAATGCCGGCGACTTTTGCCAGCTTCTCTCGAGCGCCCGGCTTTAACGAGTACTTCCCGCTGTCAAACAAGACATCAGACATGCTGACGATGAGACCCCGTGCACTGTCGCGAGTCTCAAGGACTGCGTTCAGCTGCTCGGACAATTTGGCGCGCATCGCCACTTTGTCGGCCTCCGCTTGCTGTGCACTCAACTGGGCCTGCTGTGCGGTCGCGCGGGATTGATCGGCATCGGTCTGGGCTGCTAAGAGTGCGCTGGCCGAAGCAGCTTGGCTGTCCGCCATGTCAGATCTGGCTTTGTCAGAATCTGACTGGGCCTTCGCGGCGTCGGCCTGCGCCCTTGCTGCGTCAGTTTCGGCCTGAGCCTTTGCAGCCTGAGCGTTTGCTGTGGCGGTTTGTGCCTCACGTGTCGCCGCTTGTGCTTTGACTGTGTCCGACTCTGCCTGGGCTTTCGCTAACTCGGCACTGGCTTGGTCAGACTGCGCCTGGTTCCGCTGCCGGTTCGCATCGTCTGCTTCAGCCTGGGTTCGTGCTTGCGCGTTGGCGGCAGCTTGACGTTCGTTGTCCTGATGCTGCTGCTCGATCTTCTGAATCGTAATTGCGCGAGCGTCTTCCGCTGTTTGCACTACTTCGCGCGCGACCGCAATCATTGCTTTCCGGTCCGCGTGCTTGTCAGTGGCGAGTTGATCAACCTTGTCCATGAGCCGGACCGCATGCTGATAGCTGTCGCTCGCATACTGCTCTGCGCCCTCAGATTCCGCAATGCGCACAGCATTGCGCGCTTCGAAGAACTCCAGCGGCAGGCGAGTATTCAGAACCACCGGATCGAATTTGTAGCCGGTCGGAATGTAGCCGCCGCGCTCCATGAGTTCATACTTGGTATTCATGGCCTCGATGGTTCCTTTGGTATCGGCGCGGACTACGTTCTCGATTACGACGACGTTGCTGGGCTGCCGCACCGCATAATAAGGTTCGGCAGTGACGACCAGCGCAAAGGCCTGAAGGTCAGTGGTGACGTCGACCTTACTGCGGTGGTTATCGCCACTCAAAATTTCGCCGAGGTTGATGGCCCGGCCCTCTGGAGAGATTGCCCAAAGAACGTAAGTGAGATACTCACCACCGAACGTCGTGGGCTTTTGCAGATTGCCAAATTCAACTTCGATTTCTGTGTAACCTTTCTTGCTTTCCACTTTTGCCTGGCCATTCGCTGCAGGCATCAGTTCCGTCCCGGCAAAATCCAGCTTGGTGGCCCCACCCCGGTGCTTGTAATTGATCGCCTGGGCGCTGCGGCTGGTTACAGACACGTGAAAAACGGGAGTCGGGTTCAAAGGTTCGACCACGAGTTCTGTTTGAGAGGTAGTCTGAGCAAACGAGCTCAAACTGAAAAATATTCCGGCTGTTAACAAGAGCTTAGTGTTCAAAGTATCTCCTTCAGGCGGTTGCCCGCCGTGTTGCATTTCGAACCGCTTGGGTTGGCATGTTCGCGATCCTGGTTGTTGACCTCTCTGATTGGGCGGCCTACCGCCTCCTATCCGCCGTGCGGTTCCACCTTGAAGTTCAATTGTCGAGAGCGCCAGGGGCAAATTCTTGTTCGCGGAAGAAGTTCACGGCAACACACTCACGAAGATTGCTGATGAGCTGGATGAGGTCGCTTGCAGCTACTTCCCTTGACTGTGCAGCGACCTCGAGATCAGGGATCAGCGGCCGAGGCTCCCTGTACACACTCAGACAAATCAATGATGGCAGGAGCAGAGTCTCTTGTCTGAGCAAGATAGCTCACAGCGGCACGTATGGCATGCGTGAGCATTGTTGACACGCCCGATTGGTGGCCATTCCAGCAAGAGATATAGGAATCAGATTGTGCAGATGGTGTGCCGGGACAGTGTGGTACGGGCCTCGTCTTCGTGGGAAACTTGATGCATGAACAAGCCACACCTTGAAATCACGCAAAACAACAAATCGGGGTTACACGGTAAGTGCTCAAGTTGCGACGCGTACTTTACAAGTGGCGGGCCCGGACTGGTCAGAAATCCCGGGGCAGCGATGAAAACCATGCAGCGGCAATTTGATAAGCATGTCAAGCAGACGCACAGGCCCGAGAAGCCAGCTGAGTCCTAAAGGATCGCGAAAGGAATACGAGGCGAATTGAGCGTTTCGCTATTTCGAAAGAAGCAGCAGCTGACGCCGGGTTGCAGGCAGGCGGGCCAAGCCGCAACTTCGCAGATCGCTTTAGTGCTTTACCCCTCCAACAGTATCATTGCTCAGGCCTTCCCTTCATACGGAGCGCATCGCCGACGCTATAATCTCCTTGCAATGGCGCTGCACTCGGTTGCGAAGAGACTCTTCCGAACATTTGCCAGGGTGATTCCACAATGCGGTATGGTTTCGCAGGCCGTCGCCTTCAACATGTTCCTCGCGTTGTTTTCGATCCTGCTGATCGCCGTCGGGCTCATGGGCAGTTCCCTGAGTGGGAAGAGTGGACAGGAACTTGGGGCGCGCTTATCCGCGATTCTCCCTCCAGGCAGCTGGCAGCTTGTCTCCGAATCCCTGGTTCGCCGAGAAGTGAACCCCTACAACTGGGTGCTGCTTGGGTGGGTCGGAACCTTGCTCGTGGGCTCACAGGTAATGAAGCTCATCATCGAAGGTATCCACTTGATCTACGGTGACCGCGAGAGGCATTCCTTCCTCGGCCGGCAACTTCGAGGCATGCTGTTGTTCTGCGTTTCAATTGTGGCCTGGCTTCTTGCTGTTGTGGTGAGTGTCTTCGGAAGACCTTTACGCCAGTGGATGATCCTCGAATTCGGCCAGTCTCCGTTGGTTCGCGGCTTCTGGACCGTCATGCTTCCGCTCTTGGCCATGGTTCTTGCGGTCCTCGTCCTTAGCCTGGTTTATCGCGTATCACGCTTGGGCCCGACCCCGTGGAGCTCCGTTCTGCCTGGAGCAGCTGCCGCGACCATAATTTGGTGGGGTGTCAATTTGCTATTTGGGATTTACGTCCGCCAGATACAGTATGGGCCGGTGTACGGAGGGTTGGCCGCCGCGATCGGCTTGATGATGTGGATGGAATTGTCCACCCTGATCGTCTTTCTGGGTGCGGCCTGGAACGCAGAAAGCATAGCACTCCGTGATGTTCGTAAAGGTGTGCGGTAGATTGCGTCACGTCCTGCGCAAGATCTTCATGGAGATGACGACCTCTCCCGCGATCTCTGGCCTCCATTTTGATTACTCACGCTGACGTAGCCGCACTGAGCCATCTTGCTCAGTAATTCTTTTGCCGCAATGCAAACCTAGGATCGTCGAGCACAGTCGATCGCATCGGTTGGCGTACAGCCGACTTTCTGTTGCGGGAGAGCTTTGAGAGTGATCACTCGCTCAGAAGCGACATCGCTAGTGAGAAGGGCATTACGCCAACTGGGGAGACGCAAGGATGGGTTGGACATGACTTTAATTAACGTTGCTTTTCGGTATGGCACACACCCAACTGAAGCCCAGACGCGCGCGATGGCCCGCGTGCGGGACGTCTACGGTGTCTGGCGCATGACTCTCAATGGAAAAGAGCGCACGCTCCGAATCGAATACGATGCCTCCCGTCTATCGGAATGCGGGGTTGCCAGCTTACTGCGAAGTGCAGGGATCGATGTGTTGGGGAAATTGGCTGTCCCCTGAGAGGTTCGTGCGACATACGTCCTATGATGGATCGACCGCAGTAACGAGGAAATCCGCACAGCTGTTACGCAGCCGAAATTAGTCACGCTCAGCAAGTCACTCTCCCAACGTGCAGCACTGATCTCCTTAATAACAGCGCACGAGCCTATACGGTCAAGAGATGCTGGGACGAGAGCGTCCGCATTGCCGTTTTACGCGCGCGCTCGTCCACCTCTGACCGCGTGATAAAGAACCAAGACGAGCACCGCCCCAATCACAGCGACGAACAAGCTATACAGGTTTACACCCGTGACGCCGTGCGCTCCCAACGTGCTGAACACCCAGCCCCCAACCACGGCGCCAACGATTCCCAGCACGATATCCAGGATTACGCCTTCGCCACTCTTGTTCACTAGCTTGCTGCCTATGAACCCAGCAATCAAACCCAACACGATCCAGGCCAAAATCGACATAATCCTTCTCCTTTAATTAGTACTCGGTTATTGCTGCTCGTTGGAGGTATCGAACATTTCAAGAAGTCAGCGCGGGCCCCCGAGGTGCCCCAGGTTTGAGGACAGATCGAGGGTCCAGATCGACTTTAAGCAGCCTTGCTATATGCATCTGAGCCGTGCTGCTTCACCATCTTGTTGTAGACGCCCATTAGCAGAAATGCCGCCGGCCACTGTCCTACAAACAGCGCCCAGTCATCCTTACCCACGATCTTCAGAATGGCTGACGCGGTAATCGCGCCGAATGCCGCCGCCAAGTAGCCCGAACTTGGGACCTTGGACGTTCGCGACTCAATGGCACCCGTGAAACGATCTTCTAAAACGCCGCTGCGAACTTTATCTTGCATGATAACTCCTTTTTGTTGACCCGCTATTTTTATGCCGACTTCTTTACTCTGGTCTTTTCGCTGTCTTCACCGACGCGTTTGTTGCTCTTGACAGCCATCTTTAACTGGTCTCCTTCGACTCTCTGTTCGAGTTCCGGGGAATCAACGATTCTCCAGTTGCCGCCCTCGTTCCACGGACCGCGAGCGTCGGTTTCGCCTTCATCGCCCACCCCGGTGGAGTCGTTAAAGTATTCGTCCACCAAGCCAGGCGTTGGAGGTGCGTTTCCGATGGAAAACCGGTCTTTCCCCAAACTCTCAAGCGCGGCAGTGAATGCTTTCATGTGAGTGATCTCACGAGTCATCAGGAATTGGAGTGCGTCTTTGGTTCCCGGGTCGTCACAGAAGTTAATCAAGCGCTCGTAAACAATTTTGGCGCGCGCTTCGGCGGCAATATTGCTTCGCAGGTCAACATCAAGTTCCCCAGTGATCTTGAGATAGTCAGCGGTCCAGGCATCACCCATGGAATTGAACAAGCCAACTCCTCCACCCCCGGCGATCGCGATGAGCGGATCAGCCTCGGCGGCGTCTCGACTCTTCTTCGTAGGCCTGAGGTGCATCCGTGCCAATGTGCCCACGATTTCCAAATGGCTTAATTCTTCGGTCCCGATATCCATCAGCATGTCTTTACGTTCCGGATCCTCGCAATTAAGACCTTGAACCGAGTACTGCATCGCAGCCGCCAGTTCGCCGTTCGCGCCGCCGAATTGTTCCAGCAGCATGTTGCCGAAGCGCGGATCCGCATTTCCGACATTCACCGTGTACATGAGTTTCTTTATGTGGTGGTACATCCCTGTTTCTCCTTGTGATGTTCGTCTTTCGGTTCGGGAATGATTGCGTTGGCAGTTGACTAAGCAGCGTTCTTAGGCCGTTTTCGTTCTCGCTCGGATTCGTCTTGCTGTTCTTCAGAGCCCTGTTCCTTAGCTTGGGAGTTGATCTCTTCTGCCAGGTCGGCCAGGTTTTCGTCGGTTTCCGACTCTTCGGCCAGGGTCTCTTGCAGCAAGGAAGCGTGCTGGGTTTGTCCAAGGGCCGTGGCGATTTCGCTGACCGCCCCGTACGCGGCAATCTCGTAGTGCTCCACGCGTCGGGCGGCACCGATCAATCCTGCGTCCAACACGGCATCGTCAAATCCCTCTTCCATCAACTCGGCGCCTTCTTTGACCAGGCCTTCCATGCCCACACACTTCTTGCCTGTAGGGCTTTCGTTCAGCGATTTGAAGATCTCTTCCAGACGTTGAACGTGAACCTTGGTTTGCTCCAAGTGGTTCTCGAAGCCGGCTCGAAGTTCACCTGACGATGCCGCTTTGGCCATCTTTGGAAGCGCCTTCACCAGTTGGCTCTCGGCGCTGAAAAGGTCTTTCAATTCCCCCACATATAGTTTTTTCAAGGTCTCGTTTTGCATCATTCCTCCAGGAACCGGTTGTCGTTCGGTGATTTTTCATGGGTGCGGTCTGCACACCAGACGATTGGGAGACGAGGAGCAGCGAACCGGGGTTCAATTTCAAAGGAACACTCAGTCCGCTGCACTCCTTATGTCAAGCTACTTCACGAACCCGGGTGGAATCGCGCTTTTCACCAGTCGCTTCCCCGGTGGAAGAAACATCTTCGGCGCCGGTGCGCTGGAGGATTTCCTTCGCTTTCTTGGTCCATTGAGAATCGTCCGAATGCACGGAGAGCAATATTCCGCCGTTTTTAACGCGGCCCTCATAACGCTTGGCTTCGTACTCGGGGATTCCCATGCCCACCAATGCGCCGGTGAGGCCGCCGATGGCTCCGCCGGCACCCGCTCCGGCAAGCGCCGCCACAATCGGCCCTGCGGCAATGAACGGCCCTAACCCTGGAATTGCGAGGGCGCCAATGCCCACTAGCCAGCCCAACCCGCCGCCGAGTAGTGCTCCGGTCCCGGCACCCGTTGCGGCGCCTTCCGGTGCCTTGGTGTTCTTCTCATGGGCAAAATCTTTCGTGCCTGTGTTCTCGGGAAACAGCACGGAGATGTCAGAGTTACGAAATCCCGCCGCCTTCAGGGCATCGACCGCGCCTTCCACACTTACGTGAGTTGGATAAATACCAAATACTGCTGTGTTTTTTCCTGCCATGGTTACTTCTCCTTTTGATTAGTTCCGAACGAGCTTCAGATGCTATTGCTGCGGTTTAATATCCAGCTCGCTGCTGATCTTGTCTTGCCCCGCCACTTCCGCAGCCTTGGTTTCGATTGCTCGCTTCTCGTCCTCTGATCGCACGGGGCCTTTCAATGTGACCTGCCCGTTCTGAGTGATGATCTTTACGTTGTGGGCGTAGGTCGATAGCGACTTATCCTTCACGATTGCCTGCCGTATCAGTTGCGTGATTTCGCGGTCAGAACGGTTTTCCTTTTGCTGATCTGCCGTGGGTTCGTTCGCGTTTCGATCTCGCTGGTTCGTCTTGGTGTTGTCTGCAGGGGGCGAAGCCTGCTGACTGGCAGGTTCCTGGGCACGCGCCACTACTCCAAATCCAAGTAGCAGACCGCTGCACAACAGCGTGCGAGCGATATTCCTGTAATTAAACTTCATGATGTTTCCTCCTGTTGTAAGTTCGTGCGAAGCGGCCGCCGCATTCGCGGAGGCGGGCCCTCGCTTGGACGCGCTCAAAAGCCGCGAACTAGTCTGGCCTTTGAATTGATAAATGGTCCTGGACTTCTCGATCGCCGGCATACAATTTCGCGACCCGAACAGCTTTGTCGCGATCGTCACTGCTAACCACAGATCCGGAGAGCGTGACTACGGCCGAAGTCAGCGTCACTTGAATATCCTTGCTGTCTAATCCCGGCTCGTTCTTCAGCTTGTCTTCAATCACGCCCTTCGCTTCCGTTGAGCTGGCGAGTGTGCGCGTGTCGTTTTTTTGGACTCTGTCCGATGCTTCGGCAACGGGGGCTTCAGTTCCGTACTTTCTTACCGCCGCCAAGAAGTTATGCGAGCCCTCTGGAGCCTTCACCTGTCCCTTTAGAATTTGGGCGGATGGGACCATCCGGCCGTATAAGATTCGGGTTCCGTCTTTGTCCTGAGTGATGGATGCGCCGTTTACCGTGACCCCTGCAAACGCGCCGCGAGCGCGAGAATAGGTGAGCACTTCGGCGCGCATCTTCCAATCCGTTGTGCCCTCCACATGGCGTCCAACCGGTCCCGCGGCTGCAGAAGCATCAGCACCGATCTTGAACTTGCTGGAGAGCATCTTCTCCATACCCTGGTCATTCATCACCAGCATGACAACGTCGATGGCTTCGCCGCCGATCTGCAAACCCCAACTGCCTCCGGTCACGGTAAAAGGAGCAGGCGCGCTCCATCCAGAGGTTGTGCGGCAGGTTGCGACTCCTCTTCCGTGCCGCCCGCCAAAGACGAAACCTATCTTGACCATCGACGGTATGACTGCGAGACACTTCGCGGAATCGAGCAGTTCTTCCGGAATCCCCTTATCGGGAGTTCCCATAATCTCGTCTAAAACGGTCGCGGCTGCGTCCATTCGTTTGACCTGTTCCGACGGTTCCTCAGCAGCAACCGCCAGTGTGCTGACCAGAACTGCTGCGGTCAGTATCGCGAACATGCCTATCTTGAATCTCATTGCGTACATCCCTCTGCGCGGAAATCCGCGCGTTTGTGAAGTTCACTTGGGCTGCATTCATCTGCCCTTAACTTGTTGGATTGGAGAATTGCGGGTCGCCAACCGACGTCAGTGTCGATCCCTATCGATGAGGAAGGAAAAGGAAGTCAAGTGCAACGATATGGCACGCGCCGGGCGAACACCATCCACCGCACGCTGTATGAGGAGGAACGCTTCACTGTAGTGGCGACCCAGGCGAAGTTTCAGGTACCCTGCAGATGGTCAAAAGAACACAGATACGGACGCGTGACCGGGTGTAGACTACCCGCTATCGCTCATCGGGCATAGGGCGCGGGTGTGATTCCGCGGTTCGAATACGATTCCCGTGTACGAGAGCGACTCGAGAGAGAATTATTACTACACCGCCCCACAAGCGGCCTGATCCGGCAGAGATCAGGCGGCTGCTCGCCGCTACTTCTCTGATCCGCAACGGCTGTGACCTCGATCTGCTGGTCTTTTTGTACCGACATCCGCGGACCCTCTTGACCAGCGAGCAAATCGCTGCTTTTGTGGGACGCGACATGAAGGTAGTCGCGGAAGCTCTGGATGCCTTCATAGCTGCCGGCTTTGTGGATCGTCTTCATAATCCAACCCACGCCGCCCGCATGTACCTCCTTGTGGTCCACGGCCCAGAGGGCAAAGGCCTGAAGAAACTGCTGGAGTTGGCTTCCACTCGACCAGGGCGACAAGAAGTCCTTGCAATCCTAAACTCGCGTAACGAACCGCGCACTGAGCACTTACGGCTGGTCAAGAGCGTTTGCGCTTGAGGCCAGAAGAAGCGGAGAACCGTATGGCTGAACCCGAGCTGGTAAAGACCGGCATCGCTGGACTTGACGACATTCTGCCCAACGGCATTCCGCGGGGCAACGTCATCCTGGTAGAAGGGGCCATCGGAGCTGGCAAGACGACGATAGGCGTCGAGTTTGTGTACCGCGGGGCGAGCCAGTTCGACTAACCCGGAATTATCGTTGTCTTTGAGGTCTCACCTGACAAAATTATGCGCGATGCGATGGGATTGGGTTGGGATCTTCGTAAGCTCGAAGGGCTCGGCCAATTGAAGATCGTGTTCACTACTCGCGATGTGCTGCGACAAGAACTGCAACAAGCGGATAGCGTACTTCTGGAAGAAGCAGCAAAGATCGGCGCTCGGCGAATCTTCATCGACGGCGTCGGGCGCTTGGTCGGCAGCAATGGCGGCCCCGAGTCGCGTTCCGCCTTTCATGTGCTTACAGAGGGCTTGCAGCGTGAGAACCTCACCGCCCTTCTGGCGGTCGAAGCGTCATTCCTGGACGGGAATGCGCCCGCATCTTTGCCCGAAGAATCCATTGCCGACACGGTGATCCGGCTCAGGATGGAGGAGGCGCAGCGAGCCGTGAGCCGCTCCATCGAGATTGTGAAATCGCGAGGCCAGGATTTTCAGATGGGACGCCACTCATTCCGCATCATCGACGGCAAGGGCATCCAGGTGTATCGCCGGGTGCAGGCGCCTCGCAAGCCCGGCCGGGATCGAGCCGCGGCCTTCGATCCCAGTACGCGGCTCCCGTCGGGAATTCCTGGTCTCGACGACGTCATCAACGGCGGCTACTTTGTAGGCAGCACCACGGTCGTGGCTGGAATCTCAGGTGTCGGCAAAAGCGTGATGGGGCTCCAGTTCATCGCCGAAGGCGCGAGGCGTGGCGAGCGCAGCTTGATGCTCTCGCTCGACGAGCAGGTTGCGCAGATCATTCGCAACGCAGCCAGCATCGGCATCGATCTCCCAGAACACGTGGAAAGCGGGCTTGTTCGCGTGGAATATGAGCCGCCTCAGGAAATCGAAGTGGATGTGCACTTCCACCACATCGAAGAACTGGTGAAAGAATTCAAACCAAAGCGGGTGCTGATTGACAGCCTTTCCACATATGGTTCCGCTCTTGGCACCGGGGGAAGGATTTTTCGCGACTTCTTTCACGCTCTGGTCGCCCTGATGAAGGAACACCAGATTGTCGCGGTGTACAACCACGAAAACCCCGAGATGTTGGGAATGAATTCCATGATGGGTGACTTCGCCATGAGCTCGCTGGTGGACAACATCATCCTTATGAACTGGATCGAACTGGGGGACTCTTTCCGGCTCGGTTTGACTGTCGGCAAGATGCGGGCGAACCCGGTGGACCGAGTGACGCACGAATGCAAAATTCTGGACCTCAAAGGCATGCACGTGTTGCCCCGCGCCTTGCCGGTGCCGAAGCTTCCATTTTCCACTTACGGGGGACTCGTCTCTCGAGCCCCCGAGCGTCGCAGCGTCAGGCGGCCTCGGCAACGTCAGTCAAAGGATGCGCCTTCCTTATGAGTCTCTCAAGCGACGTGCTCTTCAGTTCCGATCTTTGGGGAATGGCACTGGAGAAATATGCCAGAGCCGCCCACTTGACCGTCAAGTTGTTCGATCGGGAGATGCGCGCCGTCTCTGGCCCGATCCATCCCACTCCTTTGTTCCAACTATTCGAACAGAGTGGATATGACCCCGGCATCTTTGCTGAGTGTGTGCGCCGCTGCCTAGTGCAGACAACAGATCGACACGCGGTCGCGGTGTCCCAATGCGCTGGCTGTGC
>Ga0157374_10000395_pt1 | contig 39508 bp, 33 predicted proteins | sample M25metaG_FD_115308 | JGI IMG/M metagenome (GOLD analysis project Ga0157374, IMG submission 115308) | Miscanthus rhizosphere microbial communities from Kellogg Biological Station, Michigan, USA - M2-5 metaG | ecosystem: Host-associated > Plants > Roots > Rhizosphere > Soil | place: USA: Michigan...
CTCGGCAAGGGCATTCTCCAGCGCCGTTACCAGTTTCTCCATGTTGTCCTTGGCCGCGGGTGGGAAGTTCTTCGCCACCCAATCCTGTCCAACCGCCTCACCCAACGCACGATCGGTCGCTGCAGTGCAACGCTTCCAACGCGGAGCTTGTTCTTTCTGTCCAGCCAGCGTCTCTGCATAGAAGTTGAAGTTTTCTTCAACAAATGGATCGCTCAGGTTGGGGGCATATCGGTGAACTGTGTGCCAGCGCAGATAGCTCTTCAACGCGTCAATATCCGCGGTTTCGATCTGATGGTCAAATGCCTTGAAGAACTCGGGCGTAGCTACGTTGACGGTTGCAAGACCGCCTTGTCTCTTCGCTGCGAGATAAACCTTCCAGTCGAAGGATGGCGTCAGCGTTTGGAGCTCGGCGATGGTCTTGATGTGGTAGACATTTGCGGGGGTGCGACGATCGACACGCGGCATCGATCCTTGGGCTAGCGCCGTCTCAATCGCAAGGACGTTTTGTGCTTCCTTGGCTGCCTGTTCAGGAGAATCACCGAGCAGCGTGAACATCTTCGTCACGTGAGCGACATACTGCTCTCTCAGCTTCTTGGACCGGTCATCCGGGTTCAAATAGTAATCCCGGTCGGGAAGTCCCAGACCCGCCTGGTCAAGCTCGCCGATCTGCTTGGTGGAGTCCGTTTGATCCTGCCCCGATCCGAAGCCGAAGAAATAGCCATGCGCGTACTTCTCCTCAGTCGTGCCCAGCAGTGTTGCCAGCTTCTTTCTGTCGTTCCAGTCGGCAATCGTCTTCAGCCCCGGCTCAATGGGTTTGGCACCCAGCCTGTTTGAAAGGTCCGCATTCATGCAGGCCGCAAAGTAGTCCCCGTACTTCTTCTGCAATGGAGTCTTCGGACCGTCCGCAGCGGCCTTCAGTTCGGAGTAGAGCAAATAGTTGTTGTACTCAGTCAATTCGTTGAAACGTCCCCAACGAACCTGATCCGCAGGAATCGGGTTGTTCTTCTTCCAGTTGCCGCAGGCGTACTGGTAAAAATCGACACAGGGATCGGCTGTCTTATCGATCGCTGCCAAATCGAGAATGATTGGCTTCTTCGGCGCAGATTTCGGACCCGACACATCTTCTGCAACTGCAGGGGACGAGATCAGGCCGGCAGCCAGTATCGACAGTGAGACAGCAGACTTCAACGACTTAACGTTCATTACACTCCTCAAGACAAATAATTGGCGATCTTTAGACGGCAGCTCAAACCTACTACTGCCATCGGATAAAGGTAAAGATGGATTCTATCAACGCGGCAGAAATGCCCGTTTTGCACACTCTCGTCCAGTCGCAAGAGCCCTTGTGAACGTGGTCCAGTGGCTAAAAAATCTTCAGATGGATGGTCAGATACTTTTTCGGATCCTTACGGATCGCTGCCACCAGATCTGAACTGCTCGTGAGCAGATTATTCATATTGGTGTGCAGGGAGTCGTCAGTCGCCAGCTTGCCGAGAGTCCCTCGGCCCTGATTGATTCCTGTGACGAGGTGGTTGACCTGAGTAAAGGTGTCGCTCAGCTGCTGACGGAATTGCGGGTCCTTAACAATGAGGCCAAGCCCACCCTTACCTGCGTCGGCCTCTGCCATCAGCGAATTGGCATGCTTCAACGTCGAATTCAGGTTGTCGAATAGGGACGGATCCTTGAGCAGCTTGCCTGCTGTTCCCTTGCCGCTGTCCAGTTCGTCGGCGATGTTTTGCAGCTTGCCGGCCGTATCATTCAGGCGGTTATACAGTTGGTCGTCGCTTACGAGCTTGCCGATGCTGCCCTTTCCGTTATTCAGATTCACTGTGAGCTTATGCAGTTCATCGACCGTGGCATTGACTTTGTTGTAGAGATCCGGATTGCTAATCAACTGGCCGATGGATCCCTTGCCCGACTGAAGATTGTCGACAATCGTGTTCATCTTGGCGAGGATTACATTCAGGCTCTCGATCGTACCCTGGCTTGCCTTCACCACATCGGTCAAGCTCGGCGTCTCCAGCGTCTTTAGTTCATCACCATCGTGCAGAGGCGGTCCCACGGCAAACTGGCTATTGATGTCGACTACCGTATCGCCCAAAACTCCAATCGTCGTCAGCGATGCCTTTGAGTCTTTCTTGAGATCATCAGCGAATTTGTCGTTCAGCTTCATCACAACGCGAACGGGCGTTAGCTTGCGGTCCGGCGCTGAGACCACCGTCACTGTCTTTACCGTACCGATAGTCACACCTTGCAGGTTCACGGCAGCGCCCGGCTTCAAGCCCGCGGAGTTCTCGAAATAGGTGTAGATCGTCAGTTTGTGCGAGAAGATTCCGAGGCCGGCTGAACTGGTCATGAGGAACAACAGCGTCACCAATATGACCGTAGCCACCAGAACAATGACGCCCACTTTTAACTGCGACCATCGGACCTCCTGCTGGCTCGGCATAGCGCTCCTCGAGAAAAGTTTGCTCTCCTGCTATTTCGAACCTTTCCGGAGAACGCTCCGGAGGTCATGCAGGTGTATGACATTTCAGAGGATACATTACCTCAGGCTCCGATCAGCCAAAGATACGCTCCGCCATAAGGAACATAGCTGCGAATAACCACTCAGTGTTCTAACTGGATAGGGTTCGGTTGCTGACCGAAGCTGGTTTGAAGCAGTTTTGGAACCGGTTTGGTCCGCCGCGAGCGCGGGGCCGGGGATGTGGCAGGATCGAGTCGATAAAGGATGAGCAGGTTCCGCTCCGGGTCGTCCATCGCAGGGAAAGATGCCACGCGCTTGAGGTGATATAAAGGCGTAAGTGCATCCATCTTGTCGTCGTCTACCTGATTCCAAGCCACGTACCATCCGGGCTGGTAGGCTCGCACGCGAACGGCGAGATCCATCGTTCCAAAGTCGTCGCAGATCGAAGGTACCCCGGTCATCAGCGACAGATCCGATCCACTGATCGAAAGCACCAATGGATTGTGACTGCGATCCGCGGCAACGATTTGCTGGATGCGGTCGGCGGCATCGGCAAAGGTGTACTCGGGATGGGTGACATAGGTTAGAGTCTGCCGCGCATCGGAGACGACAACTACTGTAAGCGCAACTGCGCTCATGACAGCCGTCATGTGATGTAGCGGAGCAACCAAACCGCGCCGGTTCCAAAGACTCTCGAAGACGGTGGCTGTCAGAATGGTGAGCGGAATCGCGACCACAAGGTAGTATCGGGGTTGTAGGTTGTTGTGATACGCGAGAAAAGCAGCATAGCCTCCCGCCCATAACAGAAGAGCTGGAATAAGTGGGTTACGAAGAAGTCGGTGGCTGAAAAAGAGGGCGGTAACCGCAGCCACGAGCGCGAGCGGATAGAGAATGCGACCGACCCACATCCCATCAGTAAATGTATCCCGTAGCACATGGAAGGCATTCTCGCTGGTAATGCCGGTATATGCATTCGCGGTGAATAGATACCTGTAGTCGCTGAGGAAATGCGGTCGGACGACAAGTCCGTAGTAGGCCACCCAAACGACAGTAGCCAATATCAGCGCAGGAAGCCCAAGCCTAAGGAAAGGCCGTAAGCGGTATCCGACGCGTGCATACAATATCCAGGCGATGCAGGGAAGTAGAAAGACTGCCGTGGTCTTTGTTAGCACCATCAGAGGAAGCAAGATGCCTAGCGCAAGTACGGGAGCTGCACACCGCAGCCGATCGCGCCATCTGACTGTGTTTCGCTCCGCGCAGATGAAGGACGTAGCCAGCAATGCTAGCAACGTAACCAGGATGAGCATTGGTTCCAAGATAGCGAGGCGGCTGAACGCGTAGCAGAACGGGCTCACAGCGAGCAATAGAACCGCGATTGCTGGTGCAAGCGACGGAGTATGCCGAGATTCGGATGCAAGATTCTGCCAGCGACGGACGAGGAAGTAGACGCTGACGAGGATCAAGCCAAAAATGCTGACCGAAAGGGCGCGGGCAGTCACGACACTAACCCCGGTAAAGCGGAAGACAACCGATTCAACCAGTGGCCAAACCGGAAGGGCAGCAGCGGGGTTGAAGTCTCCGGGCACATACCAGGTTCCGCGTTGGAAGTGCCGGATTGCCGCATCCCCGTACCAACCCTCGTCGGTGTATTTGGACCAGTCCATCCATGGTGAATGGTTGGGAAAGTCAGCCCTCAGATGGACAGCATGGAAAGTGAGAAAGCAGGCTGCGATTGCCAGCAATAAAAACTCCACCAGGCGGCTACCGACAAACCTGCGCCGCGACAAATGGGATGTGGATGCTGAGGAATCTGTCATGACATGCAACCTGGAATAAATGCAATTCTCATAAGGGCATTAGAACTACGCACGATGAGATACGAAGAACGATGCTCCGGAGTTCGGGGAGGTGGGTACTGGCAAGGCTTTATGGCCTTTTGTTCTGTCTGCAAACCAGCCTATATTGCGGTTTGCAGATTTCTACCCAACAACAACAAACATTAAGAGGAAATAAGGCGACATGCAAGACCTAACTTTTCGCTGGCAACTACGCCTTATTCATAGGCTAAAGCGTCGATGGGGTCCTTGCTGGCAGCTTTGTAGGCCGGATAAACCGCTCCCAACAGCGCACCCGTGAGAGCGATGACGATAGACTTCCACACCCATGGTAGATCAATTACAAAGTCCAGAGTGGGGAAACGAGCCTCCAGCGCCGCACTGAGCGCATAGCTGGATGCAATCCCAAGCGCAATGCCTACTGCCGCAATCGTGCCGGTTTCACGAAGAACGAGGGTGATGATATAGAGCCGGGAGGCTCCTAACGACTTCAAAACGCCGATCTCTCTTGTACGCTCCATCACTGCCGTGTACATGGACTGGAAGATGACTAGGAAGCCGATTACCAATGCAATACCAACAACGACGCGGATCGCGGTGCTCATGTAGGGCAGCCGGGTCGGCGAGATAGCTGACAAATATTCCTCAGCTGTAGCGACGTTGTATTGATTCATCCCAGGTGTTGCGAGAATTGCCTGCCGTATTCCTTCCTGATACCGCGGAGGCTCCTCTGTTCTGAGGTAGAACATCGAGGCCTTGCCAGGAGCTCCGGTCAGCTCTCCCATAGTTTGAATCGGGATGAACTTTCGGCCTCCTTTGCCGTGCTCGACAACGCCGCAGATTCGAAAAGGATGATCCAAAATGTTGATGCTGTCGCCAACTTTTTTCCCAGTAGCGGTATAGTCATCGATGATGACGTCGTATGGCCCCTGGAATGAACCTCCCGAAATGTAGGAAAACGGAAGGAGGTCGTTAAAGCTCTTGTATTCAATGCCATAGATGCTGTCAAGTGAGCTGCTGAGTTGAATGTAAACCGGGGCTGCGACTGCGACATGCGGGATCTTCGCGAGGATATCGCCGACCTTGATCGAAATGCCGGCCGAGCTCATTCCGAGAAAATTGTTCGTTGTACTGGGTCGCACGATCATGTCCATTCCAATGCCGTTCTGGCGTGCTTTGAAGCCGCTGATCTTGCCGAGTAGAATCGCTGTAATCGAGAGAATCATAATGACCTCGATTGCGATTGCTAGTGCACTGATCAAAGAACGCAACGGCCGATGGACGAGATTACCGACGACAAGTTTATTCATTCTGATTCCAGTGTATGTCAGCACCCGCTAAGAACTCATGCCATCCGAAGGCAGCACGCGGGAGCGACGTGGAACGCTGCGCACCGGCGCGATACGGCGAAGCCTAATCTGTTCCGGTCCCTTAATCAGCGAGCCAAAGATCGGCATCACATACGCCGCCGAAAGGGCCGCGACGATCAACCCGAAGTTGACATAACCCAACGCATAGATGATGCCGCCCAGCATCCCCTCGGGAGCAGCATGGCCAAAGTAGGCAGCCATCAGCAGCCCCCAGGGGGAAGCCCGAGTATCTCCACAGAGCGAGTCGAAAACAGTGAAAAGCAGTATCCAGAGCAATGGAGCAACGATAAAGATGCCCAGCCAGCCTTTAAGGTGATATGCCTCGCCGGAGGGACTAAACGAGATGCCAGTCGTGGAATCGTCCTCCGGCAAGCCGCCAACCTCATGCGCGTAAACATTGCCGAAGAAGACATTAGGTTTGGTGGGCCAGAGAACGTGAGGCACGAGATTCTCGAATCCCAGAATGATCGGGGCGAGCCCAAAGGTTCCGTTCTTTTCCGTTACATCAATAAGTGCGTCATCCACAGAGATCATCTGTAAACGATCCATAAAGCCCTGTGGGGTGTTGAAATAAACGGTTGATTCTGAGTAGGTATCCTCTGAGCTCTGGGCGTCCTCGCTGCGGACTCTCTCGAGGTCGGTAAGCATATCGGCAGACAGCTGGATTTGATCCGAAATAGTCGCGGCTCTATAGTTTCGTCCGTATTGAGAGTAAGGGACAAGATAGCGAAACATAAACACTACCAGGAACGCGAAGCCGACAAGTTGTAACCGCGAGAACCGGTAGTGCTGGGAACATGCTGCAACCAACCAGCATGCCAGGGGCATAAACATCCCCTCCTTGGAGAATCCAAGCAGCCCGCCTAGAAACATGGCGCCACCTGAGATCAAGACCGGAACGCTTACGCTGCGCTTTCCACCGGTCCTATGGATCTGGTGGATCACCCCAAGAATCAATGCCATGGGGAGAAAGCGATTGATCTGAGCCAAGGCACTGAGAAGGCTTCCTCCTTCATGCGGGACGAAGCTTAGAATTCCATTGACAACCAACCCGGTTACCATACAGCCCACCGTTGCGTTCTGCATATTTGCATCGGTGACAAGGCTGCCAAGCAAAGGGCGGCGCAAGGTTAGCTTCTTGCTTATAATCACGGCCACAAGCATCGCCGTAATACCGCCAAGAAAAACTCTGATTGTCAGTATTGGAGTAGTTAGGTTGGAGTCAGCAGGTTCACCGAGAACCGCCTTCCAGCAAAGCCCCACGATCACGGCAAGAACAGAATAAAAAAAGACATAAGCTCCCGATGTTCGGGAGAAGCCACCTGCCAGGTTAAACGTAATACCAGCGATCACGACAAACAGAAAACTGCAAATCGCAAACTCAGGGGACGTCTTTTGCAGGAGTTGTACTCCGAACAGAAGCGCCGCAAAGCACACCACACGCGTAATCGGGATGTTAACTGGAAACGGAAGGCGCACTCGTTTTCTCTTTTGAGGCCAAAGAACAGAAAATCGCTGCTCTCAGTAGCCAATTCCCTCTGAAGCCTTGATGATAGAGGGCACCTCCAGGAGCGTCAAAGCCGCATATCTCTACAACGTTGGTGGAATACCCCCTAACCCCAACTGGCATCCCGCTCTGAATTCGTAGGAATATGATAGCTCTAACTACTTTGATTCCATAAGAGTATCGAGCATTGCAATCTTTGACTTGATGGAACCATGAGATCTATTCTGCCGGAAACCGCACAACTGCGCGGGTGAAGACCAAGTATCTGGAGCGGCTTAGCGGAGCGGAATGAGACGATTCGGCGACGAGTTACGATCGGAGCGAGAGCGCAAACGAGTTACGCTCGAGACCATCTGCACCATAACAAAGGTTTCCGTCCGTCATCTCGAGGCTCTAGAAGGCTCCGACTACGGTGAGCTACCTGGCGGAGTGTTCCGCAGAGGAATTCTGCGCAGCTATCTCGGTGCTGTCGGGCTTCAAGAGTCTCCCTGGATGGAGCGGTTTGAGGCCGCATTGCGAGAGAGTGGCGCTGTTCAGGTTGAAAGCAACGACTGGGTTGAGTTTGCAGAAAATGTTCGTAGAAATCGCGGCGGAATGAAAGCAGGAACGGGATCCCGGTGGATTGGGGTCGCCGCTATGGCGGGGACTCTGGTGATGCTCGGCTGGGGAGTGTGGAAGTTCGTATTGCACGGCCATCTGTTTCTCTAATTTAGACAACAAACATTTCACCCCCACACAACATTGTCACCATTCAATGCGGAATTTCGCCATTGGCCGACCAATAGCTGCATGTGGCTGGGCCTTTTGATACGGCCTCATAAGACGGGTAGAATGGAAGGGTTATATCAAACGCGGGTGCATTCCTGACCGCAAGTCACCCTGAAGGAGTTTCTTTTGGCTACACGCGAGCGTTTTCTCTTCACCAGCGAGTCTGTCACCGAGGGCCACCCAGACAAGATCGCCGACCAGATCTCTGATGCCATTCTCGATGCCTGCCTCGCGCAGGATCCCTACAGCCGCGTTGCGTGCGAGACTCTGACCTGCACGGGTCTGGTCGTCATTGCGGGCGAGATCACCACCAAGGCCTACGTCGACTTCCAGAGCCTGGTTCGTGGAACCGTTGCAGCAATCGGTTATGACAATGCACTCTATGGTTTCGACTCGAACACTTGCGCTGTCATCTCGACAATCAACAAGCAGTCCGGTGACATCGCCATGGGTGTAGACACTGGTGGAGCTGGTGACCAGGGCATGATGTTCGGCTATGCCACCAATGAGACGCCAGAGTTAATGCCTGCGGCCATCTCCTTCGCGCACCGTCTCGCCCGCAAGCTCAGCGAGGTTCGCAAGAACGGCCTGATGTCGTACCTTCGTCCCGACGGCAAGAGCCAGGTTACGGTTGAGTACGATGCAAATCATCGCCCGGTTCGGGTAGACGCAGTTGTAATCTCGACCCAGCACGCAGAGACGGTCGGCAATGATGAGCTGCGCGCCGACATCCTGAAGAATGTCATCCAGGCCGTAATTCCTGCGGAACTGCTCGACGAGAACACCAAGTACCATATCAACCCGACCGGGCGCTTCGTGGTTGGCGGACCAATGGGCGACACAGGCCTCACCGGACGCAAGATCATCGTCGATACGTACGGCGGCATGGGCCGTCACGGCGGGGGAGCCTTCAGTGGGAAGGATGCAACCAAGGTTGATCGTTCGGCTGCTTACATGGCCCGTTACGTAGCCAAGAACATCGTCGCGGCTGGCCTTGCTGACCGCTGCGAGGTCCAACTGGCCTACGCAATTGGCGTTGCTGAGCCCGTCAGCGTGCTCGTCGACACCTTTGGCACTGGCAAGGTCGATGAGACGAAGCTCGAGGAAGTGGTTCGCAAGAACTTCTCATTGACCCCCAAGGGCATCATTGAGAGCCTTCAGCTCCGGCGTCCCATCTTCAAGGCCACAGCCGCCTACGGGCACTTTGGACGAACGGGCGAGACCTTCACTTGGGAAGCGACCGATAAGGCCGCGGCACTCAAGGAGCAGACACAGAGCCTTCTCGCAACGAAGTAAGCGCGAACCAATAACCCCTTCAAACGGCGGGTCTTCAGGCTCGCCGTTTGCGCTTCTACGCAAGCAAGACTCCATCAAACACAACCGCTAGACGAATTTGCTGCATCCGAATGATGATTCACCGGGTGTCTGACGCATGCTGATTCGTTCTGAATACGACATACAATTCCATCTTCCAGCGCCACTAACCATGCTCGCGATGCTTCGCCTGCATCCCTCGCTGGACTCCGTGCTGGTCGAACCGGAGATTTTAAACATCGAACACATCGATCTCAACACCAAGCGGGAGATTCAGGGCAGCATCTATCTCGATAGTTTCGGGAATCGCTGTCTGCGATTTAGTGCGCCAGATGGCGCTCTTCGGGTGGCAGGCAGCAGTCTTGTGCGGATTGAAGATCAACCCGACCCGATCGGCAACGAAGCGTTGCAGAATCCAGTGGAGAAGCTTCCCAACGAGATGCTTCAGTTTCTTCTCAGCAGCCGTTATTGCGAAGTCGATCGGATGGCTCAGATTGCCACCGATCTGTTTGGAACGATCCCGCAGGGATGGCAGCTTGCGGTTGCGATTCGCGACTGGGTTCACGATCATGTTCAGTTCAACTACATGTCAGCTCGGCCGACCAAGACAGCGCTCGATCTCTTCACGGAGCGCGTTGGGGTTTGTCGAGATTTCCAGCATCTCGCTATTACGTTGTCTCGTGCCATGAATATTCCGGCGCGATATGTCACCGGCTACCTTGGAGACATTCGCGTGCCTTTTGGTGGTCCAGGAGATTTCAGCGCATGGTACGAGGTCTACCTCGGTGACCGCTGGTGGGCGCTGGATGCCCGCCACAATACAGCCCGTCTTGGCAGGCTTCTTATGGCAGTGGGCCGAGATGCGACAGATGTTGCTATCACCACAGCCTTCGGTGCCGCGCACCTGACCCACTTCTTCGTAGAGAGCAATGAGATAGATGAGATGGGCGAGAAAGTTCCTCTGCCTATCTCGTCCGTAACAACCTCTGCTGCGACCGAAACCATAACAGAGTAGTCACTTTGACTGAACAGAACGGAGTGTGACTTTACTGCTGCGATGGGACGATACTGACATGATTGAGATCATGAGCAGGACGACCACAGCAACTTCGTTGACAGGAGACTTCGCCGAGACGCAGTGGCAACAGGTGCTCGAGCGCGACACGAGCGCGGACGGTCAGTTCTTTTATGGGGTTAAGTCGACCGGGATCGTCTGCAAGCCGAGCTGTCCCAGCCGCAGACCAACACGTGAGAACGTTCGCTTCTTCCCTACCCTGACAGATGCATTTGAAGCCGGATTCCGTGCCTGTCGCCGATGCAATCCTGACAGTACGGCGCCTCGTCCCGATCCTCATGGCAGAGTGATCGCTCGCGTCGCGAAGTATCTTGGTGACCATCCCGGTCAGCGTGTAACCACGGAGGCCTTGGCTAAGGCAGCTGGAGTGAATCGTTTGACTCTGCTGCGCGCCTTCCGCCGCGTCTTTGGAGTCAGCCCGGCGCAATACGCAAGGACACTTCGCCTGAACACATTCAAGGAAAAAGTAAAGGAGCCAAAGATGCGAGTTACAGATGCGATCTATGACGCCGGGTTCGGTTCGAGCAGCCGGCTGTACGAAAATAGCAGCGCCCGGCTGGGAATGACACCGCGCGAGATGCGAAACGGAGCCGCGGGCATCATAGTTCGCTACTCCACCTCCAACAGCCCTCTAGGCCGTATGTTGGTCGCGGCGACGAATAAGGGCATCTGCACGATCGCATTTGGGGATTGCGATGCCGAGGTGAAAGCCATTCTGCAGGATCGGTTCCCGAACGCCAAACTCGTCGCCGAAGAGGCAAAGTCCGGCTGGCTCGCCGACGCAGTAGCATTTGTTACCAACCAGATGAGTGAGCATCCCGTCGCCGCGACCTTCCCGCTCGACGTGCGGGCTACGGCTTTCCAGCAGCGGGTGTGGAAGGCTCTGCAGGAGATTCCACGGGGCGAGACGCGGACCTACTCGGGACTCGCGGCAGACCTCGGCGCACCGTCTTCGACGCGGGCTGTAGCAGGTGCTTGCGCGGCAAATCCAGTTGCGGTTGTGGTTCCCTGCCATCGCGTTGTAGGCAAGAGTGGCTCGCTGACCGGCTATCGCTGGGGCGTCGAGCGCAAGCGGAAGCTGCTGGAAGCTGAGAAGAAGAGCATGCGCATTGCCTGAGCCATTACAGTAGAGCGATGGCTCAGGCAGGGACAGTAAATTCGACAACGATCGACGGGCCGCATCTCTACTCTCGGATCACTTGGCGCCTGATTCCCTATCTCTTCCTCCTCTACATCGTTGCCTACGTAGACCGCGTCAATGTCGGGTTTGCGGCGATGGACATGAAGCGGCAGCTCGGCTTCTCGGATACTGTTTACGGTATGGGCGCCGGAATGTTCTTCCTCGGATACGCGCTCTTCGATCTGCCCAGCAGTCTGGTGGTTCGGCGCGTGGGAACGCGGCTGTGGATTGCGCGCATCATGATCACCTGGGGCCTGATTGCAGCTGGCATGATGTTCGTGCGCTCTCCGTGGTCGTTCTACACGATGCGTTTTCTTCTGGGCGTCGGCGAGGCGGGCTTTGTTCCTGGGATGCTGTTATATCTCACGTATTGGTTTCCTTCGCACGTGCGTGCACGTGCTGTTGCTAAGTTCATGACAGCCTCTTCGCTTGCGGGCGTTGTCGGTGGACCTCTATCGAGTGCTCTGCTCAAGCTCGATGGCGTCGCCGGGCTTCATGGATGGCAGTGGCTCTTTGTCGCCGAAGGAATTCCCACTGCCCTGCTCGGCTTTTCTGTTCTGTTTGTCTTGAAGGATGGCCCCACCCAGGCGGACTGGCTGAAGCCAGAGGAAAAGCGATGGCTTGTCGGAGAACTTACACAAGATCAGGAACGCTACGGCGCAACAGAACATCAGTCGCTGACGGATGCGTTCAAGCTACCTTCCGTCTGGCTGCTTGCTGCGGTTTATGTGTCGATCCAGATCGGCGTTTACATCATGAATCTCTGGATGCCGTTGATGCTGAGCAACCTAGCCAGCGAGCTGAGCAGCGACGCAAGCACAATCGCGAGTTACTCCACCCTTCCGTATCTGCTTGCAGCGTTGTTTACCATGCTCATCGGGTGGAGTTCAGACCGTTCGAACGAGCGTAGCGGGCACGTTGCCGGATGTATGTTGCTTGTCGCGGCAGGTTTCGCCTGGGCTGCAGTGTCACATAGCGTCGGTGTTGCGCTATCGGCCTTTTCCCTCGCAGCGATGGGACTCTGGGGCACCTTAGGGCCATTCTGGGTGTTATTGACGCGTGCTGTTAAGGGCTCCGCAGCTGCTGGTGGCATTGCCATGATTACAACGCTTGGCGCCCTTGGCGGATTCCTTGGTCCTTATGCGACAGGCGTCCTGCGGGATTCAACTGGCTCGTTCTCACACGGACTCTATGCCGTAAGCGGGCTGGCTCTCGTTGCTGCGATGATAGGCATTGCAACGAGACGGCTTAGCTCAAACAATCAAAGCTGAACGCGGTTGAGATGGTATCCTAGTAGAAGGATTCAGGGCTTGAATCCTCAACATTTCCATCAGAAAAAGAGGTGCCTTAATGGCAACAGCAACCATCGACAAGGTAGCGGCGGAGTACAAGGTCGCCGATCTCTCGCTCGCCGAGTTCGGACGCAAGGAGATCGACATCGCCGAGCAGGAAATGCCCGGCCTCATGTCCATCCGCAACAAATACGCTCCGTCGAAGCCGCTAGCTGGAGTTCGAGTCACCGGATCACTGCACATGACGATCCAGACCGCGGTGCTGATCGAGACGATGGTAGCCTTGGGCGCCGATGTCCGCTGGGCAAGCTGCAACATCTTCTCCACGCAGGACCACGCCGCCGCCGCGATCGCTGCAGCTGGTGTTCCGGTCTTCGCCTGGAAGGGCGAGACGCTTGAAGAGTACTGGTGGTGCACGGATCAGGCGCTGCGTCACAAGGGCGGTCTTGGACCCCAGATCGTCATCGACGACGGCGGCGACGTAACGCTGCTGATCCATAAGGGCGTCGACCTCGAGAAGGGTGATGGCTGGGTCAACACTCCTTCAGGTAATCAGGAGGAGCAGGTAATCAAGGTCCTACTCAAGAAGATCCACGCCGAGGACTCTTCCTACTTCCAGAAGATTGCAAAGGAATGGAAGGGTGTTGCCGAAGAGACGACGACAGGCGTTCACCGGCTATACAAAATGATGGAGCAGGGCAAGCTGCTTATTCCTGCCATCAACGTTAATGACTCGGTGACGAAATCGAAGTTCGACAACCTGTACGGCTGCCGCGAGTCGCTGGTCGACGGCATCAAGCGCGCGACCGACGTGATGGTTGCGGGCAAGACGGCCGTGATCTGCGGCTATGGCGACATAGGCAAGGGCTCCGCGGCTTCGCTGCGCGGACTTGGGGCTCGCGTGATTGTGACAGAGATCGATCCGATCAATGCGCTGCAGGCCGCGATGGAAGGCTACGAGGTCACGACGCTCGAAGAAACCCTGGGTCGCGGTGATATCTATGTCACCTGCACAGGCAATCTCGACATCATTACCTTCGAGCACATGCAACAGATGAAGGACCAGGCGATTGTCTGCAACATCGGGCACTTCGACAACGAAATCCAGATGGATCAGCTTAACAGCGCCAAGGGCGTTACCAAGTTGAACATCAAGCCCCAGGTGGACAAGTACACCTTCCCCGGCGGCAACAGCATCTTTGTGCTGGCCGAGGGCAGACTGGTGAACCTTGGCTGCGCGACTGGTCATCCGAGCTTCGTGATGTCGAACAGCTTCTCTAACCAGACGCTGGCCGCGCTGGACCTCTGGAAGAATAAGGACACCTACAAGGTAGACGTCTACATTCTTCCGAAGAAGCTGGACGAGGAAGTAGCTCGCCTGCATCTCGAGAAAATCGGCGTTAAGCTGACTACACTGTCCCCGAAGCAGGCTGAATACCTCGGTGTTGCGGTAGATGGGCCTTACAAGGCTGAGCAGTATCGCTACTAAAGCTTCACAAGGACGAAGACGATGCTCAGGTTGTCTCTGAGCATCGTCTTTCATTTAAGAGGTCGTTACAGGCATCACGCGAACATCGTGCTTCGGGCTATTGCTTCTTACCCTCGTGCTGCGCCCCGTTCTGGTGAATGACAAGGCGATTAACGGCGTGGGTGGCGGGGTCTCGGAAGAACTCGATCTGGGCGTCGGTGATCTTAAGGAAGAAGTTGTCCTGAGATTCGGCATAGATGTCGATGGTGTTTTGTTTGCCGAGCTTCGCTGAGAGACGAGGGCCGCTAACCGCGATAATCAGGTCGGCCTCGAGGTCAGCTACACGGTAAGTTCCGGCGTAGTCGGGCAAAGTGGCCGCGGAGAGTATGACCTCTTTACGCTCGGAAGTTAGGGTGACTGACTGGCCTAAAGCGACTTTGCCAATATAGCTGGCGATCTGATCAGGGGCGCCACCGGTGAGGTTGCCGAGGACGATGACGGTGAGTTTGTCGTCGGGGTAGTAGTTGAGCGATGTGTTGAAGCCTTCGATGCCGCCGCCGTGGGTGATGAGCCTGTGGCCATCGGCGTGGCGAATAAAGACGCCGAATCCATAGTCGGACTTGAACGGCGTGGTCATCCGCGTGAGCGACTCGGGTTTGAGGACCTTACCGCCGAAGAGTCCCTCCTCCCACCTAAGGAGATCGCCGGTGGTGGAGTAAAGAGCGCCGGCGGAGAACGGGATGGTCATGCTGATATAGCCGTCGTGCTCGATGCCATGCGGGGAGCGACGGTAGCCCTGAGCGCGCTGCGGGAGGATGGCGGCGTTGGAATCGATGCCGGTATCCTTCATGCCGAGCGGAGTGAAGATGTTCTGCTGAAGAAAATCTCCGTACTTCTGGCCGGAGATTTTCTCGATGAGGTAGCCGAGGAGGATGTAGCCGGAGTTGGAGTAGTTGAACTTTGTGCCAGGCTCGAAATCTAGCGGCTTGTCACGGAAGCGGGCGACGAGTTCAGCAGGGTTAGTGTCCTTCCACTCGGTGGAGCGGTAGTCGGAGAAGCCAGTGAATGAAGGAATGCCGGAGGTGTGGGTGAGTACGTTGTAGACCGTGATCTTTGACCATGCCGCGGGGGCGTCGGGTATGTACTTGCTGACGGGATCGTCAATATTCAGCTTACCGCGCTCCTGAAGGAAAAGGATGCTGACGGCGGTGAACTGCTTCGTGATGGAGCCGAGGCGGAACTTGGTGGAAGGGGAGTTGGGTATTGACCACTCGAGATCGGCAGAGCCGTAGCCCTGATCGATGAAGGTGTGGCCATCTTTGACGACGAGGACGGTCCCCATAAAAGATTTGTCATCGACATAGTTTGCGATGATCTGCTGCATGCGGACTACCAGGTCGGAAGCGGGTTTTTGTGTTTGAGCGCTTACACAGAACGGCACAAGGCAAAGAATGAGAGTGGCGAGTGGGCGACTGCGCATGACGGCTCTACGCAAGGTATGGCGTAGAAGTTCCTCTAGGCTGGCTAAGGGAACTTGTCTTGACCTATTGCGGGGTGATGATTCCACCTACGGGAAGGCTTGTTGGCAGAGTGCCGGGTCGGCGGAGATGCATGGCCTCGGCGGTCATGTCCGTGTACTTCAGGCCTGCCCCCGTATTGAAGAGGACCACCTTGTCCGTGGGCTTGAGCTCACCGGCTTTCAATAGCTGGTCGTACGCGGCAGTGGCGGCAGCGCCTTCAGGCGAGAGGAAGATGCCCTCATTACGGGCGTAGTCGAGAATGCTCTCGAGGATGACGTCGTCGGGGGAGGCGATGGCCTTGCCGCCGGATTTCTCGAGGATGTCGAGGATGATGTAGTCGCCGTAGGGCTTGGGAACGCGCAGGCCAGCGGCGAAGGTGTCGGCGTTCTGGAAGAACTCGCTGGTGGGCTTGTGCTGGTCGTAGGCCGTAGCGATGGGGGCACAGCCAGCAGCCTGCAGAGCATACATCTTCGGGCGTTTTCCGCTCACCCAACCAAGCTGCTCAATCTCTTCGAAGGCCTTCCACATGCCGATCAGGCCGACGCCTCCTCCTGTGGGGTAGAAGACAGCGTCGGGGTACGACCAGCCAAGTTGCTCGACAAGCTCGTATCCCATAGTCTTCTTGCCTTCAACTCGGTAGGGTTCCTTGAGAGTAGAGATGTCGAACCAGACCTCACTGGCGGGGGTGTTGGCTTCCTTTTGAGCTTTGATCTTTTCGCCGACAATGCGGGCACAATCGGAGATGAGGCCGTCGATGAGGGTGACGTCGGCGCCGTAAACGACGCCTTCGACGTAATTGGCGAACGGGACATCCTGTGGCATGAAGATGTGGGCCTTGATTCCGGCGGCGGCTGCGTATGCGGCAAGTGCTCCTGCGGCATTGCCCGCGGAGGGAACGGCGAGGTGCTGGAGGCCGTAGTGTTTCGCCATGGTAACGGCGAGACCGAGGCCACGAGCCTTGAAAGTGCCAGTAGGGTTAGCGCCTTCCTCTTTGATATAGAGCCCGGAGTAGCGCTTTGATTGAAGCATCGGGGTCCAGCCTTCGCCAAGGGTGACCGGCGTGACGTCCGGCAGCACGGAGGAGTAGCGCCACATTCCGAGCGATGCGTGTGAGGCCGCGGCCTTCGATGCAATGTCTTCTCGTTTTGCGGTGCGCTTCAACTCGTCCATGTCATAGCGAACGTAGAGGGAGCCAGCACAGATGGGGCAGAGAGTCTGCGGTGTTTCAGCGGAAACGTGGTGGTGGCAACGGGAGCACTCAAGCGATGCGATACGGGGCATAGTTCGATGTTAACGGATACGATGAGAGAATTGATGGATGGGCAGCCGACGAATCCGGATGGTAGCGGTAGATGTGGATGGCACGCTTCTAGGCGCGGATGGCATCGTAAGTGCGCGGAATGCGACTGCTCTGAAGGCCGCCGAACGGGCCGGCGCGGAGGTGGTCATTGCGACCGGCCGACGGCATAGCTACGCCATGAAAGTTCTGCGTGGGTTGGGCCTAAGCGAACGGAATGGGCTAATCAGTTCGAACGGCGCGGTGGTGCGGACGTTGGGTGCCCAACTACTCGAGAGAACGCTGCTGGAGCAAAAGACAGCTGAGTGGCTCTGTGGCCACATGGGTGAATTCCGACGTTCGCTGGTGGTGACTTTCGACAGGGTGCAGGACGGCGAAGATGCACGCGGAGCCTTGGTGGTAGAGGAGATGGACGAGCTAAATGGCAGCATCGGAAGGTGGATGGCGGCGAATGAGCCGTATATCGAGAAGGTCGTTCCGATGGAGGCAGCGTTGGGCCGAGAGGGGCTAATCCAAATGATGCTTTGTGGAACCATTAAGCGAATGAAAGATGCGGAGGCTGTGCTGCTCAGTGATCCGAAGGTGTTGGGAGTTGGGGCTGAACCTTTGAGAAAGAGCGAGGTGAGGCGGAGCTCGGGATCTGAAGAATCTGAAGTAGCTCTGCACCGGACAGAGTATCCGGAAAGGAATCTAAGCATCGTCGATATCCTACCGGCGGGGTGCAGTAAGGGACGAGCCATGCTCGACTTCGCCACAGCACGAGGAGTAGCTCCTGAGGAGATACTGGCGATTGGAGACAATTGGAACGATGTCTCGATGCTGGAGGCTGCCGGAACAGCGGTTCTGATGGAGAATGCGCCTGAAGACCTGAAGGAAGTCGCCGCACGGAGAGGATGGGCTTTGGGTGCGCATCACTTGGACGATGGAGTAGCTATGGCGGTGGAGGCGGCGCTCGAGGGAAAGCTACGGACGCTTACGATGGCACCTTCGTAGAACTGAGAGAGGAGCCCCTAAAGAGTAGCTCGAGTGGTAGGCTAATGAGAGTGACTACATCGTTCAGTGCGGTTTGGCGAGTGGTTTGCCTGGCTTGTTTTGCGCTTAAGGCGGGATCTTTATGTCCCATGGCGCACGCGGCAGAGCATGTCACTCTGAAAAATGGGTTTGAGCTCGACTGCGTTCGCCGCGAGATCGTGGGTGACCGTGTCCGTCTGTATCTCGCAGGCCGTGATATGGCGAATTACCTTGAGGTCGCTGCGGACACCGTGATTAGTGTTGAGTCGATTGCCGATTTACCTGTATCTGTAGCTGCCCCCTCGCCGCTCTCTATGGTGGCAAACAGCATTCCTTCCGAGCCAACCCGTGAGGAGATGCATACGATGCTCGCTCATGCGGGAACCGAACACAACATCGACGCCGATCTGCTGGCAAGCGTAGTCAGAGCGGAAAGCGGGGGACATGTGCGGGCAGTTTCGCACGCGGGCGCGCGGGGGCTGATGCAGCTAATGCCTGGCACAGCCAGTGAGTTGGGAGTCCAAGATGCGTTCCGCGCAGACCAGAACATCGCAGGCGGAACAGCCTATCTTGACCAATTGTTGGTGCGCTATCACGATAACGTTGCACTTGCCCTGGCGGCATACAACGCTGGACCAGCCGCTGTAGATCGATACAACGGGATTCCACCATACCGCGAAACGCGTGCTTATGTGGCTCGGGTAATCCGAGAGTTCAATCGGCGCAAGCTGACGGCTCGCGTAGGCGAGCAGGTAGCACAAGCGAAGTGACGAGGTTCGGCAGACAAGTAAGCGCATCCGGGAGCAGTCTGCGATGAAGAGTCGGAGTTCGATGCTATGGGGTGGCCTGATAGTTGCGCTCGCCCTTGTGGTCTTTGTGTACCGCGACCGAATCCATTTTGACTGGGCGAACTTCGGGCAACAACTCAAGAATATTGAATGGGGCCATGCGTTTGCCGGAATCTTGCTAATTTACATCACTTACTGGCTGCGAGCGATACGGTGGAGCGTGTTTATAAAGCCGATCAAGCACGTGTCCGTAGGTGCGTTGACCGGTCCACAGTTCATAGGGTTTACCGCGGTGGCATTGTTCGGCAGACTGGCGGACCTGACACGGCCGTACCTAGTCGCGCGTAAGATCCAGGCGCCGCTTAGTTCGCAGATCGCAATCTATACTTTGGAGCGGATGTTCGACTTGGGCTCGGCTGCACTGATCTTCTCAACCGCCTTGGCGTTTGCGCCAAAGAACACTCCGAGTTACGACATCTTCATGAGGGTGGGCCGCGGAAGCCTGATAGTGACCTTGGCGATTGCCGTCTTTGCCGGGGCGATTCGCGTGGCTGGCACTACGGTGGCTGGATTTGCGCGTCGGGTACTAAGCCCAATGTCGAAGCCGGTCGCCAATAGCATTGCAGAGAAGATCGAGAGCTTCCGTGAGGGTCTGAGCGGTCTAAAAACGTGGCGCGAGTTGGCCGTCATCACAGGGCTCTCCCTGTTGATGTGGGGCATGATTGCATCGACCTACGTGCAAACAACGCACGCATTTGTGCAAACACCTGAGCTAGCCAACCTCTCATTTTCTCGCGCGATGCTGCTGATGGCCGCGAGCTTAGGTGGAAGCCTGCTCCAGTTGCCCATCGTGGGGTGGTTCACGCAGATTGCTGTAACTGCGGCTGCAATGCATGCATTTTACGGTGCGCCGATCGAGGCGGCAACGGCGTGCGGCGCTCTGCTGCTGGCGGTGACATTTCTCTGCATCATCCCTGCGGGGTTGCTCTGTGCCAGATTGGAGCATGTAAGCCTGAAGAAGGTAACCTCGGAGAGCGAAGAAGCAGGCAAGGAGAGTATGCCCGTCACCGCAGAGTCTGGGGCCGACTGAAAGAACGCTGCTAGAATCAATGCATTCCAATGAAGTGTCCTTACTGCGGTTTTACCCAGGATCGAGTCGTCGATTCAAGAGAGAGCAAAGAAGCCGATTCAATCCGCCGCCGGCGTGAGTGCGAGGGCTGCAACAAGCGCTTCACAACTTACGAGCGGATCGACGAGATTCCTTACATGGTGGTGAAGAAGGACGGTCGAAGAGAGAAGTTCGACCGGCAGAAGGTCCTGAGCGGGTTGCTGCATGCATGCGAAAAGCGCCCTGTTTCGGCGGTGAAGCTCGAGCAGATCGTCGATGAAACCGAGGCATATGTCGTAGATTCCCCAGAGCGCGAGCGGTCGACAAGCGAAGTCGGCGAGCTGATCATGACGCGATTGAAGGAGATCGATACTGTCGCCTATATCCGATTCGCCAGCGTGTACAGAGACTTCAAGGATGTACGCGAGTTCAAGCAGGAATTGGAAGAGCTGTTGAGCTCGAAAGAACAAAAGAAGAAGCGATAAAGGTCCAAGAATCCTCAAAGCAACAACAGGAAGAAAGCTAGAGAGAGATGGCCGTTGATAGAACACACAAGATTACGTTGATTCCGGGCGACGGCATCGGTCCGGAGGTCTCAGGCGCAGTAGTGAAGATCGTCGAGGCGGCTGGCGCGACAAACGGCGTCGAATTCGAATGGCATCGATATGCGGCGGGCGCCGAGGCCTTCGAGCAAACGAAGGAGTACATTCCGCGGGTACTGTACGACTCGATTGAGCAGAACCGTGTTGCGCTTAAGGGTCCCGTGGCGACTCCAATCGGTGGCGGATTTGCTTCCATCAACGTCACGCTGAGGAAGAAGTTCGAACTGTTTGCGAACTTCCGTCCCGTGAAGAGCCTGCCAGGTTTGAAGACGAAGTACGAGAACATCGACCTGATTATCGTCCGCGAGAACATGGAGGACCTATACGCAGGCCTCGAGCACGAGATCGTGCCGGGAGTGGTTCAATCTCTGAAGATCATTACGGACAAAGGGTCGTCGCGAATCGCGCAGTTTGCCTTCGATTACGCACGCAAGCATGGACGTAAGAAAGTCCATGCGATTCACAAAGCAAACATCATGAAGCTATCGGACGGGCTATTTTTGCGCTGCTGCCGGAGGATCGCGGAGGAATTTCCTGAGGTCGAGTACAAAGAGCACATCGTCGATAACACATGCATGCAGCTTGTACTAAATCCATATCAGTACGACATTTTGCTTACCGAAAATCTGTATGGCGATATCCTGAGCGATCTTTGCAGCGCATTTGTTGGTGGTCTCGGCCTGGTGCCGGGTGCAAATCTGGGGAAGGAGTGCGCGATCTTTGAAGCGGTACATGGGTCGGCTCCTGACATCGCAGGCAAGGACATGGCAAACCCCACAGCATTGCTCCAATCGGCCGTGCTGATGCTGCACCACATCAACGAGAAGGCGACTGCGGAACGTGTACAGACGGCTATAGAACAGGTGTATCGCGAGGGCAAGGTTCTGACGCGTGACGTGGGAGGCACGGCCGGAACCAATGCTTTTGCCGATGCTGTGCTGCAAGCGATGGAGTCGCCGGTGGCTGCAAAGTAACGAAGGGAGCAGGATGAAGAGCTTGGGCTGGCCTCTAGCCACGATGATGGTGACGGGCATAGTAGTCGGGCTTGCGGGGTGCAAGCCGAACGAGGCAATCCGGCAGGGCGCCGTGATCGACAAAGGCACGAAGCCTAACCAAACGGTTACCGAAAATCGCTCGTCAGTCTATGACGCGACGGCTGGTTCAATCCGCGGTACGGTGAATTTTCCAGGCAAGGTGCCTGAGCGTCTGAAGATCGACATGAGCCAGGATCCAGTCTGCTCGATTACAGGCGGCGAGAACCTAGCGGAGCAGTACGTAGTGCACGGCGGCAAACTGGCCAACGTGTACCTCTACATCAAGGAAGGCCCCGAGTCCGCGATGAATGCAGATCCAAAATCAACTGCGCCAGTCGTGCTGGATCAGGTCGGCTGCAAATATACGCCGCACGTCATCGCAGTCATGCGCGGAGGCACCGTTGAATTCCGAAACTCAGACGGAACCATGCACAACATCCACACTATGCCAGCCGGAAATCAGCCGGTGGACGTGTCGCAGGGTGCAAAAGGAGCTCCAGAGATCAGGCAATTCGACAAACCTGAGATCATGATGCCGGTGCGATGCAATAACCATCCCTGGATGAATGCCTTCATCAACGTTTCGACGACGCCGTTCTTTGCGGTTTCAGACGTGGACGGCAAATTTGAGATCAAAGGCCTGCCCCCGGGCAAATACACACTGGCAGCGGTGCACGAGAAACTCGGCGAGCAGACGATTTCCGTTGAAGTTGCATCGAAAGAGCAGGCGAAGGTCGAGTTCACCTATTCGACGAAGTAACGGAGGCTGGGGACAATGGCCGTGGCGACAATGCTGTGGCAGCAAGCTGTGGAACGCGGATTCAGCCTGACGTTGATCACACATCAGCTTCCTTTCTGGTTTCTGGTTTTTGCACTGTTTCTTCCACGAGTGGCCCTCGCAGTGGCATGGCTCCAGGGCGTGCTAGTCCCATTCCATCTGGCGGGATGGATTCCGTTAGTGTTTGCGATTCTGCTGCCTCGGGTCTTAATCCTTTACGTGATTTACCTGGATCAAGGGATAAGCCTGTGGTTTGTGATCCATCTGGTGGGGGCCTTGTTGGTCTGGACAGGCGGAGGACACACCTACAGGCGCCACAGAGGCGATATTTAGGGCCAGCGAGAGTTTCGGCCGCTTTGTGACGCATGCCGTGACGTAGGGGACACGCCGCGTTATTCTTAAGAGACTATGGAACGGCGACGGGTAGGCATTCTTGGCGCAACCGGCATGGTCGGTCAGCGATTCATTCAACTTCTGCACAATCACCCCTGGTTTGAGATCACGTGGCTGGCGGCGAGCGATCGCAGCGCGGGCAAAGCGTACGGCGAGGCCTGTAAATGGAAGCTCGACACTCCGTTGCCTGCAAAGATCGCGGCGATGACCGTCCAGCCGAACATTCCCGAGTTGTGCGAAGGCGAACTGCCGAAGATCATCTTTGCCGCGCTGGATGCAGACATCGCTCGCGAGCTGGAACCGAAATTTGCTGCGGCCGGCTGCGCCGTGATCTCGAACTCAAGCGCCTTCCGCATGGTAAAGGACGTTCCGCTGGTAGTACCGGAGGTGAACGCCGGTCATCTGGATCTGATCGAGACGCAGTCATGGCGGCGTGATAACGGCGGATACATTGTGACGAATCCGAACTGCTCGGCGATCGGATTGGTGCTGGCCCTGAAACCTCTCGAGGAGCGGTTCGGCATTGAGAGCTTGTTCGTTTCGACGATGCAGGCGGTAAGCGGTGCCGGATACCCCGGCGTGCCTTCTCTGGACATCCTGGGCAACGTCGTCCCCTTCATCAAGAATGAAGAGGAGAAGATGCAGGAGGAGGTCGGCAAGCTGCTAGGCCACATCCGCGGCGAACATATCGAGATGCTGGACGCGAAGGTGAGCGCGCACTGCAACCGCGTGCCGGTCGAAGACGGGCATACTGAGTGTGTAAGCATCAAGTTCAGAAAGAAGGCGACGCGCGATGAGATTCTCGCGACGTGGAGCGAATTCGCTCCGCTGCGCGGGCAGCTCCTGCCGACGGCTCCCGAGCATCCAGTGGAGTTCGACTCTTCCGTAGATCGCCCGCAGCCTCGCCTCGACCGCATGCGCGGCCATGGGATGGCGGCAACGGTGGGTCGACTGCGCGAGTGTCCATTGCTCGACTGGAAGTTTGTTGTGCTGTCGCACAACACGATTCGGGGGGCGGCTGGCGCTGCTCTGCTCAACGCTGAGATTCTTGCGCGCACGGGCAGGCTCGATAAGCTGGGAATTCCGACGGGGGCTGTGCAGGGTCAGGCGGTGCTGGCTTGAGCGTTACGCGGGAGCAGCTTGTTGTGATGAAGTTCGGCGGTACGTCCGTGGAAGACGCCAAGGCGATGAACCGGACTGCGGCTATCGTCGAAGGACGTAGGGCGAAAGGCTTGAACGCCATCGTCGTGGTCTCGGCAATGGCGAAGGTGACAGATCAGTTGCTGGCATCCGCGGCCGCGGCGGGTCGTGGTGATAAGGCTGGAGCTCTGGCTATTAGCGCGCGCCTGAGAAACCGCCATATCGATACAGCTTGCGAGTTGTTGGACGAGACACGCTTTACCGCCCTGCAGAGCGCCGTTCACCAGGAATTCGATGCCCTCGACGACTTACTGCGCGGCATTGCGGCTGTCGGCGAATTGACAGACAGAACGAGCGACCTCGTTGTCAGCTTTGGCGAACGACTTTCGAGCCGCATGGTTGCGGCTGCCTTCGATCAACGCGGCCTGAGTGGCACACACGTCGACGCACGCACCTGCATCATCACCGATTCGAACTACGGCAAGGCCGCTCCGCAGGAACCCGCGATTGAGGCCAAGCTGACCGAGCACGTACTACCCCTGATCGAATCCGGAAAGACTCCCGTCATGGGTGGGTTCATCGGTTCAAACGCCGACGGAATCACCACGACACTCGGACGCGGTGGAAGCGACTACACGGCAGCGCTCGTTGGTGGAGGATTGCACGCAGGCGCGATCGAGATATGGACGGATGTCAACGGCATCATGACAACCGATCCGCGGATATGTCCCGATGCTCTCCGTGTGAAGACAATCAGCTTTGAAGAAGCGGCTGAGCTTGCTTACTTCGGAGCAAAGGTGCTCCATCCTGCAACAATCCTCCCCGCTGTGCAGAAGAGCATCCCGGTCTGGGTGCTTAACTCGCGTAACGCGGAGAACGAGGGCACGAAGATTACGGCTGTGGCTCCTCATTGCAGAAGTCCTTTCAAAAGCATCGCGGCGAAGAAGAAGCTGACCATCATCGACATTGTTGCGAGCCGCATGCTGATGACCCATGGCTACCTGAAGGCAGTCTTCGACGTCTTCGACAAGTACAAGTGCGCGATCGATATGGTCTCGACCAGTGAGGTAAGCATTTCGCTCAGCGTGGACTCGAACGAAAGGCTGCCGGAGATCTGCGAGGAACTGTCCAAGATCGCCGACGTGAAGATGGAGGGCAGCAAGGCCCTGATCTGCATGGTCGGCGAAGATATTCGTGGACACAATGGCATCGCCGGCCAGGTCTTTACGGCTGTAAGCCATGTGAATGTGCGGATGATCTCTCAAGGAGCAAGCGAGATCAATATGAGTTTCATGATCGATGAGGAGGATGTAGACGAGGCAATTCGCAGCCTGCATCAACAGTTCTTCGCCGATCCTGACGAGACTGTGTTTGATGTGATAGCCCGTGTCCCTGCGGAGAGCAAGGCTTAGGAAGGAACTGGAATGCGCGTACTGGTGCTGGGGCAGGGCAAGACAGGCAAGCTGGTAGCTGAGGTAGCGGCGGAGCGCGGACACAGCGTTAATGTGCTGGATGCAAAAGAGAACGCAAACGCGTCTGCGCTTACACCTCCTTATGTCGCGGGCTTCGACGTAGTGATCGACTTCACAGCCCCCGACGCCGCTGTGCAGAACATGCGCGCCGTGCTCGCTACGGGAGCAAAGATGGTGGTTGGCACGACCGGCTGGTATGACAAGCTTGCGGACATGCGGGGATTGGCCGAACGGAAACAAGCCGGTCTGCTCTACGGTACAAATTTTTCGGTGGGCGTACAGGCGATGCTGCAGCTAGCAAAGAAGATGGGCGAGATGCTGAAAAGCTGCGGCTACGAGTTTTCGATCGAAGAGACGCATCATGTGACGAAGGTCGATTCGCCATCAGGCACCGCGCTTACGCTGGCCAGCGTGATCGAGGCCGCCACTGGCCTAAAGAATGTTCCGATAAAGTCTCATCGCGAAGGCGACGCGACGGGCTTGCACGTTCTTGAGGCAAAGGGCAAAGCAGATAAGCTGGTCCTGACGCATGATGCGCACTCGCGGCGCGGCTTCGCCGAGGGCGCTGTACGGGCCGCCGAGTGGCTCGCCACGCACAGAGGCTGCTACGACTTCAAGGACATCTATTCGCAGATGTAGAACGCTGCGCTACGTCTTGCGGAGATTTTGGCGTTTAATGAGTTAGGAGTTTTCGATGAGTGTTGCTGTAGCAGTAGCGACGAAATTTGAAGAGCTGTCCCTTGACGACAAGCTGAACCGGCTTGCCGAAGTAGCTGTAAAGGTTGGGCTGAATCTGAAGGCGGGGCAGGAACTAATCATGTCCGCCCCCATGGACGCTCTTCCGCTCGCGCGCAAGATCACCGAGCAGGCCTACAAGGCTGGTGCGCTGCTTGTTACGACACTCTATGGAGACGATCCGAGCGTGCTGGCGAGGTTCCAGTACGCACAGGACTCCAGCTTCGACTACGCTCCAACGTGGCTACAGGATGGTGTTGCCAATGGCTTCCGCAGCGGTGCGGCGAGGCTGGCGATTGCGGGCGCGAATCCTGCGCTCCTGGCAAAACAGGATCCATCTAAAGTAGCTCGCGCCAACGTAGCCGCCTCGAAGGCCGGCAAGCCCGCGATGGAGCTGATTACGCGGCATGAGATTAACTGGACGATCGTCGCGGCAGCAACGCCAGAGTGGGCAAAGCTGGTCTTTCCCGGCGAACCTGAGGACGTCGCTGTTGCGAAACTATGGGAGGCAATCTTTGCATCCTCGCGGGTCAATGTCGAGGATCCCGTTAAAGAGTGGAAGGAGCACGGCGAACGCCTGAAGAAGCGTGTTGATATGCTCAACGCAAAACGTTTCTCTGCGCTGCACTTTAAGTCGACCGACGGAGCGACGGACTTGAAAGTTGGGTTGGCGGACGATCATCTCTGGGCGGGTGGTGGAACGACCGCGGGTAACGGAGTTTACTGCCAGCCGAACATTCCCACCGAAGAATGCTTTACGACGCCACACAAAAACCGCGTGGACGGCGTGGTAAAAGCCTCTAAACCCCTCTCCCACCAAGGCACGCTGATTGAAAACATCGCCGTCCGCTTTGAGGGTGGAAAAATCGTTGAGGCCACGGCAACTGCCGGTGAGGACGTGCTGAACCGCCTAATTTCGACTGACGACGGAGCCCGGCGGCTGGGTGAGGTCGCCCTCGTGCCGCACAACTCTCCAATCGCACAAAGCGGAATCCTCTTCTGGAACACATTGTTCGATGAAAACGCAGCTAGCCACATCGCGCTGGGCCAGGCGTATTCGACTTGCATCATCGGCGGCGACAAGATGGATAACGCCGAATTGGCAAAGCTTGGAGCAAACGAGAGCCTGATCCACGTGGACTGGATGATCGGATCCGCGAATATGGACGTCGATGGCATTGCGGCTAACGGAACAGCAGAGCCGCTGATGCGTAACGGCGCATGGGTGTAAGCAATAAAGCATCGCAAATTGTTTTTCCAGAAATGGACTCGGTGGAGATCCCCGAGCTTTTCTGCTCTTTTGCGCCTTCGTTAGTTACAGATAGGGGATAATTCTCCAGTTTTCCTCATGATCTTGAAGGTTTTTTGAATTCCGTCGAAGATTTTTGTGCATAAAGACCGTTTTCGCTGTACATTGAAACTCATTACGGAGCTGATCCGTCAGTATCCGTGAATCCCCTCACAATGTAGTTACTGCGCGAGCCGCGACGCTCCGCAGGGCAAGTTCGATTGCCGATCTTCGCCGTCAGCGCACGACTCCCTGTCGTTGTGTCGTCGCATCCGTCCACCTAAATCGCCATTTCGCGCCAAGCGAAATCAAGAGGAGAGCCTCATGTGTCCTACTATCCACACAGGTGTATCGCGCAGGTCCTTTATGCGAATTCTCGGGGCGGCCTCTGCAACGGCTGCCTCTTTTCCCGCGCTTGCCGCGGTTCAACAGAGCGCAGCCCCTGCCGCTCAGGGTGGCGGACGCCGCGGGCTTGGCGGCGCGGACATGGGCGAGATGCGGCAGCTTTCGGCTGACACCGTCATCATCAGCTCAAACGAGAATCCGCTTGGACCGGCACAGTCGGCGCTGCAGGCGATTGGCGTAACAGCTCCGCTCGGCGGCCGTTACCACTTCGACGAAACGATGAAAACGCTGGTGGCCTTCAACGAGGTATATGGACTGAAAAAGGGCTACTCCGCGCTCTTCCCCGGATCGGGTGGACCGCTTGACCTGGCGCTGATGTCGAATATCGGCCCGGATAAGCCCCTCGTCTATGGCGACCCCAGCTACGAGCAGGGACCCCGCGCGGCCGACACCATGAAGGCCCCCAAGTTGCCCGTCCCGCTCACCTCAACATATGCACATGATGTAAAGGCGATGGTGAAGGCGCATCCTTCGCCCGGCGCCTACTACATCGTGAACCCGAACAATCCGACCGGCACGATGACCCCGCGCGAGGACATCCTCTGGCTGCTGGCGAACAAACCCGCAGGCTCGGTGGTGATCGTAGACGAGGCGTACCACCACTTCTCGGATCATGAGTCTGTAATTGACCAGGTAGCACTGGACAAAGACATCATCGTCATGCGGACGTTCTCCAAGATCTACGGCATGGCGGGCCTCCGCGCTGGCTTTGCCGTCGCACGGCCGGACCTGCTGCAGAAGCTCGGCACGGTTCCCGGACCGAGCCGCAGCCTGGCCAGCATCTCCATCACGAGTTCTGCCGCCGCACGCGCCAGCCTGCAGGACAAGGACCTGGTTCCGCTGCGCCGCAAAATCAACACGGACATCCGCGCGGAGACGCTGGAGTTCCTCGAGAAGCATGGCTACAAGACAATCCCCGGCTCCCAGGCCAACATGTTCATGGTCGACGTGAAGCGTCCCGGACGCGAGTTCCAGGCAGCCATGCTGAAGGAGAACGTCGCGATCGGTCGTACATGGGCGGCGATGCCGAATTACGTACGTGTGACCGTCGGAACCAAGCAGGAGATGGCGAAGTTCGAGTCGGCATTCGTGAAGTGCATGGATACGCCTCCGGGCGCAGTCAACGGCGCCTCGCTGCATATGCCTGAGTTCCATGTTCCTTCCGAACTGTACCGCGCCTGAACGGAACCGGCGTAAAAAGAAATCCCCGGCAATCTGCCGGGGATTTCTTTTTGCCCGCATCCTTTTGAAGGAAGGCGCGAAGGGGTAGCGAAATCCACGGGCTGGACGCTGTAAACTTGCAGTCACTATGGAATTGAGAGGTTGTGGAACGGCGCTGGTGACTCCCTTTCGCGGGGACGGTAGCGTGGACGAGGCATCACTCCGTTCGTTGGTCCAATGGCAGATTGAGAGTGGGATCGGATTTCTGATTCCCTGCGGCACAACGGGCGAAGCAGCAACGCTGAGCGAGCAGGAGTGGCTGCGTGTCGTAGAACTGACCTGCGAAGCCGCAGCTGGCCGCGTACCTGTCTTTGGCGGATGCACGAACAACTCCACACGCGAAGCGGTCGAAAAAGCTAAGAAGTTAGCGCAGGTAAAGGGTCTTAGCGGCATTCTGACCGCAAACCCGTACTACAACAAGCCGGGCCAGGAAGGGCAGTATCAGCACTTCCGCGCGATCGCCGAGGCCGTAGACCTGCCAGTCCTTCTCTACAACATCCCCGGTCGCACCGGCGCGAACCTTGATCCAGCAACGGTGTTGCGGCTCGCCGAGATCCCGAACGTAATTGGCGTGAAGGAATCGAGCGGGAACATCGTGCAGATCACTGAATTGACGACAACCGCGCCCCGAGGTTTTAAGGTCTTTGCGGGAGACGATTCGATGGCGCTGCCAGTGTTAGCGCTTGGCGGAGCCGGATTGGTGTCGGTAGCCTCAAATGTCATACCTGCAGAGATGTCAGCAATGATACGAGCAGCCATGGACGGCGACTGGGCCACGGCCCGCAGCGTCAATCAACGCTACTTCCGCCTGATGCTGGCGCACTTCTGGGAGGCAAGCCCTGCTCCCGTGAAGGCGGTGCTGAAGATGATCGGGCGTGGCGATGATCTGCTTCGACTGCCCATGGTGCCGGTCAGCGATGCTACTCGAAGGAAGCTCGAGGCGCTTTTGGGCGAGCTTGGACTTCTCGAGACGACTTCCAGCAGAACCACCGAGCGCCGCGCGTCGTAACCACTCAGGATTTGACTAGAAAAGGTGATAAGTGAGTTTGAACGGTTCATTGCAGGAAAAGATTGAGCATTGGTTTGCGCAAGGCGCAGAGGCTATTGGCAACAAGGACGCGGAAGCAGCATTCTTTGAACTGCGAGGCGCGCTCGAGTCAGGCACCCTGCGTTCAGCAGAACCAGACACTTCTCTTCCCCTCGGCTGGCGCGTAAACGCCTGGGTGAAGCGTGGGATTCTACTGGGCTTCCGTCTAGGCCAGATGGTCGAGATGGGCTGCCCGGACGGTTTCCGGTTCGTCGACAAAGCCACGTATCCCGCAAGACGGTTTAGTGCAGCCGATGGTGTCCGGGTAGTGCCGGGAGGATCAAGCATCCGCAGCGGAGCTTATCTCGCGAAAGGCGTTGTTGTGATGCCGCCAGCCTATGTGAACGTGGGTGCCTACGTGGATGAGGGCACAATGGTGGACTCTCACGCGCTAGTAGGCAGTTGCGCTCAGATTGGCAGCCGCGTCCATCTGAGCGCGGCCGCGCAGATCGGAGGCGTTTTGGAACCAGTGAACGCAAGTCCTGTGATTATTGAGGACGATGCCCTGGTGGGCGGCAACACCGGGGTCTACGAGGGCACAATCGTACGCAAGCGGGCGGTAATCGCAGCCGGAACGGTGCTCACGCGCGGAACCCCCGTCTATGACCTGATCAAAGACGAAGTCTACAAAGCGACCGCCGAGTCGCCGCTGGTGATTCCAGAGGGCGCAGTCGTCGTTCCGGGATCACGCGCAGTCACCAGGGGCAAAGGCGCGGAGTGGGGACTGAGCGTTGCGGCTCCGGTCATCGTGAAGTATCGCGACGAGAAGACAGAGCTTTCGCTCGTACTCGAGGACGTGCTCCGATGATCCTTCGGCCTTGCTGCTAAGATTAAAGATTCATGGCACAAGACAAATTGAAGCTGATTCCGCTGGGTGGGTTAGGCGAGTTCGGTATGAACTGCATGGCCCTCCGCTGGCAGGATGACATCCTCGTCATCGATGCCGGCCTGATGTTTCCCGAAGAAGAGTTGCTAGGGGTCGACATCGTCGTCCCGGATATCAGTTACCTCACAGAGAACCGCGACAAGGTACGCGGAATTATGCTGACGCATGGCCACGAAGACCATATCGGAGGCTTGCCCTGGATTCTGTCTGAACTGAACGTCCCCGTCTTCGGCACCGAATTCACCCTTGCCTTTGTCGAAGGCAAGCTCGAAGAGCACAACCTCCTCGACGACGCCGAGCTCAATGAAATTGTCCCGGGCCATCGTGTAACACTAGGCCCTTTTTCCATCATGCCCATCCGGGTGACCCATTCACTCGTTGACTGCGTGGCGCTGGCCATTCACACGCCTGTTGGAGTGGTACTGCACACGGGTGATTTCAAGGTTGACCTCTCCCCAACCGACGGACAGCCATTCGATCTGCAGGCCTTCGCAGAACTGGGCAAACAAGGCGTCCTGGTGCTTTTGCAGGACTCGACCAACGTCGACCGTCGCGGATACACGCCAAGCGAGAAAGCCGTTCGACCGCGCCTCGACGAGATCTTCGGACAGACGACAAAGAAGCTCTTCTTCAGTTGCTTCTCGTCTTCGATTCACCGCATCCGTCTTGCATTGGAACTTGCGGCAGAGCACGGTCGAAAGGTCGCGATCATTGGCCGGTCGCTGGACAATTCCACTGAAATCGCGCAGGACCTTGGATATCTCGAACCCGCGCCGGGCCTGATCATCAATCCCGGACAGATAAAAGACTTCAGTGCCGACAAATTGTGCATCATGATCACGGGCACCCAAGGCGAGCCGATGAGCGCCCTGAGCCGGGCTGCGGTGAACAACCATAAGTTCGCCCATATCGAGGCCGGAGACACCGTCCTTATGAGCTCTCGCGTCATCCCAGGCAATGAGAAGTCGATCTATCGGGTCATCGATCACCTGGAGCGACGCGACGCAAAGGTGATCTACGACGATGGCACCTCAGGGCTGATTCACGTAAGCGGTCACGGTAGCCAGGAAGAATTGCGTCTAATGATTAATCTGGTTCGGCCAAAGTTCTTCATTCCGATCCACGGTGACTATCGCCACCTGAAGCGGCATGTGGAGTTGGCCTCCTCGATGGGTCTCATCGAGAAAGCGATCCTGCTCGAAGACGGCGATGTTCTGGAAATAGATCGGAACTCAGCAACGAAGACCGGGAAGGTGACCGTGGGGCGCGTTTGCATCGATTCCGGCGGAGCGGCGTCCGATGTGGTCGAGGACCTGATTATCCGCGATCGCAAGCACCTGAGCGAAGACGGCATCGTCCTGCCGATCATCGCGATCAACAAGAACACCGGCAAGCTCGAGAACCTGCCGGAGATCGTCATGCGCGGCATGGCTGTGCCGGAAGAAGGCCTAATCGCCGAGGCACGGCAGGTGGTACAGCGGACACTCGACGGGTCATCCGGCGAAGAAAAGGCAGACTACGGAGTCATTAAAGAGAAGATCCGAACCGATCTCAAGCGCTTCATCCAGAAGAGCACGAGTCGGCGTCCACTAATCATGCCGGTGATTCTCGAAATCTGATCGCAGACATATTTCCGAATAAGGCGCCCATCGGGGCGTCTTTTCTTTGCAATGCGCGGCGAAACTGACAGGTGCCATTTGGGGTACGGGGACAGGGAAACTGACCTCAACGAGCGTAAGATCGAGGTGAGAGCAGACAAATCCTCGTAAAAACCGGAAGAAACGGCAAGATTCCGGGCAAAACAAACGCTATCGCGCGAACGCAGGTGATCGTATGTTGAATTTTGCACTTTGCCGTAGCCTCATTCTGGCTCTGGTGAGCATAACCGGAGGGCTGAGCCTCACGGCAATCGCACAACAACAGAACGACCAGCAGACAACGACCACGGTGCAGAAGACGACGCCCCCTCCTCCTATATCAACTGGAAGACAGAAGGTCGGCTTGGTGTTCGAAGGCGGAGGAGCCTTGGGATTTGCTCACATCGGCGTTATCCAGTGGATGGAGGAGCATCACATTGCGGTCGACTACGTCTCCGGTACAAGCATGGGAGGCTTGGTAGGCGGACTCTACGCATCGGGCCTGGGACCGGACGAGATCAAGGAATTTGTGAAGCGGATTGACTGGCCAACCGTGCTCAGCGGACAGACTCCGTTTCAGGCGCTGAGCTATCGCCGCAAGGAAGACAAACTAGCCTTCCCCAATCGCCTGGAGTTTGGCTTGAAGCATGGCTTCAGCCTTCCTAGCGGTCTGAACACAGGAGCAGCCGTTGGCCTGCTCTTCGATCGAACGATGCTCCCATACTGGGATCTAAAGAGCTTTAACGATCTGCCGATTCCCTTCCGCTGCGTTGCGACTGAGATTACGACGGGACAACCGCACGTCTTTGAAGACGGTTCGCTGGCCCAGGCATTGAGAGCCACGATGTCGATTCCCGGTGTGTTCTCACCGGTCCGCCACGGCAACGAGATATACTCCGACGGCGGCGCGGTCGACAATCTGCCCGTAGACGTGGCGCGTTCCATGGGCGCGCAGGGGGTGATCTCGTCATACCTGAACGGGGGACCTCCTAATCCGGCAAGCCTGGGCTCATTGACTGGAGTCGCAGGACGCAACATCTCGATCATGGTCGCGGCCAACGAGGTGAATAGCCTGAAAAACTCCGATGTTGTGGTCTCATCGGACGTAAGTAAGTTTGGCAGCCTTGAATTCTCCAGAAGCGAGGAGATCATTCCGCTGGGCTACAAAGCCGCGCAGCTGATGGCTCCCGAACTCGAGAAGTATGCACTCAACGATTCCGACTGGGAAGCGTATCTAGCGCAACGTCAGGCGAGGCGCAGAACGAAGATTCCGACGCCGCAGTTTGTCGAAGTCTATGGAATCACGGGAATGCAGCAGACTGATGTCAACGCGCGGTTTGAGAAGTTCATCAACAAGCCTATCGACCCCAATCAAATAGAAAAGAGCATCGCCGACGTTCAAGGTACCGGGCTGTATTCCACCATCAATTACAACATTGTCGAGCGAAACAATAAACCGGGTTTGCTGATCCGTCCGGCTAATAAACTCTACGGGCCGCCATTTATGAACTTCGGCCTGACGATACTGGCCAATGACTCGAACAATATCCAGCTTGGCATCGGATTGCGAGCGACTTTATATAACCTCGTCGGTCCGGGCTCGGAGCTTCGTCTGGATGGATTTGTGGGTCAACCAGCCGGTCTCAGAGCCGAACTATTCAAACCCCTGAAGGCAGGTTCGCGAGCCTTCGTCGCGCCCCATGCCTACCTCGTACATCAGGTAAATCCTTACTTCCAGGGCGAGCAGCAGATCGAAGAGTACAAAGAAAAACGGAACGGGCTCGGCGCTGACCTGGGTTATATGTTCAATGCCCGAACCGAATTGCGCATTGGCGAGGACTTTCAGTGGTTCAGTCAGCGACGCACCATCGGCACGGCTGTCCCGTTGGATTTCACCATACAACCCTTCGTCACCAAGGTCAGGTTTCAATACCTGGGCCAGGACGACTACATGGTGCCAACCAAGGGAACATACGTATCGACGCTTTACAACTACTACACCGAACGGCCCAACGCCTCAGGCGGCTACTCGCAGTTTACAGGCCGCGTCGAGCATTTCATTCCTATACGACGTAAAGGAATCCTCATAACGGCCGGCGAAGGTGGCACGAGCTTCCAGGCCGACAACCTAGGGCTGGCCGGGTTGACGTTAGGCGGCCCATTGCGGCTGAGCGCCTACTCCAGAAATGAGTTGCTCGGAACAGATTACTTTCTCGGACAGCTCGGGTACCTGTATCGCGTTGCCCAACTCAATCCCGTGTTCGCGGACACCATCTACGCCGGTGGGTTCTATGAGATCGGCAAAATGTACGGGGCCAACGCTCAGACACCGACGCTGCCGAACGATATCACCGGGGTTGTCATCATCAAAACGTTGTTCGGCCCCGTATTTGCCGGTCTGAGCATCGGCGATAGTGACCATCGCAAATGGTATTTCGGACTGGGCCGAGCCTTCTGAGGCCATTTATCATAGCTCCATGAGCGAGTTTGTGACCCTAAACGAAATACGCTCCGCCAAGGAACGCATCAGCGGCGTAGCTGTGCGGACACTTCTTTATCGCCTGGAGCGGGCACGCCTGCAGATGGCGGGGCTCCCTGAACCTCAGTATGACCTCTACATTAAAGCTGAAAGCGAGCAGCCCATCGGCAGCTTCAAGCTCCGCGGGGCATACAACATGGTCTCGCAACTATCGCCCGAGGCGCGGTCACGTGGAGTGATTACCTACTCGAGCGGCAATCATGCCCAGGGCGTCGCCTACGCGGCGCGCGCTGTCGGCGCGAAGGCCATCATCGTCATGCCGTCAAACGCACCCGAGGTAAAAAAGGCGGCAACCAAGGCGCTAGGTGCAGAGATCGTCGAGGTGGGTCCCGCTTCATCAGAGCGGCGGATGAAGGCCGAAGAGTTAGTAGCAAAATTCGGCTACGCGATGATTCCGCCCTATGACGCTAAGGAGATCGTAGCGGGCCAGGCGACCTGCGGCCTCGAGATCGTCGAGCAACTCCCAGACGTGGATCTCGTGATCGCCCCGGTAAGCGGAGGCGGTCTGTTGAGCGGCGTCGCCACCGCGATTAAGCTGGCGTCGCAGGAGGGTTTCGCTTCTCCTGACGTGAAGGTGTGGGGAGCAGAACCGGAGCTGGCCGCCGATGCAAAAGAGAGCTTCTACTCGAAGACGCTGGTCGAATGGCCCGCCGAGAAGACCGTGCGGACCATCGGCGACGGCCTTCGGACGCAAAGCCTGGGTGTACTTAACTTTGCGCATGTCCTGCGCCATGTTGACGGCATCGTCACAGTCAAGGAAGAAGAGATCTACGCGGCTTTACGAGTCATCCTGGCGGCAACCAAGCTTGTGGCAGAGCCCAGCGGTGCCGTCTCGCTCGCCGCAGCGTTATTCCACGCGCACGAACTTCCCAAGGCACAGAAGGTCGCAGTCGTGTTGAGCGGCGGAAACCTTGAGCCCGCCCTGCGCGAAAAGCTCATGGAGCAAATAGAATCTGAAGCTGCCGTGTGAATAGGACTCTCCCATCTTCGAGTATTCCGTCTAATATTTCGTCTATGCGAAACGATCGGTGGCGATGGTATGTTCTGGGCGTGGTTCTGCTACTTGGATACCGAGCCATGTGGGCCCAGAAGTCTAAGGACAAGGCTGGCTATGATCGCGCCGCGCGCGCCACAGTCCTGCACGACGCGGTCGTATACATCGCCGCAGACCCTGACTCTCAGAAGGTCTCGCTTGTCACTCCTGGCCATGAGGTTGTGGTGGTCGAGCGTAGCGGCCCCTGGGTGAAGGTCTTCGCAAATACCGACGTGCAGGAGGACGTCGAAGACAAGCCGGAATTCGGCGATGAAGCTGCCCCGCAACCCGTGTCCGGCTGGATCCGTGACAAGGGCGTGATGAATGCCGCGACGCCCGGCGGTGATGTAGTCCTGTACGGCGCTGCGGCGAACCTTGAGGATGCCGCCTCCCGGCCAAACGCACCGAAAGGTGCCGCAATGGCTTCGCACCTCCTCTACCGACGTGTAGCGGAATACTTCCCGCAATCGACGCTCGCGCCAGAAGCCGCGTGGCGTTCCGCAGACATACGCTGGCAACTTAACAAAGTTGACATCAGCACACTCCCCTCGGCCAAGGAGCAAGACGCAGGGTTGAGACCTCAGATATACGACGGCGAGATGAAGAGACTCATCAAGGGTTTCCCCGGTAGCAAGTACCCGGCAATGGCCGCCTACAGGATGCTCGATAACAAGCTGTGCGGCGACTGGCAGGGACTTCCCAAGTGCCCGGAGATGGAAGCAGGGCTCTATGAAAAGTATGCCCAGCAGTATCCGGACGGCCCGATGACGCCCGAAGCCCTCTATAACGCTACTTACCGCGAGGCCGTCGTCGTAACGATGTACACCGTCGAAGAGAACAAGAAAAAGGCCGGCGCTGCAGCCGCGCGCACACAATCGCTCGCGCAGGAATTGAAAGCCAAATACCCGCAGTCGGACTACGCCGCACGTGGAATCAGTATCGCGTACAAGGTTCAACAAGGAATCGCCATCTATGGAACCGATCGCGACTGACACATCGATCCTTTCGGTGCGAGAGGTCAACCTCGATGATGCTGCCAGCATCGCCGAACTGAGCGGGCAACTCGGCTACCAGGCCACAGCCGCTGAGATGATCTCGCGTCTTCACGGCATCCTCCCCCTTCGCGAAGGCCACGCCATCTTGGTTGCATGCCGCGCCGATGAAGTCATCGGCTGGATCGAGGCTGAGATCGTTCGCCATCTACAGTCAGCTCCGCATACACTCATCACCGGCCTCGTGGTCAAGGAAGGCGCTCGTTCACTCGGCGTCGGCAAGCGTCTATGCACCGAAGTTGAGCAATGGGCTGTCCGCCAGGGAGCCTCCATCGTGCGCGTCACCTCAAGGTCGACTCGTGAGGGCGCACATCGTTTCTACCTGCGCGAAGGGTTTACCCACACAAAGACTTCGCTCGTATTTGAGAAGGTTCTCGCCTGATAATGACACTCTGCTGCCTCCACAATACCTTCAGCGGCAGCATGTAGCATAAAGCTATGCCAATCCTGAAGGTCGTAATACTTGCTATTGTGCAGGGCCTCGCAGAGCTGCTTCCCGTCTCCAGTTCTGCCCACGTGGTAGTCGCCGAAAAGTTGATGGGACTCGATCCCACATCTCCACAAATGACGCTGTTGCTCGTGATGTTGCATACCGGCACGATGTTCGCGGTAATCGCATACTTCTGGAAGCAGTGGAAGAAGACCTACTTTTCCAGTGCAGATGCCTTCAAACGCTTCGTCATCCGCGTCATTTGGGCCACCCTGCTAACCGGTATCATCGGCTATGCCATAAAGGGGGGCATCGAGAAGACGATGTTCAAGGGTCTGCCGAAGGCCGAAATCGAAGATCTCTTCGGGCGCCTCGATCTCATCGCACCCGCGCTCTTCGCTGCAGGCGTACTAATCCTTATCGCCGGTCTGCGCGAACGAAAAGGTGAGGCAATTCAACAGGTCTACGGCAACAGCGTAACCATGCGTCAGGCGGGATGGATGGGCGCTGTTCAGGGGCTTTGCCTGCCGTTCCGCGGCTTCTCGCGCTCCGGAGCGACCATCTCGACCGGCATGCTTGCCCACGCGAGCAAAGAACGCGCGGAGCGATTCAGCTTTGCCTTGGCCGTAGTGCTCACGCCCCCGGTAGTCCTTCGTGAAGTCATGCGTCTCTTGAAGGCTTCGCATGAGGCCGCCGCTACCAACGCTCCCATCGATCTGCACGGCAGCGTTGTGACAAGCCTGGTCGGAGCCATTCTCGCATTTGGCGCAGGATTGGTAGCGCTGAAATGGCTTAGTTCATGGCTTGAACAAGGCCGGTGGTATCTCTTCGGGATCTACTGCCTTGCTGCCTCATTCGTAGTCTTCTATTTGCATCACGTCGGTTACTGAAAAGAAAGGGGAAGACCTGACGTCTTTCCCTCTTGTGCACACTCACGACTATTTCGCAGTCAAAGCGTCTCGCTGATCGCGCACATAGTCGTGCGAAGTAAGAACATGATCCTGCTGCTCCGCAAGTAACTGGCGAACAGGCAGCGGAAGGTCCTGCTGCATCGTGTCGGCGTATGCACTCTTGACCTCATCCTCACCCTGTTCTGCAGTGGCCAGTAATGAGTGATCTCCAGCGCCGAGCTTCGCCTTGATGTCACCCCAAGCCCTATGGAGCGTCCCAGCAGTAGTGCCGGATTCCTTGACATCGTGCACCCCGCTCTGATGCAGAATCTCTTCGAGATCGCCGCGGAACTGGGCTCGCTTCAACGACTCAGCAAGAAAGTAACGCTTCAAGGTCTCGTCTTTCAGGTGCTCGCCAAGCTCGGCGAATCCCTTCTGGCTGTCCTGCAATGTGTTGATTAGCGTTTTCAGAGCGCGCTCCATCTCGTGCAGCTTCGCGGAATCGGTAGCCATACATCCCTCTTTTTCACGATGAATTTGGTGGGTCCGATTGGGCAGGGTCCACTGGCTGTCAGCGATTCTCCTTCGCCAGCGGCAAGCAAGAGAAATCGCGAAAATCCCGCGCCCCTGCCAACCGGATACTAAGGGCCGCCAGGTATGTTCCCCTGGCGGGAAGTTACCAGGATAGATGCACGCTCTCCACATAGGTTTGCATCCGGGTACCCACACCCATTTGTTTCCCAAACCTGCGTACATGGTCTGGGATAATCGGACTTGCTCTGGTGGTTTACAGCCTCGGTGGCGATTGCTCCGGCCGGCACGGAGGTTCAGCCCCGGCATAGGAGAGGCTGCGCGCACCCCTGATGAAGACTCTTAGACTCGTCTC
>Ga0157374_10000396_pt1 | contig 39487 bp, 29 predicted proteins | sample M25metaG_FD_115308 | JGI IMG/M metagenome (GOLD analysis project Ga0157374, IMG submission 115308) | Miscanthus rhizosphere microbial communities from Kellogg Biological Station, Michigan, USA - M2-5 metaG | ecosystem: Host-associated > Plants > Roots > Rhizosphere > Soil | place: USA: Michigan...
CGGAGCTGCCTCTGGTAGCCTCGCCAAGCCCTCTGAAATGACCAACCTGACCTAAACCCTTACCCCAAATCCTTAGCGTACGATATTTTCCGTTTCGTGAGCTGACCCCTATTATGGAATCTAGGGCTACACGGCTGACTCACCGTTCAAGCACATATTCATTCTAACGCTGGGCTTCCGGTCTCTTTTTCAAAGCGGATGCGCCACTCGGACGATTGGTTCCGGCCTGTTCCCTCTGTCGCAAGTCCAGAATTTCCTGGCGGGATCGGCAAAGTCCCGCGTCTCGGTAGGGAATGCCAGCCTTGCTGTGCAAATACTCCTGTTCCCAGACTTCTAACGCTTCAAGTCCAGCAAATCCATCCGGCAGGGAGGCCATCGCAAATGTCCCTCCCCCTTTACTACCCAACCCGGGTGTTTTGGCAATCTGAAAACCGGCTTCAATCAAACCACCTCGAACGGCAGCAGCGGCACTATAGGTCAGCATTCTTCCGTTACAGGGTTTAAGCAGTTGGTAATACCGGGCAAACAAATCCTGCGTCCACAGTTCGGGCATTTTTTGGGGTGAGTAGGCATCATGAAATATAGCGTCAAATTCGCCTTCCAACGCATGAACACGATCCCTCAAGTCATCAATCCATAGTTCCCATTCAAATGACCAAAATGGTTCTACGTTCATAGTAAATCGATGAGGTTTATCAAGGCCCTTCTTAGTGTCAGATAAACACCTTAAGGTCTGATAATATGCATTATGTTCCAATGGGTCTGTTTTGTTTTTCAGGAGATCAAAGGTCGGCTGGGCTAAAATACGGGGCAAAAATTGGACCACTTCAACGGACTTTTCGATGCAAACCAGAGAAACACGGACCGGCTCATCGGACTGGCGCTTGGACATGACTGCCATAAATTGAGGCTCCGATTCCAAACGCAACAGTTCATTCACCAAGGCCCAACTGTTGTATCCCATGCCGTAACATGCGTCTAGAACGCGGATATTGCCTTGCCGAATGGCAAAATCCAATAAACCGGAAGGCTGAACGTACAATTGCACCGATTCCGAATAAGCGCCCGCTCGATTATGGGACAACTCGCCCGAGACGGGATCCAAATAGGAAAGCGAACCATCCTCGGTTGTGACTAAGTGATATGACATACCGCAGTTTTCCAGCTCAAATACAGTTACTTCGATATTATAGGGCGGCTGATGAACGAAAAGCCAAAAGCGACTGATCAAGTAAAGCCAGCTCATCGTGGCTTTAAGGGAAAACGCTTGGGCAGACTCAAGTTTTAGGGAAAGGAGTCGAGTAAGACAATATGTCTGAATCGATTCACAATCCCTTACCGGGGTCTATGCCTGAAAAACCTGCCCATCCTCGGTGGTGGGTGTGGGGTGTCATTGCTTTTCTCAGTCTTCATTTAACGTTGGTTTTAGGGTATACCGGCCTGGATTACCTCTACCACGTCTGGCCGGATGAGACTTATCAGCTCATTTATGAGCGTCCCTGGCTTAACTTGAACGTGCGGGCCCTGAACTTCCAAAGTGAAAAGGATTTTTCCAAGGCTCAAGCCGCTTTATCAGAGAAAGCGGATAAAACCCAGAACCCTATTCCGCATTTTCTTTTGGCAGAACTGGAAAACAGCCTGGATCAGCAGCAGGATGCCGTCCAACAGTATAAGGCCACGATTGCTACAGCTCAAAAGGACTGGCTTAGCCGGATTCAATACCGGGAATATCAGGATAATGCGCATGCGGCGCTAGCCATTCTGGCTTACGAGCAAGGAAACAATAGCCAGGCCCATCAAGAGCTGGCTAAAATCAGCGATATCGAGATAAACAGGGAGTCTGAGCTATTGTCCTCGTTGCGGGATGTTTTGGACGAGCCTGAACGTGGGGATTTCCATTTGTTGCTGGGCAAAGCTTTTCGCAAAGCACTGAAGTTTAAGATGGCTTACCAGGAACTTCAAAAGGCTGAGCAATTGAGCCAAAGTCCACAACTCCGCCTGGAAATCGCCAACTTTACCAAAACCCAAATGCCCAACAGCAAAGGCCAGGATTTAAGCCCAATGGCGCGATATTACGGTTTAGCGGGTCGCTCGGCGCAAACCGACGATGAAAACCTGCCCAAAGCCGCCTCTCTGTTCAAGAAGGCGGTACGGGAAGATCCACAGTTTGAATGGGGTTACAACGAACTGGCCATCATCTATATGGAATTAAAAGATTACCATCAGGCTACCGCGTATGCGGAAAACGCCATTACTCAGCACGCAGAATTTTATAACCCTTACCTGACGCTCGGTGACATCGCACTGGATCAGCAGAATTTTCAAGGAGCGGTCCAGCATTTTCAGGATGCCGAGGCCATCTTGCAAAAACTGCCGGCTGAGGACGAGCAATCCATTATGGCCAACCTGGAAAATGAGCTTGGTTATGCGTATGAATCGCTGCACAATTACCCCAAAGCCGATGAACACTATCGCAACGCGCTAAGCATATCGGCAGAGCTGGATGACAACGCAACCAGAGACTACACCTATGCCAAAGACGCATTGGCACGCGTTTCCAGAGTATTGAACCAGGCCACAAAACAGACTCCCACAAGTAGCATTAAACAAGTATCCTTGCATACTTAGGAAATTCATCAGTGCAGTACGGTGGCTTGCCCACTGACGAACTTCCTAATCAGGAGAAGACTCTGCAAGAGCAGAGTCTTCTCCTATATTTAGTTTATTTTTCAGAAGGAGATAAACTCTGAAAGAACTTGTCGGCGAGGTCCCAGTAAGGCTTTTGAAAAGGTGCGGGTATTTTAACTTTGGTAAAGTTAATAGGCCCTGCTGGCTCGTTATCTCCAAACGGATCTTTCTTTTCTCTTTTTTTATGAGGGCCTTCCCGCAGTTGTATTTTAGTCTTTCCACTCTTGTCTACGGAAGTTTCATGCGGCATTCTAAACAGATTCAGTTTCACCTGATGTTCTGGCTCTAGCTCATGCTGTAAGCTCGCTAAGTGATCGGGCCTGACATACCCTTCAGGTAAATGCTTGCTTAATTCTGCCGCAATTCGATGAAAGCCACGACGTTCAGCTTCCTCCAAGGCATTTAACCCTTCGCGTTCACTGGTTCGACCCCGTTTAGTCGGATCTGCTCCATGCATTAGCAGTAACTGGACTAAAGTGAAGACTTCCTCTGTCTCTTCATTACTTTGAATAGCGAGAAGTAAAGGTGTGCGTTTAAACCGATCTTTAGGATCCACGCTTGGATGCAACTTCAAAACGGCTGCTGTCAGCACATGATCCCCACTATCTGCGACATCATGCAACAGCGTGTTCCGAGAAAATCTGCTATCCACTTCATTAATATCTCTTACCCCGGTTAGGACCTGCTTTAATCTCTTCCATAAACTGATTCTCAAGTTTATGTCAGCTAGTTCAACATTCAGTTTAGCTATCTTATCCCTGAAATTTTGATGTTCTGCTTTTAAACTTTCATCTTTCAGCTTCTTCCGAAAATCGGTCAGGCTTTGTTCTGATTCTTTCTGTTTGATCGCTAATTCCGCTATTTTTTGTGAGGCTAGATCCAATTGCTCTTGCCTTGCATCTTTACCTTTAAAGAAAAGATCCGGTTTATGCAAAGTTTGGTTGCTCTTCTGCAATAAAAATTGAGCTTGAACCACTTTTGGGGATTGTACGATCGATTGAGTACGATTTACGGTCATGCCAAAGCTAACCGGAGAAATCATAATTCACTCCTTATTCAATTTTTTAACGAATAGTGTTGCAAATACCCCCTATACCCAGCTACTCATGCCCTAAGTATATATAGACCGGTAGATGAGTCGAGGTTGGCTGTAGATTATAGAGCAGTGATATAAATACCACAACATGAATGCTCAACCTCTTCCAAACTATAGTTTTAGTATCCAATAAAAAAGTATAGTAAGTCTTTGTAACTACACATTTAGTTTAAAACGTAATTCTTTAGCTTTTTATTTTACTAAAGTTAATACTTTATCTTTTCGTGATTGTTTAGTATAATGAAAATTACATAATTCGGAAGGCGGCTGATGAAAAAAACGAAAAATAAATCCCTCCCTAATATTTCAAGTACAGAACGCTTGCAGGAAATGTTAAATGAAGCTGAAAAAGAGTTAGAGCTAATTCAACCCAAGATTGATAAATTGGAAAATCAACTCCAAAAATTAAAGGAATTAAAATTAGCCAAACAAAAATTAATTACATTAAAGCTTAGTATCCAATCGATCCTGTCTAACTTTAGTGATAAAAAAATAAGCGCCTTGGAAACTATAGTCTCAAAAGATTACTTTAGTGAAGACCAAGAAACTAAACGGGTTAGTCAAAAGCCCGCTATTCAAAAAACTAAACATGTTGTTAATACTGTACAAAAACTAAAGTATCAGCCCCCCCAAGGCATGTTTTTGCCGGAATTGGCATTTCAACAGGTTGACGCAGTCCTTAAACGCAAAAACTCCATCAACTACGACCTCTTCCGGGCCATCGTGCTCAATGGAGGCAGTGCCAGTACCGAACAGATTCGGCAATATTTGATTGATAACCAGATCAAGCAGCCCGCCAGCGGCGAGGGCTTTGACAAGGTTGAACTTACTGATATTTCAGCCCGAGTCAGCTATCTGGTGCGCAAGAATCTGATTAAACCGGATGGCCGTGGCATTTTTACATCCTGCCTGGGCTGGACTGAACCAGATTCCTAATTGGAAAAAGAGACTGCCACAGGCTAGAAGGGTAGCTTATGAACGCAAACTACCAGTCTCGCTCAAATTCGCAAGGCGGGCCTGCATTTCCTTCAACGGCATCAAATCCCCTTTAGCTGACGCCACTTCGATTCCATGCTGGTAGGTTTCCAGGGCTTGCTGAATTTGCTGCGAACCTTCCAGTGCCTTGCCAAGCGACAAATAAGCAACCGAATGTTTGGGTTGAGCCTGAATCACACGCTGGAATGGATCTATCGCTTCATCATAGCGCTTCAACTCCAGGTATGCCGACCCTAAGCCAAAATTCCCCAGCGGATCGTCCGGGCTATACTTGAGGGCTTCCTGAAACATGGAAATCCGTTCCAAGGTGGCCTGTTCTTTCTTACGCCGTTCCGCTTCCAGATCAAACACCAAGCCGGAAGCCTTCGCTTTCTGGCTAAACGCAGCCATAGTCGCCTTGGCCTTCTCTTCCTCAGCTTTTTCCTTGTCACCCAGCTTCATGTAGAAAACCGACAGATTCGTATGGGCTAGCACATGCTCCGGCTGTAATGCCAATACCTGTTCCATCATCTCAATGGCTTCATGGTAGCGCTCTTGTCGGGACAAAATAACGCCCAAGGCTTCGTGGGCCTCAACCAGATCCGGCTGTAACGTAATGGCTTGCTTCAACTGCTGGATGGCTTCCTCATCATATCCATCCGCGAAAAGTTTCAGTCCTTCTTCCAGCAAACTATTGCCGGTATGCTGTGTTTGGGCATCGTAAAATGGCAAGAGCACTACTTGAGCGGAATAAATCTGACCCTCAATCGTTAATTCAATCGTCTTCCCTGGAACCCGCTCCGTTTTACCAAGATAGGCCAAGGCAATGGGTCGATTTAAAGTTGGAGAAACTACTACATTTGTAATTTTACCGACAGGTTTACCATCTAGCCGGATCTCTTGTTGACTCGGCGGCAGTGCGGATAAGGAGGCGTCAAATATCAGTCCAACCAATGCTTTTTGCACCATGCCATATGTTTTAATACGGGCTACCGTCTCTTGCCCCAGGTAACAACCCTTGCTATAGCTTACAGCCTGTCTTTCCAGGCCGGTCTCAGGCAATAACGTTTCAAAGTCATAGTCCAAGCCAAAACGGGGAATTCCTGCTTCGACACGCAAAATTTCAAGTGCTTCGGCGGACATGATTGCGCCCCCGGCAACTTCCGCCTTTTGGGTCAGAAAATTCCAAATGGCTTCCGCATGTTCTGTTTCCACCAGGATTAAAAAGCCATGCTCCCCGCTCAGACTGCGACGAATGATCCAAACCGGCACTTGCTGGCCATCCATATCAAGCTGCTCCGTAATCCAGGCATGCTCCTGTGCGGGTAATTGCCGCGATGGCCATATCTCATCCAGGAAAGCGGCGCTTTTAGGGCCTTGGCATGAAAATATGGCGACACCGGGGGATAAATCCTCGATTTGCACTTGCTCCAGAATCCGGAACTTCAGGATTTGCGCTATCGTGTTCTCCCGCTCAGCGGCATCCAGCACCAAACGAAAATCCGAATCAGTTCGGTACAAGCCAAAAACGCCCTGGATCTTAGCTTGCCGATCCAGAACCGTATTCAACTGACCTTGTCCGGGCTGAAGCGCCAGGACGTCATTCGACAGACGATTCTGCAAAAACTGGGCGGCATCCGTACCAGTGACTCTTAGTACAGCCCAATCCCGTAACCAGGCCAACCCAAAACCGGATCGAACCTGGGATACGACTTGCGCAGGCTGCATTACTGAACTCCTATCCAGAACTAAACGCCGGCGCCTTCCGGGAAAGCTTCCTTCAGGATGGTCATCAGTTCACCGTTATCGGCCATCGGACCTAAAATATCGGTATCACCGTAAAACTTGCCATTGATGAATACCTTGGGCAAGGTCGGCCAATTAGTCATTTCGGATAAAACGGCTCTTTTCTCCATGTTGTGCAGTACGTCAATCACATGGAAGGGGTAACCGAACTGGTTGAAAAACTGGACGGTTTCTACGGTAAATCCGCACAGGGGCATCTCTTTGGTGCCTTTGCCGTAAAACACGATTTTGTGCTGGGCAATCTCTTGTTCGATTTCTTTCGTCAGTTGTTCTTTTACACTGGGATCGAGTTCTGTCATGGTGGGATCCTTTTATTTAAGCTGGTACGATGATGCTAGTTTAACGGAAATGTCCGGATTTTATCAAGGTTCCGCCGAACAGCCCGGCCTGATGATTGATAAGAGGCAATGGTTTGGGCCTAACCTAGTCGGCTTCCCGCAGATAGAGCATGAGCGGTTAAGCCTTCCAGTTGCGCAAATCTCTGAGTATCCGAGATTAAAGCCCTGGCTTCAGCGGAGGTTTGGATCCAACTTTGGGGCCGTAAGAAGGTTAAGGGGTTGAGTGCTCCGGAAAATCTGGCGGAGCGGGCCGTTGGCAGTGTATGGTTCGGTCCTGCCATATAATCGCCAATCGGTACCGGCGTATGGTAGCCCATGAACAACGCCCCGTAATGCTTCAGGCTGTCCTTGATGCTGCCCGGATCTTCCACCAGCAACTCCAAGTGCTCCGGCGCTAAAATATTCACCGCGTCAATGCACTGCGCCAGGGATGGCAATACCATAATCCGGGCCCAATCCGTCCCCTGGCGCAAAAAGTCAGGGAGTTCGCTCTCCCGCTCAATAATGGCCTGTAATGCTTGCCGGGTTTGTTCAGCCAAGGCAGGAGAGGTGGTGAACAGATAAACGCGCGCATTGGGATCATGCTCCGCCTGCGCCAATAAATCGTAAGCCACCCAGTCTGCCATAGCGCCGGAATCCGCAATGATGGCCACCTCACTAGGACCGGCCAGCATATCAATGCCAATCACACCTTGCAACTGACGCTTGGCTTCCGTTACATAAGCGTTTCCGGGACCCACCACCATATCGACTGCCGAAATGGACTGTGTGCCATAAGCGACTGCAGCAATAGCTTGTGCGCCTCCCAGACAGTAAAAATGTTTCACACCGGCTAACGTTCCGGCATAAACCGTTTCCGGCCGCAAATCGGGGGAGAGCAGAATAATTTCTTTAACACCGGCCACTTGCGCTGTAATTGCAGTCATCAAAGCAGTGGAAGGTAAGGGATATCGACCACCCGGCACATAACAAGCCACCCGTTCCACTGGGCGCCAGTCCATGCCGACCGAAAAACCCTCTTTTTGCAAACGAAACGGTTGGACGGATTTTATGGCGGCTTCACCGAAGTCCCGAATATTTCGAGCGGCCCGCTGTAATAACTGTCGGGTCTCTTCCGGAACCGATTGAATGGCTGCCTGAATTTGACTTTCCGTAAGCGTAAAACCACTCAAAACAGGATCGCCAAATTGCTCTGCAAAACGAAGAAGCGCCTGATCACCTTCCTCCCGGACTTGTGTCAGGATAGATCGAACCGTTTCCTGCACTTTGGCTTGATTATCTTGTGGGGGCGTTTTCAAATTTTGAAGCTGAGCCAGCGCGGCATCCCCTTGGTAGAGCGAGATCATTTCTGGCGGCCTCCCAATTCGGCCTCAATATCCCGCCACTGCACCCCTTCCGAAGTCGCCAGCACACTCAGGAAATAAATGGTGTCCGCAATTTCCCAGGTGAGATTTTCACGATCCGGGGCGCGGGTGACTTCAAAGGCTTCTTCAATAATCTTCTTGAGTAAAAGCTCTCGATTCGCAAACAGTTTGGCCGAATAAGAACCTTCCGGCATGTGGGCTTGGCGTTGTTTCAACGTACTCATCAGGCTAGGTAAAGAGAAGGTCCTATCTACCGCACCACTACCGAAACAACTATAAGCACCGGTGTGACAAGCTTCTTCAGTTTGTCGCACCGTGAATAACAGCGCATCCCGATCACAATCGGTACGGCACCGGATTAACGCTTGTTGATGTCCGGAGGTTTCCCCTTTGCGCCATAGGGCTTGCCGGGAGCGGCTGTAATAGATTCCTCGTCCTTCTTGCAATGCCAAACTTAGCGACTCAGGCGTACTGTAGGCCAGCATCAGAACCTGCCCGGCCTCATCCTGCACAATCGTAGGAATCTGGGGGCATTTATCAAAATCCAGACTTTGAATAAACGCCTGGGTTAAATTCAGTTTGCCGGTATAGAGGGCCATCCCCACCTGAACATCCAGGCCCAACCGGGAAATTTGCGCAGCCTCTTCAGTGCTGGCCACCCCACCCGCAACGGTCAGGGGTCGGGCAATCTTTTGTTGGAGATCTTGCAGGGCTGGTAAATCCATTCCACCCAAAGTGCCTTCCGTATTCACAAAGGTACACAGGAACGAACCGCAGAAGGGGGCTAAGCGATTTGCCCGTTCCAGCAAGGTTTCCTGTGTGTCTCGGGTCCATCCCTGATCGACCACCTGGCCGTCTTTGTGATCCAAAGCCACCATGACCCGATCTGCGGGAAATTGCTGCAAAAAGTCAGGCTCCGCCGCCGTCCCGATAATGATTCGTTTGGCTCCGGCCCGTAACAAAGCACGACCTCGCTCCACCGAACGGATGCCGCCACCGGCGCGCACATCGGCAACCCGGCAGATTTCTTTTACCAGTTCCAGGTTATCGCCCTTCCCGAGTGCGGCATCCAGATCGATCACCCCGATTTCACCGTAGCGGTTAAATTCCCGCGCCAACTCCACCGGGTCCCGATCTTCAATCAACACCAGATCTTTACCCTGGCGTAGCTGAACGGCTTTGCCATTCATAATATCAATACTGGGAATAATCATAAGCGTACTTTCACTCCTGCTTTGGCAATCTCTTGTTTCAAGGCTTCCACCGTCCATTGACCATCATGGAAAATGCTGGCCGCTAATGCGGCATCCGCTTTGCCTTGCGTAAATACATCCACAAAACTATCCGGTCCCGCTGCGCCACCGGAGGCAATTACCGGCACCGGCAAGGCTTCCGCGAAAGCGCGGGTTAATTCCAAATCAAACCCGGCGCGTGTGCCATCCTGATCCCAGGACGTCAGCAGGATTTCTCCCGCACCCAGCTCGACGGCTTCTTTAGCCCACTGCAAGGCGTCTTTTCCGGTTCGAGTTCTTCCACCTTGGGTTAACACTTCCCAGCTTTTATCATTTCTTGAAGCATCAACCGCCAAAACGCAACATTGCGCGCCACAGGCTTCGGAAATTTCACGAATCAAACCGGGACGTTGCACCGCCGCCGTATTCACCGAAACCTTATCGGCTCCGGCCTCCAACAGTTTCAACACATGGGAAAGCTCGCTAATGCCGCCACCCACGCTAAAAGGAATCATCAGGCGTTCCGCCACATGCCGCACCACATCAATCATGGTGGCGCGACCTTCCACCGTGGCGGAAATATCCAGAAACATCAATTCGTCCGCGCCCTGAGCCTGATAACGTTCGGCCAGTTCAACCGGATCACCGACATCCCTCAGGTTGGTGAATTTAACACCCTTAACCGTTCGCCCGTTGGAAACATCCAGGCAAGGAATGATGCGTCGGCAAAATCCGTTTTTCACTTCAGTTTTAGTTGCGATTGACTGCATCGCACCACCTCCGTATCAAAGTCTGTCCAAAGGGACCGCTTTTTTCGGGGTGAAATTGAAATGCGGTCATGTGATCCTGCTGAACCGCCGCGGTAAACGGCCCATAATAATCCGCCTGGTAAAGCGCGCAATTGGGATCATCCGGTTTGGGATAAAAAGAGTTCACGAAATAAACATGACCGGCATCCCAATCCGATTTGGAAGATTCAATCCAATTCCACCCGATTTGCGGCACTTTTCCCTGTTTAAATTGCACCACCTGGCCCGGAATCAGCCCCAAGCCCGATACGCCCGGCGCTTCTTCGCTGCCATCAAAAAGGACTTGCAAGCCAATACAAATTCCTAAATACGGCGTACCTTCTTTGATCAGTTGTTGCAGTCGCGCCTTTAATCCACTTTCTTGCAAATTCTGCATGGCGGCGCCAAAACTGCCCACCCCGGGAAACAATAAAGGATTTTTGCCGGACGGTAACTGCTGGCCACTCACCCGCTGGTAAGGGACTTCCAGGCGATCCAGGCAACGCAGCATGCTACCCAGATTTCCACCTCCGTAATCGATCACGTCAATCATACGTCCAGCATCCCTTTGGTGCTTAGAACCACCTCATTGCCAACCGGGACCACGGCTTCTCTTAATGCGCGGCCAAACGCCTTGAAGCTAGCCTCAATCAAATGGTGATCATTATCCCGGCAGGGGACATGAATGTGCAGTGAAGCTTTCAATCCATCCGCCAAGCCTTTGTAGAATTCTCGAAAAAGATTGGGGTCCAGATTTCCGACAGTGAAATTCCCGAACTCCAAATTCCACACCAGATTAGAGCGGCCACAGAGATCCAGAGCCACTACCGCCAGGGTCCCATCCATCGGAAAGGCGAAACATCCGGCGCGTTGAATGCCTTTATATCCCGGAAGCGCATCCCGGATCGCCTCGCCCAAGGCAATGCCGACATCTTCAATCAAATGATGCGGATCGACTTCAATATCTCCGACCGCGTCGACTTCCAAACCAAAACGGCCATGACAGGCAAAGGCGTTCAGCATGTGATCAAAAAAGGGCAAACCCGTCGAGATATCCGGCTCGCTGGCCGCATCCAAATTCACATTGATCCGGATTTGAGTTTCCTTGGTATTACGTACAATTTGTCCTGTTCTCATGACATTTAGGGTCCTTCTTTTTATAGATTAAAAGCTAATTCGCTCAGACTATCGAAAACAAAATCGGCCCCAGCCGCACGAAGTTTTCCGACATCATGCGTGGTGGTAACCCCGATTGCAGTCAAACCGGCCGCCTTTGCCGCCTTCATATCATCAACGGCGTTACCGATATATAATCCTCCCTCCGCTTTTAAAGCGGAAAGCGCCAGTTGCAGAAGTTCCGGCGACGGTTTTTTGGCGCAAGCGGGATCGTCATCCTGACAGATGACGACATCGAATAAAGGCTCAAACCGTTCGTGCCAGATGGGATCATATTCCACCCGACACCGGCCGGTAGCCACCCCTAAGCGATACCGTTTTTTGAGTTCCGATAATGTTTCGGGCGCCACTAACCAGGTCTCGACTTCCATCGCGATGCCAAGGTATAAGGCTTGCGCTTCCCCGACAATGTCACCATAAGTTTTGGTTATGCCGCGCTGACGCAACAATTCAACAGTCGCTTCCCAATCATCATTAAAGCCGCCTTTGGCCCGTAGCTTGCTTAACTCATCTTCAAAGAGAGATTGGCCGGAGTGGCGCTCTACCAGTTGGGCAATGGTGACATCAAAACTTTGGCTGGTATCGACTAACGTGTCATCCATATCGAACAGAAGCACCCGCTTTTGGCGCACTTCATCCAGCACGCTCAAGAATTTTTCCATCTCAGTTTGCGTACCCACCGAAACACGAACCAGGCCACGTAGGCCAGGCAGACCGGATTGGTTGCGCAACAGAATGCCTCGTTGCTGGAAAAATTCGCAGAATCCAGCCGCGTCCAAACCCACTTGCATCAGGAAAAAATTCGCATGGCCCGGGATGATTCGATAGCCACGTCGTGCCACTTCTTGCAGCACCCTCTCTTTTCTTTTCATGACTTCCTGAGCTTGCTGCAATACTTCGGCATGGTGAGGTAAAAGTTGGGCTGCCGTCTGAATGGCAAGCGCATTCACACTGTAGGGTGAGCGTACCCGTTGTAACATATCGATTAAATTCCGACTGCCAATCATCATGCCCAGCCTTACACCGGCGAGTCCCCACGCTTTGGAAAACGTACGGGTAATCAGTAGATTGTTGAATTCGTGAATCAATGGCAACGCCGTGGTTCCTGCATATTCGGCATACGCCTCATCAATCACGAATAACGTGTTGGGATAGCTTCGACACCAATTCCTGATTGTCTCCAATGTCAGCATCGCCCCAGTGGGATTGTCAGGGGAAGCGAATAAGGCCAGCTTGATCGATTGTTCCTGCAGATATTTGGAGATCTTATCGGTATCATACTGAAACTCCGACGTGTAAGGGACTTCAATCAAATCACTCCCCACCAGTTTCAGGTAATGGGGAATCAGGCTGAATGTCGGCGTCATGGTGAGCGCTGTGTCTTGCCCTGGTTCGATAAAGGTAAAAGCGCCCAGGAATAACGCCTCATCACTGCCATTGGTCAGCAAGAAATTTTCCTGGGGAAGCTTCCAGAGTGAACTCATTTGCTCAATAAATGCCTGGTACTCCGGGTAGCAAGTAAATAAAGTAGGCGGTTCCTGCGGATAAAATTCCGGAAAGCCCGCCGTATTTTCATTGAAATCTAGCCGGATGCGTTCACGTCGTCCTTCCAAAGGCGGAGAATAGGCTTTCAATGTTTTCACGGATTGGCGCGGTTCAATCATTGCACGAGTTTCTCCAGGCGATATTCCAATATATCCTTGGCCCCACGCGCCATCAGTTCCGGGATTAATTTAGAAACCTCTTTCACGGGAACGGCAATTTTTACCGCGTAGCCTTCTTCCCCGTAAAGCAAGGCAATGGTCGGAAAACGCATACAAGGTAAATCCACCACCAGCCGTTCCAGATCGCTTTTCGCCACGTTCATCTCCAGCATCACCCGATTATGCGCATTCAAGGTGCTCTGCATGAGCATGCGCATTTGCTCCAGTTTTTCCTTTTTCCAAGGATCGTTTAAAGCCGCCTGGCTCGCTAAAAACCGGGTGGTGGATTCCAGAATCTCATCCACCACGGTCAACCGATTGGCCACCAAAGTTGAGCCCGTCGAGGTGTTATCAATGATCATGTCTGCATCCTCTGGAGGCAAGGCTTCAGTGGCTCCATAGCTTTTAATCAATACGGCGTTTAACTGCTTCTTTTGAAGATACTTTTCAGCAATCCGGGTATATTCGGTCGCTACCACCAGACGCATCTTTTTCCACTGATCATTCACCATCAAATCTTCCGGTACAGCGGCAACCAGACGAACCTTATTGAATTTCAAATCGAGCAGTTGCGCCACATCCAGGCTATCTTCCAAGTCATTTTCAAGCATCCAGTCGTGCCCTGCAAAACCTGCGTCATGCCGCCCTAATGCCAATAGTGGAGGAATATTCTGAGGTTTGAGCAGCTTAATTTCAATCTCCGGATCGGAACATAAAGGCCGATAGGAGCGTGAACTGAAAATGAGATCAATCCCAACCGCCGACAATAAATTGACTACTTTCTCCTGAAGTCGCCCTTTAGGCAAAACCAGTTTGAGTTTCCTGTCCATCTGAAAAGTCTCCAATGACGATTAACTTGTAAAACACCAAAGAGGCCGTCATTTTGAATGCGGCCTCTTGAGCAAATCTGGTTCTTGGGGTGATTGGTTAACGTTGTCTTGCTCTGAGATGATGCCGCTTCAAGTGACCATGATGATGATCATGGCGACTGTGATGATGATGGCTGTGCGACATGAGCATGACGAGTTTCCTAAGTAAGCCCTCTATTGATGAATATGCTTGCACATTTCATTTCCATAAGTCAAGATGCTGCAGCATAATCGATGACTCCTATAGGAAAGTCCCACGCTTTATTCCAGTGACTAAAGTAGATTACCGGGCTAATGTCACCGTTGCCCGATTGATTAGCTGCAGGAAATTGCCGCCCAGTATCATCGCCTCTTCTCTGGAGGATAAGCGCAAAAGGCGCACTTTATAAAGCTCCAGACCAGGATGAAGCCAGGGTCCATCCGTGCCGAATAAAATTTTGTGCGCTCCCGCACGATTCAGGGCCTGCTCCAGATAATCGAACCGACGAATCCCTGACGTATCGGTATAAACGTTGGGATATCGCACCATTTGGTCGATGACACGCAAATGAGCTCGCCAATCGTCCGCAAAACTTCCCAAGTGAGGAATAATGAAATTGACGTCGGGGTATTCCGGCGCCAACAGATCGATAATCTCGGGCGCACCGGCCGGATCATAGAGAACCGGAATACGATAACGTTTGGCTGCTTCGCAGATTTCGCGGGAAAGCGGCCCATCCATCCGATGGACCTTGATGCCACAGAACCCCCATCGCTCAACCGCGATTGAAAGATTGGCCATCACTCGTCCTCGCTCCCTCAGGGCATGGACAAAGGCAAAACACAAAAAACGTCCGGGATGCTTCTGGGCAATTTGAGCCGTATGCCAATTCGCTTTCCTGTAATTGCTATGGAACGGTGAAAATATGACCGTTTTTTGAATTCCTGCCCGTTTGGCACGCATCAGATATTTTTCAAGCGGAGCATTGGTATCCCACGGGCCAGTCAATAAGTCTCCCTTACCGGCATGACAGTGACAATCAATAATCATCATTTGCCATATTCCGTTAAAAAGTGGATCACCGTTTCAATGCCACGAAAGAATTGCGGCAGGCTTATTTTTTCGTTGGGCGCATGAATATCGTCATCCGGTAATCCAAAACCCATCAAAATAATAGGCACACCCATGCGTTTTTGGAATTGCTCCACCACAGAGATGGTACCACCGCTTCGACTGAGTACAGGGGCTTTTCCCCATACTTTTTTTACAGCACTAGTTGCGGCTCGCATTACTGGATGCTTAACAGGTAGCAATACTGGATTTGAGCCCTGTCCAACTTTTAGTCGAACTTTTACGGTTGAGGGCGTATGTTTGGCTAAATGTCGTTTTAACAAAAATCCGACTTCAGCCGAGGTTTGATTGGGAACCAGCCTGAAACTGAGTTTTGCGCTCCCATGAGAGGGAATGACCGCCTTACTGCCAGGACCCTGATAACCACCTTGCAGACCATTGATCGTCAGAGCCGGGCGACTGGTCATGCGTTCATGCAAGGAATAACCAGGCTCACCCCAGGGTTGTTCAATATCCAAATCTTGCAAAATTTGCTGCTGCTTGAGGTTGCAGCAACGGCAGTTTTTGACACTATCATCGAGCAGAAATCGATCTTCCACGTTGCGATAAAAATCTTTCAACGCGATACGGCCCTCACGATCATGAAAAGTGGCAATAATTTCACAGAGCGCCTGCAACGGATTATGTACACCACCGCCATAACGACCGGAGTGCAGATCATGTTTGGGACCAAAGACCTCCAACTCAGCGATTAGGTTACCACGCAAACCATAGATAATGGAGGGACAATCGGTGCTGATCATTTCCGTATCTGAGATTAAAATCGCATCCGCATTTAATCGCTTTAGATTTTGATCCAGGAACACTGAAATGGTTGGGCTGTTGATCTCCTCCTCCCCTTCCAGCCAGACTTTAACATTAACCGGTAAATGTCCCGTGGTTTTCAGCAAGCTCTCAATGGCTTTCAAATGAATAAATAACTGGCCTTTGTCATCACTTGCCCCACGCGCAAATAGTTTATCTTGCCTCAAAGTTGCCTTGAAGGGTGGTGAATGCCAGGAAGAAAGCGGATCAACGGGTTGCACATCATAATGGCCATAGATCAGCAAAGTCGGCTTGTCGGGATGAAAACACCAATCGGCATAGACACTGGGATATCCGCCGTTAATACCCGGTAAAACCTGGGCATGTCTTAAACCGATTTCGGATAAATGTTTTGCAAGCCAGAATGCGGCAGCTTCAATATCCGGCCGATGGGAGGGTAGCGCAGAGACACTTGGGAAAGCTAAAAATTCCGCAAGTTCATCCAGCCACCGTTTTCGTGTATTTGCCATGCGGCTGAACTGAATCGGCGAGATATGGATTTGTAAAGGTTGAAAGGATCGTGATGGATAATGCGCTATCGGCATCGCTGAAAGTTTCCTCAATCATTAACACCTTTCAGGTGCAAACCACGAAAGGTGTTAACGGTCATTCTGAAATTTTTCGGAATCAGGCTAGATAACTTGCAAGGCAGGCATCCTTCCCGGCGCGCGCTGGAAAATCGGATCGCTATGCCGCAAGCCACTGCTGGGTGGTGGCCCTTGATGGTAAATTTGCCGTGGTGGAGGTGTCGGACGGCTGATGTGCATGCCTTCCTCGCTGGAGATCCATTCTTCCGCGTACTCGGCAATCCGTAGCAGCAAGCTCTCGAAATCGGTCCTGTTTTTCTGCAAGACATAAGGTTCAGCCAGCCAGCGAATAATCTCCCGCCCGCTCACCGCCATGCGGTTTAGCGTACTGGCGTAGACCGCCTCTCCATAGTATTGCCAGAGTACCAGTTCGATCAGATCCCAGGCGTTTTCCGCACCAAACTGAGCCCGCAGATCCGGCGCTTCCAGCACCTCGAAGCATTCCGCCAACGCCTGACTGGTTTCCACCCGAAGGACATTGATATAACCGTACGAGGAGTTCTTCAGGTTGTTCCGTAAATCCAAACCGGCCCGACGCACAATAGCAATGGAACCAAACGTCGGATCATTCGCGTTCTGACGGACCACCTCGCTGATGCGCTTATCCCGCCAGTATTTGGCCGTTTCCGCAATGAAGTGCGTGAACAGTCCATGAAATTCCATGTTGGGACGTGCATTCGATCCAGGGGAACATTTCGTATACCCAAATACCCGCTTGTATGCTTTCAACCGTTCCGGCATTTGATAACGCAAAATGGAATGCTTATCAAAACGGTAAAGCCCGTAAGCGCCCGGCCCGTTGGAAATCCGTAATGTGCCCGCCTCGAACAGCTCTTTCAATTTCGTCATGACACGGAAGACACCTAGGCGCTCGTGCATGTATAAGTAGTAGAGATCCGCAGTGGCCAGAATTCGATCACTGGTCACGGTATCATCATAATCGACCACGCCACTGGAAATCTGGGTTTGCCCCATATCGGCCGGCGCGGCGCTACCCAGGCCAATTAAATCCGCCAAACCATAGTCGGCTGATTTTTGCTGGCTACTATGGCTTTTGTCGTACTTCTGGATCTGATCATCCACCATGCGGTTCAGAACTTCGGCCAACTGCGGGTTGGCGATGAGATCCGGCCCCAGCATGGAAATAGTATTTTGCAGCAGCGACGCGATCCGGTCATTCCGCTGATCATAATCTTGTGTGGTAGTCATTGCATTCTCCTGTCACTTTTTTTCAATGCTGTTCATGATTCAGGATCAGGCTGCCAAGTCAGCCAACGATTTCAACTGATTCAAAATATCGTCCAGTGCCCAACTGACCCGCTCATGCAACATGGCCTGCACCAGTACGGGTTTGCTGGTTGCGCTGGATGTATCGGAGGTCTTCACGAAACCGACAATTCCGGCAACGGTCCAGAACAATTGATCCGCCTGATCGGTGATAAATTCCAAACCATACAATCCAGAGTCGGTCATCATGGTTGGACCCTCCAAATTGGAATAGCGATCCAGCCATTCGTTCAAATCGTTGACCGTCATGTCCGGCAATCCTAAATCCAGACCGCTGCCGGGCAGTATCGCCGTAAAACCTTGCAGCAGGGAAAGTTTCGTGGCCTTGGAACGACGCTCATTTTCCGTGAAGCCGATGGAATCCATCGCAGCCATCCAGTTTTGATTTCCCTCGTTAATGACGGAGAGCAGCAGACTAGCTCGGGAAACTCGTTCGCTGAATAGAGGTGAGCCCGCCGCATCCAGTTCCGGTTTAAAGCGATTCCAGATATCCGCCAAGCTTGCCGCATAGCTTTGCATGAGTTCATACGCCGCAATCTGCGCCTCGTCAGCCAAAGTGGCTGGTGTGGCGGCTCCGAAATTCCGATCCAGCAATCCGATCCTCCCAAATTCGGTCAAATGACCGCCTTTGGCGCTTACGCCAACCCCACGCAATGCGGAGAGATAGGCTTCCACGCGCTCGGTTCTCGGCTCATCCACGCGCCCGAATTCATCCAGCAAAGTCTGAATTTCCGCAATGATCAAACTGCGCAAGGTTTCAAGTTGAGTAAGATCTACCAGTGGCGAAAACGGTTCAATGCCCTGCATGACCAGTACGGCATCATTCACAATAATGCTCGCCTGACGGTATAAGTTCGCCTGCTCGATGGAAATCTGTCCGCTTAAGCCCGCAGCGGAAAGTGCGGTGCCTTGAGGCTGGCTCCCAAAAAGCGAGATAACGCTACGGGCTGGAGTACTCACGATTTTACCATTCCGATTTGCTGGAAACGTATCATTTAAAGCGGAAATAAACGTGTCTGGCGAACTGGCCGAACGTCCCATCACTTGAGATATAGCCTTTTGCACTTGACGCTCCAGTAAATTGACGGAATTACTCGTTCCACTGGTGCTGGCCCCGGAATCAAAAACAGTTTGCTGAGTTCCGGCAAAACGGCTTAATACACCGGCAATATATCCTAATTGAGGATCACCCGTCACTGGAACCACATCCGGCATGTAGAGACTTCTCATCATGGCGTCCCGCTTGAATTTTTTGTTTTCGGCGTATCGAGCATACACCGAGTACAATTCGTTTTGTACCGCGCTCATGGCTTAGTCCTTTCTCTGTCGTTTACTGCTGATCAAATAATCTGAAGACCTATCAAAAGTCCATACAATTGCGTGGTCTGCACGTTGACGGAAACCATGCCCGCAATGATTTGCCGTTGTGTAAGCCCCGGAGCGTAAGACTCCGGTAACACCTGCATGGTTTGATCCAACTGATCGAACAGGCCGAAAAACTGCTGCAAGGGAATTGGTATGGTTGGATTTTCTGACAAAAACTGGTTCAGATTTTGCAACGCAATCACAAAAGCGTTCACTGTCGTAACATTCAGCGCATTAATCAACTCCTGCAATGTGTTACTCACATAAATTGTTGTGGCCGCTGCGTGACTGCTTCGTTTTTGCTTGGATGGTTGAGCATTGAGTGTTTTGGTTGCGCCATTGGGCATACCGGAACCAGATGCAGGTACGTTATAAGCATGAGGCGCCTGCTGTTGCAATTGATACTGCTTACTCAATTCAGTCTGGCTTTGATACTGACTGAGCCATTCATGCAACGCCAATAATATTTGTTGAGAATTTTCCAACTCCAATTTATAGGCGGGCTCATGTCGAACCTGGGAATCCTTGGACAGATCAGCCTGGGCTTTATCCAGATGCGCTAACGTACCTTGGGCAATACTGATTAACTGATCGCCTTCCGGTTTTAGCTTATCAAAACAGAACTGTAAACCGTTAAGATGTTGGCATAAAGTTTCTATCGTATGAGCATGCTGTACAGTTTGAGCGATGGACAGATGATGCTGGGTCAGGTTCAACAACTGATTTCTAAAGTCTTCAGTGCTGTAGATGGCAATTGCCTGAACCGGGCCATTTTCCAGCACAGTTTCAGGACTCTGAGACTCTGTGCGTTTGGGTGCTTTCTCAGTCTTTTGCATTGCGTTAACGCCTCCCTAAAATACGGTAAAAATTTTCAGTAATACTTTGCGGATCGGCCAATTTTTGATCAAGCGCATAACGAGCCGCACCTATCATAAATCTGACGGGAATAGTCCCCGGATCCTTCCCTTGGCTGAGCATACGTCCGGCCTGGGCAATAATGGCCATTTGCTCCGGACCGAATTTAACCGCTCTGGCCAATGGTTTATCCCCGAATTGTCGATAAGGCTGAAAGACCATCGTATCGACCACCATTTCAGCCGCCGGATAAAAACTTTTCATAATGGATGGGGGAATGTCCTTCGGTGTAATATCCGGGTAGAGCCGCAACCAAACCCGTTTCAAGTGCTCGGCCAATTGATCGAAACCTAATCTTCTGAGCAGGATCAAATTGATCAACACGCGAAAATATGGGGTCGGATGAACGGACAATGGATTAAAACGAACCGTCCCGGCAGCAGACCGGCCCACCACATCCATCAGCGATTCCACCGCAGCAGGCCCGCCAAGCACCAGTGCGAACATGTCCGCCATGCTTTCCTTGTGCCAATGCGCCCAAAGGTTAGCGACCTCTTGCGGAAAATGTCCTTCACTGATTAACCGGTGATGGATGCGAGCCGGGATCTCTTCCCATAATCCCAGATCCGCTTGAAGATTATGCGAAACTTCATGCAATACGCTGGATAAAGCCCACACGTTATCCAGCCGATGCTGAGGCAACATGATCAACGGAAATAAGTTGGGATGTTTTCTCAACTTGGATAAGGGTACGCCTCGACGATAGGTTAAAGGGCTGAATCCGCTTTGGGCATAGCTAAACGGTAGTAAAGTAGGTGTCGGCTGCGCATTCCCCATGCCCAGGTATAAGTCTTCATAACAGTTGGCGGCAATGCGATCGACTGCTCGCAAGCGTTCCCCAAAATGGGACAACCGCTGCACGAACAGATCGAAATAAAAATCCCAGATGCCTTCGACATAGAGCACCTGCTGTCCGACCTTGTGCTTACGCTCCAGCATTAATCTCAATCGTTCCGGCGTGGGCTCTTTTCTGGCAATGGCCACTGCAGCCTCCACCCCTCGGGATGCCTCCACCAACTTCACCTTGAATGTATCCAGGAATCGATTGACGGCATCCACGTGAACCTCGCTGGGCGCAGCAGGTCCGGTGCCAAATTCATCCTTGGAAAAGCTGCGGATGGATTTGGCATGACGCAACAAATTAATGGATTGAATGGATAACCAGTTGTCCATCAGTCGGGCCTCGCCCGGAGAGAAGTTTAGTTTCGCTTCTCTCCGAACAGGACTCGTTTGGATTGTTCTGGCAAGTGGAGTAAGTGTTTCAGTGGCAGACATGCATGCCTCAAATTGTTGATTACTGACGTTCAAGACCTAGCGGTACCGAATGGCGGACGCAACGGTCTTCGTGGGTCTGGCGTTGGCTGGAGCAGGTCTGCGGAAGGTATGTCCTCCTACGGCAGGACGTCCATACGTGGAAGCGCCAGGATGGAAGGTTCGTTTACGCGGAATCACGGAAGCGACGCGATTTTTAAGAAACACGTTGCGATCCACGCCGCGAGCAACCATCCTTGGATTGCTGAGCACTTTGCGGGTGACATGAGCCAGGGCCTTTAAAGCGACCGGCGCCGTGATGGGTTGTCCTGCGCGCGCAGCGGCATGCAAAGTGCCGATGGTTTGACGGTGAACCGTTGGCATTAAACGGAGCAGTTCACTGCCTGCGGGACCACGTCTCCGTAATGCGGAAACCACCCTGGCATTGGCTTGGGAAAGAATGGGAACCACTGGACGCAAGGCGCGACGTCCTCCCATGATGGTAATTGTGATTGGCAATGAAGCGGCAATGGCAGCTTCGGCTTCAGCCTCGGTTTCGGCCTCAGCCGCTTGAGAAGCCAAAAATTCCGTCAAGGCCAGTTGCTGCCCAATTTCCGTGTTGGAAACTTCCAACTCCCCTTCATGGGAAATAAACAGTTGTGCTTCCAGATGTTCGGCTTCCGCTTCCCCTTCTTTCAAAAGAGAGCCAGCGGCTTTGCTGGCTAATGGAGCCAGTACTGAACCAACACCAGGAATCATGCCCACCAAAGTTCCGGCAATCTGGGGCGCGAATTTTTTGGCGAGAGGCGCAAGTGCACCACCTATTTTTTTAACGCCTTTCCAGAGACTTTTAAAAAAGTATTCTCCTTCGTCCTCCCATTCCATTTCCGGATTCGAATACGGATTGCTATAATGGCTCTCCCATTCCATTTCCGGAATGGAGTATGGGTTGCTATAGTGGCTCTCCCACTCCGTTTCAGGATTGGAATACGCTTCCGTTTCCCACTCCGTTTCGGGATTGGAATACGCTTCCATTTCCCACTCCGTTTCAGGATTGGAATACGCTTCCGTTTCCCACTCCGTTTCAGGATTGGAATACGGGTTGCTGTAATGTGTTTCGTGACTGCCTGCGGTTTCAAACATAGTTTCTGGATTCATGAGAGTATTTTTCCTCCTGTTGATATGTGATGGATAACGTTTATCACTGCTATTTAACTTTGATAATCAGATCATCAATTTTCCTACCGATTGGGCATATTTTGCGAACATGGAGACATAGTATTCATACGAATAGCCCGATTCCGGATCATGGCTCGACCGATAACATTAGGCTTGCTCAAAACACTTGCTGCTTGAGCGGCGACCAACCGATGAACCAGATCACTAGTCAAAGCTTGATTCGTATCATTTATGGCTTTTATGCCTGAAATCACTCGACGCTGGATGGTGGGAACCAAGCTTAGAGCCGCTTTCGGTAATTGTTCGGCGTAATACATAGCCCCGGTTAATTTGGCATTTGCCTGGGTCAGCGCTGGTAAAATTCTTTTTAAACCGCTCGCACCTCCCATGATGGAGATGGTAATTGGTAGTGCGGTCGCCAATAAAGACTGAGCCTCGCTTTCCATTCCAGAATGAGTAGACTCTGCCGCCAGTATTTCAGTTAAGGCCAGTTCATGCGCCTGATCAGTGACACTCAATTCCGATTCGAATTCATGTGTGCCTAAAGCGCCCGATTCCACTTCGCTAGCCTCTGTTTCAGCGCCGTGTAAAACGCTCTCAAATTCAGTGAATAACTGCTCAACGGCTGCTTTAGGGTTAAATTCAAAATTTTCCTGATCCGTTGCTTGCAGAATTTCCCAGGCTATAGGCATTGCATTCCGTCGGCAATGTGAAATCAGTCGTTTTACCTGATGTACCTGTTTTTCTTTATCCTGAATGGGTAAAGGAATTACCGCCCCCAGGCTGGCCGGTCCCACATTTTCCCATTCCGGAAAAAACTCCTGATGCGCGTAGGCAGCAGTTATTTGTCGCCACTCTTTTTCAATCGCGTCCGAAGAACCATGCGACTCTTCAGACGATCTTTCATGATTAAATTGAGATGACTCAGGTTCTGGCGTCAAAAAATCGTTCTCATCCGCCATTTGGGACAATTTCCCCCAGCCAACACATGACAAATTTAAGGCCAATTAACCTTTCAGGTTAAATTCCTGATACTGCTATTAATATCCTTAATGTAACTACTCGATATCAATGAACACTAGGTGGTCAATTAAAAGATGCGCTTATTCTATGGGGCTTTATTAATTTAATCAAGCACAGCCATTTATAAATTAAATAAAGTTATTCTTAATCCCAAGCTCAACAGTCATCAATAAAATTAAATTGATCGATTCATTACGAACCATGAAATAAATACTTTTTTACTAAAAACTCTTAGTTTGAAATTTAAGTACTAATTAAAAGCAGACCCCGGTAAAAATTACCGAGATCTGCTTTATGAATGAATTAGCAGGATATTTTCTAATTAAATAGTCTTGCTGTCCATCACTTTACCGTTCAACTGCTCTAAACGATTAAGCTGGATGGAGGTATTAGCAAAAGTAGCCGGAGACCAACTTTGTGGCGCCAGCGAGATGGCCTGCTGGGTATCCAAACTGACATTGCTGCGTTGGAGTTCAACCGCGACATTATGCTCATTCGCAACCTGAATGGATAAATCGAATGTCATGGCTGGTCCGCCGTTTTCCATGTGAAGCACCTTGCCACCTTCGCGGAGCTTCAGCTTAAGCATCTGCCCTGCAGGGACCGTGGCATTGCGGATTTGGAACTGGCGCATGGACTCTGCACCCAGTAGGCTCGGTACACCCATTAACGTCACTTGCACCGGCTTAGCCGAACTTCCGGCAGGAGGCTGGATGCATAGCACCTGATCCGGAGTGCCCGGATTCTGTATGCTGATTGCATCCTGTCCGCCTGAGGAAGGGGGAATGGTAATAATGGCCGAAAAGCTCGGTGAAATCATCAACCATTGGTATTCTTGAGCAGAAGGCGTAATCGTGTGCGTCAGGGTGGTTACATTTTCCGGAACCAGCATATTGCCAACCGTTGTTATATTTGCGGATGGCGAAATCAAGTTCAACTTACCCATCATGGAAACAGGCGCTGCCACAGCCCCAGTTGATGCCCCCGGGTTTGTTGCCGTTCTGGGAGTTTTTTGACGCTGCGTCGGAGAATTTTGCTTCAAGTAATAAATTTCCGCCGGTTTGGTTCCTTCCACGCTATTTAATATCGCGCTATCAATACCAATCTGCTGCGCATTCGTGAGCGGACCGGACTGATGAACCAGAGGAATTTTCGCCAGGTTGGGAATCCGTTTAGCGGCATCCGCAACCACGCGACGCTGAGGTAGCATCAAATTTTGGCTCAGCCCCATTTCGGTCGCTCTTTGGGTTAGGGTTTGACTATCTTCCCCTTCCATAAACGTGCGCCCGTTCTGATCCGTGATTTGCTGAGTCTCTGCGCCACCCATCAGGGCAAGCAGGGTTCCACCGGTCAGAATCGCCATGATTACCTCAATAAACGGAGTTCTGGGCTGTTCGCAAAGTACGCTGAACGGAATCGAGAACAATCTGCCACCCGAATTCTCGGTACCTACCCAAGTTTCTTTTTTACTGAACTGGAAGGTGAAAGTTTGGGTTTGCGGGTTAATCACGATCATGCAAGGCGGATCGGTATCCGCAAAATTGGGCGATGGATTGTTGGGGTTAGCCACATGAATCACCCAGCGAGTCGGGTTGGAATCATCCCAAAAATAAGGGCGTACCGCATGCGCCTCGCTGAACATGGAATCATTGCTCAAGGATAAGAGAGGATAATTTCCGGCTGCAAACTGCTCACGGCTTTCCTTGAATGCTCTGACCGGATCATGGGTTTGACCGGAGATGAATTTGCCAACAAACCAATCAATGCATGACGCGCCAATCTGGTAACCATGCTTAATGTTGATCTCATTAATCACCGCAGTATCTTTATTGGGATCGGGCTTAACATCTCTGGGCTGCACCGAGAAAATCGGCTCACCGTAAACGGAGTGTCCCACTTGCGCGTAAATGGAAGCCAGACACATGCCGAAACAGTTTCCACCCGCCGCAATGGATTTATACACCCAGGAGTAGTAAGCATTCTCGAATGGGTGCAGGAAATAGGAGTCGTTATCATTCTCCGCAACATCCCGGAATGTTTCGCAAAATTGGCTCCAGCTTAATTGAGGCGTGCCGAAATTGTTAAAGCCCCAGTAGAGCGATTCCCGGAAAGACATGGTGGGATCGGTCAACATATGAGGTTTACCCGAGAAAACGGCGTTAAAGTCGCCATTCCAGTGGTTTGGATCTTCGTTAAAACCCCACAGGTTATCGATGCTAAACGTCTCTTTTGCCGTGCCTAAATGAACGTCACTCCCGATCGCAACCGCATCCCAGCCATCGAATGAGGCGTTCACAATAGTTTCGCCTTGAACCACCGGAATATGCAGTAGGGTTTGTTCCACATTATGGGTGGAAGTTCCCCAGTTTCCGCTACCGGGCATCCGTTGTTTGAAGTTTTGTCCGGTTGAGGCCGTAACGTTCGCCTGAACATATAACCAGATATTTACGCCCAGGTGCGCTTCTGCCCAGGTATGCGTCCCTTTGGAATCAAAACGCTCCAGATACATATCCATGGATGTAACCGCAAACATGGAATTGTAGCTGTTATGCCAAACCAAAACGCCTTTCTGAAAGTTATTATAACGCCCGTTATTGGAAGGCGTAGAGGTTTCGTTCGAAGTGGGAAAACCTAACGTACCGGTCGGACCGCCATACTTTTCCAGCCATGCCTTGCGAATGTCGCCGTGTACTTCATACGCGCCTGTCGTACTGCTCCAGTATATGGAGCCACCTTGGAACTGATTAAAGCGTCCAATTTCCGTACCGCCTGATAAGACCGGTGTTTCATTGCTCAAAGGATAGCCCAGGAAACCGCTGGCGCCGCCCAAAGCCAGCCAGCGCTTGCGAATATCGCCATGCACTTCGTAAGCGCCGGTATCATGGCTCCAGTAAATATCGCCATTATCAAACGCTGAGAACCGCCCGTTGTTAGCGCTCGTTTGCTCATCTGCGGCAGGAAGTCCTAAAAAGCCATTGACGTCACCGAGATCCCGGTAGCGAATGTAGACGGGACCATAAACCACATAAGACTGCTTGTTAGCGCGCACAACAACCATGCCGCCTTCAAAATACGCAGCCTGCCCCCCATTGGGTGTCGAGAAGGAATTAGCAACCGGATAGCCTAAATAGTCCCGCACGCTATTACCGTCAGGCATCGTATCATTCAGCAGCATCAACCATTTTTGGTAAATTGCCGGCGCAATAGAAACAATGCCGTATACCGGTGAATAAAACAGGACAGCTTTTTCGAATGCCTGATAGCTGCCCACGCCATCCGGCATGGTTTGAAGATTACCGGTCGGCTGGCCCAATCCGGCTTCACCATTCATGTTGTTATACGCCTGCCCAATCGGCATGTTGGGATCTACCGTATAATTTGGCCGATTCAAGACGGCTTTAGCGACATTAATCTCAGTTACCATAAAATGGAAAACTCCTATCCTACGATGCTATTAACCAAGTAAAATAAAGCTGTGCAAGGTTAAACACAGCTCCAGAACTAGAGCCAAATGAAATTAAATTGAATCACTCCGTAACAATTTCAGGGGTCTTTAAGATAAAGTGAGTAATTTATATCATAGAGCGCTACAAAACAAAAGAGTATTTCTCTCCACACTGTAAAATTGTTACTTAAGCCAATTTGGCTAAATTGATCAATTAAATTGAAATCATTAAGAGGTATTTTATATCTATAATTTGCTTGATATGCAGGCAGATTAATTCAGAGAATCGCTTGCTGACTAATCTATGAAAATTATTCCCTTTAAACCATCAGCGAACTTTCTTTGTATGCACTGGCCTGGTCCAAGCGTTTGATCGCATCCGGTTTCAACTGAAGTTGTGCAGCGGCTGCTAGTGTATTGAGTTGATCAATGGTTGTGGCGCTTGCAATCGGAGCGGTAATACTGGGCCTAAGCATCAACCAGGCCAAGGCAATCGTGGCAGGTTTGACCTGGTACTCTTCAGAGACTTCGTCCAGCGCCTGCAAAATACGATAGCCACGTTCATTGAGATATTTCCTGACTCTTTCGCCACGCTGACTTTGATTCAAATCAGTTTCAGAACGATATTTTCCGCTCAAGAAGCCGCTGGCCAAAGAAAAGTAAGAGATGACGCCCAGTTTTCGCTCCAGACAAAGCGGCTCCAACTCCTGCTCATACTCTGAACGCTCGTAAAGATTATAATCAGGTTGCAGGCACTCATATCTCGGCAGACCCTCACGCTCACTCACGTCCAACGCGGCTAACAGTCGTTCTCCACTATAGTTGGAAGCCCCAATCACACGGATTTTTCCGGCCTGTATGAGTTGCGAATATGCACCTAATGTTTCTTCCAGGGGCGTTTTAGGATCATCAACATGCGAGAAGTAGAGATCGATGTAATCCGTCTGTAAACGCCGAAGCGATTCTTCCACGGCAGTCGTAATATATCGTCGTGACAAGCCCTTTTTATCCGAAGCCACTTCCATACCCACTTTAGTGGAAATAATAACTTGAGACCGCTTACCCCGGCTTTTCATCCACTTGCCGATAATCGTCTCGGACTCACCGCCATGATTACCCGGTACCCAGCGAGAATACACATCAGCGGTATCGATCAGGTTAAAGCCAGCCGAAGTGAACGCGTCCAGTAGCGTGAACGCCTGAGTTTCACTAACCGTCCAACCAAACACATTACCCCCAAACGCCAGCGGAGCAACTTTCAAAGTAGACTGTCCGATTGTTCGCATTTCCAAAGTTCATCTCCTATTTTCCCTATGGCTATCTAACACCACTCCCGATAAAACGTCTATTTCCCCAACTGGTTGTAATCCTGGATTAGAGGGAGTAACCCATTGACGCTTTTATGATTAGACCAATACGGACAATCGACTGATCACAAGCGAATTGAGTCCGCTTTTACACTACATTCATCACATATGACATGCGTATTAGGTCAATGTCGCTCATGAATAGAGCTCAAGCTTACATAAAAGCATGCTGATTGAATGATTTTCATCAAGCAAACAGATTTCATTTCTCTACTTTGCTTTCTTTGGAGGTTCAATGAGTGGCAAGTCCACCGTGATCGGATTATGATCTGACATTTTTTCCGGATAAAGCGAATTAATTGCAGAAAGCGTTCGGCCATAGTTGGGAGAGAATAGATAGGGCTGTTCCTCAGCGGAGAGAGGTTTAACCGTCATAGGCTGTTTGGCTATATCCGTCTTTCGCAAGGGATGAGCCACATGCTTGGACTGACTGGGGTTTTCTTTCATATACGCCTTCACAAAAAACCAATCCAGCTTATACTTACCAATCAACCCATTCAATAAAGGACGTTCGACGCTGAATGTTGGCACAAATCCCTTCAGCCAGCGCTGGTTGGAGTCAGCCAAAAGGCCACTGGAATGATTGTATGAATGCTCATGATTACCCCGAATATCAAAAATGGTTGTATCATCAAAATGAAAATTTTTAACCCCTTTAAACAGGGCTCTTTCCTTGTTCGGCAAAAGCAACGGGATATTCGGGGCTGAGGGATCAAACACGTTTTTGGTGAACTGGCTAGCGCCTAATCCTAAATTAATAAATAATCCAAAAGGGGAAAACAGACCAATCGCTCTCCTGGCCCAAAATGTTGGGTCGGTGGCATATTGCCGCATTTCCTTCTTAACTGAAGTCGGGCTGACATCCGTACCGGTGGTATTAAAGTCCCCCCCAATCACCACAGGATTATGTCTGTTCTTCAGTTTATTGAGCAAATAGGCCATCTGGATTTGGCGCCCCTCCGGCTTCACCCTGTTTTCCAGATGAACCACCACAAAGGTCGCTTTATGTTCCGGCAATTCCGGAATTTCTAAATCGACTGCAAGCGCCATCCGACTTCCCATTCTGATTTCGGTTAGCACATCTTCCAGAAAAACGGTATCTGCCGCCTTGCGTTTTACTTTTTCCAATGAGGATAGCTTTTTCCGTTCCTGGTTATACCAATCGTAAACCTTGGGTAGCCGGATAATTTCAGTTTTCAAAATCGGATAGCTGGTTAAAATAGCAGAACCATGCAAGCCACGAAATTTTGCAGGATCGATTTTTGAAGCCTGATTATAGGCCGCCAATTCGGGATCGACTTTGGCCTCTTTGGGACTGGCTTTAGATAAGGATTGTTTATGAGCCAGTTGCTTCTTTCGTATGTAAAGAGGACCAAGCTCTAAAAACTCCACCCCATACACGGCATTCATATGAAGCGCCGTCGCCATCTTTTCAGCGACATTTTGATAATCGGTACGATTCATACCATCATCGACTTCCGTCAGAAAAATAACCTGACTCTTGGCCAGCCAGTTCGCTTCCTCTTGGGCTGCCGTATGGTTCGACTGATCCGAATTGTGCTCCGGCGTCTTTTGGTTGAAAACTTCAATGATATGGGGCAATTGAAAACCACGCTCAATATTCCAGTTGGCCACGCGAATAAATGGCGTATCGCTATTTGGATCAGAAAATACTGTTTTAGGTTTGGAATTTTCCAGGCTGGAATTTTTATAAACAAAAGGCGTTGTTAACAAATGATTTATTTTTGAATTCAAAGCAGAATTCTTAGGTGGTCCCACTGTCAAAGAATTCAGCTCTTTGAATGTCAATGGCGTAGGGCCTATCGCTGAAACCGAGAATGCCTGAATGGGTTGTACCATACAACCGAGTAAAATTAGAATGGCTAATAAGTTTTTCATCCGTGGAAACTCTTAATATAGCTGCATCAAGCCGAATCAAAGCCTGGATTCATTACAGTCTGCATGAATCCTAACCAATGAGCACGACTCCGCCGTATATTACCATATGTCTTGCAGTTTTGCACACTCGAAAGGCAGTCATGTTTACATGAGGAGCCATTTTCCATTCGCCAAAACATAGACTCTTCAGTTATAGAGATTGGTCAGCTATCCGAGTAACAAACTCAACAGCGATCATGACTCTGGATTGAGGTACGCTTATTTCCAGATAGAAACCAGAAATTTCGTATAGTTGTCATTCGAAATATTTTCAAAGGATCCATAGGCTGACTCATACGAAATAGGACCAAGTAATTGCGCCGCTTCCGTCAAAATCCGCTCCTCCGGGCATTGAGCATTCTGAGGTTGCCTTGGAGGATTTTTTTGCATGAATTTAGAAATTAAATACGCATCTCCTAAACCCAAATCAGATAACTTTTGGATATTAGCCCCCAGATAAGTTTGACCAATGGCCTGCGCCGCTAACTCCAGCATAAAGTCAAAGGGCAGCGCCGTGCGACAGGCGAGTAAAACGGGATCTTTACTGGCTAATACCTGGATGGAGCCAATCCCTTCCTCGGCTAGCGCTGACGCAATCGATAATGTTACCCCGCGGAGTTGAATCAGTTGATCGCAGTCCTGGGCCGCTTCATTCTCGCTTAGCGTTTTATTCAATAACCGCCGAAGCAGCTTATTAATCGCATCAGTAGGAAATGCACCCAAAGCAAACGCAATAAAAGGCCCAACCTGCGGTGTGACTATGGTCGCAATGGCATACCCCATAGGAATTGCGATCGCCAACCGCAAAATGTACCAATACACATCCGTTGAAGATAAACAGTTCTGATGCCCTTTTCTGACCGCATCGGTAACGACAAACAGATAAGCGCCCATGACAGCCGATATACCCAGTAGTGGAAAGTGAACGCCAGAAAAAGGAAGCAAAGATTCCGTACTACCAGCATCATAGAGTGCAGATTGAATTGCCAACGTTAATTCGAGACATGCCACAATACTCAATAGTAACAATGGAAAAATATAACGTCTTTTCCCAAATTGCTGATCATAAATTTTATCGAAAATGGACTTTAACTCACTTTCCCCCGTAATCCCAGATATCCGGGTGCTCCAAAATTTTTCCATATAAAGTTTTAGTGAGCCATCTTGAATTTGATTTTCAAATTCTTCTTTACGAATGGCCCATCCATTCAGCAACCAACGCAAAATTGGAGCAAGTAACAAGGCCATCATGCAAAGTACACTAATAACTAATAAACTTTTCCTGACATCCAGATGTTCAAACCAGTTTTCCATAATAAAGTGTTCCTCAGACCCTGTATCTTGTGACAGATATTTTTAGCAATTCAAACTATTCACAATAAATCGCTTCATTTTTAACATCATTCTTCAGACAAAAATTCCGTCTACATGCTCAGACTATTTAAACCGTAATGAATACCAAGCGAAATTGAAAGCTTCCCTTCATCCAGACAATTCAAAGCAGAGTGGGCTCTCCAAAATGGTCATCACATGAGTGCTTAATTAAAACGCAATCTCTACTTAGGTAGCTTGCTTGAGATCTGCATTATTTAGCCTGTTTGCAATCTTTTCACCACATCGAAAAGCTTGTTTTGCCCAACTAATTCCATATGTAAATTAAGGCAGACGTTACCAGAAAATACACTGGTTGGCAATATAAGGAATTTAAGCCAGCATCTAAGCCCTATCACACTATTTAACTACCATGAATATCGATAGACGAATGAGCACATCATGCGGATGAAAAGTAATAAAAGTCCATATTACATACCTAAAAGGCTAAAAACAAAAATGAATATCCAATTCTACTTTTGAAGGTGCAAATAGCATGATGTTCGCCCTCTATAGACCTCTACTGAATTACATTTAGCCTTAAAAGTTGTTTATTTATTGATTTATTTTAAAATATAGAGATGTATTTTTGCTATCATATTGGATGGTCAATTCAAGTACCGCTGACAATACTGTCTTTTTATTGATATGCTTTTGATAGTACTTGTCATTCGTATTATCCACGTGGGTTTTCATTTCTGAAGTAGGAGTTATAGCATGCGATCCGTATGTTTATTCGTAAATTCAGCTCGGTTTATTTCTCAACCTAAACCAAATAGGGATACACAAAACCAATATAAAAAAAATTCAGCCTTTTTGAGGCAGCCCATTAATCATGATCTTCTAGAGCTACCAGGCATAAAAAATACGCCGGCACTTTATTTTTTGGGCCGCTTGGAAGAGACTCGAAAGAAAAAACAAGAAATTGAAAAGGCGATTCATTCATTGATTCAGGCGCATCAGGCCTATGCTGAATGTTTCGTTAAGGGTGCAGAAGATAAGGATTATGAAAATGCACGGGAAGCGATAAAGAGAACTCAAGGAATATTACAAGCCACCCTGGAACAATCTCCCGCAGCACTTTTAAACTCCATTTTCGAGGCTAAATGCGGTTCTCTTAATCTTAGGGACACTCCATTAAATCTATTTATTTATTTTCCTTCCCCCAACGTGATCCAATATTTATTGGCAAACAAACAGGTCAATATTGATTTCAATAAAATAAACTCTTTTGGTTACACGCCACTTACGATGGCGGACGAAGTGCTAACAAATTTCCAATTAAATCACTGGCTCGTTAAAGGGGCAGAAGATCCGGCTAAATATGATCCATTTTATAATGATCGGCTTGATATATTGGAAATGCTAGAAGAACATCTGCAAGAAAAATCCATGCCAGTTAGCCAACCCGTCGCAATACGGGAAAGTTCCAGCCCAAAAACTACAGGTCAACCCAAAAGAGAAAAAGATCCATTGCCAAGTCGTGACAAGAAAGTTTCAAATCGAGCTACCACTGCTAATGGAACCGGTCAGACAAATCCCTCAAAAAAGAAGCGACCTGAAACTGGCCGACAACGTCTTGAAAAAAAAGAAAGAGACAGGAAACAAGCAGAACAGGATCAACAAGAAGCTAAACGGCTCCAAAGAAAAAAGGAAAGAGAAGCAGAAGAGAGACAAAAAGCTGAATTTGAAGCCAGAATCCAAACATTAAAAGATGATCTTAGCAGAACTGAAAGACCGGATAAGAGTATTGCCCATAAAACGACTTCCCAAAAAAGAATGGACAAAATAAGGCCGGATCAAACCCAAGCTTCACAACCTCATGCGTATGAACGCCCTGCCGTTAAAATAGGCCATCATAGAAGGCAACGAACAGCTCAAAAAACTGATACGGCGGGAAAACGCATGCCCCTTCCCGCAGAACAGCAAACAAAAAATAAAGAGCAAACAGAAAACCCGAAAGAAGCACTAAAACCCATTTCTTGCTGGACAACGCATTGGGAGACAAAACAACCTGATGCAGCTCCTGAGCCCCAAAAGGTATCAAGCCCACTAGTCGATGAATTCGGATCGCCCACAACCTTAGTGGGATCCTTCGATTCCTCAAGCTTTGACGTACCACTTCCGCAGCCAGAAGACAGAGACACCAGCCACGCTGAAAGAAAAAAACATCAAATCGATTCCCCGAGCTTGCCAATTTCGTCTCCAATTTACACATCACACTCAAGTCAAATTGGCGCAACATTTTCGCCTCCCAATGAGCCACTTTCGGGCCTCATGATCATGAACGCAATGCAAAATGCGCAAAAGACCATGCTAGGAGCACAAGTGACGATGGATGATCAAAACCGAACCATTGGCAGGCAAAGACGAAAGATGACTCATTCGCAGCAAATTATTGAACAAGAAAAGCTTTACCGTCAAACTTTACAGAGAAGCGAGGAAGCGAAAACAGCCAATATAGAGGGATTAAAGCTAGCGCTTAGCAAAAGAATAGCTCAAGCCCATGATTTGCTCCAAAAAAATAAACTGACTGAAAAGAAGTTAAGAGAACTGGAGATGCAATTTGAAGCATTTAAACTAAACCAAGTTGGACATGGAGATGATGGGTACGAACCAAGCCAAGCACTTCCAGTAAGCCAGCTTGAACATGGAAATGAACAGCAGGAATACTATAGTGATGATGGGTACAGATCAAGCGAATCGGCAAAATCAACAAAAAGCCAACCGGATTACCGGGGTAAACACCACCGGGCAATCAGGCAAAATCCTTTTATGATGGAGCACGCTTAAAAAACGTCCTTGGCTTTGTTTCTTTTTGTTGAGATTCTAAACTGCCTTAATCCCTTTAAGCTATTAGAATCGAATAAAATAGGTTATTCTACTCGGGGGTAAACTGTTTTCTTTTTAGAGAGGCTTTAGTCATGACCAATCCGCAAACCACTCAGGCATTACAAAATACGCCATCTCATCCACCCACGCCAATCACTGAGCTTCACTTAAAAGATTATAAGCCGCCAACCCACCTTATCCGCAAAACCGACCTGATATTTGAACTCAACTCCGAAGAAGACGTACTGATTACCTCCAAGCTGCAACTGAAGCGTAATCCTTTATCTCTGGAGCCTGCCTCCTCAATTTATCTGGATGGGGCACCTGAGGAAGCGCCTCCCGGTTCGGAAACACCCACGCTTCATCTGCTGGAGGCTAAAATAAACGGTAAAGCGCTAAGCCCGGATGAATACACACGCACTCACGATGGACTGACTATCCAAAACCTACCATCCGACGAGTTCATTCTGGAACTCAAGACCCGGATCAATCCAAAGGCAAACAAGGCATTAAGTGGGCTGTACACTTCGGGCGGAAAGTTCATCACGCAATGTGAATCGGAGGGTTTCCGCAACATTACGTTTTACATGGATCGACCAGACGTATTAAGTGAATTCACCACAACGATTATCGCGGAAAAGGGCAAATACCCAGCCTTGCTGTCCAACGGCAATCCCAGTCCAAAAAGCATGACCCCTGACGGACGGGAAACCATCACATGGCATAATCCCTACCCGAAACCCTCCTATCTCTTTGCTTTAGTCGCCGGGGATTTTGGCATGATTTCCGATCAATTCAACACCCAGTCAGGCCGTACAGTCCACTTGCAAATCTTTGTGGATCACGGCGATGAAGCAAAGGCCCAACATGCATTAAACGCACTTCAGAAATTTCTCAAATGGGATGAGGAAAATTACGGCCGGGAATACGATTTGGATCTGTATCAAGTCGTGGTCACAAATGATTTCAACTTTGGCGCGATGGAAAACAAGGGGCTCAATATTTTTAATGCTTCAGCCGCCTTGGCAGACCCAAAAACCGCCACGGACGCAAGATATGGTGTTGTCCAGGATGTGATTGCGCATGAGGCGACACACAATTGGCGGGGTAACCGGGTGACCATTAAAAACTGGTTCCAGGTCTGCCTGAAAGAAGGGCTGACCACTTTTACCGAACAGGAATTCAGCACTGACATGACCGCACCCACGCCAGCGGTTAAGCGTATCGAAGACGTTATTGGCATGCGCTCTGCCCAGTTCCCCGAAGATGCCAGCGCAATGGCGCACCCTATCCGGCCTTCCTCGGTAGGTTCGATTGAGAATTTCTATACCCCAACCGTCTATGAGAAAGGCTCTGAAGTCATTCGGATGATCAAGACGCTGGTTGGCCCTGAACATTTCCGGAAAGCTATGGACTTATATTTCGCGCGATATGACGGACAAGCCATTACCACTGAAGATTTTATCCAGGTGTTTGAAGAAATTTCCGGTATCGACCTCAGTCAATTCGAACGAACCTGGTACAACCAGGCTGGTACCCCGACGTTGAGCATCACGGATCGCTATGAGCCTGAAAAACAGGAATACCGGCTGACCATTCGGCAGTCTACCCCAGCGACGCCAGGGCAGTTGACGAAAGAACCATTCCATATACCGATCCGTGTGGGATTAATCGATCAACAAGGCAATGATATGCCCTTGCAAATAGATCCATCCCAAGCTAAATGCCTGAGCAACGGTGACGTGCTGAATCTCCAGCAAACAGAAACCACGTTTGTTTTCAAAAACGTCAAAGAAAAACCGGTTCCATCTCTGTTACGTAACTGGTCCGCTCCTGTAAAGCTGAATTATAAATACAGCCGCCAGCAACTTGGCTTTTTAATGATGCATGACAGTGACGGATTTAATCGCTGGGAAGCGGGCCAGGCACTCGCGGTAGATGTACTGAAGGAGTTGGTATCCGCATACCGATCCGGTGCGTCCGCTGAAGTCGACGCACAGCTCATCGAATCCTATGGAAAGATATTGGCCGATCGCACTCTGAACCCTGCCTTAGCCGCTATGACCATCCAACTGCCCACCACCAGCTATTTGGCGGAACTGTATCCGGACGGGCAAGTCGACATCGATGCCATTCACTATGCCGTTAAGCAAACCGGCGAGGCAATCGGAAAAGCGTTAGAGTCCATCCTGCTTTTGCGTTTCAATGAAAACCGTTCTTCAGAAACTCGCCCTTATTCCTGGAACAAGCAGGATGTCGCTGAACGCGCTTTGAAAAATATGTCGCTGTCTTATCTGGTAAAAGGCAATCCTGAAAAATATTTGCCATTTGCAATTACTCAGTTCGATCAAAATCATAATATGACGGATGTTCGTAGCGCACTCCGCATCATTTTGGATCATGCCACTCCTGAAATATACCAAGCCAAGCTGGATGCGTTCTATCAGGAACACCAGAATAATCCGCTAGCCATGAATTTGTGGCTCACGGATCAGGCGCAAGCGGATCGTCCTGAAGTATTGAGTCAAGTCAACAGCTTACTCAGGCATCCTTGCTATCACGCAAAAAATCCCAACGCCGTTCGTACCTTGATCGGTGGTTTTGCATCCAATCTGGTGCATTTTCATCAAAAAGACGGGGCTGGTTATCAGTTCCTGGCGGAACAAATCATCAGCACGGATAAATTCAACCCTTCATTAGCGGCAGGGCTTTCTAAGCGGTTAGCAACACCACACCGGTTTGATCGCCATCGCCAAGCCTTGATTAAAAATCAACTGGAAAACATTCAGGCCAATACCCTATCGAACCCGGTACAGGAAATTGTCTCCAAAACCCTGGCCGTACTGTCGGAACAAAGTACTTGACCGTCATAATCCTCTAAAATTTGTTCAGGCACTATTGATGCAATTTTGGTCAATCTAGCAAAGGAGAAGTTGGTTTTCCAATTCGTGTTTTGCCGGTGGCTAAAATGATTCAATTATCGGACCCGAAGAAAAGTTCGGGTTTGCACAGTCTCTCTGGGGCAACTTTGCTTAACCGGGATTTCAATCGTTGCACCGGATACGGGGCTGATACAATAGTCTACCACCTTATTATGACCCAAATTTTTTAAAGCATTTTCAAACAACTTATCGTGTTGAATTTCCGAATTTTTCGCATATTCAAAAGATTTTACCGCTATGAGTGCGTTATCTTTTTTGGCCTGACGGATAAAATCAGGATATAAAACATCCTTTTCAAACGCCTCGCCTTGAACCGGCCCTTCCAAATTCTGTCGAGTGGATTGGACGCTCACCTTGGCAAAGTTAATCACCTCCGGCATACCACCCAAACTTAAGAGCGCAGCCTTATGATTATTCCGATGAATCGACTCTGACATGGAAATCGCCTTAAATAATTTTGCAACCTGAGTATAACCTTCCTCATCCGCCTTTTTCGCAAACAGCTCATAACGGTAGCTGGCATTGGCCTCTCCTCGCAGGGCCGCATTTAAGTTAGACATGGTTTTATTTTGTGGAGGAGTGGGTTCCGCAAAGAACAATCCACCACATCCAAGCCCCCAAAAAGCCAAAAGAATGCCCAAGCTAGCCAACTTTTTATAACCCACCGCTCATCTCCTCTGTTGAATACAACTAGTTTAAATAAAAGCATGATGCTATCCAGTACCCAGATGGGCCAATTCTAATGGATAGATTACCGGCTTGCTTTACATATTCATCAAAAGCATTCAACATCCGGCGGAAACAAAATCCCCAACCGTCTGATGGGCACTAAACATCAGACTAATTGTCAGTCTGTATTTAAAAAAGTTTCAATATCAAACAATAGCCTACGAGACAAGGAGGATTGCCTGCATGTCATCCCACACCAGCCAGAAATACCCTCAACAACACCCGCCGCAGCACCAGGCACAAAAGCCGGGACATCAATCCGTCATGCAGCCCAAGCCGCTCATTGATGATCCGGATTATCAGGCATCGGGAAAACTGAAAGACAAGGTCGCGTTAATCACGGGAGGCGATAGCGGGATTGGGGCCGCCACGGCCATTCTGTTCGCTCGGGAAGGCGCCAATGTGGCGATTGTCTACCTCAATGAACATGAAGACGCCCAGCATGTAAAACAGACGGTGGAAAAATACGGACGAAAGTGCCAGTTAATTCCGGCGGATATTACCAAGCGTTCCTCCGCGGAATTCATCGTCACGCAACTGATTGAAAACTACGGCAAGCTTGATTTACTGGTAAACAATGCCGGAGAACATTGGGAAGAACAATCCCTGCTGGATTTAGATCTGGACCAGATGGAAAAAACATTCCAGACCAACGTGTTTTCCATGTTTTATCTGACCAAAGCCGCGTTGCCTCATCTCAAGGAAGGTTCGGCCATTATCAACACCACCTCGGTGACGGCGTTCAAAGGCTCCGGCCATCTGCTGGATTATTCTGCTACCAAAGGGGCCATTGAAACCTTCACCTATTCTCTGGCGCAGCAACTGGCCGAAAAAGGCATCCGCGTCAATGGCGTCGCGCCCGGCCCCATATGGACACCTTTAATCACTTCCACATTCTCGCCGGAAGACGTGGAAAAATTCGGGCAAAACGTGCTGATGCAGCGCGCCGGGCAACCCTGGGAAGTGGCCACCTGCTTCCTCTTCCTGGCCAGCAAAGATTCCTCCTATATGACCGGACAAATTCTGCATCCCAATGGGGGAACTATTGTCCACTAACAATTGCCAAGTAAACGATATTTCGCCCACTTTATTTTTTGCTTGATTATTATCCTGTAGGATGAACCATAAAAAAAACTCCACCATTTAAATAGATGGTGGAGTTTTTATCTCTATCTAGCTCCTGCTGGATAATTGTAATCCGGATACCTTGGCTGCAATCCGAAATAAGTTTGAATCTGATCCGGACTTAGAGTTTGTCGCTGCACAGGTGTAAGGGTTTGGAGCTGCTGCGGAGTTGGTCGTCTTA
>Ga0157374_10000402_pt1 | contig 39285 bp, 15 predicted proteins | sample M25metaG_FD_115308 | JGI IMG/M metagenome (GOLD analysis project Ga0157374, IMG submission 115308) | Miscanthus rhizosphere microbial communities from Kellogg Biological Station, Michigan, USA - M2-5 metaG | ecosystem: Host-associated > Plants > Roots > Rhizosphere > Soil | place: USA: Michigan...
AAAGTTCTAAAAGGAACTTTTCTTGCTGGGAAAGGTGCTGCTATACCGAGACGTGTCTTAGTAGTTGGACAATTTGTCATTTCCATTTTATTGATCTCAGCTACGATCATTGTTTACCGTCAAATACAGCATATAAAAAATCGTGACATTGGTTATGATCCGAATAACCTTATCATGATTGATGCTTCACCCGATACCCAGAAAAATTTCGCCGTGATAAAACAAGAGTTGCTGAATACAGGAATGATAAATTCTATCACGCGAACAATGTCGCCCATAACAGATATATGGTGGAGACAACCGGGACCCGACTATGCTGGAAAACCTGCCAATCAAAATATAATTATCTCAGGCGAAACAGCTGACATTGATTTCACAAAAACAATGGGAATAAAAATTTTGCAGGGAAAGGATTTTTCAGGGACGCCTTCAGATTCGTCTGCGATGCTACTCAACAAAGCGGCGGTGGAAGCCATGGGATTAAAAGACCCAATAGGTATGCAAATGAGAAATGGCGGCATTTATGCACACACCGTTATCGGCGTAACCGATAATGTGGTCATGGGATCACCGTTTGAACCGGTGGACCCGATGATGGTATATTTTGATCCTGGTGCCGCAAATAGTATAAGCATACGGCTTAAAACATCATCCGCAGTAAACAGGGCATTGGGATCGATCGAGACAATTTTCAAAAAATATAATCCTGCTTATCCTTTCGAATACCGGTTTGTTGACGCTGAGTTTGGCAAGAAATTCATCGCGGAAGAGCTTATCAATAAACTGACCAACATTTTTGCAGGCCTGGCCATCTTTATTTGCTGTATCGGTCTTGCGGGGCTTGCATCATTCACAATTGAAAAACGCATCCGTGAAATTGGTATTCGGAAAGTGCTCGGTGCATCTGTACAACAGTTGCTGCTCCTGATCTCTAAAGAATTTTTAAAACTGGTGTTTATTGCTTTTGTTATCGCTGTGCCACTAACATGGTGGTTCATGAATAACTGGCTGGATAAGTACACATACCGGGTTAATATAAGCATATGGTTGTTTGGAATGGTAGGTGTTATCGTATTGCTGCTAACACTTATTGTAGTAAGCCTCAATACCATTAGAGCGGCAATTGCTAATCCTGTGAAATCACTTCGAACGGAATGAATTATAAATTAAAAATTAAAAATGCAAAAGTAAAAATGAAGTCTCGCAGGCCGTTGCAGGTTTGGCGTTTCGTTTTACATTTTACCTTTTGCATTTTGACTTAGATCGAAAAATATGTTTCGCAATTACCTAAAAGTCGCATGGAGAAGTTTGATGAAGAACAAGACTTTCTCTTTTATCAACATTTTTGGTTTATCAGTGGGCCTTACTTGCTGTATGCTCATCACCATTTACCTGTATCATGAGGTAAGTTATGATAAGTATCATCACAACGTTGATCAATTATATCAACTGTCAACCATTTTTACCGGCAATGGCAAGGAATCAAAGACTCCGAACACTCCTGCGCCGATGGCAGCTGCTATGCAAAAAGAATATCCGGAAATAATCGCGACCGCAAGATTAATGCCCTTGTTTGGGGAAGATAAAACTTTGTTACAGTACCTGCCCGCGAATGAGGCAGCTCGCTCGTTTTATGAGAAAAAGGGTTGCTTGGCGGATTCCTCATTTTTTACACTCTTCAACTATCACTTTATCGAAGGCAACCCGGTTAGCGCATTGCAGGGGCCTAACAGCCTCGTCTTAAGCGAAGACATTGCAAAGAAATTTTTTGGAAACCAGCCCGCATTGAACAAAATCATTCATATAAACAGCAATACTAACGGTGAAAATGATTTCAGGGTGACGGGTGTTTACCGCCCTTCTGACAAGCCCACACAGATCGATGCGAGATTTTTTATGTCCATACCAGGCGGAGATATGGAACAATTTATACGACAGCAGACGGACATGGTGGGCAATAACATGTTTAACACATTTCTTTTACTAAAGCCAGGCTCCGATGCGAAGAAACTGGAAGCAAAATTCCCGGCGTTCGTTGATAAGTATTTGGGTAAAGGTTTAAAAGCAGCAGGTTTTAGTAAAAAACAATTCCTGGTTGCCGTAAAAGATCTGCACCTCTATAGCGGCATGAGCAACGATATGAACTCTGTCGGAACCGTGAGCAAAACATATCTGTATATTCTGGGCTCCATTGCCTTGTTTACCTTACTGATTGCCTGCATCAACTTTATGAACTTGTCTACAGCACGTTCTTCAAAGCGCTCTGCAGAAGTTGGCGTTCGCAAAGTATTAGGTGCAAGAAGGCAATCGCTGATCAACCAGTTTATGGGGGAATCCCTGTTAATGAGCATGATCGCCTTTGTTTTTGCGCTTGGCATCACGGGTCTTTTGCTGCCAGCCTTTTCAAGCGTATCCGGGAGAAATCTGTCACTGGATTTTTCTCAACAATGGTTCATTATTCTTGGCTTCTTTGTTTTATCATTTATTACTGGGCTGCTCGCTGGAAGTTACCCAGCATTTTATCTTTCATCATTCCAACCTGTTAAAGTTTTAAAAGGAAAATTCACCAATTCTTTGTCGGCGATCGCGTTAAGAAAAGGGTTGGTGATATTTCAATTTATCATTTCGGTCGTGCTGATCATTGCTTCCGTTGTGATTATGAATCAAATGAACTATTTACGCTCTACTGATCTTGGATTCGCAAAAGATCAGCAGATAGTCATACCCATGAGGAGTACAACTGCCAAAAGCATCTATGCATCATTAAAGAATGAAGTCAGTAATAATCCCAAAGTGCAAAATGTCGGGGCGACTTTATTTTATCCGGGTATTGTGAACCCGAGCGATATGGGCCTGTACAGGGAAGGAAAAACAGTAAATGATAATGCGGATGTACATACCAATTGGGTGGATGAGTCGCTGCTTCAGACGCTTGGGATTACCGCCGTTGCCGGAAGGCTCTTTTCAAAAGAATTTCCCGGCGATACGAACAATCGAATGATCCTTAACGAAGCCGCCGTAAAAAAATTGGGATTCTCTTCGCCACAGGAGGCAGTTGGAGGAAAAGTAAAATTTGACTGGCGCGGGGAATCGTATTCATGGAGCATCATCGGGGTTGTAAAGGACTTTCATTACCAGGACCTGCACGTTCCTATCGAGCCTTACGCATTTCAATTAAATAACCAGCCGCGATTCAATTATCTTATCGTTCATGCAAAAGCAAGCGATGTCGCTTCCCTATTAAGTTCAGTGGGCGCAAGTTGGCATAAACTAAATCCCAACGAACCATTTGAGTACAGTTTTCTTGATGAAGATTTCCAAAAGAATTATGAGGCGGAAAATCGTTTGGCTTCAATCGTTGGTTATTTCACCGTCATTGCGATCCTCATTTCCTGTCTTGGACTGTTTGGTTTGGCAACATTCAGCGCAGAACAACGCACAAAAGAAATTGGTGTGAGAAAAGTTCTGGGCGCAAGTGTGACAGGAATTGTTGCGTTGCTTTCAAAGGATTTTTTAAAGCTCGTGGCCATTTCCGTTCTCGTTGCATCGCCCATTGCATGGTGGATAATGCATAAGTGGCTGCAGGATTTTGCTTACCGAATTAATATAGGCTGGATGGTTTTTGCAATAACAACAGTATTGGCATTAGCGATAGCATTGGTCACCATAAGTTTCCAGGCGGTAAGAGCGGCGATAGCGAACCCGGTGAAAAGTTTAAGAACAGAATAACTACGCTGCGAGCCGTGAGCCACGAGCTCATAGTTCATAGCTAAAAGCAAAAGCTTTATGATCAAGAACTATTTAAAAATCGCATGGAGAAACCTGATGAAGAATAAGATCTTTTCTTTCATCAACATTTTTGGTTTGTCAGTAGGGCTTACTTGTTGTATGCTTGTGACGGTCTACTTGTACAATGAGATACATTACGACAAGTATCATAAAAATATTGAGCGCCTTTACCAGCTAGCAACCATTTTTATCAAGGACGGTAAAGAGGATAAAACACCTAATACGCCGGCTCCGATGGCGGCAGCCATGAAGCAGGAATTTCCTGAAATTTCTGAGACAGCAAGATTGATGGCCTTATTCTCGGAAGACAAAACGCTCTTACAATACAAGGAGGGAAGTGCCGGGATAAAATCTTTTTATGAAACAAAAGGTTATATGGCTGATCCCTCTTTTTTCCAATTATTTACCTACAATTTTACTGAAGGGAACGGCGCGACAGCTCTTACAAACCCTAACACCATTGTATTAAGCGAGGACATAGCCAGGAAATTATTCGGCAATCAAGCTGCTTTAAATAAGATCATTCATATTAACAGCAACACAAATGGTGAAAATGATTTTCGGGTGACAGGTGTTTTTCGCCCTATCAATAAGCCCTCGCAGATCGATGCGAGATTCTTCCTTTCTTTTTCCGGCGGCGATATAGAACAATTTATGAAGCGGCAAACTGACATGGTGAGCAACAACATGTTCTTCACCTTCTTTCTTTTAAAACATAGTGCTGACGCCAAAAAGCTTGAATCGAAATTTCCAGCTTTTGTCGAGAAGCACATGGCCACCACATTAAAATCAGCAGGATTCAATAAAAAACAATTTCTAATTGGCGTAAAGGATATCCATCTGCGTGCAGGAATGCCAAATGATATTTCACCTGTTGGCAGCCCAACTTATCTCTATATTCTTGCTTCCATTGCTTTATTTACTCTACTTATCGCCTGCATCAACTTTATGAACCTGTCTACGGCACGTTCCTCTAAACGTTCCGCTGAAGTTGGAATTCGGAAAGTGCTGGGGGCAGAAAAAACTTCTCTTGTAAAGCAATTTCTGGGTGAATCATTGATGATGAGCTTTCTTGCGTTTGTGATTGCATTGGCGATCACCCTGTTATTGTTGCCTGCATTTGCAAAAGTATCCGGGAGAAATCTATCCTTAGATTTTGTTAATGAATGGTTCATCGTTGCAGGATTTTTTGCATTGTCGTTAATCACTGGCGTGGTGGCCGGGAGTTACCCTGCATTTTATTTATCATCTTTCATTCCGGTTAAAGTGTTAAAGGGAAGATTTCAAAATTCCCTTTCTGCCATTGCCCTACGAAAGGGGTTGGTCATCTTTCAATTCATTATTTCTGTGGTACTCATTATTGCTTCGGTTGTTATTATGAACCAGATGAAGTTCCTGCGTTCTACTGACCTTGGGTTTGCTAAGGACCAGCAAATAGTCATCCCTCTGAGAAGCACCACTGCAAAAAATACTTATGCTTCTTTAAAAAATAGCATCCTGGCTAATCCCCAAATTCAAAACGCAGGCGCCAGCTTATACTATCCCGGCATTGTAAATCCAAGTGATATGCTTGTTTACCCGGAGGGGAAAACGATGGATGATGCCAAGGATGTACATACCAATTGGGTGGATGAAACATTTTTGCAAACACTCAACATTGCTCCTCTCGCGGGCAGATTATTTTCAAAGGAGTTTCCTGCTGACACGAGTTTCCGGATGATCGTAAATGAAAAGGCGATTAAAGAACTGGGTTTCGGGACGGCGCAAAATGCAATCGGAAAACGTGTCACCCTCGACTGGCGCGGGCAAACTTATAACTGGTCGATTATTGGCGTCGTGAAAGATTTTCATTTCCAGGATCTCCACGTAGGTATTGAGCCCTATGCCTTTCAATTAAACACACCGCCTGTATACAATTATCTTATTGTTCATGCGAAGGCAGCCGATATTTCTGCTGCACTAAGAACCATCCAGGTTGGCTGGCATAAATTAAATCCCAATGAGCCTTTTGAATACAGTTTTCTTGATGAAGATTTTCAAAAAAATTATGAGGCAGAAAATCGCTTGGCGTCAATTGTTGGGTATTTCACTGCCATTGCCATTCTCATTTCCTGTCTCGGACTATTCGGTTTAGCAACATTCAGTGCAGAACAACGAACAAAAGAAATTGGTGTGAGAAAAGTGCTGGGCGCAAGCATAACGGGAATCGTGGCACTGCTTTCAAAGGATTTTTTAAAGCTGGTGGCCATTTCCATTGTCGTCGCATCGCCGATTGCCTGGTGGGTCATGCATAAGTGGCTGCAGGATTTTGCTTACCGTATTAATATAGGTTGGATGGTTTTTGCCTTAACAACAGTATTGGCCTTGGCGATAGCATTGATCACAATAAGTTTCCAGGCGATAAGAGCGGCGATTGCGAATCCGGTGAAGTCGCTTCGTACGGAATAATCCTAGTGAAGTGTCATTCGCCATTGACCGTTCGCTATGAGGCATCCGCTAAACTTAAAATAAACATAGAATCCATGATAAAAAATCTCTTTCTTGTCGCAATACGAAACTTCAGGAGAGATAAGTGGTATAGTCTACTTAACATTCTAGGATTAACGATTGGGATCGCCTTCAGTTTGTTTCTGTTATTTTATATCAAAGATGAATTGAGTTATGACCGATACAACGAAAAAGCAGGTCGGATATACCGGATCAATGCAAATATAAAGGAGGCGGATAAGGATACCATGAGGTGGGCTGTCACTCCTTTTCCTATGGGGCCAGCACTGAGTAAGGATTATCCTGAAGTGGAAGAAGCGGTACGTTTTGTTAGCAATGGCAAAACTCTGTATAAAAATGGGGAGATTCGTCTGTATGAGGATAAAGTATTTTTTGCAGACAGCAATTTATTCAGAGTTTTTACCTACAAATTTATCGAAGGCAATCCGCAAACGGCCTTGGTGGCACCTAATTCGATGGTATTGACACAATCAGTCGCTGAAAAATTCTTTGGTAAAACCAAACCTTATATTGGCAAAACGCTCGAAAATGCCAGCGGTGATGTTTATAAAATAACCGCTGTCATAAGAGATGTTCCCAGGAACTCACATATCCGGTTCAATATTGTGATGTCAAAAAGTTCGCTGCCCGCGGATTTTGCAAACAACTGGGGAGGTTTTGGCTTTTATACTTATGTCTTGTTAAAACCGAATACAAGTGCCGCTGCTTTTGAAAAAAAATTATTGCCGGTTTATGATAAATACCTCGCCTCTATTTTTGCGCAATTCAATATCAGGATGCGGTTTAGTGTGCAGCGCATCTCTTCTATTCATTTGCACTCCACTATGAACAATGAGCCTGAGGAACTCGGAAGTACTTCATACATATACATCTTTTCTGCGGTGGCATTTTTTATGCTTCTTATTGCTTGTATCAACTACATGAATCTCACGACAGCCCGCTCAGCAAGAAGATCAAAGGAAATCGGTATTCGCAAAGTGACAGGCTCCTCTAAGCTGCAATTGGTGGCGCAGTTTCTTATTGAATCTACCTTGACGGCATTTTTCGCGTTCCTACTCAGTATTGGAGCAATTGCGTTGCTGTTGCCCACATTCAACTCTTTATCGGGAAAATTCATTTCTTTTAGTACACTACTCGAGCCAGGTACTATATTAATTATATTAGCTGTTGTCGTTTTCACCGGGCTGGTCGGTGGCAGCTATCCCGCCTTTTATCTTTCAAAATTCAACCCGATAAATGTCCTTAAAGGAACCCTTTCGAAAGGCTCGAGCAATGTAACGCTTCGGCGTTCCCTGGTGGTAATTCAGTTTTCGATTTCCATGATCATGCTTATCTGCACCTGGGTAGTCTATGGGCAGCTGAAATACCTGCGCAGTAAAGACCTCGGATTCAATAAAGACCAGGTGTTGACAATATCGGCGAATACAGACAGGGACGTAAAAGGAAAAGTTCTTGCATTCAAAAATGACATGCGCACAAATCCGCAAATTAGTTCTGTAAGTACTTCTCAAGGTGTGCCTGGTTCCGGCATCAACTTTAGCTTGTTTTCCATTGAATCAAAAAATGGTTTTGTTGATAAAGGAGTCGATTGTTACGGTGTTGACGAAGATTACTTCAAAACGCTCGGGATGAAAATAGTAAAAGGCAGGAACTTCTCTGGATTGCCCGACACACTGCACAGCATTATTGTCAATGAAAATATGGTGAAAGAATTTAGTTGGGGAGACAACGCTATCGGCAAAAGAGTGAAGTTTCCCGGCGACACATCGGGTAAGTACTTAGAAGTAGTTGGGGTGGTCAAAGATTTCAACCAGAAGTCATTATATAACCCTATTGCACCATTGCTTTTGTATTACCGGCCTAACAACAATAGTATTCAATTGAAGCTGGACGCAAAGGATATATCATCAACGGTGGCAAAGGTTGAGAAATCGTGGAAAGGGTTTTTTCCCGATTTGCCATTTCAATATACTTTTCTTGATCGGGATTTTGATTCACAGTACGTGGCTGATCAGAAGCGCGGTAAAATATTCGTGGCCTTCTCAGCATTGACCATTCTGATCACCTGTCTTGGTTTATTGGGATTGATTGCCTTTACCACGGAACAAAGACAGAAAGAAATAAGTATTCGAAAAGTTATGGGAGCTAATGCGGGGCAGATCGTTCCATTGATAATAAGAAACTTTCTGGCTCTCATCGGATTGTCCTGTATAGTTGCCTTTCCCGTTGCATGGTATTTTATGGATAAGTGGTTAAAGATATTTACCTATAACACGGGTCTTGCGGTGACACCATTTATACTTTCCGCATGTGCGGTATTACTGCTCACGTTGTTGACAGTAATTTTTCACACGTTGAAGGCTGCTTTGGCAAATCCTGTAAGGGCGCTACGAACTGAATAAACCAGCTATCAGCTACAAGCTTATAGCTAAAAACTTTTTATGATCAAAAATTATTTAAAGACAGCCTTCGGGAATTTACTCCGGTATAAAGGCTTTGCCCTGATCAATATTGCCAGTCTCACCATTGGTATGATAGGATGTTTTGTAATCGGCCTCTTTGTTTGGGACGAATGGCAGTATGATAAAAATATCCCCGGTGGAGAAAATGTATATCGCATTTATGATCAGCGAAACGATAATGGCAATATCACTTTCATGGCTCCTACTCCTCCGGCTTTCGCCAGTTTCCTGGAACAACAATATCCTGAAGTAGATACTACCATGCGAATCCTGATGGGGCCGGATAAATTTTTGATGGAAGCGGGGGACAAAAAATCGTATGAAGAAAAAGGATGGTTTGTTGAATCCTCTTTCTTCAAGATCTTCCCTTTGAAGTTAACAAGGGGCGATGTAACAAAGGCCCTGGCAGCTCCATCCTCTGTTGTTATCTCGGAAGAAATCGCGAAAAAATTTTTTGGTAGCGACGACCCTATTGGGAAAACGATTCAGGTTGACAAAATGAATTTGAATGTAACCGCGGTATTGGCAAAACTACCGGAGCATTTTCACCTGGATTTTCACTACCTGGTATCTTTTTCCACTATAGGCATGCCGAAAGAAAGAATGGAAAAATGGACCTGGAATCAGTTTTATACTTATATAAAATTAAAACCGGGTGCTGATATCAACCAGCTTCAAAACAAGTTCCAGGCTCATGTAAAAAAGGAGATTTATCCAACGCTAATACAAGCAAACACCAGTTTTCTTCCTTTTTTCCAGCCATTGAAAAACATTCATCTTCAGTCTTCGGATTTTATATATGATAATGCAAAACGCGGCAATGAGACTTATGTAAAAGCTTTGACCATTATTGCCATTTTTGTGCTTGTTATAGCCTGTTTCAATTTTATCAACCTTGCAACAGCCAGGTCGTTAAGGAGAGCCAAAGAAATCGGTATTAGAAAGGTAGTGGGTGCAGAACGCAAACAACTCATTTTCCAATTCATTGGCGAAACGATATTACTTTCTGTTTTTTCCATGGTCGTTGCCTCAATCGGGACCTCGCTCATTGTCCCGTTGCTTAACCGGTTCACTGATAAATCAATTGAATTTAACCTTCTCGTCAATCCAATACTTGCATTGATGATATTGATTTCCGGAATCGTTATTGGTATCCTTGCCGGCATTTACCCGGCTCTCGTTCTTTCAGGTTTTCAACCGATAAAAGTTTTGAAAAGTACAAAATTGGCTACGTCAGGAAGTGGTGGCGCCTGGCTACGACAGGCACTGGTTGTCGTGCAGTTTACACTTTCCGTTTTACTCATCGTATCTACAACAATTGTCTACCGGCAAACAAAATATTTGAATAATAAAGACCTGGGATTTAATAAAGAACAGATTGTTTATTTCCAGGTAAGGGACACCCTTGCAGCTAATCCTAAAACTCTTGAAACTTTTAAATCCGAATTGAAAAAGTCTTCCGGGGTTGTGGCCGTGACTTCGGGATACGGATTGCCCGGTGATGCGTACGCAGGTGACGGTATTAATATAGGTCCCGGGCAAAAGGAACATCCGGCTAATGTTTTTATTGGTGATGAAGATTATGTAAAGACATTGGGTTTAAGAATTATTGCAGGAAGAGATTTTTCGAGAGAGATGTCGACTGACGTAAGGGAAGCATTTATAATTAATGAAACTGCTGTAAGAGAATTTGGCTATGGTACACCCGAAAAAGCGATAGGACAGCCGATGAGCTGGAATGAGTGGTATCCCACTGATTCACTGCATCCAGTAAAAAATGGCAAAGTGATCGGTGTTGTACAGGATTTCCATTACAAGAGCTTGCACGAAAAAGTAACAGCTTCTGTTATTCAACTTTATCCCCAGGTAGCGTATACAGTAGCAGCCAAATTAAGAACTACTGATATAAAGGGTACGATCGCTTATATTAACAATGAATGGAACAAATACATTTCGTCTTATCCGCTCGATTACAAATTCATGGATGAAAGTTATGGCGCGATGTACAATAGTGAAGAAAAACTAAGCGAGCTACTGTGGATCTTCACCATCATGGCGATCGTTGTTGGATGCATGGGATTATTTGGTCTCGCTGCATTTAGCGCCGAACAAAGAACAAAGGAAATAGGAATACGAAAAGTATTGGGTGCAAATGTGTTCAACATTGTTGGACTGCTTTCACGACGTTTTCTTATCCTGATCGTGATTGCATCACTGATCGCGTTTCCCATTGCCTGGTGGGCGATGAATAACTGGTTAAAAGATTTTCCTTATAGAATAATGATAAGTTGGTGGATGTTCGCAATAGCGATCATTGCAGCCCTGGCTATCGCATTGTTCACCGTAAGTTTTCAATCGATCAAGGCAGCTGTCGCGAGCCCTGTGAAATCGTTACGAACGGAATGAATAATGAGTGATCAGTGATGAGTACGCTCAAACTCATTACTCATTGCTGATTACTCATTTTAATATTTTGAGTTTAGGTTTAATAAAGAACCCATGATCAAGAGCTATTTTAAAATTGCATGGCGCAATCTTTTCAAAAACAAAAGCACTTCATTTATCAACGTCAGCGGGCTTGCTGTCGGTATGGCTGTTGCCATACTTATCGGACTTTGGATATCCGATGAATTGTCCTTTAACAGGTATCATAAAAATTATGACCGCATTGTTAAAGTAATGGATCACCAGGGTCGGTATGGACAAAAAAACACCAATGATGCTCTGCCTATCCCACTTGGCGCAGCAATACAATCGGCTTACCTCTCAGACTTTAAGTATATCACAATGGTTCGGGAAACAGAAGAGCATATTATTACAGCAGGCAATAAAGAGTTAACACAGGCGGGTAACTATATGCAACCGAAGGCTCCCGATATGTTCAGCCTGGAAATGATCCTTGGCACTCGCCAGGGTTTGCAGGATCCGCATTCAATATTGCTTTCACAAACACTGGCAAAAAAATTATTCGGCGACAGAGACCCGCTCGATGAGATCGTTAAAATAGATGCCCAAACAGATGTAAAAGTGACGGGCGTATTCAAAGATTTGCCCAACAATAGTGAATTGAGAACGACATCATTTATTCTTCCTTTTGATCTGTTTAATATCCCAAAAGATGATTGGAATAACTACGTGATTTTAATTTATGCCCAGTTGAACGATCACTCGGACATTCACCAGGTTTCTGCTAAAATAAAAAATCTGCTTTCAGATTATACCAAAGGGCAAGAAGCCACTCACGAACTGTTTCTTCACCCAATGAGCAAATGGCATCTTTATTCCAGATTTGAAAATCATGTGGCTGTTACAAGCGATCAGTTGAAGTTTATCTGGTTTTATGGTATTATCGGTGTATTTGTATTATTACTTGCCTGCATCAATTTTATGAACCTCAGCACAGCCCGTTCTGAGAAAAGAGCAAAAGAAGTTGGTATACGCAAGGCTGTTGGTTCCTTACGAAGCCAATTGATAAAACAATTTTATGGAGAATCTTTGTTGATTGCACTTTTTTCGTTTGTGTTATCTCTTTTATTAGTGGAGCTTACATTACCATGGTTTAATAATGTAGCTGATAAGGAAATAACTATTTTATGGAGTAATCTGTGGTTTTGGGTAGCGGGTTTGGTATTTACGTTTATCACTGGTTTGCTTGCGGGAAGTTATCCAGCCTTATATCTGTCTTCTTTTAATTCCGTAAAAGTTTTAAAAGGCACCTTTCGGGTTGGAAGATTTGCCACTATTCCCCGTAAAGTACTGGTTATAATTCAATTTACAGTATCGATCGCATTGATCATAGGAACGGCAATTGTTTATCGACAGATCCAATATGCAAAAGACCGTCCTGTTGGCTATTCTCAGGCAGGTCTTATTACCATGCAAATGAAGTCGCCTGATTTTGATCAGAAATTCGATGTACTAAAAACTGAATTGCTTAACACCGGAGTTTTGGAAAATGTGGCACGCGCCAATTATGCCATCACCGATACAAGAGGATGGAATGGCGGTTTCAACTGGGAAGGGAAGCCGGCAGTTGAAGGACAATCCTTCAATACCATTTTTGTTGACCAGGAATACGGTAAAACAGTTGGATGGGAACTTATCCAGGGAAGGGGTTTTTCAAAAGGGCTGGCGACCGATTCAGCAAGTATAATATTAAATGAGTCTGCAGTAAAATTAGCCGGACTGAAATATCCTGTTGGTCAGGTCGTGAAATGGGAACCGGGCTGGCGACCAGCTATGCACTTTACTATTATTGGAGTAACAAGGGATATGGTGAAAGGATCACCATTTCAACCCACTTATCCATCTGTGATTTTTCTTGGAAAAGGCAATTGGCTATTTGCAAAAATCAGGGACAATACAGATATCCGCAAAGCATTAGCGAAGATCGAAGCAGGCTTCAAAAAAGTGATTACAGATGTCCCTTTTGATTACAAATTTGTAGATGAGGAATACGGTTTAAAGTTTGCGGCAGAAGAACGCATCGGCAACCTCGCTATCTTTTTTGCAGCGCTTGCCGTTTTTATTTCTTGTCTTGGTTTATTTGGATTGGCATCTTATGTGGCTGAACAACGCACAAAGGAGATTGGCATTCGCAAAGTCCTTGGTGCTTCTGTTTTCAACTTGTGGAAATTATTATCGTGGGATTTTGTTACGCTGGTCATTATTTCCTGTTGGATCGCTATTCCGGTTGCCTGGTATTTTCTCAATGGTTGGTTGCAGAAATATGAATACCGTACGAACATGGCACCGTGGATATTCGCAGCCGCCGCCTGCGGCGCATTAATCATTACATTACTCACAGTAAGTTTCCAGGCAATAAAAGCAGCAATTGCGAATCCTGTTACGTCGTTACGAACTGAATAAAATTAGCTGCGAGTCGTGAGCCTTGAACTCATGGCTGGCAGCTCGTAGCTAAAAGCTTTTTTTATGATTAAAAATTTTCTTCTTATCGCATTACGCAACCTGAAAAAAGACTTTTGGTATAGCCTGTTGAATATATTGGGTCTTACCATCGGTATTACGTTCAGCTTGTTTTTAATTTTTTATATAACCGACGAACTGAATTATGATCGGCAGAATAAGAAGGCAGATCGAATATACCGCATCAACACCTATGTTCATGAGAAGGACAAGAACACGGACATAGCGATTACACAATTGCCCTTGGGTCCGACCATGAAAAAGGATTATCCCGAAGTAGAAGAAATGGTGAGGCTTAACGGCAGGGAAAGAACTTTATTTAAAAGCGGCGACAATAGTTTTTATGAAACAAAGGTCTATTATGCTGACAGCACGCTGTTCAATGTATTTACTGTCAAGTTCGTTGAAGGTACTGCGGCCACTGCTCTGCAGGCGCCGTTTGATATTGTGATCTCAAAATCACTTGCAAAAAAGTATTTTGGCAAGCAGCAGGCTGTTGGCAAAACCTTGAGGACGGTTTACGATGTATATAAAGTAACCGGCGTGATCGAAGACGTGCCGAAAAATTCTCATATCCGGTATGACATGCTCATCTCCATGTCCACCTTGCTGAGAAATAACCAGGGGCAGGATAATTGGGGGAGCTTTAACAACTTCACTTATTTACTACTAAAACCAGGTGCCCACCCACAACAGGTAAATAAACAGTTAGCCGATGTCTATAAAAAATTTGTTGACCCGATCTTTAAACAGTTCAACATAACCATGCGATATGATGCACAGAACATCACATCAATACACCTGCACTCCAATCTGCAATTTGAACCGGAAGAACTGGGCAGTATGTCATATATCTGGATATTCTCGGCGGTTGCTTTTTTCATGCTGCTGATCGCTTGTATCAATTATATGAATCTCACTACAGCAAGGTCTGCACGCCGCGCTAAAGAGATCGGGATACGTAAGGTCACCGGCTCATCAAAAAAGCAGTTGGTCGCACAATTTTTAGGTGAGAGCTTATTCACTTCTTTGATCGCCGTATTGCTGAGTGTTCTGTTGGTGATGCTCCTATTGTCAATGTTTAATTCCATCTCAGGCAAAACATTCACTGTCGGTAACCTGTTCCAACCCTCCAACATTGTGTTGCTGTTAGGAATTGTATTATTCACAGGACTAGTGGGCGGAAGTTATCCGGCTTTCTATTTATCGGCATTTAAACCAGTCGGAATATTAAAAGGTGCGTTATCCAAAGCATCTGGCAACATCAATCTTCGCCGCACGCTGGTGGTGTTGCAGTTTTCTATCTCAATGATCATGCTCATTTGCACCTGGGTGGTCTATTCACAACTTTCTTATGTACGTAACAAGGACCTCGGCTTTAATAAGGACCAGGTAATGACCGTCACGATCAATACAGGTGAAGATGAACGCAGCAAGATATTTGCAATGAATAACGACTTCAGGACCTTGCCCGGCATTCAAGCTGTAGGAGCCGCTAATTCTTACCCCGGTTCGCCAAATATCAATCTAAATTTATTTAATGTCCAAACGAACACGGGGCATGTAGATAAAGCCATCGAAAGTTATGGTATTGACGAATACTATTTGAATACGCTTGGAATCAAAATCGTCAAAGGGCGTAATTTTTCAGGACCGCCCGACACATCACACAGTATCATCGTCAATGAGGCAATGGTAAAATATTTCTCTTGGGGCGATCCGATCGGCAAACGCCTTAAGTTTCCCGGTGATACATCCAACAACTACCTGGAAGTAATAGGAGTATACCATGATTTCAATCAGAAATCGCTATACAATCCCATTGCACCGCTGATACTCTTTTACTCTCCGAATGGCAACATCATTGAATTGAAAATGAATGCGGCCAATAAAACATCCATTTCAAAAGTGGAAGCAACCTGGAAAAAATATTTTCCACAGCTACCCTTTGAATATAAATTTTTGGATGAAAATTATAATTCACAATACGTCGCTGATCAAAAGCGGGGAAAGATCTTTGCTGCATTCTCTATTCTTACGATCATCATCACCTGCCTGGGATTGTTGGGATTGACTGCCTTTACCACGCAACAACGACAAAAAGAGATAAGTATACGACGGGTATTGGGAGCTTCTACCATGCAAATGGTGAAAATGATCACGCAGAATTATTTATGGCTGGCATTAATTGCAGCAGTGATCGCATTCCCGGTCGCCTGGTATTTTATGAACAGGTGGTTACAAATATTTCCTTATAACGTCGGGCTATCCGTCCTGCCATTTCTAATATCGGCGATGGTGATCCTGGTGACTGCAGTGGCTACAGCCGGCTTTCATTCGGCAAGAGCTGCGCTGTCAAAACCTGCAAAAAATTTAAGAACGGAGTAAATAAACAGACATGTTCAGGAACCATTTAAAAATCGCGTGGCGAAATCTTTTGAAAGATCGTCAATTCACTTTGCTGAATGTACTTGGCCTTTCCGCCGGTCTTGCCTGTGCTTTACTCATTTTTTTGTGGGTGAATGATGAACGGAGTTACGACAAGTTTTTCGCCAACGACGACCAGCTTTACCAAGTGATGGAACACAGAAAATCTGACGGCGATATAAAAGTTTCGGACGAATCATCAGGGCTGGTAAGCGAATTGTTAAAGAATCAGATGCCCGAGGTACAATACGCCGCTTCGCTGGCTCCGCCTGATTGGTTTCAGAAATTTACGCTAACCGTCGGGGATAAAAATATAAAGGCAAATGGACAATATGCAGGAAAGGACTATTTCAATATTTTCTCGTTTAAACTACTGGAAGGTGATAAAAACAAAGTCCTTGCTGATAACAGTTCCATCGTAATTTCCGATGAGCTTGCAAAAAAACTCTTTGGAACAACCGAAAACATCATTGGTAAATCCATCGATTTTCAACACGACACCACATTTTTTGTCTCGGGGATCTTTGAAAATTTACCTTCTCATTCTTCACAGCAATTTGATTTTGTTTTATCGTTTGATTATTACTTCAGCGTGCAGAATTGGGTAAAAACATGGGGCAATACAGGCCCGCACAATTTTGTATTGCTGAAGAAAGGAACTGATCTTCGTGTGTTCAATAAGAAAATTGCCGGCGTGATCGCCGCCAACGCTGATGATACTACACGAAGTTTATTTGCCGCTAAATTTTCCGACAACTACCTGCTTAATTCTTTTGACCACGGTTCACAAGTTGGCAGTAAAATCATCTACGTAAGACTGTTCTCGCTCATTGCTATTTTCATTTTGGTTATCGCCTGTATCAACTTCATGAACCTTTCCACGGCAAAAGCTTCGAGGCGGATGAAAGAAGTGGGAATAAAAAAAGTGGTTGGAGCCAGCAGAAAGCAGCTCATTTTTCAATTTCTATCGGAGTCTATTATGCTCACACTCCTGGCAATGGGGTTTGCTACATTGATGGTCTGGCTTTTGCTTCCTCAGTTCAATCAGCTCACTGGCAAGCAAATCTCTTTAAATCCTGATCCAAAAATCATCGGTTCCTTTTTTGCAATAGCCCTGATTACAGGACTGCTGGCCGGCAGTTACCCCGCATTTTACTTGTCAAAGTTTAACGCACTTTCGGTATTAAAAGGAGCGTTGAATACGTCCATTAGTGAAGCTTTATCGAGAAAGGGGTTGGTCGTTTTTCAATTCACGATGTCCTCTGTATTGATCGTTGCAGTGATCATCGTTTACCAGCAGGTTCGATTTATACAATCAACCAATCCCGGTTATAATAAGGATAACATTGTCCGATTTTATTCTGAAGGAAGTATACAGGGAAAGGAAGATCAATTTATCACTGAGATGAAAAAAATTCCTGGTGTGGTAAATGCAAGCTTCACGTTCAACAATATGATCGGGCGCAACTTTGGTGTTTGGGGAATAGGCTGGGAAGGAAAAGATCCCAATGCAGATATTTATTTCGAAGGTTTTGGAGCTGGATATGACTTTATTGAAACAATGGATATGCAAATGAAAGAAGGGAGAAGCTTCAACAGGAATTATGGTGATGACTATTCTAAAATTCTTTTGAATGAGGCTGCCATCAAAGCCATGCATTTAAAAAACCCTGTTGGAAAAATTGTCACAGTTTTTGGCGATAAGAGGCAGATCATCGGTATAGTCAAAGATTTCCATTTTGAATCGTTGCATGAACCGGTGAAGCCTGCTTACTTCACCCTGCAGCAGAATCCGGGAAGAAACCCGTGGTTCAAATTGATGGTAAGAATAAAGGCAGCTGATCAGCAACAAACCATTGCGGCTATTCAACATTTATATGAAAAAAACAATCCTGGCTTTCCATTTACATTTAATTTTCTGAGTGAAGCTTACCAAAAGCAATACGATACCGAAACAAGGATCGCAACACTTTCAAAATATTTTGCGGGCCTTGCCATTATCATTTCCTGCCTGGGACTATTTGGCCTGGCTGCCTTCACAGCACAAAAGAGAAGGAAAGAAATTGGCGTGAGAAAAGTTATTGGTGCTTCCATTACTGATATTACAGGAATGTTGTCAAAAGATTTTCTAAAGCTTGTGGTGATCGCATTGTGCATTGCTTTTCCCGTTTCCTGGTGGTTAATGAATAGCTGGCTCCAGGGGTTCGCTTATCGTATCCATATTGGTGCCGGCGTGTTTTTATTAGCAGGTATTTCGATTATACTCATCACATTATTTACGATCAGTTACCAGTCGATAAAAGCAGCGATTGCCAATCCTGTGAAGAGCCTGAGAACAGAATAGGGACCCTCCACTAAAAGGGAACCTTGGTCGAAGAAGTTCTTTATTCAGTATTCGAATGACGAATACTTATGCAAAAAATTGTTAGAATTTATTAAGCACTCCCTTTAGGGAGATGGAGGGTATATGTTTAAAAATTATCTCAAAACCGCTTTCCGCAACCTTTGGAAGCATAAAGCTTTTTCACTAATTAATATTATGGGGCTAGCAGTAGGAATTACAGCCTGCTTTCTCATTTATCTCTATGTACGTTTTGAAACAAGCTATGATAGCTTCAATAGAAAGGCAGATCGCATTTACCGGATAGTTACAGATATTAAGACTCCTTCGGACATGCTGCACTGGAGTTCAACTTCTGCACCCATGGCCATCAATATACAAAAAGATTTCCCTGAAGTAGAATCGGCCGTACGTATAAGCGGGCAAAGTTTCCTGGTGCGAAAGGGTGATGATAAGTTCCAGGAAAACAATACCATCATGGCAGATTCTACCTTATTCAAAATATTTGATTTCCCGCTTATTTATGGGGATCAAAATACAGCGCTGAAAGAACCCATGAGTATTGTTCTTTCACAAACTGCAGCAAAAAAATATTATGGAAATTCCAACCCTGTAGGAAAAACGGTTTTATTAACTGGCGCGGCTTATAACGCAACGATAACCGGAGTCATGAAAGATATACCCGAGAATTCGCAAATTAAGGCGGATATGGTTGTATCGATGTCTTCGCAAAAACAAATCTATCGGGAGCCAATAGACAGTGAATGGAGCAGTTTCAATTTAGTTTCTTACTTGTTGTTAAAACCCAATACAAATCCAAAAAACCTGGCTGCAAAATTTCCCGCATTCCTGGACCTGCATACGGGCAAAGAATTGAAAGATGCCCAAATGAGTTTTACACTTTTTCTTGAACCACTAAGAGATGTGTATTTATATTCGACAAGAGATGACAGCAAAAGTGGCAAAATACATAATGTATACATCTTTTCCATCATTGCCATTTTTATTTTATTGATCGCTTGTATCAATTTCGTCAATCTTACAACAGCACGAAGTACAGAGCGGGCAAGGGAAGTGGGCATACGTAAAGTAGCGGGTGCCGGAAGGTTCCAGCTTGCAAAACAGTTCATTGGTGAAAGTATAGTAATTAGTTTTTTGGCTTTTATTATCTCTGTTTTGTTGTGTCCTCTTCTTTTACCTTTGTTCAATCAACTTGCGGGGAAGCAGCTCAGCTCTCCATTTTTTTATCATCCCTTCTATATAATAAGTTTATTTTTTGTTGCTTCGGTTATTGGTATGATTGCGGGATTTTATCCCGCAGTTGTATTATCATCATTTCGACCCGTCGCTGTGCTTAAAGGCCGTTTTGCAACGGGGGCAAAAGGTATTCTTTTGAGAAAGGGCCTGGTTATCTTTCAATTTACAATTTCTATCATTTTGATTATCGGAACTGTAATTGTCTACACACAGCTCAATTATATGAGAAGCCAGGATCTTGGTTTTAACAAAGATCAAATGATGACGATAGATACAAACGGAGACAAAAACAAAGATGCTTTTAAAGAATCGCTTTCGTCCGTGCCGGGTGTATTAGCCACTTCGTTTTCATCCAGTGTCCCCGGGAACGGCAACTCTGTGGCATATTCAAAAGTAGAGAACAAGTCGGGAGACATGCAAACAGCAAGTCTTGATATATATTTCGTCGATTTCGACTATATCAATCAATATAAAATCAAAGTTCTTGCCGGCCGTGGCTTTTCAAAAGATTTTGCCACGGACACGACACAGGCAATGGTTATCAATGAAAGTACTGCAAGATTGCTCGGGTACACTTCCCCCATGGAAGCAATCGGTAAGAAGTTTGACCAGTGGGGAAGACAAGGTAAAATTATTGGAGTGACAAAAGATTTCCATTACCAGGCATTGCAGGCACCCATAAGGCCTTTGACCATGCGGATTGAACCGGGGGGGTACCAGATGCTTTCTATAAAAGTTGCCACGGATCATTTACCTTCTACGATTAAAGCAATCGAATCTAAATGGAATCAAATTATTCCCAACCGACCATTCGAGTATGCGTTTCTGGATGAAAGTTTTGATAGGCAATATCGGGCCGAAGACAGGTTTGGCAACTTGTTTTTCTATTTTGCCATTCTTGCTATTTTTATTTCCTGCCTGGGATTGCTCGGTCTTGCCTCTTATAGTACTATCCAGCGTACGAAAGAAATTGGCATTCGTAAAGTGTTAGGAGCAAGCGTTCCTTATATCATTAATTTATTGTCAGTACAATTTTTAAAACTGGTAATAATCGCTTTTTTTATTGCCTCACCCATTGCCTGGCTTTTTATGAGTAAATGGTTGAGAGATTTTGCTTATCGAACTACCCTGACATGGTGGATGTTTTTGCTTGCGGGTATTGCGGCAATAATTATTGCTTTCGGAACAGTAAGCTTCCAGGCAATAAAAGCGGCGATTGCTAATCCTGTGAAATCCTTGCGAACAGAATAGATAAGCTGCTAGCCGTGAGCTACAAGCTCATAGCTTGTAGCTGGTAGTTAAAAGCTTTTTTTATGATCAGAAATTATTCCAGCATCGCGTGGCGAAATATTAAAAGGAACAAAGTTTATGCTGCCATAAATATCAGCGGCCTGGCCGTAGGAATAGCAGCCTGTTTGATACTTTTTATCGTAATCCAGTACGAACTGAGTTACGATAAGTTTCAACCAAACTATAAAAGCATTTACCACGTAGCGGCTAAAATAAGAAGCGCTGAAGGGGACGGCTTTGGCGAAGGCGTTCCTTATCCTGCTTATGATGCCCTTCGCACACAGTTTCCTGATGTTGTCACCGGAGCTATGTTTCAAAATTATAACAGCCAGGTCACTATCCTCAGTAGCGATGACGTTAATAGCGCCTCCAATAAAAAGTTTCTTGAAGAAACAGGTATATTTTTTTCTGATCCAAATTTCTTCTCCATATTTCAATACAAGTGGCTGGCCGGATCGGCGCAGGCGTTAAAAAATCCTAATGCTGCCGTAATCACAAAAAAACTGGCTGAGAAATATTTCGGTGAGTGGGGAAATGCAATGAATAAAATTTTAAAGCTCGATAATGCGGCAATAGTCCAGGTAAGCGGTGTTCTCGATGACATTCCCCAGAACACAGACTTTCCTTTAAGCTTGATTGCTTCCTATGAAACGATGAAAAAATATCCTGATACCTATGGATACACAGACAGGTGGGGCAGTGTTACGAGCAGTTTCCAGGCCTTTATGTTATTACCATCAAATGTTTCTGCATCATCCATCAACAAACGGCTGCTGGCCTTCAGCAACGAACATTACAATGCCGATAAGAAAGATATTTTTAAAACATACCAGTTCCTGCAGCCTTTAAGCGACATCCATTTTAATAAACAGATCGGAAACTTCGGCGATCATATCACCAGCCGAACCACATTATGGACGCTTTCCCTGATTGGCATCTTTATTATTATCATGGCCTGTATCAATTTCATCAATCTATCTACCGCACAGGCAGTGAGGCGTTCAAAGGAAGTGGGCATGAAGAAAGTTTTAGGTGGCACCCGCATACAACTGTTTCGGCAATTAATGGGCGAAACATGCATTATCGTTGTTACAGCCACTGTCTTGGCCGCCATTATTGCATCTATATGCCTGCCCTATGTTAAGAATATAGCGTCGATACAAGAAAAACTAAAGTTGTTGAACACTTCAACTATCCTGTTCATGACTTTCGTAACAATTGTTGTAACGATCCTGGCCGGCGCTTATCCATCGATCATCTTATCAGGATTCAAACCTGCACTGGCTTTAAAAAATAAAATCACTTCTGCAAGCATCGGCGGTATTTCTATAAGAAGAGGTCTTGTGATAACACAGTTTGCTATTTCACAGGTTCTGATCACCGGAACGATCATTGCCATAAGCCAAATGAACTTTGTGCACCAGGCAAATCTTGGTTTTAATAAAGAAGCCATACTGGTTATTAACAGCAACGTAGATAGTTCTGTTAACGTCCGGCAACCCGCATTTAAGCAAAAGCTATTGGACATACCCGGAGTAAGATCTGTAAGCTTTAGCTCTGATGTACCCTCGTCCGAAACTAACAGTAGCGGAAATTTTGCTTATGATCACAAGCCTGACGAAAACTTCGAGGTGTACAGAAAAATGGCTGACGAAGATTATTTTAAGACGTATGGACTTACCATTATTGCAGGCCGGTCGTATGATAAGAGTGATACAACAAAAGAAGTTGTAGTAAATGAAACACTGGTCAGGAAATTGGGAGTAAAAAAACCAGCCGATGTCATCGGTCATGAAATGAGGGTCGGCGGACTGTGGCGCCCGATCGTGGGTGTTGTGAAAGATTTTAAAACCAATTCACTGCGAGAAGCCATCAAGCCACTGGTGATCGGCGAAAGGAATAAGCGATACTATTATACAGGTATTAAGTTGAACACTCTTCATTTAAATGAAGTCACAAAAAAGATCGAAGCTGCCTGGAACCAGTTCTTTCCTGAATATGTGTACACGCCCACTTTCATGGACGACCGAATAAATGAATTCTACAAAGAGGAAAACCAGCTTTCGCTTTTGTATAAGATTTTTGCAGCGATTGCGATTTTCATCTCCTGTCTTGGTTTGTATGGACTTGTTTCTTTTATGGCAGCGCAAAGAACAAAAGAGATAGGTATCCGTAAAGTGTTGGGTGCTTCCGTGGCCAACATTATTTACCTGTTTTCAAAAGAATTCACCGTACTTATCCTGATCGCTTTTGCCATAGCCGTGCCGGTAGCTTATTATATGATGCGTGGCTGGCTCAACAATTTTGCGTTTAGAATAAACATGAACATATGGGTATTTATTCTGGCCATTGTGTGTTCAGTTGTGATCGCCTGGATAACTGTTGGGTATAAGTCAATACGTGCAGCAATGTCAAACCCTGTGAAATCGTTGCGAACAGAATGAGTAATAGTAATGAATAATGAATAATGAATAATGAGCAATGAGAGATTTAGTGATAAGGGCGCTCAACTCATTACTCATTACTGATTATTGATTACTGATTACTCATAAAATGAAAATTATGATCAAAAACTATTTCAAAACTGCCTGGCGCAATTTGTGGAAGAATAAAATTTATTCTTTCATCAATATAACTGGCCTTGCCATAGGCATGGCTGCCTGTATTTTGATCCTGCTTTTTGTTTTTTATGAAAGAAGTTTCGACGATTTTCATAAAAAAAATATTTACCGGCTAAATGAGGTGCAGAAGTTTGAAGGCATGGTGTCATCGCAAAAAGTGGCGTTAAGCATGTTCCCGATGGCACCTACATTAAAGGAAGATTTCCCTGAAATAAAAAATTTCACAAGGATCAACCGGGCGGAAAAAGTACCGTTGAATTACGGCGACAAAAAGATCTACATCGATCATACTTGTTTTGTTGATTCTACCTTCCTCGCCCTGTTTGATTTCACCCTGGCAAAGGGCGATCGTCGTTCTGTCCTTCAACAGAAAAATAGCATCGTATTGACCCAGGCTACAGCACAAAAGATTTTTGGGAAAGAAGATCCTATAGGAAAAACTTTGGTTAACTATGAACAAGATACCACTATTCTTATTGTAACAGGTATATTGAATAATGTGCCTGCAAATTCACAGATACAATTTGACGCGCTTGTGCCCTTCAGCACAATTGCCCGGCCTGATTGGATGAATAATTGGGGCGGCAATTGGTTGAACACCTACCTGGAACTGGCACCTAATACAAATATGGCCGCGTTAGAAAGAAAATTTCCTGCCTACCTGAAAAAACATATGTCAGGAGACAATTGGAAAAACTACGAACTGTTCCTTTTACCATTAAAAGAAGTTCATGCAGGAGCAACCGACATCGGCCTTGACAATTTTAACTATCAGCAATTCGACAAGAGTTACACAAAAATCTTTTTCATTATTGCTTTTGTTGTATTGCTTATCGCCTGTGTCAATTTCATGAATCTTTCCACAGCCCGTTCGGCAGAAAGGGCAAGAGAAGTTGGCGTAAGAAAATCCATTGGAGCCGTTCGCTGGCAACTGTCACTCCAATTCATTGGCGAATCGATTTTGCTGGCTTTTATAGCAATGATCATTGCGATCGTACTGGTTTACCTTCTTTTGCCTGCGGTCAATCAATTAAGTCAGCGAGATCTTCATTTCCCTTTGTTCACCAATTGGGTCCTTTTAGTCTCCCTCTTGGCAGGTACTGTCTTGCTGGGTAGTCTATCGGGTCTTTACCCCGCCGCATACTTATCTTCTTTTATGCCCATAAAAGTTCTCAAAGGCTCTGTACAAACCGGTAAAAATAAAGGAGCATTGAGAAATATTCTTGTTGTTACCCAGTTCTCATGCGCCATTTTCCTGATCATAACAACCGTATTTGCTTTACGCCAATTGCTCTATATGAAAAACAGGCCTACTGGTTTTGAACGCGAGCAGATCGTTACAATACCATTCGACCGCGGCGGTTCCAGAAGGTTCGATGCGCTAAAGAAAGATCTTCTTCAAAATACCCTCGTTTCTTCAGTGACTGCATCGCAGGATATATTAGGAAGTCACCTCGATCAGTCGGGTATCCAATTCAAGGGAGATGGTCCGACCAGGCGCTTAACTTCCACGCGACTGATCGTTGATCACGACTACTTGACAACTTTCAAAATCCGCCTGGTTGCAGGGAGAAATTTTTCGCCGGAGAAAACAACAGATGGCAGGGAGTATATTATTAATGAGTCGCTGGCGAAAGAATTATTAAAAGACAATCCCCACGGGAATTTTTCTTCTTTACTCGGAAAACAATTTGGTTTCGATTCATTGGGCCAGATCGTTGGAATAGCGCAGGATTTCAATTTTAATTCACTGCACCATAAGATCGAAACGATGTTTATGTTCAGCCAGACAGACTGGGGCTTTTCAAACATGTCGGTAAAAATTAATGGAAGTAAACCAAAAGAAGCGATCGCATTTATTCAATCGGTATGGCGGAAGAATTGCCCGGACATACCTTTTGAATACCAGTTTTTAGACGAACATTTTGAAGACATTTATCGCGCCGATTCGCAGATCAGTACCATTGTTGGTTCATTGGCTATACTCGCCATTATCATTTCCTGTCTTGGATTATTCGGCCTCGCCTCTTATTCGGCTGAAAAAAGAGTGAAAGAGGTAGGTATAAGAAAAGTGCTGGGAGCGTCACTGGACAATATAGTGTTGATGCTTTCAAGAGATTTTTTGAAATATGTTTTGATAGCCATTATTATAGCTTGGCCTTTGTCGTGGATTGCAGTGCATAAATGGCTACAGGACTATGCTTACAGGGTAAATATTAGTTGGTGGGTATTTGCCATAGCCGGGGCCGTCGCGATGTTCATCGCGTTGGTAACTGTAAGTTTCCAGGCGATCAGGGCAGCGATCGCTAATCCTGTGAAGTCGTTACGAACCGAATGAGTAATGAATGATCAGTAATGAGTGAACCGCTCATTACTCATTACTGATTACTCATAAAATAAAAATTATGATCAAAAACTATCTAAAAACCGCGTGGCGAAATTTGTGGAAGAACAAAGCTTTTTCCGCCATTAATATTGTTGGGCTTTCGACCGGGCTTGCCGTTTGTCTTTTGATCGTACTTTATGTAAAAGATGAACTGAGCTATGACAAATACAATGTGCAGGTTGAAAATATTTATCGCCTTGACGCTGATATTTTTTTCAACGGGACACAATTTACTTCATCCGTCAGTCCGGCGCCATTGGCGCCAACCCTGATGAAAGATTATCCCCAGGTTCTTCAGTATGTGCGGTTGAAGGATTTTCGCGATATCCTTATAAAAAAAGGCAACCAGAATATACAAGACCACCATGCAGTATTTGCCGATTCCACTTTCTTCCAGGTATTCTCCATTCCCATGATAGTCGGCAATCGGTTAACGGCGTTGAATGAACCTAACTCAATCGTGATCGATGAAGCGACAGCCAGAAAATATTTTAACTCAACAGATGTTGTAGGCAAGACCTTGTTTGTTGACAATTACGTAAACTGCAAAATAACGGGGGTTATCAAAGACATTCCGTCACAATCTCATTTTCATTTTAGTTTTATACGACCGATACATGACACTTACCATGACGACCAGGGTGATTGGCTGAGCAACAATTATGCATCGTACGTTTTAGTAAGGCCAGGAGTTACACAGGCATCCTTACAGAAAGAAGTGGATGCCACGATCAATAATTATCTGGCGAAGCAATTGGACCAAGTCTTGCACACTAATGCAACTGACTTAAAAAAAAGTGGCAATCATTTTTTATACCCGGTGATGCCGCTTAGAGACATCCACCTGCACTCGAACAAATCATACGAGTTTGAAGCAAATGGGAACGCCGCTTATGTATATATCTTTTCCGTGATCGCTATTTTCATTTTGCTCATCGCCTGCGTAAATTTTATGAACCTGTCAACGGCTCGTTCAGCCAACCGCGCAAAGGAGGTGGGCATAAGAAAAGTAGCGGGTTCTTTGCGTTCTAATCTCATCACCCAATTTTTAACTGAATCCACATTATTAAGTTTCCTTTCGTTACTGCTTGCGTTGCTCATTGCCTGGCTGTTGTTGCCACTATTCAACCAGCTTGCAGGAAAACAGATGAGTGTATTTACCTTATTTTCTTCATGGCTGTTGCCGGTCCTTATTGCACTAATAATAGTGGTCGGCTGCGTTGCGGGAAGCTATCCCGCCTTTTATCTCTCATCTTTTCAACCACTTCACGTCTTGAAAGGCAATATTGCACGAGGCTTTAAAGGCAGCTGGCTACGAAGTGGGCTGGTCATTTTTCAATTCTTTATTTCTATCGCTTTGATCATTGGAACCATTGTTATTTATAACCAGCTTAATTACATACGCAGCCGGGAAATCGGTTATAACCGAGACCAGGTGCTTGTGATCAATAACACGTATTGGCTCGGCAATCAAACCAAAACCTTCAGGCAGGAGATGTTGGAAATATCCGGCGTACGAAGCGCCGCCGTTGCCGGATCGCTGCCAACTGAAACGGGGTTTAACCAGAATGGCTGGTTCAAAGATCCGACGCTTGATGCGAAACAGGTTACCATCATGACTGGTTTTTATGCTGACCAGAATTATATCCCGACATTGGGAATGCGCGTTCTTGCGGGGAGAAATTTCTCAATTGATTTTCCCACTGATTCATCTGCAGCGATCATAAACGAGACTGCCGCAAAGCTCCTTGGATTTAAAAATCCATTGAATGAAACTCTATACCGCCCCGATGGTTATGCGAGCGATGGGCGCTTCACGTCGAAACCGTATCACATAATCGGCGTAGTGAAAGATTTTAATTTCAGTACCATGCATGATAAAGTTGGTCCATTGATAATTGAATTAGGCGAGAATCAGGGAAGGATCGCCATGCGAATCAACACCAGGAATATCCCTGCATTGATCAGGCAGGTGGAAAGCAAATGGAAAAATATGGCTCCGGGTCAACCATTCAGCTATACATTTTTAGATGCTGATTTTAATAAGATGTATAATGTAGAACAACAAACAGGAAAACTGTTTATAACGTTTGCAGTATTTGCGATTTTCATTAGTTGTCTTGGCTTGTTTGGTCTGGTTACTTACGCAGCCGAGCAACGCACAAAAGAAATTGGCGTTCGCAAAGTATTGGGTGCAAGTGTAGGTGGTATCGTTGCAATGCTTTCAAAAGATTTTGCAAGGTTAGTGTTGATTGCATGTGTAATCGCATTTCCTGTCGCATGGTGGGCAATGAACAAATGGTTGCAGAGTTTTGCATACAGAACCAATATTAGTTGGTGGGTATTCCTGGTGACAGGCGTGGTGGCAATAACAATCGCACTACTGACAGTAGGTTTCCAGGCTGTGAAGGCGGCGATCGCCAATCCCGTAAAGAGCCTTCGTACTGAGTGATAATGGCTCTTGAAGTTTGATAACTGTAAATAATTAAAAACAAAATCACGTGAGAAATCGATTAAAAATTATGTAATTAAAAATTTCTCATCATGATCAAAAACTATTTTAAAACTGCGTGGAGAAACATCATAAGGAACAGAACCTTCACCATGTTGAATGTAAGCGGGCTTGCCATTGGTGTGGTGGTGTGTTTGCTGATTGGTGTATGGCTTCACAGGGAATTAAGCTTTGACGATTTCCATCCAGCTGGAAATAAAATTTTTCGACTGGTCAACACATTCAAAAGTGAAAGCGAAGCTTTTTCACAGGCTTTGTCAGGTCCCGCATTTGGAGCGCAACTACCCAGGGAGTTGCCCGCTGTTCGCTCTGCCTGCCGCCTGTTCGGCGATCAATACAAAGTAAAATCAGGCGACCAGCAATTTTTCGAATCGAACATCATTGAAGTTGACCCGAACTTTTTTCAGTTCTTCGGATTTAAGCTGAAAAAAGGACAACCAAAAGCATGTTTGCAATCATTTTTCCAGGTTGTTCTGACGGAAAAGCTCGCTACCAAATATTTTGGAAACGACGATCCCGTTGGCAAAACAATGGTCATTGATAATACACCTGTTACGGTGAGTGCGGTTGCAAATAATCCTCCTGCCAATTCACATATACAGTTTGACATGTTGCTTTCTTCCGCTTTCCTGAAAAAAAGAATGAAAGAACAATACAATTTCGATATCGACAGTTTATGGGTCGGTGGCTGGCCGAACACCTATATTGAATTATCCGATCCCACTAAATGGAAGGTCGCAGAGAAACAGATCAACGAGGTGGCGGCAAAATTTGAAGAAAAGGACTGGAAGGAAAACAAGATGCACTATGATTACTACCTTCAACCCATCAGGGATATTCACTTAAAGTCCCACTTACGCTATGACGCAGCAAACAATAGTGGCCTTGCAAGGGTTAATATTTTTTCGATCATCGGCATTATTGTTTTGCTACTTGCCTGCATTAATTACATTAACCTCACGACTGCAGGTGCGATCAAAAGGGCAAAAGAAACTTCGGTTCGGAAGGTGATTGGCGCTACAAAACCGCAACTGGTTCGGCAGTTTTTTTTAGAAACCTTTATCATTTGCGGGCTAGCCGTTTGCCTGGGTCTCATTATATTTAAAATGATCCTGCCGCAATTTTCGGCGTGGATCGGCCAATCCTATTATTTCCCCCTGACCCTGCCAACCATTTTGATACTCCTGGCTTTCATCGTATTTATTTCAGTTGTAGCCGGTATTTATCCCTCAGCTATTTTATCCGCATTTAATCCTGCCGTCGCTTTGAAAGGAAATTTCTCGCAGAGCAAAGGAGGAAATATGATCAGGAAAACGCTTGTTGTATTTCAATTTACCATAACGATCGGGTTAGTGGCTTCCATCTTCATTATTACCCAACAGATGGATTACATAAAAAATAAATCTCTCGGCTTCAACGGAAGTGCTGTGATCCAGGTAAGCTTCAATGGCGACCACAATGTTGTGCAGCAATATGCCTCTATCAAAAATGAGTTGTTGAAAAGTCCTTATATACTGAATGTAACCGCTCACAATCAGAATATAGTAGGCGGCCTTGGAAACGGATGGACAACCACTGAAAACTTGAAGGGAGATGAAATATCGACAAGCCTGTATGGGATGTCCGTGGACGCCGATTATTTCAAAACCTATGATATGAAACTGGCAGCAGGCAGGTTTTTTTCAAAAGATATTCCCACCGATACAATAAAATCGGTCCTGGTAAATGAAGCCGCGGTAAGAACATTCGGTTGGCAAAAGCCAGAGAATGCAATCGGCAAACCTTTTGGCAAAGGCGATAGGCGACAATATGTGATTGGTGTCGTGAAAGATTTCAATTTCGAAAGTTTACACAAACCGGTGGAGGCCTTAATGATCTATTATTCGTTACACCCCGGAAGCCTTTCGTTAAAAATCGACGCGTCACATATCGATGAAGCAGTGAACCAACTGAAGAAAACATGGAGCGGTCTCGCAGCAGCAGTTCCGTTGCAGTACAGTTTTGTGGATGTCGAAATAGCCAAACAATACGGGAACGAGTTGAAAATGGAAGGGATCTTTTATGGTTTTTCAGCCTTGTCGTTGTTGATCGCCTGCCTTGGGTTGTTTGGTTTATCAACCTTCGTGGTTGAAAGAAAAATAAAAGAGATCGGCATCCGCAAAGTGCTCGGAGCAAATGTTTCGGGGATCGTCGGTTTGCTATCAAAAGACTTTTTAAAACTGGTATTGATATCAATATTGATCGCAACGCCGTTGGCCTGGTATTTCATGAATAACTGGCTGCAAGATTTTGCTTACCGCATTCAGATCAACTGGTGGGTATTTCTTGCTTCAGGTATCATTGCGGTTTTTATTGCATTCATTACGGTAAGCATTAAAGCCATAAAGGCAGCTATTGCAAATCCGGTGAAGAGCCTTCGCACTGAGTAGTGCGTTGTGTCGAAATGAGTAATGAAAAATGAGTTAAGCGCAATTCGTTACTCATTACTGATTACTGATCACTGATTAAGAGAAACAAAATGTTCAGAAACTATCTAAAAACCGCATTGCGCAATCTCGGGAGAAATAAAGTTTTCTCTGTTATAAATATTTCCGGGTTGGCTCTTGGCATGGCCTGTAGCCTGTTGATATCACTTTGGGTGCAAAGTGAATACAAGATCGATTCGTTTAATAAAAGCTCTTCACGGTTATACAGCATTTACGAACGGCAATACTATAATGATAAAGTAGATGTATATCATTCAACGCCGGGATTATTGGCAGATGAAATAAAAAGAGTATTTCCGGAGATCGAATATGCTTCGGGATTTGGATGGATCAACGAAAATAGTTTTTCGCTTGGTGACAAGGTCCTAGAGGAACAAGGCGGATGGGCGGGCGATGATTATTTTAAAATGTTCAACTATCCCTTATTACTGGGTGATGCGCAAACCGCATTGAATAGTCCTTCTGCCATTGCGGTTTCCAGAAAAATGGCAGAAAGTTTTTTTGGAAGCTCCGGAAACGCGATCAACAAAACCATTCGTTTCAACGATAAAATGGACTTCAAAATAACAGCCGTATTCGAAAACAGCAATGTCAATGCATCTCAGAAATTCGATTACCTGATTAATTGGTATGCCTACCTTGACGACAATCAGTGGTTAAAAAACTGGAGCATTAACATAAATGATGGACCAAAAACATTTGTTTCGTTGCGACCGGGAGCAAATACAAATAAGGTCAAAGCAAGGCTTAGTAATTTTTTAAATAGTTATTATAAAGAACAACGTTCAGGATTTCATATTGAACTTGGCATGCAACGTTTTGATGAAATGTACCTGTACTCTCATTTTAAAAACGGACAGATTGAGGGCGGACGAATAGACTATGTAAAACTCTTTGGCATCATTGCTCTTTTCATTTTAGTGATCGCCTGTGTCAATTTCATGAACCTGACGACGGCACGGTTCATGAAAAGAGCAAAGGAGATCGGTATAAGAAAAGTGGCGGGGGCTGTTCGCTTATCCCTCGTCAAACAATTCATCGGCGAAGCCATTCTCATCGCATTCATTTCTTTGACCATTGCATTAGCTATTGTTTTGTTGCTGCTGCCTGCTTTCAATGCTCTTACTCAGAAACATATTTCATTGCCTGTTGCCAATCCTTCATTTTGGCTTATTATTCTGACCCTGGCTCTAGTCACGGGCCTGGTAGCTGGAAGTTATCCTGCCATATTCTTGTCCTCATTTGATCCGATAAAAGTTTTGAAGGGTTCAATAAAAGCCGGTCCCAGGGCAGCCTTCTTCCGCAAGGCACTTGTCGTTTTTCAATTCACGCTTTCCATCGTACTGATCATTGGAACGATCGTCGTGTCCCAACAGATCAACTATATACAAACAAAGAATCTGGGATACGACAAGAATAATGTGATCAGTATTCCCCTGCAGGGAAATTTGCTGAATAAGTACACCACATTCAAAGAGGAAGCTGTAAATATTCCCGGTGTTCAAGTTGTTACGCGCATCTCACAAATTCCTACTAAGCTTACCAGTGGAACGTCAGATGTCGACTGGCAAAACAAAAATCCAGACGAAAAAAATTTATTTGTGTGGGCTGCTGTGGGATATGATTTTGTAAAAACTCTCGACCTGCAACTGCTCGAGGGGCGTGATTTCTCAAAGGACTACCCTACCGATTCATCCGGTTATCTACTGAATGAATCTGCGTTAAAAGTCATCAACTACAAGAATCCTGTGGGTAAACAATTTACGTTCTGGGGAAAACAGGGAACCATTATTGGTATTGTAAAAGATTTTCATTTTAATTCCCTGCATGATCCTATTCAGCCACTGATCCTCCGCATGCGCGAAGCGGAGAGCTCTGGAAATGCACTTGTAAGAATTGAGCCCACTAAAACACAACAGGCATTGCGAAGTCTTGGTGCGCTGTCAGGCCAGTTCAATCCAAAATTTCCTTTTACATACCAGTTCCTGGATGAAGCAAACAACAGTTTATACACTAGCGAACAAATGATAAACAAGCTTTCAGGGTATTTTGCCATCATCGCGATTTTTATCTGCTGTCTTGGCCTGCTTGGTCTTGTTATGTTTACGGCAGAGCAGCGGATCAAAGAGATCGGCATACGGAAGGTGCTTGGCGCAAAAACTGCATCCATATTTGGATTGCTATCAAAAGATTTTTTAGTGCTCGTATTCATCGCCTTTATTATTGCCTCACCGCTGGCGTGGTGGTCCGCGAACAATTGGTTAACTGGTTTTGCTTATCGTATAACTATTAGCTGGTGGATGTTTTTATTGGCAGGATTTCTTGCAATGGTTATCGCTTTGGTGACAATAAGTGTACAGGCTTTGAAAGCAGCGATGGCAAACCCGCTGAAATCGTTACGAACCGAATAATAGCGTAAGTCGTGATCCCGATACCTATCGGGAGTCAATCGTGAATGGCAACTTTATAACGTAAAACGTACAACTTAAAACTTACAACGTGTTCAAAAATTATTTTAAAACTGCCTGGCGGAATTTATTAAAGAATAAATTTTATTCATTTATCAACATTGCGGGGCTGACTATTGGACTGGCCATAGGCATTCTCATCCTGCTCTGGGTGCAGGATGAATTAAGTTTTGATACATTTCATAAGCAAGCGGCAAATATCTACCGGCTGGAGAACCAGGTAGGTACCGGTAGCAGCGTGCAGATATGGTCAGTTACAAATGCCCCGATTGGAACGGAAGCAAAAAACAAATTGCCCCAGGTAAAAGACAGGGTAAGAATTGCCGGTAATTATTTTTACTCAGCTTACAGGTATGGGGATAAAATATTTTCAGAAAACAAAGCGCTCTTTACCGATCCTTCTCTTTTTAGCATATTTGATTTTAGCCTTGTAAGGGGAACTAATGCAAATCCTTTTCCGGAAGAAAATTCAATTGTCATCACTGAAACGACCGCCAGGCGGTATTTTGGAGACGATGATCCTCTTGGAAAAATAATTGTTGCCGACAATAAAGTCAATTTTACCGTGAGTGGCGTGATCAAAGATTTTCCGAAAAACTCCAGCATCAATGGGGACCTGTTTTTTTCTATGAGCCTTTTTAATTCCTTGCTGCATGGGGGCAAACCCGGCGAAAGCCTCGATAATGATTGGGAAAGTTTTAACTATGTAACATACCTGTTGTTGCAGCCAGGAACAAATGTTTCCGAATTGACAAAAAAGATCCGGGATATTCATCTTGCCCATGAGCCCGCCGATACCGATATAAAATACCTCGCTGAAAAATTGTCGAAGATGCACCTGTTCAAAGCAGATGGCTCCAATGGGGGAATAGAAACCGTACGCATATTCACCCTTATTGCTCTGTTGATATTATGCATTGCCTGTATCAACTATGTTAATCTTTCCACCGCGCGGTCGATGTTGCGTTCAAAAGAAGTTAGCATGCGAAAGATCGTTGGTGCGGCAAAGTTCCAGTTGTTCTTACAATTTATTCTAGAAACCGCATTTCTTTTTCTTATTGCGTCAATATTGGCTGTTTGTCTCATTTATATATCGATGCCTTTATACAACAATATTTCAGGCAAAGAGATATCCATTAACCTGGGAGACTATCATATCTGGCGGGTGATTGCATTTGCCATTACAGGAACACTGATAGCCTCCAGCATATACCCGGCTCTCCTTCTTTCATCTTTTGAACCGATCCAAGCACTGAAAGGAAAGATCTCTTCAGGTATTGGCGCAGCTTCATTCAGAAAGATTTTAGTAGTGAGTCAGTTCGCTATTTCCGTTGTGTTAATTACAGCGACGATCATTATTAGCCAGCAGTTGAATTATATCAGGTCAAAAGAATTAGGTTATGACAAATCTCATGTGTTTTCTTTTATAATGCCAAATGCCAATGAGCACTACGAAGCAGCACGCAATGAATTGATGAAAACGCCGGGGATCATAGATGTTACGCGTTCAACAGGAAATATTGTACAACTTGGCAATCAAACAGGCGATAATCAGTGGGACGGGAAATTGCCCGATCAAACTTTTATGGTTTACCCGGTAAGCATTGATAAAAATTTTATTCCCTTTTTTAAATTAAAATTGCTTGAAGGGAACAATTTTTCCGGCATGACAACCGATTCCCTCCATTTCATTTTGAATGAAACCGCAGTGCGTGAGGCTGGAATAAAAAACCCCGTTGGCAAGCGATTTAAATTGTATAATCATGACGGAACCATTATCGGGGTGGTAAAAGATTTTCATTTCGCCTCGATGAAGCGGAAAATTGAACCTTCTGTTTTTTATTATCAACCTTCCTACAATAATATATTGTTTGTGAAAACATCTGGGCAAGATGCTTCCAAAGCCATTGCTGGAGCACAATCAGTATGGAATCATTTCAATGCAGGTAATCCATTCAGCTACACATTTCTTGAAGAGACATTTGACAGTTTATATAAACCCGAAAAACGTATAGGCAGCTTGCTTAATATTTTTGCTGCCATTGCCATTTTTATTTCTTGTCTTGGATTGTTGGGATTAACAACATTTACGGCGCAGGTACGCAAGCGTGAAATTGGTGTGCGGAAGGTATTAGGCGCCGGTACTGGCAGCATTGTAACATTATTAGGAGCGGATTTTATCCGGGTGGTTTTGATCGCCATCATCATAGCAATACCCGTGTCATGGTACCTGATGAATAAATGGTTAAGTGACTTCGCCTACAGAGTTAGTATTAGTTGGATTGTATTTGCTGCTGCTGGGATCATAGCCATTCTGATAGCGATGATCACAATCAGTTTTCAGTCTGTAAAGGCAGCATTGGCCAATCCTGTGAAATCGTTGCGAACCGAATGAGTAATGAATGGTCAGTGATGAGTCGGAACAAACTCATTACTCATCACTGATTACTGATAAAACGAAAAACTTATGTTTAGGAACTATTTCAAAACCGCCTGGCGCAATCTTGGAAAGAGCAAGATGCATTCATTTATCAATATTGCAGGCCTATCGGTCGGTATGGCCGTGGCTATACTGATCGGTCTTTGGATGTATGACGAACTTTCATTCGACAAAAATTTTAAAAATTATGACCGGATCGCACAGGTAATTCAAAATGTTACCAACAACGGGGAGGTACAAACATGGCGAGGTGTTCCTTATCCTCTTGCCGATGAGCTTCGGAAAAATTATGGAAGCGATTTTAAGCACGTCGTCATGGCCGTTTCGTGGGATGATCACTTGTTGACCTATAATGAAAAACAATTGAAACAATCAGGAGGATATTTTGAGAAAGGCACTCCTGAAATGTTCTCTTTAAAAATGGTTAGTGGCAACTGGCAGGGGCTCGATGAACCGGCATCGATCTTTCTTTCTGAGTCTGCAGCCAAAGCCTGGTTTGGTAATGACGATCCCTTGAACAAAATGATAAAAATCGATGATAAACCGGTTGTAAAAGTGACAGGCGTCTACAAGGATTTTCCAAATAACTCTACGTTCGCCGATTTGAAGTTTATTTCAACGTGGGATTTTCTGTATAATAATGATGAAGGTTTGAGAACGATGACAGATCCGTGGAGACCCAACTTCGTTTCCCTGTTTGTACAATTAAATGATAATGCAGATTTTGCCAAAGTCTCTGAAAGGATAAAAGATGCAAAGCTGAAAAGAGTAAACCCGCAGCTTCAAAAAAAGAAGCCCGCCTTGTTTTTGCATCCTATGAGTGACTGGCACTTGTATTCGGAATTTAAAAATGGTGTCAATACCGGTGGAGCAATACAATACGTGTGGATGTTTGGAATTATCGGAGTTTTCGTTTTATTACTTGCGTGCATCAACTTCATGAACCTGAGTACCGCACGCAGTGAGAACCGTGCAAAAGAAGTAGGCATTCGTAAAACAGTAGGTTCATTGCGCAGGCAATTGGTACAACAATTTTTTGCCGAATCAATATTTACGGTAGGATTATCATTCCTGTTATCATTATTGTGGGTGCAGCTTTCACTTTCCTTTTTCAATCAAGTTGCAGGGAAACAAATGTCCATACTGTGGACAAATTCATTGTTTTGGGTATTAAGTATCGGGTTTACTTTTTTCACTGCATTGGTCGCAGGCAGTTATCCTGCTTTTTATTTGTCCTCATTCAATCCCGTGAAAGTCTTGAAAGGAACCTTCAAGGCCGGTCGGTTCGCAGCCATTCCGCGAAAAGTTCTCGTGGTTGTTCAGTTTACCGTTTCCGTTACGTTGATCATTGGTACTATTATCGTGTACAGGCAAATTCAATTTGCAAAGAATCGCCCGGTGGGATACACCCGTGAAGGTCTTGTCAGCATACCTACTCCTGACTCTTTAATTCATCAACATTTTAATGCAGTGAAAGATGAACTTATGCAAACGGGAATTATTACTTCTGTTGCGGAATCGGGAGCGCCTACAACTTCGATATGGGGAAGCAGTAGTGGTTTTAGCTGGAAGGGAAAAGATCCAAATCTTTCAATCGATTTCGGAACGGCAAGGGTATCGGATGAATACGGTAAGACTATTGGCTGGCATATCAAAGAGGGCAGAGACTTTTCAAAGGATTTTTCAACCGATACTTCCGCTGTTATCCTGAATGAAGCGGCCTTACACTTTATGGGCTTGCAAAATCCGATAGGTGAGACGATCACATGGTTCGATCAACCATTTACTGTTATTGGGGTGATCAATGATATGGTGATGGAGTCTCCTTATTCCGAAGTCCGACCAATTATTTATTACACATCGAACGAACCAGGAAATTTTGTGATCATAAAAATAAATCCAAAAGCAAGTGCAAAAGAGGCATTGAGTAAAATTGAGCCTGTAATCAGGAAATTTAATCCTGGTCAGCCGTTCGAATACCAGTTTACAGACAATGAGTATGCAAAAAAATTCGGCGATGAGGAGCGCATCGGCAAACTGGCCGGCTTTTTTGCTGTGTTGGCTATTATCATTTCTTGTCTTGGCCTGTTTGGACTGACTTCTTTCGTTGCAGAACAGCGTAAAAAAGAAATCGGGGTGAGAAAAGTACTGGGCGCTTCCGTATTCAGTGTATGGAATTTATTATCGAAGGATTTCATCGGGCTGGTGGGTATTTCTTTCCTGATCGCTGTTCCACTCGCATGGTATGGAATGCATAAATGGTTGCAGGATTATACTTACCGGATAAATATTAGCTGGGGAATATTTCTAATAGCAGGGATCATTGCCATCACCATCGCATTGGTAACAGTTAGTTTCCAGGCGATAAGAGCTGCAGTGGCAAATCCGGTGAAATCGTTACGAACCGAATAATTGAAAATTAAAAATGCAAAAGTAAAAATAGTGGCTGTTTGATTTTTCACGTTACATTTTGTATTTGACTTAATTAAATGAATATGTTCAAAAACTATTTCAAAACAGCATGGAGAAATCTTATTAAAAACAAGGTTTATGCTGGTATAAACATTGGAGGGTTGGCTGTGGGCATATCTGTGGCCATGCTTATTGGGCTCTGGATGTATGATGAACTTTCTGCCAATAAGCATTTTAAAAATTACAACTCATTGTACCAAGTTATCATGCACCAGTCAAATGAAGGTGAAAGATCAACTAGCTGGGTGACGCCTTTCCCATTAGGTGACGAGTTAAAATCAAAATACAGCGATTTCAAAGCGGTGGCGATGTGCGATGGCGGAGGCGGGCATTTACTGGAATACGCTGATAAAAAACTAGTAAAATATGGTTTCTTCATTGGCGGGGACGCCGTGAATATGTTTTCGCTTAATATACTATATGGTAATAAAAATCCCTTAGACGATCCTTATTCACTTGTGTTAACTGATGAAACAGCCAGGATACTGTTCAATACGACAAAAGCAGTTGGGAAAGTAGTAAAGCTGGACAATGCATACAACCTTACAGTTACAGCTGTAGTGGAGAATCAACCCAAAAACAGCTCCCTCATTTTTGATTATTTAGTTCCATGGAAATTACAGGAAAGCATTTATGCTGAAGTCAAAAATTATGAAACCGATTGGGGAAATAATTCGTGGCAAACATTTGTCCAGTTAAACGGCCATGCAAGTGTTGAAAGTGTAAATGCAAGAATTAAAGATGTTGTGCTGGATCACTTTCCGGACGATAAGACTATGAAAGTCGCCAAACCACAGATCGAACTGTTTCCAATGTCGAAATGGAAACTATACACAGATTTTGAAAACGGAAGAAACGTGGGTGGATACATTAAATATGTCAGGCTGTTTGGAATATTGG
>Ga0157374_10000404_pt1 | contig 39242 bp, 35 predicted proteins | sample M25metaG_FD_115308 | JGI IMG/M metagenome (GOLD analysis project Ga0157374, IMG submission 115308) | Miscanthus rhizosphere microbial communities from Kellogg Biological Station, Michigan, USA - M2-5 metaG | ecosystem: Host-associated > Plants > Roots > Rhizosphere > Soil | place: USA: Michigan...
CCGTCTCCACGTTCCAGGGCGCGGAGCACCCGGTCCCGTAAATCCTGCGAATAGGCTTGCATGCCCGTCGCTCTTACCTCTTTCGCCTTTGAATGTATATATTTAAATCAAAAATGCTCTAAGTCCGACAGCCTGCATAGACCGCCGCTACAGTGGGTATGTTTTCCACCAGAAAGATTCGAGCATTGGCCGGGACAACTGCCGGAAGATTCCTCACTTGCGGGTCTCCCCTGGCGGGCAGATATTTGGAGAATCCCCCATCCCAACTGGTTTCCCCCCCATTGAACCGCTGCTGATCGCTCCGTCATCGGAGACTTCGGTGTTTCAACCTTCTACCCACCAAATCCATGTGTTCCCAAAGTCATGGAGTTGAAGTTCTTTCCTCAGGCTGAATCTCTGAGAAGATGAGACCTTATTCCCGCCTGCCTGACTCGCTCCTCAACTCTGCGACGACAGACCCGGTGGACTAAACTGCTAAAGCAAAATCCAACTTCCAAGTTAACAATGTAACCCTCCATCCCCATGACAAGTGGAGGAATACAATATAATTACAATTACCCTCAAAAACTCGTTCCCTTCCAACCTGTGAATTCGTTCCATCCATCGCTGTTTTCGTTCAGGCCTTCCCCGGCTTGGATGCAGCCCGTTACCCCACGGGTGCCTTTTGGCAGCATGCGCCGGCTCCAATTCCTGAGCCTTCTCGCTGTCCCCCAAGCGGCGTTTAACCACCCCTTCCATTAAGCGCTTTTTCTCAAAAAGGAGTCTATTTATGAGTCATTCCACCCCTGCCTTTCATCCCGGTGTCCGCCGTAATACCCGAGGCGTGGCCCTGATCATTGTCCTCGCGTTCGTGGTGCTGCTCACCGGCCTGGTCGTGGCTTACTTCTCGCGGGCGATGTCCGACCGGCAAATTTCCACCAGTAGCGCTGCGCAAACGAAAGTGCAGCTTTTTGCCCAAGGTGCGGCGAACACCATTATTGATGATTTGAAACAGGAGATGGCGGCGGGGTCTAGTCCCACGGCCACGCCGGCAAATTCGACGACGAATGTTTACTATCCGACCGCTGCCACCATGGTTCCGTACCGGGTTGGCGTCGCGAGCAATCCGGCCCTAGTAAACCTGGTGAAGCGGAGCGCATCCGGACAAGCCTTTTTTCAAAGTTCTGCGACGGCCCCTTATCCGCAAATCGCGGGTTACCCTGCCAGCAATCGTGCGTCCGCCGTTGCGTCCAGTAGCGCCTCCTTGAATGGGCGTTTCGTTACCGCGGCGCGCTGGAACAAACCCCTTTTCCTGCCTGCAACTTCTGCGACCGACCAAACGCCGCTTGCCTCCTCCGGCTTTGTCGTTCCCGACTGGATCCTCGTCACCCGCAACGGGAACAACCTGTCCGGGGCGACGACTTTGCCACTAAGTGCCATCAGCAGGGGAAATAAATACACGGGAAATGCTACAAATGACGGTGGGGTGGTGATTGGCCGTTATGCCTACAATATTTATGATGAAGGCGGATTGCTAGATGTGAATGTGGCAGGCTATCCTTCCAATTCCGCGGTCAATCACTCGGCGTACAAGCCCGCGCTGTCCTATGCGGATCTTACGCAGATTTTTCTTAATCCTGCGGGCACGGCCCTAGTGCCCAATGCCCAAAAGTATTCCGACCAGTTAGTGGTCTGGCGCAATTACGCCAGCACCCAGTCATCCGGAGCGTTCCCGAGTTTCACGCTGGGAAACGAGACCAACTACTATAATTATGTGATGGAAAACACGACCGGGTTTCTAAGGACTGCGAATACCTCACTCTCCGGTGGGCAGTCCGACCACCTTTTTGCCAGTCGCCAACAGTTGATTTCGTTTCTGACCAGCCTTTCCACCATTCCGGCTGACCAGGCGGATCTTCAGAATTCCCTCCAGTACCTCACCACCTTCAGCCGTGATCTCAACCAGCCCTCTTATATTCCGGCGGTGCAGACGAGTGCATCGGCCCCAACGGTTTTGGCGGCGACCGCCGGTGGCACACAGGCGAACGGACAGGATAAGCAAATCAACCCAAGCTACCTTGCTGTGCGGGTCCAGAAAACCTTTACCCGGAATGACGGAAGCACCGCAAATGTAGGTAATCCTCTGGTGAATAGACGCTTTGCTCTTAATCGTTTGGCATGGCTCACCTGCAAGGGGCCGAGCCAGCCTCGTGCATCAAGCAACGATGCCGACATTGTTGCGTTAAAGAACGATGGGATGTCACAAGCTTGGTTAGAGGAGGGAACAGACGACAATATTGCCAAGTACTTCGGCTTGAGATGGAATGGTTCGCAATGGCTTTACAATATCCACAATGGAAATGGATCGGGTATAGGTTCAATCATGCGAGTGGGCCGTCCGCCCTCTGACACCCCTGATCCAAACACTTATGTCGAGGATCTTGCACAGGGTAGAGATCCGGATTTTTTTGAATTGCTGAAGTCTGCTATTACCGTCGGATCACTTGGTAAATCTCTGGTCAATGGCCCAAACGCGGTAACGGCGGATAATGGTTCCCCCTCTTCCAGCGAGCAGCCGTATAACTATAATTATGACCCGGAGCGTTCGGTGGACCGCCAGATCATCCAGATCGGTGCGAACATGATCAATCAATCCCGGCCTGATAACTTCCCCGTGCAGATCGTCTTTAATGATGGTGTGGGGAACCGGAATGCCTCAGCGACAGCCTCTACGGCTACGACGGTCGTAGGGGTCGCGGATATTCCTTACCTATACTACATTTTTAATGGCGTGCTGCAGGTGCGAGCCCCATCGGTTCTTCCGAGAAGCCGAGTGGGTTCCGTATATACGGGAACCATAGGTAGCGGAATAGATGGAAACTCAGGTTACCAGGCAGGGGATACCGCGGGTCTCGCCAATTCCGGAGTGGGAGCGGTCATGCAAATCCCTGCCCTTTGGAATCCGAACGATCCCGCGAGTCCGCGTGGTGTCGATGGTCCGAAGAATTTTCGCATTGTAGCGGACAGTACCACACCGGACCAAGTTGGAACGGCCAATTACAGCAAGTTTTTCGCTTACTCCGCCTCCGTTGGAACCACGGTCGGCTCCGGTCCCAACACCAATTCTTACAATGGGACTGGTCCGAACAGTTCGTGGTATCGAAGCGCCTCGCAAACGGGATCGGAAATAGCCCATTCCATTACTGCGAGCAACAATGAGATCGACTTCACGGCCAACAGCGGCACCGCCCAGCTTTTTCCCGAGCCGACGATGTTGCTGCGAGCTGCGACGATCAACGACAGCAACGGAAATGCGGTCACGGTTAAACTTGGAGGAACGCCGTTAATGAGCACCGACCCCGCAGTAAGCGCTTTTTTTTCAAACGGGGGGCTTCCTAACTATATTGCTGACGCCACCCGATTTTCTACGCTTAACGGGGTAGCTCCCTATCCGACAACTACGCCGTATCTCGGCTTTTACCTAGGAGCGTTTCCCTGGGCGTGGAACTACCCAAATGGGACGATTCCGTTATCAGGAGCGCAAAGTGGGGCTTATTTGGGCCGGGTAACTGGAGGGGTGGGTGGCAGTCTCAACGCATGCTATCTGACCTACCGGGTCCAATGCCAAGACGCTTTCGGAAATTGGATGACCTACGATACCAAGTATGGCAAAGTCTGCGATGGCAACCTCGCCCCCGGAAATATTGGAAATTCCGGAGCAAATAATCCGCAGGGTGCTTTGCTTCCTGGACCCTCTGAAAAAGGTTTTTGGGCTACTGTCACCGATCCACGGACCAGCCGATTCGGTATTCATTGGAACGGGACTCAAGCTTCCAATGGAGTGAACAATGCAACCAGCACGGGTGCCAACGGTGGATTGATGGCATCGGTGAACCAAATCTACCAAGGTGGCTGGCTGGATTACACCAACGGCATTTTAAAAACCAATCGCCCGGATGCCCAGAGCGGATTTTACTTTATGGCATGCTGGCGAAACGCAGGGATGCCAACCGCAACATCAGGGTGGATGGCTTGGATTTGCAATAATTCAGGTCCCAACTCTTTTTATCCTGGACTTGCCCCGGGCCTGCTTTCACAAAATAACCCGGATATCTATTATTCGCCTTCACGCACGTATGGGGATGGCCAGGGAGCCAATACTCACGTGCCAAACTATTTTGCCGATCCCGATGGGATCGTGCGCCGGGGGATGGGAGCATTTGTGCCAATTGGGCTAGCGAATTCCCCGAGCACGCCGAGTGGGGACGGTAGAACAGCTTCCGCAGATACTACTGTCGGGCTACCTGTCGCGCGCGTCTTTGCTGTTAGGGCTCCCCAATCCCCTTTTGGGGCGCCTACTGTTTCGCCAACGACCACCAACTACACGCCTGGATCAACTCTCAGCCAGGCGCAGAGTCGTCCTTACTTCCTGCACCGTCCATTTCGATCGGTGGCAGAGTTGGGCTGTGTGTTTTCCGACACGCCATGGCGGAACCTGGATTTCTTCACCTCTGAAAGTGGCAACACGGCGCTTCTAGACGTTTTTTGCATTTCGGATACGGATAACCCGTCCGGTCTGGTTGCGGGCAAGGTCAACCTGAATACCCGGCAGCAACCTGTCCTCAAGGCTATCTTGACGGGGGCGTATCTCGATCCCGCAAATATTTCCATGGGGGTAGCCACTAGTGTGATGTCTGCGACGACCGCTGACAAAGTTGCTTCGGCTCTAACGACCTACATTAATAACAACGGCTCTCTCCAAAACCTGGCGGAGCTGGTCGGTAAGTGGAAAACCAACAAGGCCATCATCCACCCGACTGTGACGGGCGATAACCAGACCCCGCTTGCGGCGCCGTTTTACGATGGAAAACTCTCCTACGTAGGATTCAGCGGCGGCCAGTGGGACAGCACCAATCACAAGCCGCTAGTTACCAACCCGGCTGCAGACGTGTACTCGGCTTATATGAGTACAGCTGACTTTGGTACCAATGCGAGGCATAATGGAACACGCGAGACTGCCACCTATATCCAGCGGATTCGGGAGGCTCCGATTCGTGCACTTACGGCTGGCGGCCAGACTCGGGTTTGGAATCTCATGATTGACGTAGTGGCACAAACCGGGCGCTATCCTCAATCGGCTAACACCCTGGCAAATTTCGTAGTGGAGGGTGAGCAACGCTATTGGGTTCACGTTGCCATCGACCGTTATACGGGTCAGGTCCTTGATAAACAAATTGAAGTTGTTAAAGAATGAAACGAATTATCCTCATCGCTTTGGTTCTTAGTGTTTCCGGGTTCATACACGCTCAAGAGGCAGGAGGCCAGGCTGCCGCTTCGCCACCACCGCTGCCGCCGAAGCCCTGGCTCAAACGTGCCCCGGTTCCAAGCCAATGGGTAGTCTCCTACTCTGGAAAATCAAAAGAGTCTGCACAGCCGAAAGCTTCGCCTTCTCAAACTCCGGCAGATCTTACCGCCAGAAAAACCGTTGCGGTAAATAAGGCGGCGAATCTGATAGGTGAAGTGACCACACGCCAAAGTGGGGCAGTAGTAAGCCGGTGGAAAGCGAGCGGACTCTTCCTCACGCAAGTCGGCTCAGGAGGCAGTTGGTATGCTTCAAACGGTCCCCAAAATGGATTTAATGAAACCGATTATACCAACTGTGATTTCCCAGGATTCGATTGGATCTCGGAAAAAAACTATGCAGGAGTCAAAAAAATCGGCTCCGCGCAATGCCTCGTTTTTCACGATAAAGTGGTCACGATGGATCCCAAGGATCTCGCCGCAGTCCGATCTGAGATACAGCAAGCCATTAATAATTGGGAGGTAAAGCAGGAGGAGCGTAAGGCCAATCCGTCCTCCTCGGCGACCGTTGACGATCCTCGTCCCCGTCCGTTCAATATTGATGACTATAAAATGGATGCCGTGGCAGTAATCGACTCGGCCACCGGCATGCCAGTGATGCTGAGCTATATGACCGATACTGGAAACGAAACCCGCACCTATCAGTTCTATCCCGCTCCGGCGACACCTGCATCTTTGCCTCCAGGAGCCCAGGCGATTGTTACCGCACAACAGGACCGGTTAAAACGGCTGTCCAGACCAGCGGCAATTCCATAATTACGCCTTCGAACCGACCGCTGTTCTAGGCGAGATCCAGCACTTCGAATACCGCAAGCACACCTTACTGCCCCTATCTGCCCAAGAAGCTTCCAGTATTCCGCCAACCGCCCTCCGAATACTCCTATTTGAACGGAAAAACGCCGCTAGTCCCTTACGAAATAAACAGCCGCTCGAAGGCGCGCTCGTGGCGCATGCTGGCGATTTCCAGCAGGGGGTTGAACCAGCCGGCGTCTGCGCGGGGGATGGTGAGTGATTCGGCGAGGGCGGCGGGGCTTTGGCGCAGACCTTCGGCGAGGACGCGCTGGCAGCCTTCCTGGCCGATGCGGATCAGCTTGAGGGCGGCGCTGCCGAAGCCGGCCAGTGACTGGTAGAAATAGGCGGCCAGCGCAGCCGGCAACGGAGTATCCGCATATTGCAGGCCGCAGACGATCAGATGATGGCCGGAGGCTTCTCCGCAGGTGATGGCCTGCTCAAAAGCAGCCAGCCGGGGATCGTCGTTTAGCTGGCGCAACATCCGCAGTCGGCGGGTGCCGAGCTGGGTGCTGGCGTCGCGGAGTTCGCGGCTGAGCTTCCAGGCGGAAATTTCGCGATCGAGTGCGCCGAGGCCGACCAGGTCGTTGTTTTTCACTGCCTCCCAGGCAAAGCGCAGGAATGGCAGTTCGTGGCGAGTGAGGGCGGGGATGATTTGCCGCTGGAGAAAGTCCCGCAGCGTGGCTTCGTTGTGGACCACGCCGAGGCGCGCTATTTCCTCCAGCCCCAGCGAATGCGCATAGGCCCCGGTGGGAAAAAGCGGGTCCACCGTCTGGAGCACGAGCGGCAGCCAGTCGTAGGATTCGCTGCTGGTGCCCGGTGTCGATGGGAAAGTAGAGTGGCCCTCATCCATGTTTCGCCCGTCATCAAGCCAGAGTCCCCATCAACTCTCAACCATCAACTTGCTCCCCGCCTACTTCTGCTTCTGAAACAGCGGCAGGTAATCGCCGTACCCCTCTTCCTTCAGCTTGTCCACGGGGATGAAACGCAATGCGGCGGAATTGATGCAATAGCGCAAGCCGGTCGGCGCCGGGCCGTCGTCGAAGACGTGCCCGAGATGGTCGTCACCGCTTTTCGAGCGGACTTCCGTGCGTTCCACGCCGAGGGAATCGTCCTTTTTTTGCACGATCTCGCCATTATCCACCGGCTTGGTGAAGCTCGGCCAGCCGGTGCCGGAATCGAACTTGTCCAGCGAGGTGAACAGGGGCTTGCCGCTCACGATATCCACATAGATGCCCGCCGCATGGTTGTCCCAGTAGGCATTGTGAAAAGGCGGCTCGGTGCCACACTGGACGGCAACCCGGTATTGCTCGGCGGTGAGGCGCTTTTTGAGGTCGGCGCTCGATTCCTTTTTCTCCAGGGCCGTCGGGCTGGCGGTAGCGGTGGCCTGGGCCTCGGGCTTTTTGTCATCATCGGCGCGCAGGCTGGCGGTGAGCCACACCCCGGTTGCCAGCACGGCGGAGGCGAGGAAAATTGGGAACGAAAAGGTCTTCATACTACTTAATACGAGGGCCATCCCGTCCGGTTATTCCCGAGATTTTGGGAACTAGTGGTGGTGGTGACCGCCGCGCAGGGGATGAAACACCTCAATCGTCTCGCGGTAGCGGATGTGTTCCCGCTTCAACGCTTGATGCACCGCCGGATCATCGGCGATGCGGATTACGGTGGGCGTCACTTGAATCGGAAAATGCAGATTGCCCATCAACCAGCCGAGCAGCGCGGCGCGCGGGGCATCCGCCTCCGTGATATTGATCTCGATCACTGGCTCCGGCAATTGCACCAGCACGTAAACGGCCTCCGGCGATTCAAAGAAGGCTGCGCCATCGTGCATCGGCCGTTCCAGGTCAAAGCCAAATTCCCGCTCATCCGCCGCCACGCCACGCCAGCGCCGTTTCTCCAGCGTGCCCCGTTCCACGCGCAGCTCGACGCGACGCGCGGCGATCTGGTGCTTGGGCAGAGACTGACGGATGATTTCGATGGGCACAGGGGTAAAACCAGCTTTTTCCATGCCGGGTGCGCAAATTTAAGGTTACGTTTTTTAGAAAAGGAAATACCGCTGGGCGAGCGGCAGCACTTTGGCCGGTTCGCAGGTGAGCACCCGGCCGTCGGCCTTCACGGTGTAGGTTTCGGGGTCCACCTCGATCTTCGGCATCAGGTCGTTCCAGAGCAGGTCACGCTTGCTGATCGCGCGGGTGTTTTTCACCGCCACCAGCTTTTTGCTGACGGCGGGCAGCTTGCCCGAGCGCAGCCCGGCCTCGCTGACGAAGGTGAGTGAGGTGCCATATTTCGCCCGTCCGTGCGAGGCGAATTGCGGGCGATAAAACATCGGCTGCGGGGTGGGGATGCTGGCATTGGGGTCGCCCATGTTGGCCATGGCAATGAGGCCGCCCTTGAGCACCACCTCCGGCTTTACCCCGAAAAAGGCGGGCTTCCACACCACGAGATCCGCCAGCTTGCCGATCTCAATGCTGCCCACTTCATGCGCGATGCCGTGGGAAATCGCGGGGTTGATCGTGTATTTAGCGATGTAACGCAGGGCGCGAAAGTTATCCGCCGCCGCGTGGGCCGCCGGAGCGTCGAGCGCGCCGAATTGCACCTTCATCTTGTGCGCCGTCTGCCAGGTGCGGGTGATGACTTCGCCCACGCGACCCATGGCCTGCGAGTCGCTGGACATCATCGAGAATGCTCCCAGATCGTGCAGCAAATCCTCCGCCGCGATCGTCTCGGGGCGGATGCGCGATTCGGCAAAGGCCACGTCCTCGGGAATCTTCGAGTCGAGGTGATGGCACACCATGAGCATGTCGAGATGCTCGTCGATGGTGTTGACCGTGAAGGGCCGGGTCGGATTCGTGCTCGAGGGCAGCACATTCGCCTCGCCGCACACGCGAATGATGTCCGGCGCATGCCCGCCGCCCGCGCCCTCGCTATGGAAGGTGTGAATGGTGCGGCCCTTGAAAGCCTTGATCGTGTCGTCCACGAAGCCCGCCTCGTTCAGCGTGTCGGTGTGGATCGCCACCTGCACGTCCAGTTCATCCGCGACGCCCAGGCAGGTGTCGATGGCGGACGGGGTGGTGCCCCAGTCCTCGTGCAGCTTCAGCCCGACCACGCCCGCGAAGATTTGCTCGCGCAGCGGCTCGGGAGTCGAGCAGTTGCCCTTGCCGAGGAAGCCGAGATTCATCGGATACTCATCCGCGGCTTCCAGCATCCGGTGAATGTTCCAGATGCCGGGGGTGCAGGTGGTTGCATACGTGCCGTGGGCCGGGCCGGTGCCGCCGCCGATCATCGTGGTCACGCCGCTGGCGAGGGCGTGCTCGATTTGTTGCGGGCAGATGAAATGGATGTGCGTATCAATGCCGCCCGCGGTGACGATGCAGCCTTCGCCCGCGATCACCTCCGTCGCCGCGCCGATCACCATGCCCGGGGTGATACCCTGCTGGATGCCCGGATTTCCGGCGTGCCCGATGCCGACGATGCGCCCGGCTTTGATCCCGATATCCGCCTTCACCACGCCCTGCACGGCGTCAAGGATGAGGGCGTTGGTGATGACAAGGTCGAGCGACTCGGCATCCAACGCGGTGGAGGACTGGCCCATGCCGTCGCGAATGACTTTGCCGCCGCCAAATTTCACCTCGTCCCCGCGCGCGCCATTTTCCGCAATGAGGTCCTTCTCCACCTCGATGAAGAGCTCGGTATCGGCCAGCCGCACCTTGTCGCCCACCGTCGGGCCGAACATCTCCGCGTATTGTTTGCGAGTCATTTTCATAGGCAAATGGAAGTGGAAGAAGGTGAACCGCCAAGACGCCAAGACGCCAAGGAAGAGGAGACAATGCGTTTGATCCCGTCTTTGATTAGCGGGACGTTGAAATTGATAAGCAGGCCCAAATGATGGCCACTTAGCTTCAAGTAACTGAGCACTTGGGCTTTATGCACGGGAAGGAACGACTCGACGGCTTTAATTTCCACGATCACCGTCCCGTTCACGAGCAGATCAAGGCGTAATCCAGCTTCCACTAAAAGCCCATCGTAAACCACGGGGAGGATTACCTGCCGCTCCACCGGCAGGCCCCGTTTCTTTAATTCATGCGTCAGGCACGCCTCGTAAACGCTCTCCAGCAAGCCGGGTCCCAGAGCCGAATGCACGGCGAAAGCGGCATCCACAATTTCCGCCGCCACTTTATCGAGCGCCGAATCTGGTTCCCTTGGCGTCTTGGCGTCTTGGCGGTTCATTAAAGCTTCCCGTTGACCTTTCCGTTGAGGCCGTAAACTTCGCGGGTGCCGCCGAGGGCGACCAGTTCCACCGCTTTGGTATCGCCGGGCTCGAAGCGGACGGCGGTACCAGCGGGGATGTTCAGCCGGAAGCCGCGGGCTTTCTCGCGCTCGAAGCTCAGCGCCTCGTTCACCTCGTAGAAATGAAAGTGGCTTCCGACCTGGATCGGGCGGTCGCCGGTGTTCGCCACCGTGAGCTCGATCACGGCCAGCCCGGCGTTTGTCTCGATTTCCGCCGCGTCCGGCGCCGTGATGATTTCTCCAGGGATCATAATCGTTTAGCGGATGGGGTGATGCACCGTCACCAGTTTTGTGCCGTCGGGAAAGGTGCCTTCCACCTGCACCTCGTGGATCATCTCGGCCACGCCTTCCATCACGTCGGCCTTTTTCAAAATTGTCGTGCCGTAGCTCATCAGTTCGGCCACCGTTTTCCCATCGCGCGCGCCTTCGAGGATCTCGTAGGTGATGATGGCGATGGACTCCGGGTAGTTGAGCTTTAATCCCCGGGCCTGCCGGCGGCGCGCCAGATCGGCGGCGACGACAACGAGCAATTTTTCCGTTTCACGAGGTGCAAGATGCATGGCGTCAGATTCGTTAAAAAAGTTCACACGGCTCTTCGCCGCGGTGTTTAGTGGCCCTGCAGCGTTTCTAATAGCAATCGCCGCCCGGGCTCAATCGCAAAGTTGCCAAAATTACGTTGTCGCCAGAGAACTGCCGGATGAAGGGGGCATTTTACCACGAAGACACGAAGGGCACGAAGGAGAGAAAAGGTTTCGAGCACGAATGACGCGCGTGGTTGCGGATGGAAAAATGAAAAACGGTGAGCGCGAGAGCACGAGGCAGGAGCCGCGCAGACAATTGCGTGCCCAGACAGGAGTCTGGGCACGAGGAGCAAAAATACGTCGCGCGGCGCGGGATTTGGCCTACAACCGACCCGCGTCGAGCAGCCATTTCTGGAAGCGCGCGCGTTGCCGCTTCGCCATCCAGCGGTTGATTGCATCCAGCGAGGCCACCGGCGTCGCGGTGAAGGGCAGGGTGTGCAAATAGCCGTCGGGCCCGAACTCGGGCGTCATCGTGATTCGCCGCGCTCCCTGCGCTTGAAGCTGCACCCAGATTTGCCGCCACCACTTTTCGTGCGCCTGCAATGCTTCGTCGTACTCCGGCGCGGCGGGATGCGGCACCTGCGGGCCCTGATCGTAGCCGACCCGCGCATGAATGTGCCGGGCACGGGTGGCGCAGAGGGCCAGCACCTCCGGCTCCGAGTCGATGAGCCGCTCGCACACGCAGCACCAGTGCGAATAATCGCACGTCAGCTTCATCCCGGGCAGTTGTTGCAAAAGATCGCGCGCCACCCAGGGGTTGAACATCGAGCGCGCCCGGTGAATCTCGAAATTGACCTCCACGCCCAGCCGCTCCGCGATCTCCATCGCCCGGCCGAAGAAATCCACATTCATCGCCAGCGGCCAGGCATCGCAACCGGCCATGGAGGTGATGAACAGCGGTTCGCATTCGAGCGAGTGATGCACCCGCCGTGCGAAGGATTCCAGATGCTGCTCCACCGTGGCCGCCCGCTCCGGCACGTAGATGCCCAGCGTGGTTGCCGTGCACACCTCCGCCGCATAGGGGCGTCCCGACGTCTTCAGCAGGCCGGCGAAAATCTTCCGTTCTTGTGCCTCGTCCGGCGTCGGCCCTTCCACGCCGTCAAACACGCCCGACTCACAATCCCGCAACGCCGCTTCGAGGCGAAATCCATTGGTCCAGAGCGAACGAAAAAGCAGCAGTTCCATAATTAATATCCGGAGCTATCCGTGGTGAAATTCTCCATCCTCGATCCATTTCCCATTCCGGACATTCGCCGGGGGGATCACCTCGTGTTCCATCCATCCGGCCGTCAGCCCGCCATCGAGCACGATGTTTTGCCCGGTTAAAAACGCCGCCTCATCCGAGGCCAGGTATTGGGCCAGGGCTGCGACCTCCTCCGGTTCCCCGAGACGTCCGAGCGGGGTGCGTTCCTCGATGAAGGCGATCTCCGGGTTGTTCGGAATCTCCGTCACCGCCGGGGTTCGCAGCGTTCCGGGGCTGATCGCGTTCACGGTGATCCGTCGCCGGGCCAGCTCCATCGCCGCCAGCTTGGTGAGATGAATCACCGCCGCCTTCGAGCTGGCATAGACCGCCGCGCGGGGCACGCCGATCAGGCCGGTAAAGGAGGCGATGTTGATCACCCGCCCGCCATCCACCAGCCATTTCCCGGCGTGCTTGATCGCCAGTGCGGTGCCCTGCACATTCACCGCGTAGGTGCGCGCCATCAGTTCGCCGGTCAGGGTCTCGAAGCTCACGCCGAGTGGCTGGATGCCCGCGTTGTTGACCAAAATGTCCACCCGCCCAAACCGCTCCTGTGCGACGGTGAACATGCGTTCCACCTCCGCCTCATGCGACACGTCGGTTGCACAGCCATCCATGGTATCCGGCAGCAGGCGTCGGTCGGCCACCAGCACCTGTGCCCCAGCCGCGCGAAACCGTTGCACGATGGCCGCACCCAATCCCGCCGCGCCGCCGGTGACAATCGCTGCCTTTCCCTCCAGCGAGTAGGCCGTCATTCGTGCGCCTCCTTCCGCGGAAAATCGCAATCGAGCTCCTGGCGCGCCTGCGGGTTTGCCCGCACATACTCCGCAATCTCCGCGCCGCGGGCGAACCATACGCCGCCCTTCTCCCGCATCGCCTGCACCAGATCCTCCAGCAATTGCACGCGCGAAGGACGACCGCTCAGCCACGGATGCAGCGTGAGCACGAAGCAGCAGCCGTAATCGTGCATCGCCGAAAATTCGCGCCACCAGAGATCGTACACCTTTGCGCAATTCTCGGGAATAAAGCCCCAGGCGGGATCAGCGTTGAAGGCGAATTGCTCCCAATCCTCCAGCAGCCACTGGCCGGGGATTTCCACCAGGCCGTTCGCGTGGGGATAGGGCACGTCGTCGCCCATCTCGCTCGCGCCGTAGAGCAACCCGTTGCGATGTAGCACTTCCGCCGTCCAGGGATTGGTTTCGAACCACGGGGCGCGAAAACCGACCGGACGTTTTCCAGTCAGGCGGGTCAGGATTTCAATCGTGCGGAGCAGCAGCGCCTCCTCCTGAGCCTCGGTCATCCCGGCCAGTTTCTCGTGCAAATAGCTGTGGAGCCCGATCTCGTGCCCGTTTGCGACAATCGCCTCCACCATCTTCGGATGCTGCTCCGCGATGTAGGCGGGAATGAAGAACGTCGCGGGGACTTCGAGATGTTTGAGGAGGCCGAGCAGGCGCGGCACGCCGATGCGCGGGCCGTATTCGCATTGCGACATCAGCGTGCGCCGTTTGGCGAGCGGGAGACCTTCGCTCAGGGCGGTGGTTTCGCCGTCCACGTCGAAGCAGAGCATGGCGGCGCAGCGATTTCCATCGGGCCACGCGAACCGCGGCGCTGGCAGGTAGCGGCTCACGAGTGGGGCAGCGTGATGGCGATGCGGAAACCCACGTTGTCGCGCCGGACGGCGGGCTCGAGAAAATCGCGCCAGCAATTGCGCAGCAGGCGTGGGAGGTAATCCCACGCTCCGCCGCGCAACACGCGCAGGGCGGGCTCCGCGCTGGTCTGCCAGGCGCGGCCGTCGATCGGCGCATTTTCGAGCGAGGTGTGCCACTCATCCTGCACCCATTCGCAGACGTTGCCGTTCATGTCATAGAGGCCGAAGCGATTGGCGGGATAGGCGCCCACCGGCGTGCGCCGTCCGAGGCCGACCTTCCAGCCGCTTTCGTCGTACCAGAAATTCGCGTCGGTGGGCGTCAGCGTCCAGCCGGAGGGAAACGGCTCTTCCGTGCCCGCGCGGCAGGCGTATTCCCACTCCGCCTCGCTGGGGAGCCGGAGATGCCAGCCGCATTCCGCGCCCGCCCATTCGCAATAGGCCTGGGCCTCCAGCCAGCTCACGCCGGCCACCGGCAGGTTGGCCTCGTGGTCCGCATAGGCGCGCCCGTCGAAGCGGGCGAACTCCGCCACCGTCACCGGGAAACGGCCCAGGGCGAAGGCGTGCTTGATTTCCACCGGATGCGACGGGCGCTCCGTGTTGTTCGCGAATTTATCATGCGACTGCTCGCCCATAAAAAAACGTCCCGGCGCGAGATCCACCAGCTCGGGCAGGTGGAGGGCCGGACGCCAGACGCGGCTGATGCCGGTGGTGCCTTCGAGCTGGCTCATGGTGACGACCTCCGTGGGCTTCATACGGGGATGGGGCCGACTCTTCCGTTCTGGCTCGGCGCGGCGGGCAGTTCCTGGGTGGGCCAGGTCCCTTTCGAGCGGGCGGCGAGATAGCGCTGGAAGAGCCAGATCGGCATCTCCAGGTGGCTCATGCGACCGCGTTGATAGCCGCTGGCATAGAACCCGCGCTGCACCGCCACGCAGGTGTCCATGTCTTCCTTGTGAAATTCGACCATCGCGCTGCTCGCGGTCTGTTTGCAGGCCTCAAACTGCGGCAGCGCGAGGGACGATTTGGGCGCGAGGACCGTGGTGAGCAGTCGCGAACGATCGGGGGTGAGGGGATCGATGCGATACCACACGAGCTGGTTCGGCCCGGGGAAAAGGAGAAAATTGGGAAAGCCAATGAACAGGCCCCACTCGGTCTGCTTGTGCGTGTCCAGCGATTCGATGACTGGAAATTCCACTCCGGCCTCGATCGCCTTTTGCAGATCGGCCACCGCGCTGGTCTTTAGCGGCAGGTGCTCGCGGATGTAGCCGGTGCGCTCCTGCTCGGTCCAGCATTCCTTGGCGGGCATCAGCGGTTGCAGCGTCTTCGAGTGGGTGCCGATGTGGTGGTAGCATTCGCTGAAGTTCTCCACGAGCACCTTCCAGTTGAATTCGCAATCCCACGCCTGCTCGTAGATCACCTGCATTTCCTCGGGATTCCACTGGCCGAGATCCGCCTTCATTTCCTCGCCATAGAGCGAGGCGAGCGACGGCGCTTCACCGTCGAAATTCACGAAGACGAATCCGTTCCAGACCTCGGTCTTGAAGGTCTTGAGCGACGTGGCGGCGCGGTCGAAGCATTCCGCCTCGTGCATTTCGGGGCAGCCCTTGAGCTTGCCATCGAGCTCGAAGGTCCAGGCGTGATACGGGCACATGAAGATGCGCGTATTGCCGGCGTAGGGGCTGCCACCCCGGGCCTCCGCCGTGCTGTGGCCGGGGATTTCAAAGCCCGGTGGCATGATGTCCATCGCGCGATGCGGGCAGACGCGCGAAAGGGTGCGCACCACGCCGTCCTTGCCATGCACCACGATGACCGGCTCGTCGAGCAGATCGAGGTTCAGGAAATCGCCCGCCTGCGGGAGCTGCGAGATGTGCGCCACGCACATCCAGTCCTTGCGCAGCACGTTTTCCATTTCCCACTCGTAGAAGGCGCGGTTCGTATAGACTTCGGCCGGCAGAGTGCGGCTCTGCGGCAGCGGCAGCGCGGCGGTTTGTTGAATGTCCTCGATAATGTCCTCCACCGGCGTCTGCTGACGCCGCGAGCGGAAGAGCGCGTAGTCGTTGCTCACATTCGGAGCCCCCGAGAGGTTCAGTTTCATAGATGTGTTGGCTTGTTTCGTTTTGGTTCTATGCAAAATGTCGCGCCGTCAGCCCTTCCTGCGCCCCTTCGCGCCCGTCACGATTCATTCATTGGTCATTCCACTTCGTCTCCGGCTTGCGTCATCCGGATCATGGGCAGCTTGTCGTCCTCGCCATCCTGTTCCACCGCCGGCCCGTGGATCAGCTCATCGAGCCGCCGTTTGGTCGCGATGAATTCCGGGGACAAAAACTGCTCCACCGTGCGCGGTCGCGGCACCGGGTTTTCAATGATCTCGCGCACACCGCCAGGATTCACGCCCAGCACCAGGATGCGGTCGGAGAGATAGATCGCCTCGTCGAGATCGTGGGTGATGAAGAGGATCGTCACGTCCACCTTCTTCCAGATTTGCAGCAGGTAGCTCTGCATCTTGCACCGCGTCTGTGCATCGAGCGCACCGAACGGCTCGTCCATGATGAGGATGCGCGGATCATTCGCCAGCGCGCGGGCAATCGCCACACGCTGCTTCATGCCGCCCGAGAGCTCATGCGGATACGAGTTTTCAAATTTCGACAGACCCACCATTTCCAGCCACTGCCGCGCCTCCTGCTCGGCGCTGTGCTTGGATTTTCCCTGCATCTCCAGGCCGAACATTACGTTCTTCTTCACCGTGCGCCACGGGAAGAGCGTATAGCCCTGGAAGACCATCCCACGATCCGGCCCCGGGCCGCCCACCGGCTTGTCTTCGAGCAGAATCTGCCCGCCGCTCGATTCATCCAGCCCCGCCGCGATCCGAATGAAGGTGGACTTTCCGCATCCCGACGGCCCGATGACCGTGATGAATTCGCGCCGATAAACATCAAAGTTCACCTTGTCGAAAACCACGTGTTCCGACTCCGCGGGACCGAAGGCTTTCTTCAAGTCCCGCACTTTCATAATCACCGGCCGTTGCTTGATCCGGTCAAAGCGCGCCTTCACCTCCGGCGTCTGTTCGCGATAATCCGGCAATTGCATCGTTGCAGTCGTCATAGTGAGTTCCCCTTCTGTTCTCTGCTTGGTGTCTTGGTGCCTTGGTGGTGAAGATGTGCGTTCATCAATTCGGCTCCGGCACCGCCGCGGCGGCTGGTTTGAAATTAAAGCGCGCCCAGAACGACGCCTTCTTGCCCGCGCGAAGCTTGCTCTTCCACGGGAAGAGGACCGCCCCCAGTGCCGCCAGCACCAGATCCGAGCTGAAGCCGATGATGCCGATCATCATGATCGCCGCATACACGTTCTCGAACATGAAGTGGCGGCCCTGCTGGTAAATGAAATAGGTAATGCCGCTCATCGTGCCGACCACCTCGGCCACGATCAGATAGGTCCAGGCCCACCCGAGGAGGATGCGCATGTCGGTGTAAATATCGCTGATGGAGGCCGGGATCACCACGCGCCAGACCAGCCGCCAGCCCTTCGCGCCCAGCGTTTGCGCCGCCTCGATCAGTGACGGGTCCACCTTGCGCACGGTGTTGGCAATCACCAGCACCTGCTGGAAAAAGGTGCCGATCACAATGATCGCGATCTTCGGCCCGTCGTCGATGCCCAGAATCGCCACGCAGAGCGCGCCGAAGGCCGGTGCAGGCAGGTAGCGGAAAAATTCAATGAACGGCTCCGTCATCCGCGAGAAAAAGCGGTAGGTGCCGCAGATCACGCCGAGCGGCACGCCCACGATCGAAGAAAGAAAAAAGCCCCAGCAGATCGTGCGGATACTGTGGAGCAAGGATTCGTGCAGCCAGGGATCGCCGGGCAGCAGCGGCGGTGTAATGAACGCGGTGTAGAAAGCCTTCACCACCGCTCCCGGGGCCGGCAGGTAAACCGGATTCACCGGATACCCTTTGCCGGGGGCCATCCCCTCGGCCACCGCCTTCTGGTTTTGCTCGTAGAAGTCGGCTTTCGGCATGTCCATCCCGGCGCTGAAAAATTCCACGTCGCCGGGATCAGTGACGTGGATCAGCGGATGCCAGATCCACGGCACGTAGCTCACCACGCACCAAAGGACCAGGGGGAGGACAAACGAGAGAATGGTGAGTTGAAGCCTCCGTTGTTGCGGCAGCTCTTTTTTAAGTCCCAGCCAGTCGGTATTTGTGCTCATGGCCCTGATCCCCCTTGGTGCGTATGGTTGGTGAGTAGTTACTTCAATCCCAGGGTGATGCTGGGCGCGATGTAGCCGGGGACTTTCTGGCTTTCTTTATAGACCTTGTTGTCCACGTTGAACTTGTCGCCCACGACCATCGAGCCGTAGAGCGAGTCGAGTCCGTCGCCCTTCTTGAGGTGGGTCTTGGCTTCGGCCAGGGTCATGAAGTGCGTGCCGGGCAGGTTGGTGGCGTACTCCTCGGGTTTGGCGCCGACCTTCGCGGCCATGATTTTCACGGCGTCGTCATGTGTCTTCGGGTCCATCAAGTAATCCACGCACTTGTAGAAGATGCCCGCGATCTTGGCCCAGTCGTCCTTGTGCTCGGCGAGGCTGGCCGGGTTGACGATGATCACGTCGTAGATGAGGCCCGGGGCTTCCTTGCTGGTGTAGAGCGGCTTGGAGCCGGCCACCTGCGACAGGGCCTGGCCGGAGATCGGATACCAGGCGCAGCCGGCGGCCACTTTGCCCGAGGCGAGCACCTGCGGGATGTTGTTCGTCGGCGTGTTCACGAGCGTGATGTCATCCTGGGTGAGCCCGTTCGACTTGAGCGCCTGGAGCAGGAGCAGGTGATCCACGAGGCCCACTTCCACCGCGACTTTCTTGCCCTTGAGATCCTTGATCGAATCAACGCCCGGAGCGCCGATCACGCGGTCGTTGCCCTCACTGTAATCGGTGATGGCAATCGTCTTGCTCTTCGCACCGTTTGCACCGATCACCAGCGCATCGGTGGGCACGCACATCACGCCGTCCACTTTGTTCGCGGAGTAGGCGTCGAGCGACGGACCGTAGTCGAACCAGTCGAGCTCCACGTCGAGCCCGGCATCCTTGAACCAGCCTTTTTGCTTGGCGATTTCAATGACGGTGTATCCAGGCCAGTCGGAGTAGGCCAGCTTGTAGGTGGCAGCCTGTGCTTTGGCGCCGAGCAAGGCGGCGCCCACCAGGCTGAGTGCGGCAAGCTTGAGCATGCCCTTGATGTTGGTGTGGTTGGTTTTCATGTGTGTTTGGTAGGTATCCTCTGTGGATTGGTTGGTGGAAATGATCGGGCGTTCGTCTTCATGACAGCAACTCCGCCCAGCGGGCATAAACGGTGGCCGCGGTCTCGAGCACCTGCGGCAGTTTTTGATCCGCGTCTTTGAGAAAAGCCTCGGCATCCACGCCCTGCGCGGCGAGACCTTCGCGACTGGTCTCCACCATTTCGGTGAGCAGCGGGCCATCCACTTCGAGATGGAATTGAAGGCCATACAGCGCGCGCCCGGCGCGAAACATCTGGTTCGGCGTAATTTCCGAGCTGGCCAGCCGCACCGCGCCCGCAGGCAGGTCGAAAGTATCGCCGTGCCAGCTCATCGGAGCCATCCGCGGGGCACAATCTTTCCACAGCACATCCTCCTTCGCCTCCGGCAGGAGCTCGATGTCGTAGAAGCCGATTTCCTTTTCCCGGTTTGGATACACCTTCGCCCCGAGCGCCGCCGCCATGATCTGCGCGCCGAGACACATGCCGTACACTGCCTTGTCGTCCTTCGCCGCCTCGCGCACGAGCCGCATTTCGTCCTTGAGAAAAGGATATGGCCCCGTCTCGTAAGCACTGATTCCGCCCCCGCCGAGCGAAAGCCCGTCGAACCCCAGCAACGTGCTCGGCACCGGCTCGCCGCGCCACGGATGCATCGTGGTTAGCTCCACGCCTGCCGACACCAGGGCCTGCTCGAAAAGCCCGGGCTTGTCGTGCGGTCCATTCTGGATGTGCAGGACGTGTTTCATTTCATACGGCTTAATAGAGCCGCGCGTAGCGGTTGATTTCCCACTGGCTCACGGACTGGTGGTATTCCTCCCACTCGGCCCGCTTGTAGGTGATGAATTCGTTGCGCAAGGCGGAGCCGAGCACCTGCTCGACGAACGGATCGGCCTCGAAGGCATCGACCGCCTCGCCCAGCGTCTTCGGCAGCGGATCGATGCCGCGCGCCTTCAGTTCCGCATCGGTAAAGTCGTAGAGGTTTTCATTGTGCGGCTCGCCCGGATCGAGTCCCTCGCGAATGCCCTCCAGTCCCGCCGCCAGCACCAGCGCGGCCGCAAGATACGGGTTGCAGCTCGAATCCGCATTGCGCGATTCGCAGCGCCCGCCGCCCATCGGCACCCGGATCGAGTTGGTGCGGTTGTTGGTGCCGAAGGAATTGAAAATCGGCGCCCAGGAGTAATAGCTCATCGCCCCGCGGCGAATGAGCCGCTTGTAGCTGTTCACCGTCGGCGCGAAGGTCGCGCAGAGCGCGCGCCCGTGCTTGATGATTCCTGCGATGAAGGAGTAGCCGAGCTTGCTGATGCCCAGCCCGCGCGGGTCTTCCGCGACCGGGATTTTGAACAGATTGACGCCCGTGCGCTTGTCGGCCAGCGACATGTTGAAGTGCGCGCCGTTGCCCGTCTTGTCCGCAAACGGCTTCGGCATGAAGGTGGCGATCAGCCCTTCCTCCGCCGCATACTTCTTCGCCATCATGCGGAAGAAAATGTAGCGGTCCGCCATCGTCAGCCCGTCGGCGTATTTGAAGTCGAACTCAAACTGCGAGTTGCCGTCCTCGTGGTCGAAGGAATAAACGTCCCAACCCAGTTCGTTCATCGTGCTCACCATCCGGTCGAGCCATTCGTAGCGGTCGAAGAAGCGCTTCACGTCGTAGCAACTTTTCTCCAGGTTGTCGTCGTCGTTGGGCACGATCAGCGCGCCGCGTTCATCCTGCCCGACCACGTACACCTCGCATTCGATGCCGAGGTTGAAGGTGAAGCCCATCTCCGCCGCCTGCGCCATCATTTTCTTCAGCGCCACGCGCGTGTTCACCTCATAGGGCGCGCCCTTGAACCAGTTGTCGGCCGGCATCCACGCCACTTCCGGCTGCCAGGGCAGGGGAGTGATCGCGCCGAGATCGGGCATCGAGCAGATTTCGTCGTCGTTCGGGGCCTGGCCGAGGCCGTCCAGCGCGTAGCCGGTGTAGAGCTCGGAGCCGCGGGCAAAATCTTCGAAGTGGGCGATGGGCACGCACTTGCCCTTCGGGACCCCATGGATGTCCACGTAAGCGCCCATGCAGTATTTCACGCCGAGATTGATCAAGTCCTGTTTCAAAGCGGCGAGTTCCTGGTCGGTCTTCATGCGGATGCCGATAACATGGGCGGCTCGCCCGCGAAATAGGTCGGCAGACCTACCGCCGCCGTCGTGTTGGTTTCCGGCACCGTTTGTAACACACTCAACGCCGCGGCATGGCGGCTTTCCACCCCGAGCTTGGAGAGCACTTTCTCCACATGCCGCTTCACGGTGTGGAGGCTGATCCCGAGGATGATCGCAATCTCGCCATTGGCCTTGCCGCGCGCGATCCATTGCAACACCTCGCGCTCGCGCTCGGAGAGACAGGCTGCGGGCGGCGCGCTGGTTTCCTCGACGATGATGAGGAACCGCTCGTCCTGCGGATGCTGCACATAGCGCAGCATCAGGCACTCGTTGCCCTTGTGCATGAGCTGCGGCGGCATCGCGAAGCCTTCCACCCGCGACTTGCGAATCTGCAACTGCACCTGCGGCGGCAGGCGGTCGCTGGCGCCGAAATACTTGGTCATGAGTTGCCGCGTCTTCCCGCTCCAGTGCGCGACCTCGCCCCGGTCGTCGAGGAAGATGTAGCCGCGATTGAGCAGTTCCTCGTAGCCCGCCGCCTCGGCGTGCGAAAAGGTGTCCACCGAGATGTCGATCCCCGCCGCACCCACGCACTGGCCGTCGTGAAAAATCGGCGCGACCTGGCTGGTGATGAAAATGCGGCGCCCGCAGAAGGGGAATTCATACGGGTCCATCACCGTTTCCACCCCCCGCGCCTTGGGCACCAGATACCAGTCGCCCAGCCCCGGCACGTTGTAGTAGCAGTTCGGCTCCAGGACGATGCGCCCGCGCCCGCGATTCCAGAGCGGGATGTAGCGCCCGGTGGCGTCGTGCCCCGGCGCGTTGGCAAATTCCGCATCGCGCCCGTCCAGCGCGTTCGGCTCCCACACCGTCCACATGCCGAGGAAGGCGGGATTTTCCTCCAGCGTGGAGCGGAGGATGTTGTCGAATATTTTGCGGTCCGTAACCCCAATCTCCTTCAACGACGAAAAGACCCCGGCCAGCAGCCGGGCGGTGTGAAGATTGGGACGTGGGTTCATACGGTGGCGAAGTAGCTCTGGTCGAGCGGTGGCGATTCGGTGAGACCGCTGCGCACCTGGGAGACCAGATCATCCACCATCCAGCGGAAAAGCTGTTCCCCATGCTCGCGCGTGGCGGTGCAGGGATGCCCCGTCGCACCATTGCGGCTGGTGCGGTTCACGGGATGCGAAAAAAGGAGGCCGTGCGTGCGGTCGGGATCGTGCCCTTCCTTGATGCGGTCGGGACGCACCTGTTCCGGCGCGAGTTCCAGCATCAGCGCGGTTTCGGCGGCATTGGCATGCCAGTCCTGCGCATCGGCGAAAAACTCATGATGCACGCGTCCGCTCACATCGGCCACATTGCGGATTGCGATCATCATGTCGTCGAACTTGCTGCGCAGGATTTCCAGCGCGCAGCGCAGCGGGGCGAAGTTGGTGACATGCCCGTTGATGATGAGCAGCTTTTTGAAACCGGTGGCCCACAGCCATTCGCCGATTTCCACGATGCAGTCGATGAGTGTGTGCGGCGAGAGCGAGACCGTGCCCGGCCAGCGCTTGGAATGGCCGAGTGAGCAGCCAAAGGGCAGCGTGGGCAGCACCGGCACGCCCGTCTGCGCGGAGACCGCGCTGGCGAGCTGGGTCGCCGTCACGCAATCCACGCCTGTAGCCAGGTGCGGGCCGTGCTGTTCGGTCGCGCCGACCGGCAGCATGGCCATCGTCATTCCATCCTTGTTCAACGCGGAGATTTCCTCCCACGTCAACTGGTCCCATTGCACTGGTGCTCCTTCGGTCATAAATCCCTTTGGGGTTGGTGAAACGGCTGCATGGCCTGCTGGCCAGAGCCCGGGCAAAAGCCCTTCGGGGAGATGGTTCATCACCTCCCCGAAGGTATCGAAAAAAACTCGAATGCGGCCCCGCCCGGCCCTCCGGGGCCATCCTTGCGGCAGGCCCCGGGCATGTCTTGAGCTATTTCACGTGATTGGTGGTTTGGTTTATTTTTTCGCCTTCTTCTTTTTCTTCGCCGGACGCTCCGGCCAGTAGGGCGGAGGCGGCAGTTTCGTGGGTGGCTTGCGGCCGAGCTTGCCCTCGTTCACCAGCGTCGCGAGCACGTCCATGATGGCGCGCACACCGACGAGCGCGGTCATGTCGCTGGGGTCGTAGGCCGGTGCGACCTCGACCACCTCCATGCCGCAGAGCCCCTCGCGGGCGACGAGCTTGAGCAGCTTGAGCACTTCGCGGGGCAGGAAGCCGCCCGGCTCCGGCCAGCCCGTGCCGGGCACGAAGCCCGCGTCGAGCGAATCCACGTCGAAGCTCAGGTAAACTGCCTTCGCGCCCTTCCAGGCGACGTCGAGCGCGATTTCCGCCGCTTTTTCCACGCCCATGTTTTCGATGTCATCAATGGTGAGCACGGTGGTGCCGCGCTGGCGGCCGACCTTCACGCCGGGGCGCGGAGCCTGCCAGCCGCCGATGCCGAGCTGCACGAGGTTCACGGGTGGGGCGTTCGGAATGTTCGTCGCATGGAACCACGGCGTGGTGTGCATGCGCTCGTCCATGTCCGTCTCCTGGGTATCGACGTGACGGTCGATATGAATGATGCCGACCGGCCCGTCGATGAACGGCGCGATGCCGCGCACGTCGGGATAACCAATCGAGTGGTCGCCGCCGAGGATGATCGGGAGCACGCCGTTCGAGCGAATGTGCGCGATGCCTTTCGAGATCTGGTCAAAGCCCTTCTCGATATTGGCGATCGTGAAAATATCGCCGACGTCGCAGATCTTCGCCGACTCGCGCAGGTCCACGCCCATCTCGTAATTGTAGGTGCCGTAGAGCGCGGAGATGCGCCGGATGCCCTGCGGCCCAAAGCGGGTGCCGCTGCGATAGGTGGTGCCGATATCGAATGGCACGCCGACGATCGCCGCATCGTATTCACCGACCTTCTTCACGTCTTCCAGATAAGGCATCTTGGAAAACGTGTTGATGCCTGCGAAGTGCGGGAGTTCGCCGCGGGCGAAGGTGGAAATCGTGCGGTCCTTGATCGAAGGCGCGGCCTCCAGGCCGTATTCGAGACAGCGCTCGACCTCTTCCTTCCAGCCCCGGCCACCGAGCTCTTCCTCGCGATGTTTGGCCCAGGCGCCCTGCCGCTTCGCGGGGTCGAAGACCTCGGGATGCGGATGCCCGGGCGGTACATCACCGACTTTTCCGTAATCGGGATGCTTGACCGTGTCCCACGGATAGCCCTCGGCATGGCGCGGGTGCGGATGGTGTGAACTCGGCAGGTCCGGGAAGGGCTGGCCGTGTTCGGCATGGTGGTGTTTCCCCTCGAGCCAGGCGTGGCCTGGAGTATCGTGGTGGTCCTCTCCCTCCTGGTGCGCCAGCTCGTGCTGCGCGGCTTTGGAGGCCGAGCGGACACGACGCACCATGTTCTTCTTGCGTTTATGCGAATGTGAATGGCCGAAGCCCATGTGAAGTTTAGATTTTAAATTTTAGATTTTGGATTGATGGAAACCCTTTGCCCACGGCGCAGGCAGCCGACAGCGGACTCAATCCAAAATCCGCGATCTTAAACTCTAAACTTCGCGGGCGGTCCGCAGCAGATGTCGATAAGGGTCAGCCGGAGAAACAGTGCGTGATGTGCACTGGCGGAAATTGTTTTTTGATGACGGCATTCCCTCACGAACGCTCCCTTTAGCACGCGATATGCCACCGCGAGGAAGGGGCCGGATTTTCAGCGGCTCACCAGAGTAATTTTTCTGCGCAGTCGTTTTTTGCTCATGGCTGCAACGCCGGTAATCACTGGCGATTTATGGGCACGCTGGGCAGTTTATCGGGACTGCGACGCGATGCGTGCGAACAAATCAACAAGTGGCGAAAACGGTTCGTAGCGCTTCGATCAAAGCCTTCGGATCGCCATTGGGAATGGTGATGACGCCGGGCACGCCGGAGAGCCCGCAAGCTTCGGTGGCAATAACCGGAACCCCTGCCGCTACGGCCGCCAGTAGTCTTCGGGGTTGGTGCTCGACCCATGCGGGCAACACCACGGCGGCGACGCCAGCCAGCCAGTCCTCGCCCGCCGGTATGGTCTCCACGCCTTGCCAGAAAGCCGCGTCTTCGATTACCGGGCCGCTGAGTTGAATGCACAAGCCGAGCTCCCGCGCCGCGGCGCGCAATTCGTAAGCCCCTTTACGCCCCAGCGTGGAGGCGGGGAAGGCGACCGCGTTTCCACGCTGCCGGTGCGTGTTCCCGGCCGGGATTTGCCAATCCAGTTGCACGGCGCGTTCCTCCGCCAGCGCGGCAATCGTGCGGTGGGGCGTGATCCAATGTCGTGCCGCTGCCAGCGCCACTTTTTCCAGCGCCACCAGTTCGGGCTCTGCGCGAAAATCGGCCAGGGTGCGGCTTTCGGGGTGGCTCGCCTTGGCGCGGTCGAGGGTTGCTTCCAGTTCGTAAAGTGGCAGCCGGGTCATCAGCACATCGAAGGTTCGCCCGCCCAGCACGCCGTCGCGCCAGAGCGTGGGCAGCAGGTTCTGGCTCACCACCAGGTGCATTGCTTCCGGGGGAATGCGCCGGGCGTAATTGCGGGCCAGCCGCTCGTCGAACTGGAGCAACGCCTGCTGCCGCACGGCCCCCTGGGCCGCCAGTTTTCGGGAGCGCAGCGACCGCCAGAGCACAGTGAGCGGAGCTTGTCGTACTTGCGCAAAGCCTTCCGTGCGCCAGCGATAAGGTCCGAGCTTTAACCGACGGCTGTCCAGCGGAGTGAAAAGCCAGTCCTCCGCTTTTCGATGTGCTTGCAGATAGGTGCCGTATTCCGGTCCCCAGGCATCCACCAGCCACGCGGTGATGCCCGTGCAGGGCCCGCTGCCGGGCTCAAGATGCCGAAAGCAACTCACCATCCCGCAGCTCTCACAGCTGCCAATCGCCGCGGCTTCCATCGGTCGCGCTCCAGACACCACTTTCCCCATTTTTCGCGGCACCGGACGGCCGCCGCGAAAGCACACCACCAGATCGTCCACCGTGAGCTTCACCTCCAGCTGGCAATCCATCGGTGGCCGGAAACGCAAGTCCACATAGTTCCAGAAAATGGTGGCATCCCGTCCCGCCTCGGCCATCGAGCCGAGGATGATGCGGGAGTGGGCATGTCGCTCCACGAGCTCAAACCCCGCCGTGAGCGCCGCGTCGTAGAGGGCGTTGGAAAGCTGGCAGAGCCCGCCGCCGATGCTGGGAATGATGCACCCTTCGCGCAATTCCCGCCCCGGCACAAAACCGCGCGCGGGCGTGGGGCGTCCGACATTTTTCCAAAAGCTGAAGATGGCGCCCGCGGGGATTTTCAGCCCATGGAGCCGGGCCGCCGCGCGGCGCAGGTTCTGCACCTTCCCGGCCTGGAGGGCGAACTCGGCGGGAATCCGGCTGGGGTAGAGCGGGCTGCGTGATTCCGCCGCCACCGGCAGTGTTTCATCCACCGGTTTGCATTCAAGAGGTCGCACTTTCTCCCCGGTTGCCTCCCGGGCCATGCGAAGGAGCCGCAGTCCCCACGCTTTCGCTGTGAAAACCAGCGCCTGTCGGCGCGTATGCCCGCGTTCCACGGGGCGTTCGATGAATGTTCTTTCCATGCGAGCCCGCTCGGGCCGGTTGCGCTACCATCGCAGAACCCGCGTCGAAAAACAATGGTGGGTGAATTGCATCGCCGCGCCAGCATTCCGGGGAGCCCACGCGTCCCGCGTGGTGGTTCCGGCGGCCTCGCCGGAACGAACTTTATCCCGGAGTTGAGGCAATGCTCGCCCACCCTCACGCGATCCGTCTTGCCGCCCTGTTCCGGGTGGAGCACCCGGCCCGGATGCCCTGTCCGCGGCTCGCCGGGCAGAAAGAATGAGCGCGCGTTTTTTAGAACCAGCTTGAGCATGGAGCTCAAAATCCCAGATGTCAGCGGCGGGGCCACCGCTGACGGCACTCGAGCCGAGTGCTCCACCCGGAATTTTACTTCGCGGCTTGAGCCGTGGTCGTGGCCTTTGCCGCCTGGTCCGCCGACATTTTGTTGCCGAAGCCAATAATCACCGTCGAGCCCACCAGCAGCAATAGCATCAGCACCACGAGCTTCTTGGTGAACGAACCCGCCGTGCGCCATTCCTTGAAGAAGATGCCCCAGAGCGTGCTGAAGATGATGATGCTCGCCATGTGCAGCGTCCAGCTCGAGAACTTGAAGGCGCCCATCTGACTCTCGCCCATTTGGTAGAAGAAAAATTGCAGATACCAGAGCGTGCCCGCTGCGATGCAGAAGAGGTAATTCGGAAGCAGAGGGACGCTGCTGCCGAGCTCGAAGACTTCGCCGGAAATCTGTTCGCCGTGCCCGGTGCCGCCCTTCGTGTGGCCGGCGACGGGCTTGACCGTCGGGCTCAGGTATTGATGAGCCGAGCCGTTCTTGAAATGCAGGAACACGCACCAGATGAAATTGGTGGTGAGGCCCCCGAGCAGAATCACCACGATGACCGGCAGGCCCACCCACAGCGGCCCGGTGCCGTGTTGGGCGGTGATTTTGGTGATCGGATCGCCGAACTGGAACCCGAACGAAAAGCACGAGCTCATGATGCCCGAGAAGGTGGCAATCCCGAGCCCCTTCCAGAGGTGAAACTCCTGGATGGTCGAGGCCTGTTCGCCCATTTCCTGCTCTTTGCGCACGCCGGCGATGCCGCCAATGAGAATACCCAGCAAGCACACCGCCACGCCCAGCAGCACGACCGGCCCGCCCACGGCGTTCCCGGCATGGTTGAGCAATTGTTCGCCAAATTTCCCCTGCACAATCGGCGGAACCAGGGTGCCGAACGCTGCGCAATAGCCGAGCGCGATCGCCATGCCCAGCGACATCCCGAGATAGCGCATGGTGAGGCCGAAAGTGAGACCGCCAAGACCCCAGAGCGCGCCCATCAGGTAGGTCATCCAAAAGGTATAGGCAGGCGTCTCATGCAGCACCGCGAGCAGATCCTTCGAGAGCAGGAACGCGCCCACCCACGGGCAGATCAGCCAGCTAAAAATACCGCCCGCGAGCCAGAAGGTCTCCCAGGACCATTTGCGGACGCCCTTGTAGGGCACATAGAAGCTGCCGGAGGCCAGGCCGCCGAGCCAGTGAAAGAGAACGCCAAGAAGCGGATTGGGAGTCATTATATGGGGTAACTATTCGGGTTATCGGTTGGAACTATTGGGGCGGGGTGGGGCGGGTGGGAGTATTGCTGCGAAAGGGCAGCGCTGGCAATCCATCCTTGTTGAAAATTCGAGGATGAGGTCATCGTCCCACGGTTATGAATTCCAGAGCAACAGTTTGTCTCTCCACCGCCGCACGCTCATCACGTCGAAGCGCTCGCCTTCGAAGACGATTTGCTTCACCGGCTTTTTTCCTTTGTCGCTAGCGCGCTTCAACCAATCGCGCACTTCCATCCAGCGTACTTCGCCCTCGGAATTGCGGATCACCAGCAGCACGGGGAACGCCTGTGCCATCCAGTATTCCGCGTGTCGCTGCTTCTTGAGCGTGAAGATTTCCGCCCCGTCCTTCCTGCGCTTGCGTGTGTAGGAATCGCCTGACTTGAGCTGCAGGTAGAGCTTCGCGCCGGTGGCCTCGTGCGCGTCGTCGTTGAACTCGATCTCCATGTCGATGCCCTGATCGCTCACATTGAGCTCCCGGCTGATCTGGTCCGCCAGCGCCACGGTGGAGATAACTTCGCCCACTAACGCACGCTCTTTGCTCTGGTTGCTCAGTTCGATGGCGGACTCCTCCTGCATGTCGCGCACCCGCTGCTGAATCTCCGCACTGGCAAAGGACTGATCCATCTCATCCCAGAGCGCCACCCGCTGTTCGCAGCCCACGCAGATGATGCTCGGCCTCTCTTCCTTCTTGCGGAGTTTGAAAATGCCCGTCGCCTCTGGCTGTGGTGGCCGGCCCCGTAGCCAGTCGTTGAGCCGCTTTATCGCCACCTCGCGTTTGCCCACCGGCGTGCCGCACTCCGGGCAGACATAATGCCGTCGCATGGCCGCTCGCACACCTCTTGAAATGACTGGAAAATATCGCTCGTTCGCGAAGCACAATATTGCTGGAGCGAACCGCCGAAGATGGGACTCACCCTCAGCTTACAAACGGCTTCGAATAAGTTCGCCACTGATGATGAATGGTTCAAATCCACTTCTACTCTCGGATATCCCATTCAAACGCGACACAAGTTCATTGAATTCGTCACGGTGAAGTCCCATGCTTTGGGTTACCGCCTCAACGAGCGATCCAATCCCAGCAGCTAACGAAAGCTCTGAGATCGTTGATTCGTCACTCGCTTCATACATGCCTAAGACTCCGCGATCCTTCAGTGAGTCGACGAGGCGCCTTCGGCGATCCGCCACCCAGCCATTACATGCTAGCTGCGGATACAACAAATCAACCGCATCACATGCTTGCTGTTCGTAATGCTCGATCATTTCACTAATTTCACCACAATTCTTTGTTCGCGACTGCCATTCAGCGAACGCGTGCATCGCACCCTCGACTGCGACCGCCGAAGGCATGTCATCCAGCATTTCAACAAGCTTCGGCAGATTCCACTTCCGCGTCTCACAGTCAAGCACAGCGATAAGGCCATTGTGGCCTAAGATGCAGACCACAGTGGTTCGTATGTCCCTCAGATGCACACCCTCGACTGAACCTTCGAATTCAATGTATTCTTTGCCGGACTCCCATATCGCAGGTCGGCAACTGTGAACCGATGTAATACGGCAAATCTCTTTACCGGTCGTTCTCTCACAGACCGCCGCTTCGCCGTCTTTCGCAAGGCGAATAATGACATCTTGAAAGGAAAACCGAAAATCGAGCCGGTGCTTCATCAATCTGGGCCACGCGATATTGATTGTTCCAACCGTTCGAAATCCCATGAGAAACTGCAGATTAGCATCAGGTTGATGGCCCAACTCCGCTGACGAGGTGGCACACTCCATCGCTGTCTTTGCGATTCTTCCGGGATTTCTGTAGAGTTCGTCACATAGGTCTTGGAAGCGAGTGAATAAGTCTCCAGTATCCTTCCCGATCCAAAGATAAGCTTCGGCAGGATCTGTAATCTTTTTGCGTAACCGAAGGAGTATCTCCGTAAGCGCCTGATCGCTCATGAAGTGGTGAACAACAGAGACAAAGAAAAGTTCCGGGTCAACAAGGGCTTGGCATACGGACGCAAGGGTTGCATGCATCCCTTTGACTGCTAAATAGCCAAGTAAATACCTATTATTGCCACCAATCGGTTGACCAAGAAGTAGGGTCTTTCTTTCGAGCCATTGCTTTGATCGCCTTGCTTGCTGAAGCATAGCTGTATGAGCAATTGAAAAAGCTCTATCAGCACCACCCAAGGCGGCGAGTTGCAAAATGGCGTTCGAGTCGAGCTTTAGAAGCGATTGAATGCGCCCCTTGGTAAATAGCGGTGCGACACGTTGCGTAACACGTGAAATGACCGGATTTTCTCCTGCGATCAAGTCATGTTCGCAAAAGAGTGCAAGCCCTTCAAGTAGGGGCTGGAATAGGATGTTCGCAACACGGGCCATGACGAGGTCTCGCGCAGATTGCTGGGGAAGGTCTGTCCCAACTTGATCCCACCAAAGAGAAAACGACGATTGCCACAAGGAGCTAAGCGCCAAGCCAACTTTTGAGTCCAAGCACGCGTGATGTGCAGCCTCATGGAGGATTCCTGGGAGAAACTCATAATCAAGTTTGCCCTCAACAATCTCAGGGATGAAAGCGAGCGGGTTAAGGTTGTCGAGAATAACGGCGTTCGAGACGAGGTCCGTAAACCCGGTCATTCGGTGAGAATCGTAGTCCAAGTAAGTAGAAAGACTCGTCGGAAAACGCCGTCGAAGGGTGAGCATATCTAGGTTTCAGAAATGCTAGACTCCGGATACTTGCCACTTGTCTTCATGGTCTTTCGAGACAAGCTGCCGAACTGTGCCGTCACTCATAGGCACCGCCTCTAGTGCATTCAAAGCTTTCTGAATGGCAGCGATATCCCACTTGGAATCAGTCGCAATAAGTCTGGTCATCAACTGATTTTCAGTAGCTTTGCCAATGAGCTTCAGAGTAGCAAGGACAGTAAAAAGGTCGGAATCCAGTCGCTTTCCACGAAGCAGTGAACTCCGAATAACCTTGAATACAGTGGTGCCGAGGCCGATAAGTGCCCCCCACTGTGCGGGGGCGGCAATTCCTGCTGCCAAAAAAAAGCCAGCTGAGGCGGAGCCTCTCAGGCCTTCGAGAATACAATCCAAAAGATTAAGATCGTCGTTCCTGATAACCCAGCGGAACCGTTTTACCAAAATTGGGAAGCCGCCGGGCGGCACCGGCGCTTCTTGCGGGACCTTTGTCACAATTCCAAAGTCTTCGACCGTTGTTGAGAAGTCCACATCTGCCAAGACTACTTGAAAGTGCTGTAGTCGCGACGTTACGAAGGCGATTGCTTCCTCAGCCGTTAAGAACTCAATATCTTCCCCAGATTTCCGATTCTCACTATCAGATGATGCCTTCATAACAGGATTTACGTGTCAAAACTTTTAACGATCAAACAAAATCGAAAAGTTTCAGTTGATGTAAAGGAATTGCGCCAGGGAGCCTTTGATGGAGGCGTCGTCGAGGCGGAGGGGAAGGAAGCGGCGCTGCTTGTTCAGCGGATCGCGGAAGCGGAAGGTGCCGAACTCCAACTGCGCCCAGTACGAGCCGAACGCATTGGCCGACATGCAGAGCACCAGCACGCGCGAGTGCGCCAGCCCTTCTTCGATCTTCGCCGGAATACTGTCGCCGGGTTTGATTTCCCATTCATCAAACCACACTTTTACGCCGTCGCTTCGCAGTCGCAGCGCGATGTCACGTACCGCCTGCTTGTCTTTGGAGCTATGGCTCAGGAAAACGTCAAAAGAGAACCCATCAGACATCGGCACCTAGTATCCTTTCCGTCATGTTCGAACTCACGTTTTTACCGATTACCGTGAATTTGGCGATGCAAATTAGCCGTTTCTACCAACCAATCCGAGTACAGGGCGTTTACCTCTGCAAGTTGTAAAGCTATCGGGATGGCACGTTGCTGCGAAAGGGCAGCGCTGGCAATCCATCCTTGTTGAAAAGGTTGGGCTGTGCCCCTTCGTCCCAGGCGAAACGGATGATGGCGGGCTTGCTGACGTGGGGACTGGAGACTTCGACGGTTTCACCGTTGATGATGGCTTGCGCGGGGTAGATGATTCCGTTTTTGCCCGCGATGGTGAACCAGTTCGGAGCTTTTTGGTCCTTGGTCTTCAGGCCTTCGGCGTGGTCGAAGGTGATGATCGCCTTGGTGCCCTCGATCTTCATGCTCTTGAAAACCGGGCCGTAGAGCGGGAGGTCGGTGCGGTTGTAGTTTTTGTTCAGCGCCCAGTTGGCGAGGCGTTCGCCGACGGTCTTTTTGTCGCGGGGGTGGATATCGAGCAGGTTGTCCACCAGATCGGTGGTGACGATCATGCCGGTTTTTGCTTCGCGTTTCAGGAAAGAAGCCTGTGCCTCCCAGAAGACCGGCTCTGCTTCGGGCGAAGCCACCTGGGCGGAACGCACGACGTGATACAGGTGCGGCGCGATCAGCACATAGTAGAACGGAAAATCCTCGCCCCATGTCGAACGCCAGCCATGAAGCAGCGCCACCATTTTGTCGGGATAAGTCGCGCTGTCGTTCACATCCATCAGGTTCGATTCGCCCTGATACCAGATCACGCCCTTGATCGCATACGGGGCCAGCGGTGCGATCTGCCCGTTGTAAAGCACGCTTGGAACCACACCTTCCGCTTTCGCGCCCGGGGTCTTTGCGGCCTCGGCCAGATCGGCCAGCGATTTCTCCTTCGCAAAAGCCCCGGCGGGCGTCCAGAGCTCGATCCGCGTCCCGCCCCAGGTCGAATCAATCAGCCCCACCGGCACCCCGAGCTGCTGGTTCAACTTCCGGCCAAAGAAATAGCCTGCGGCGGAAAACTTCGAGCCATCCACCGCTTGCGGCGTGCACACCTGCCATTGGCCTTGCACATCCGCCGCCGGGGCCGCCGCCTTGGTCTTCGGCACTTTGAAGAGGCGGATCGTCGGGAAATTGGCCGCCTTGATATCATCGACTGCGTTCAGAGTCGGTTTCTGTCCCTTCTGTTCACCGAGCGGTTTTTCCATGTTCGACTGCCCCGAGCACAGCCACGTTTCGCCCACCAGCACATCGGTAAAAGTTACCGTCCCGCTCGGCGCGCTCACCGTCATTTCCCCCGCCGTCGCCGAGGCCGTCAGCGGATCGAGTTTCACCTCCCACCGCCCGGTCGCATCCGCCGTCGCCGTCTTGTCCTGTCCTGCAAATTTCACCTCCACTTTCTCGCCCGGACTCGCCGTGCCCCACACCGGATCGGCCATGCCGCTTTGCAGCACCATGTGATCGCCAAAGATATGCGGCAGCACCGGTGCGGCGTGCAGAGAAAACGCCGCGCCCAAGAGCACGCCGGAAACGAGGAAAAATGGGGGTCTCATAGGCAGGATGAATACGGGGTTAAACCGGCCCGGGCGAGTTAAGTTTTCTCTGGTTTTGCGCAAGCAGGGTTTCTTGAATCGCTTGGTAAAACTCCGATGGATCAACCTCTGGCGGAAGTGAGGAAGCCCCGCCGTCGCCCATCTCCATCACAAAATACTGGTCCGCCTCCGTGACCACCACATCGGCGCTGAAGAACGGCGAGGCGATGCGTTCCCCGAGAAAACGGTAATCCGGCAACCGCCCCGCCTCACCACCGATCCGATCGTAAGCCGTCTGGGAGATCAGTTTCCCCTGGAAAAAGAAGAGCCGATATTCCTCGAAAACCTTCCCGCCAAAAGGATGCTCGTCCAGATACCGCAACTGGATCAAAGGTCGGACTACGATCCCGCCTTCAAATCGGTGCGCCCGATAGCGAACCAGCGTTCTGATCGTCGCCGGCAGCGAAACTTCATCCGCCGCCACACAACCCTCCGGCCAGAGATCTTTCGCCGACTTCGCGTAATCCTTGATGAAATACGGCCCTGGCCCTAGTTGCCGGGCCTTCTCCACTGCGCGTTGCACATGCTTCCCTTCACTCCAGACCGCTGGAAATGAATGATCCGCGATCGCCGGAAAGAATTCCGGAAAGAGCAGCCCCGCCCGATAAGCGGCGGGCGAGGTGATCATCGCGCATCCGTGTTGCGAAAGCTCCGTATGCAACGTGGCGTAATCGGCTGGCCGCAGAATCCAGCCCCGATAAAGCACAGGACCCTCCGGCTTCTCGCCAAAGAACTTAAAAGCCCCGGCCAGATCGCCGCTTTCCAACGCCGAAGCATTAAAGACGCGCCAGGGAATCCCCAGCGCTTCCAACGCCAACACCTCCCGTTGAAATTCAGGATCAGGCTCACGCAAGCCATGGCAAAAAGCGGGAAATAATACAGTAAACATAAATAGGTTTGATAAAATTGAGACAGGCAGGGGCTTTATTGGGAAAGGATTGCAGCGTCGTTTGTGAACACGCGACGAGTGGCCAAAAATCGCTTTAGCCACGGCCCTCTGGGCCGTCGGGGGAAACATCGTTACGGGAAAGACGATGAGGGGAAATCCGCCCCGCGCTCCACCCGCAACAAGCGCCTACTTCCGCCCCGTATAAATAGAAACAATCCCCCCCGTCAGCGGCAATGCGGTCGCCTCCTGCAACCCGCATTCCGTGAACAGCGCCCGCATGCCTTCCCCCCGGGGAAATTGCTCAATCGAATCCCCGAGATAAGTATAGGCCGCCATTTCCCCCGTCAGCATTCCCGCGATGCGGGGCAGCACATGGTGCAGGTACCAGCGATAAGGCCCGCGCAACGGTGGCTCCGGCAGCGAAAAATCGAGTGCCAGCAAATGACCGCCGGGTTGCAGCACCCGCCGCATCTCGCTCACGGCACCGGGACAGGACGCCATGTTCCGCAGCCCAAACGCCACCGTCACCACGGAAAAAGCATCATCGGCAAACGGCAGCTTCATCCCATCCGCATTCACCAGCAGCGGCACTTTTTTGCGCTGCGCCTCCTTCAGCATCGGCAGGCAAAAATCCGCGCCCACCACCGTGGCTTGGGGGCAGCAACGCTGCAGTTCCAGCGCCAGATCGCCACTGCCGGTGGCGAGGTCGAGGATGAGGCCGGGATTCCAGGTCCGCACGATCTTTCCCACCCGCCGCCGCCAGAAGACATCCATCCCGCCGCTGAGGAGCCGGTTGGCCAGGTCATAGCGGCGCGCAATGGAACTAAAGAGCTTCCGAATGGATTGCGGGTCTTGGTGGTTCAACGGGGGAAACTAAAGAGAGAAAGCCGACCCGCCGCAAAACAAAAAGCAGGCCTGCGCGTGGGAAAGCGTGAACACGGAGTCTGGGGAGCGCACGCGTCTCGCGTGTGGGTTTCGGCGTCCTCGCCGAAACAGGCTTTTGACAGCGAGCGCGTTTTTTTGCGGCGAGGTAGTCACCCCCATGCGGCGAGCTTCCAAAAGTTCGCAAGGGCGGGGACGCCCTTGCCCACACGCGAGACGCGTGCGCTCCCCAGAGGTCACGTCCGCCGCTCAATAGATTTCGGCCGAATTTCTCCTCTTCGTGCCTTCGTGTCTTCGTGGTGAAAAACTCCCCTTTAATGCGCCCGGTGATCAATGATCCCAATCGAGGTCATCAAATCCATCGCCCGTTGCAGCACCAGGTCGCGGGGCGGGGGCGCCAAGGTCTTGCCCATTTGCCGTGCTTCGAGGGCGTCCAGTTCGGGGGTTTCGCCGGTGACCAGCGCGTGCTCACTGGTGCGGGCGATCGGAGTGTCGGCGATATAAGTTGCCGCGCCCTGCTTGAGCTCGGCGTCGAGCACCGTCTTCGTCACCTCGGCGGGCATGGCGACCACGATATCGGGCTGCACGCCCTTGGGATAAATGGATGGCGCATTGGGCAACTCCACCTGCGCGGTTGCAATCTCCAGGGACGACCACGGCAGCTTTTTGCCGGGCAGGCCGGAGAAATCCACGGTTGAGTATTGCACCGCCCGTCCGCTGGTGGGCGCGCCTATGATCAGCGCCCGCACCTGCGCCCGCAGCACGGCGGCGATGACCTCGGCGGCACCGCCATTGTCGCCATCCACCAGCACGAGAATCGTGCCCTGATAGAGCGGATCGTGACTGGAGGTGAAAATCTGCGGCGCTGCCTTGCCGCCCTTCAGGGAAAACAACTCATGCCCCTTCGGGCAAAAGCGCCCAAGCAAATCCGCGGCCAGTTGGTAATCGCCCTGCCCCTGCGCCGCGCGCAGGTCGAGAATCAGCGAGGTAACGGACTGCCTGGAAAAATCCGCCAGTGCCGCATCGAGCCCCGCGAGGTCGGAATGAAAAAGCCAGTCCACCCGCAGATAGCCGGTGTTCCCGGCCAGGATTTCACTGCGCAGCGGGGTGGTGGGCGGAGCTTTTTCCCCCGAGGCATCGGAGATGAATTGCACGCCCGGCTTGAGTTTTTCGATCAGCCCCAGCAAGGCCGCGCGATCCATCGCATTCTGCGCGAGCGCGTTGGGATCGAGGAAGTTCTGCTTTAGCGCGGTGAGCGCCTCCTGCACGTCGCCGTCGGAGAGGGCGTTGACGGCACTCGTCGTCGTGGTGTCCGTGGGACCGGGCGATGGGGAGGGCGCGGGAGACGACTGGGCCATCGCCCAATGCGTTGCGCCCACCACGGCCAGCGTTGCCACGAGTGTCTTCATGCCGCGCGAAACTAATCTGCCAATCCCTTCACCGCAATGTCGGTTCGATATTGCGCCCCGGCAAAGTGAATTTTCTTCACCGCAGTATAAGCGAGGTCGCGGGCCGCCCGCAAATCCGCGCCCAGCGCCGTCACGCCCAGCACGCGGCCGCCATTGGTGACCAGTTTTCCATCCACGCGCCGAGTGCCGGCATGGAAAACCACCACGTCCGGGGAATCCGCAAACTGCTCCAGCCCGGTAATTTCCACCCCTTTTTCGTAGCTGCCGGGATAGCCCGCCGAGGCCATCACCACGCACACGGCGGCGCGGTCGTCCCATTCTACCTGGCACTGGCCGAGCCGCCCGTCCACCGAGGCTTCCAGCAGGTCGAGCAGATCGCTCTTGAGCCGGGTGAGCAGCACCTGCGTCTCGGGATCGCCAAAGCGGCAGTTAAATTCGAGGACCTTCGGGCCGTCTGCCGTCACCATCAGCCCCGGGAAAAGCAGGCCGTTAAAAGGAATGCCCTCCTGGGCGAGGCCGACCATGAAAGGCTCCATCAGCTCATGGATCACCTGCTCGCGCAAGGCGGGCGTGAGCAGTTTCGCCGGGCTGAAAGTGCCCATGCCGCCGGTATTGGGCCCGCGGTCGCCATCAAAGATTTGCTTATGATCCTGCGCCGGCGGGAAGAGCAGAAAATCCTTCCCGTCCACCAGCGCATGCAACGAGCATTCCTGCCCGGTGAGAAATTCCTCGATCACCACCCCGCGCCCCGCCTCGCCGAACTCGCGGTCGTCCATGATGCGCCCGATCGTCTCCAGTGCCTCGGCCTCGCTCTGGGCAATGATCACGCCCTTGCCGAGGGCCAGCCCGTCGGCCTTGATGACCAGCGGATAGCTCTTCCCCGTGCAAAACGCCCGCGCCTCCGCGCTGTCGGTGAAATGGCCCGATTGCGCGGTCGGAATTCCGTGCCGTTGCATGAACTCCTTCGCAAAAATCTTCGACGACTCAAACTGCGCCGCATGCTGCGTGGGGCCGAAGATGCGCAGCCCGCGCGCCTGGAAATAATCGACGATGCCCGCCGCCAGCGCATCATCCGGGCCGACCACGGTGAGGCCGATGCCCTGCTCGGTGGCAAATTTCGCCAGTGCCTCGTGCTCGTGGATGCCGAGGGGAAGCAGCGTCGCCAGTTCCGCAATCCCCGCATTGCCGGGGGCGCAAAAGATCTCCGTGACCCGCGGCGACTGCCGGAGTTTCCAAACGAGCGCGTGTTCGCGCCCACCACTGCCAATGACGAGTATTTTCATGCGAAATGATTGAGGGCATCCGTTCTCTCATCCCCGCGCGGCCAGCGGAAGAACTTTTGCACGGCCCGGCTGAGGTATTGCTTGGCCGCCTCCACCGCTTCGGGGAGGGCCAGCCCGCCAGCCAGCCCGGCGGTGATCGCCGCCGAGTAGGTGCAGCCGGTGCCATGGGTGGAGACGCCGGGCACAAACGGCGCGGAAAATTCCCGCACCGACGAGCCGTCGAAGAGCAGGTCCGTCGCCCGCTCGCCCTTCAGATGACCGCCCTTGAGCAAAAACGGGCATCCATAGCGCCCGACCAGTTCTGTCCCCGCCTTCCGCATCGCCTCCAGATCGGGAATTGGCCGTCCCAGCAGGGCCGCCGCCTCGTCCAGATTGGGCGTCACCAAGGCCGCCATGGGAAAAAGTCGCCGTTGATAAAGGGTCACCGCATCCTCATCCAGCAGCCGGTGGCCGCTCGTGGCAATCATTACCGGGTCCACCACCAGCGGCACCCGGCACTTTGCCATCGCGTCGCACACCGCTTCGACGATTGCGCTCGAATGCAGCAACCCGGTCTTCACCGCGCCAATCGGAAATGCCCCAAAGCTGAGTTCGATCTGCTGGGTCACGATGGCTGGTTCCACCGGTTGAATCGCCGCGACCTTGCCCGGCACCTCGGCCACCACACACGTAATGGCGGTGAGTCCATAGACCTTGAATGCGGTGAAGGTCTTCAAATCCGCCTGCGCCCCGGCCCCGGCGCTATTGTCCGATCCGGCAATGGTAAGGGCGACTGGTGGCTGCATCGCTGGAATTGAACCACGAAGCCCACGAAGCGCACGAAGAAAAGCAAAGGAGAGTTTTTATAGCATCTCTCATAAATCATTTCCGAAACGCGCATTGAGCGGCAACGGTAGGCGGAGCCCCCATGAAGTGGCAAAGTGCGGCGCAAAGCCGGTCGGTGAGTTGCTCCGGCGTGCGCGC